>Ga0208357_1000492_pt1 | contig 32106 bp, 28 predicted proteins | sample NGESurdeep092012_6_FD_184487 | JGI IMG/M metagenome (GOLD analysis project Ga0208357, IMG submission 184487) | Arctic peat soil microbial communities from Barrow, Alaska - NGEE Surface sample F52-2 deep-092012 (SPAdes) | ecosystem: Environmental > Terrestrial > Soil > Wetlands > Peat ...
CCTGTGGTCGAGTAACGCATGAGCGCAGCCTGGTCATTGACCGCGGCCCGTTGGCTGAGCGCAGCCGAAGCGCCAGCCTGCACTGCCGCACGGACACGTGGTACAAGGCGGCCCTTCGGCTTCGCTCAGGGAACGATCGCTCAGGGAACGACCACTCAGGCCTCGGTTAGAGCCCGCATCGCCGCAGCGAGGGCCGCGACTCTCGACTCGGCGACCGCCCTGCGCTCCGCAACGGTGCCCTCGTCGCTCGATGCGTCGATGTAGATCTTGAGCTTCGGTTCCGTGCCGCTCGGGCGCACCATCACGCGCGATCCGTCCTCGAGCAAGATGCGCAGAACATCGCTTGGCGGGAGGTTGGCGAAGCCGTCGCTCAAATCGTCGATCTCCGCGACACGCACTGAGCCTAAGGCGGCCGGAGGCTCGCGGCGCAGCGCGGACATGATGCGGGTGATGTCGTCGAGATCGGTGACGCGGATCGAGATCTGACCCGACGCGAAGAACCCGAACTTCTCGGCGAACCGGTCGAGCTGGTCTGCGATCGTGAGACCGTCTGCAGCAAGGGAATTCGCCAGGTCGAGGAACGCGACGGCAGCCGAGATCCCGTCTTTGTCGCGGATCGTGCTGGGGTTCACAAGGTACCCGAGCGCTTCCTCGAAGCCGTAGATCAGGCCGGGAGCGCGTGACACCCATTTGAAGCCGGTGAGCGTGTCCTCGAAATCGAGGCCGTAGGCTGCCGCGACGGCCTTGAGGGCAGGCGAGGAGACGATCGAGCAGGCAAGTACCCCGCCCGCGGCAGAATCTCCGGATGCTGCGGCCTCCGCAAGTTCCGCGGCTCGCCAACCGAGCAGAGCGCCCACCTCGTTGCCGCTCAGTCGGCGGTAGCCGTCTGGCATGGACGAATCCGGGATGGCGACGGCGAGGCGGTCGGCATCCGGGTCGTTTGCGATGACAAGATCCGACCCGGCCTCGCGTGCGGTGGCAAACGCGAGATCCATAGCGCCGGGCTCCTCCGGGTTGGGGAATGCGACCGTCGGGAACGCAGGATCAGGCTCGATCTGGGCCGCGACGACGCTCGGCGCGGCGAAGCCGACTCGAGCGAACGTCTGCTGGGCGGTGTGCCAGCCGACGCCGTGCATCGCCGTGTAGGCGAACGAGACGGCGTCTCGTGGCGCAGCGGACTGTGCGAGGGATTGCGCGACGGAGGCAGTGGCCTCGATGTAGCTCAGCTCCAGCGAGTCTGGCGCGGTTTCGTAGGCGTCCGAGCGGGTGAGGCCGGCCACGCTGCCGGCGGCGACGCGGAGGATGTGGGCGGCGATATCAGCATCCGCCGGGGAGACGATCTGCGAGCCGTGATTGTCGCCGCCGAGGTAGACCTTGTAGCCGTTGTCGTTCGGCGGGTTGTGGCTTGCGGTGACCATGACGCCGGCGCTGGCCTGCAGATGACGCACGGCGAACGCGAGCACGGGGGTCGGCAGAAGCCGGGGGAGCAGGATGGCGCGCACGCCGGCCCCGGCCATCAGCTCGGCGGTGTCGCGGGCGAAGACAGCTGAGTTCTTGCGTCCGTCGTAGCCGATAACGACGGATGGCCGCTCGCCCCGTGTGTTCTCCAGCAAATAGGCAGCGAGTCCAACCGCAGCCTGCGCGACAAGCACGCGGTTCATGCGATTCGGGCCGCCCGCGATCACGCCACGGAGCCCGGCGGTGCCGAACGCGAGCCGGCTGTCGAAACGCGAGTGCAGGTCATCTGTCGCCTCGCGGGAGCCGGCCTCCGCCGCAAGCAGCAGGGCCTGCAGTTCATCGCGAGTCTCCGGGTCCGGGTCTTGCGCGATCCACGCGCGCACGCGCTCGAACAGGTCGGCTTCTGCGGCGCCAGTGGTGATGCTGCCGTCTGCGCTGCTCATAGCGCGTTCACAATCCGTGCGAGCAGTGCGCTGATGACGGGCTCGGCGGTGCGGCCCGCGTCGATGACCTCTTGGTGGCTCAGAGGCGTCTTCTGGATGCCCGCGGCCAGGTTCGTGATGAGCGACATGCCGAGGATCTCCATGCCGGCTTGCCGGGCGGCGATCGCTTCGAGCGCTGTCGACATGCCGACGATGTGCCCACCGATGGTTTTGGCCATCTGCACTTCGGCCGGGGTCTCATAGTGCGGGCCGCGGAATTGACAGTACACGCCCTCGTCGAGGCTCGGATCGATCGAGCGGGCGAGATCGCGCAGCCGGGGCGTGTAGAGGTCGCTGAGGTCGACGAAGGTCGCGCCCTCGAGCGGCGAATCCGCCGTCAGGTTGATGTGGTCGCTGATCAGCACAGGAGTTCCGGGTATCCAGTGCTCCTTGATCCCGCCAGCGCCGTTGGTCAGCACCATCACGGTTGCGCCGGTCGCGGCGGCCGTTCGTACGCTGTGCACGACGCGCCGAGTGCCGTGGCCTTCGTAGTAGTGCGTGCGTGCGCCGATGACAAGCGCGCGCTTGCCGCTGGGCAGCAGGATCGAACGCAGTGTGCCCACGTGGCCCTCGAGCGCGGGCTTGCCGAAACCGACGACATCCGTCGCTGGGATGGTCGCGGTGGTCTCGCCGATCAGGTCGGCCGCCTTGCCCCAGCCGCTGCCGAGAGTGAGGGCGATGTCGTGGTGTTCGACGCCGGTGAGTTCCGCGATCTGAGCAGCGGCGTCACGTGCAACGTCGAACGGATCCGTCTGCGGATCGTCGAGAGGGTTCTGCGGTGAATCTGACATTCCACCACTCTAAGCGAGCACCAAAACGACGGACAATTTCCGGGCCACGCGTGCGCAAATGAGCAGCGCGTGGCGTGTCGCGAAAAGTGTCCGTCGTTTTGTAAATGGCACGGCGCAATGGCACGGCGCAACGGCGAGGGCGAACCCCGGGGCGAAACGGGCACAGGCCAAAAACCCCCCGCGCGTTTCGCACTGTGCCGTGCCTACGCGACAATAGAGCAATGGCCTTTGAGTTCGAGCGCAAGCAGAGAATCACCGTCGTCGGGGGCGGGCCCGGTGGGTACGAGGCGGCGCTCACCGCGGCACAACTCGGGGCGGTCGTGGCGCTCGTCGAACGTGCCGGTGTTGGCGGTTCCGCTGTGCTCACCGATGCCGTGCCGTCGAAGACGCTGATCGCGACAGCGGATGCCGCGCACGCGATCGGCGAGGCGGCCGACCTCGGCGTGCAGTTCTTCAGCAGAAACGAGACCGGCAAGCCGGTGCGCCCAGAAGTGGCGGTCAACCTCGCCGCCGTCAATAAGCGGCTGCTCGGGCTGGCTCGGCAGCAGTCGGAGGACATGCGCTCCGAATTGGTGCGAGCCGGCGTGCAGATCATCGCAGGCGAGGGGCGACTTGACGGCACCGGCGCTGTCATCGTTTCGACCGCCAAAGGCAAGAACGGCACGGATTTCGACCGGATCGAATCCGACACGATCGTCGTCTCAGTCGGTGCCAGTCCGCGCCTGCTGGCGAGCGCGATGCCGGACGGCGAACGCATCCTCACCTGGACGCAGCTGTACGAGCTGCAGACGGTGCCGGAGCACCTCATCGTCGTCGGCTCCGGCGTCACTGGCGCGGAGTTCGCGTCGGCCTACATGGCGCTCGGCTCGAAGGTCACGCTGATTTCCAGCCGCGAGCGGGTGCTGCCCGGTGAAGACGCCGACGCCGCCACGGTGATCGAGAAGGTCTTCAAACGCAACGGCATGACGGTGCTCTCGAAGTCCCGTGCCGAATCAGTGGAACGCACGGACGACGGTGTGCGCGCAATACTCTCCGACGGGCGCACGGTCGAAGGCAGCCACTGCCTGATGGCTGTCGGTTCGATTCCGAACACCGCTGACATCGGCCTCGAAGAGGCCGGCGTGCAACTGACGGAATCGCGCCACATCCGCGTCAATCGGGTCGCGCGAACGTCCATGCCGAACATCTACGCGGCCGGGGACTGCTCGGATTTGCTGCCACTGGCATCCGTCGCGTCGATGCAGGGGCGCACCGCCGTGTTCCACGCGATGGGCGACGCGGTCAGCCCGATCGAACTGCGCAACGTCAGCTCGAACATTTTCACGCAACCGGAGATCGCGACCGTCGGCTGGACTCAGAAGCAGATCGAAGAGGGCATCGCCCAGGGCGACATCTACAAACTGCCGCTCAAATCGAATCCGCGGGCGAAGATGATCGGCATCAAGGACGGCTTCGTCAAACTGTTCGCGCGCACCGGCAGCGGCACGGTGATCGGCGGCGTCATCGTTGCGCCGCGCGCCAGTGAGCTGATCTTCCCGCTCGCGCTCGCTGTGGAACACCGGCTCACCGTCGACCAGGTCGCACGCGCGTTCACGGTGTATCCGTCGCTGTCCGGCTCCATTTCGGATGCTGCGCGCGCCATGCACATTGTTCTGTAGCCCGAGCGTTGCGGATGCCGCGTTGGCGCGGATGCAGCGCCGGCGCGTCGATCGCGCCGTTCGTTCCTGAATTCTCGGCGTCGACTTTCTGTGAATCCGTACAGGAAAGTGCGCCCAAGTTAGGTATTTCCTTTGTGTTTGCGCTGTGGACCCGCCTGAAGAGTATTTTCCAAACCGGGTGCTGCTGCACAAGATGCCGCGGTATCCGCCCGCGATCCGGGATGGATCCCGACCATAAGGAGACGACGATGTCGAGTATCAAACACGATTTACCCCCAGTAGCTTCGGAGGTGAAACTCAAGAGACATGTCGGCCCGATCGGGCTGTTGTTCGCGGCGATCGGCTCGATCATCGGCTCCGGATGGCTGTTCGGCGCGTTCAACGCGTCGGCGATTGCGGGGCCGGCTGCGATCTTCTCCTGGTTGATCGCCGGGGTCATGATCATCCTGATCGGGCTGTGTTATGCAGAGCTCGGGCCGATGTTCCCGATCTCAGGCGGTGTGGTTCGCTATCCGCACATGGTGTGGGGATCCTTCGGCAGCTACACGATGGGCTGGATCACCTGGATCGCATCTGCTGCGGTGCCGGCGATCGAGGTGGAGGGAGCGCTGACCTACGGCACCAAGTACGCGCCGTTCACCGTCCTCGCAAAGGACGGGGGCACATCCGCTCACGTGCTAACGCCGCTCGGAATGGTCGTGGCGATCATCCTGCTCGCCGTCTTCGTCGTGATCAACTACTTCGGTGTGCGCCTGTTCGCTCAGGTCAATACCGTGCTGGTCTGGTGGAAGATCTTCGTGATCGCCTTGGTGATCGTTGTCTTCATCCTTACGGCCTTGGCGACCTCGGGTGCTCAGGCGATCGGCAACTTCGGGTCTCACGGGTTCGCCCCGAAGGGTTTCGCGGCAGTCTTCGTGGCTATCTCGACCGCAGGCATCACCTTCTCGTTCCTTGGTTTCCGCCAGGGCATCGAGTTGGCCGGTGAGACGACGAACCCGAAGCGGAACATCCCGTTGGCTGTCATCGGGTCGGTCGCGATCACCGCGGTGCTGTATGCGCTGCTGCAGGTCGCCTTCACGATGATGGTTCCAGCCAAGGCGCTGTCGCATGGCGGATGGGCCGGCCTTGCATTCACCAACGACTTCGGGCCGCTCGCCGCTCTCGCGGCGATTGCCGGCATCGGCTGGTTGGCGTATGTGCTGTATTTCGACGCGATCATCTCGCCGTTGGACACGGGGCTCATCTACACCACGGTGACGTCGCGCGTTTCATACGCCGTGGGTCGCAATGGCAACGGGCCGCGCTGGCTGGCAACGAACAACAAGCACGGCGTTCCGGTCTGGAGCCTGATCCTGTCGTTCTTCGTCAGCATCATCCTGTTGCTGCCGTTCCCAAGTTGGCAGCAATTGGTCGGATTCATCACCAGCGCGACCGTTCTGTCCTTCGGCACGGGCCCGCTCGCTCTCGCGGTGATGCGCCGTAAGCTGCCGAACCGCGAGCGCACGTTCAAGTTGCCAGGCGGGGACATCATCCCGTTCCTCGCCTTCTACAGCACCAACATGATCGTGTACTGGGCCGGTTGGGCGACGAACATGGACCTGATGATCTCGATCCTGATCGGTTACGTCTTTCTTGTCATCTACCAGCTGACGAGCAAGCGGCCCGACCGTGCACCGCTCGACTTCAAGGCGAGTGCATTCTGGGTGCTGCCCTGGCTGGTGCTGATGACGCTGGTGAGCTGGCTGTTCGACCCGGCGAGTCATCCCGGAATGTTCTTCTGGGTGTTCCTGATCAACCTCGTGATCACAGGCGTGATCTACTACATCGCAGTGAAGATCACGCTGCCGACGGCGAAGATCGAGCAGTACATCGAGGCAGCATCGCACGAGTCCGAGGTCGAGGACGAAACCCTTGCCGGCGGTCACATCGGCTAACCCTTCGTTGGTCGAGTAGCCCGCGAGCGCAGCGAGCGGGCGTATCGAGACCCGTACGCAGCGGCGTAGTGGGTCTCGATACGCGTATTCGCTGCGCTCGTGCGCTACTCGACCACCGGCGGACGCACGGTCAAACGATATTGAGCAGTCGGTGACCCGACGACACGGTCGCGCCGACCTGCGCGTTGAGCTCGGCGATGGTGCCGTCCTTGTGGGCGGTCATCGGCTGCTCCATCTTCATGGCCTCGAGCACCAGGATGAGGTCGCCCTTCACGACCGCGTCGCCCTCGTTGACAGCAAGTTTGACGATCGTGGCCTGCATCGGCGCCGTCACCGAATCGCCAGTTGACGTCACGACGGCGTGCGAGCTGCCGCGGCGTCTCGGTGCGGGGGAGGCGATGGCGTGGGCGCCGGGCTTGCCGAGCAAACGTGTCGGCAGGCTCACCTCGATGCGCTTGCCTTCGACCTCGACGACCATGCTGTGCCGACTTTCGGCCGGACGCTCGGCCTCGGCCTCGCCGCTCCACGGTTCGATTTCTCCGGTGAACTCGGTTTCGATCCACCGCGTGTACACGCTGAACGGTTCGCCGTCGGCCGGCGCGAACGCCGGGTCGTTCACCACAGCGCGGTGGAACGGCAACACGGTCGGCAACCCGGTGACTTCGAACTCGTTCAAGGCGCGGCGGGCACGATCGAGTGCCTCATCGCGTGTCGTGCCCGTGACGATCAGTTTCGCCAGCAGTGAATCGAACGCACCGGAGATCTCATCGCCGGATTGCACGCCGCTGTCGACGCGAACGCCGGGCCCGCCTGCGGGCTTGAACACGTGAATCGGTCCAGGCGCCGGCATGAAGCCGCGCCCGGCATCCTCTCCGTTGATGCGGAACTCGAACGAGTGCCCGCGCGGCGCCGGATCGTCATAGTCGAGCGTGCCGCCCGCCGCGATACGGAACTGCTCGCGCACCAGATCGATTCCTGTGACCTCTTCCGAGACCGGATGCTCGACCTGCAGTCGCGTGTTCACCTCGAGGAACGAGACCGTTCCGTCTTTTCCGATCAGGAACTCGCAGGTACCGGCGCCGACGTACCCGACGGCCTTCAGGATGGCCTTCGATGCCCGGTACAGCTCGGTGGTCTGTTCCTCGGTCAGGAACGGCGCTGGGGCCTCCTCGACGAGCTTCTGGTGGCGGCGCTGGAGCGAGCAGTCGCGAGTGGAGATCACGACGACGTTGCCGGCGGCATCCGCCAAGCACTGCGTCTCGACGTGGCGTGGCTGATCGAGGTACTTCTCGACGAAGCACTCGCCACGTCCGAATGCGGCAACGGCTTCACGGGTGGCGGACTCGAACAGCTCGGGAATCTCCTCGCGGGTGCGCACCACCTTGAGTCCGCGGCCGCCGCCGCCGAACGCGGCCTTGATCGCTACGGGCAAGCCGTGCTTGTCGACGAACGCGAGAACCTCCGCAGCATCGACGACCGGGTTGAGGGTTCCCGGCGCCAGTGGCGCGCCGACGCTTTCGGCAACGTGACGGGCAGACACCTTGTCGCCGAGGCGCTCGATGGCCTCCGGCGACGGGCCGATCCAGGTCAAACCGGCTCCGATCACGGCGCGTGCGAAATCGGCGTTCTCCGCGAGGAATCCGTAGCCGGGGTGAACGGCATCCGCACCGCTGCGCCGGGCGATCGAGAGAAGTTTGTCGATGACGAGATAGGTTTCGGCACTCGTGGTGCCGCCGAGTGCGTATGCCTCATCGGCGAGCCGCACGTGCAGAGCGTCGCGATCCTGGTCCGCATACACCGCGACGGATGCGATCCCGCTGTCCTTCGCCGCTCTGATCACTCGAACGGCGATCTCGCCCCGGTTGGCTATGAGGACTTTCGTAATTCGCGGCACAGTTCTCTAGCCTATTGCGCGCCGTGCCCGCCGTTTTAGTCGGTGCCCACAAAAACGCGGGAAAACGCGGTGGGATGTCTACAAACGATTCCAGAGGCTCGTCCAGTCGTAGCCGAGCTCGCGCACGAGTCCGCGCAACGTTGACAGTGACAGTCCGACCACGGTGCTCGGGTCGCCGTCGACGTTCGTGATGAACGGACCGCCGAGACTGTCGATCGTGAAGGCGCCCGCGACGGCGAGCGGCTCTCCGGATGCGACGTACGCGTCGATCTCGCCGTCGGTGATGTCGCTTGCGAACGTGACGGATGCGTTCGCCACCGCCCCGATCGCAGCCCGAGCACCTGCGGCGCTGTGGTCGATCAACCAGTGGCCGGAGTGCAGCAGACCGGTGCGGCCGCGCTGCTGGTGCCAGCGTTGCCGAGCGACCTCGGGCCGGCGCGGTTTGCCGTAGATGATGGCATCGAGTTCGAAAGCGGAGTCACCCCCGAGGATCAAGCCGTCGATCGGGGCGCCGTCGATGAGGAGATCGGCGACCGCCTCGGCTTTGGTGCGAGCAAGCAGTTGCACGAGCTCACTCGGCGTGAGCGGCTGCCCGCATGATGCTTCCACTGCCGCAACGGCGGCAAGCTCGTCGACGTGCGACGGCACGACAACCGGTTCGACGCCCGCCGCCCGCAACAGCGCAAGACGTGCAGGGGAGGTCGAAGCGAGGTACAGGCGCATCTACTCAGGGTACCGACGGTGCCGTACGGGCAACGCATCAGTATGGAATGCTCGTCAGGTGGCCAAGAACAGAAATCATCGACGTCCCGCGGCAGCGACCGCGGAAGAGTCCGCGTTCGTCGGCACCGAGATCGAACTCGACATCACGAACGTGGCGCACGGTGGTGTGTTCGTCGCCCGGCACGAGGGCCGTGTCGTGTTCGTGGGTGACACCATACCCGGTGAGCGCATTCTTGCTCGCGTGACCGAGGCGCGCCACGGCAGCTTCTGGCGTGCCGAAGCGATCAAGGTGCTCGAGGCCTCGCCACATCGGCAAGCACACGTCTGGGCGGCATCGTCCATCGACCGTGCCCCCGGCGAACGAGCCGGCGGCGCCGAATTCGGGCACATCGAACTGCAGCATCAGCGCGAACTGAAGTCCCAAGTGATCGCGGACGCCCTCAGCCGCATGGCCCACCTCGAACTCACACCGGTCGTCGAACCCGTGCCGGTCCGCGCGCCTGCAGCCACCCCCACCACCTCACCCACCTCAACCACCTCACCCCCCGACGACGGCCTCGGCTGGCGTACCCGAGTGCGCCTCCAGATGGCCCAGGACGGCACTGTTGGGCCGTACGCGGCACGCACGCACCGAGTTGTGCACGTGGACGACCTTCCCCTGGCAACGTCCGTCGTCGCCGCTGCAGCGCCGTTGCGTGGGCAGTTCGAGGGGGCGGCATCCATCGACATCATCGGGCCGAGCACCGGCGGCGAGATCGTGCTCGTGAACGAGCGCCGCAACGAGCGCCGAAACGAACGCGAGCCCGCCCGTGGCCCGGCTCGCCCGTCGCCGCACGTGATTCGCGAGCGGGTCGGCGAGCGCGAATTCCGCCTGGATGCCCGTGGCTTCTGGCAGGTGCACTCGGGTGCGCCCGCCACCCTTACCCAGGCGGTGCAGAAGGCCGTCGACGCCGCGCTGTTCGATCCGGATGCCGCCAATCTCGATCTCTACGGAGGCGTCGGGCTGCTCGCCGCAGCGCTCTGCGACCGCTTCGGGTCGTCGACACGGATGACTTCGGTCGAGTCCGATTCGAACGCGACCGAATTCGCGGCGGACAATCTTGCGGACTGGATCGGCGCATCCGCCATCACCGACCGCGTCGACCGGTTCGTGGCGCGATCGGTTGCGCAGGCATCCGCACACGAACGCGACCGCCAGCGGGCGGCGACGGTGGTGCTGGATCCGCCGCGATCTGGTGCGGGCAAAGACGTCGTTGACGGGCTGCTGGCGCTGTCGCCGGCGCAGCTCGTCTACGTCGCCTGCGATCCTGTCGCATTCGCGCGTGATGCCGCGCTGTTCGCGGCCGGCGGCTACAGCGTGCGCGGATTGCGTGCATTCGACCTGTTCCCACAGACGCACCACGTCGAACTCGTCGCACTTCTGACCCGATGAGCGCCGGCGCTGTGAGTACGATGAGTCGCATGGTGCGCGTAGCGATCGTTGATGACCACGAGTCGGTGCGTCTCGGGCTCCGTGCGGCGTGCCAGGATGCCGGCTTCGAAGTGGCTGCCGCGGCGGCCAACGTGGCCGAACTCGAACGCAAGCTCGGCGATCGCGACTGTGACATCGTCGTCCTCGACCTGTCGCTCGGCGACGGTTCTGTCGTCACGGACAATGTCAAGCGGCTTCAGGTGCGCGGCTTCGCCGTGCTCGTGCACAGCATCGCCGATCGCGTGGCTAGCGTGCGCGAAGCGCTCGCGGCCGGGGCGGCAGGAGTGATCCCGAAGTCTGCCCCGACGACGACCGTCATGGCGGCGATCGCAACCGTCGCATCCGGAAATGTCTTGAACAACGTGGAGTGGGCCAGCGCCATCGACGCCGACAACGACTTCGCGAAGGCGCAACTCGGCCGGCGCGAGCGCGATGTGTTGCACCTTTACGCATCCGGGCTGCCGTTGAAGGCCGTCGCCGGGCAGTTGGGGATCGCGCATTCGACGGCCCGTGAGTACCTCGACCGGGTGCGCGCGAAGTACGTCGAGGTCGGCCGTCCAGCGCCGACGAAGGTTGACCTTCTGCGTCGTGCCGTCGAGGACGGCATTCTGCCCGGTCTGGACGCGGACGCGCCCAATGGCCGCGCCTGATCGCCTGGCGGTGACACCGCAGCTCGGTGTGCCGACGCCCGGTAAGCCGCTGAGCCGTCGGCGGATCGAACGACTGTTCAGCAGAGTCGTCGCGGTCTTCGGGGTCGTGTTCGCGGTGCAGATCATTCCGGGGCTGACGGATGCGATGCGGCTGTTCGCCGAACCGTGGGCGTCGGTGAGCGCTGCGGTCCTCCTTGGAACCATGGTCTGGGTGGTCGTGGCGGCGACGATTCAGCGCGCGGTGGCTGTGAGCATGGGCACCGCAGCCATCGTGTATGTCGCGTCATTGCTCACCTGGCCGCTCTTGGTGACCGATCCGTCCTCGATTCCGGCTACGCCCTGGCTGTGGTATCTCTGCACGGTTGCAACGGCGTATGCGGCGATCGCGTTTTCACTGCCTATTGCAGCGATTTACACGGTGTTGACCCCGATGATCTACGGTGTGCTGCGGGCTTCTCCCTATGGCGGTGATTCGACGCTGACCGGTGCGATTCTGGATGCCGCGTACGCGGTGATCCTCGGCGGGGCGCTGCTGATCATCATCACGATGGTGCGCCAGGCCGCATCGGGTGTGGACGCGGCACAGGCGGCCGCCCTTGACCGGTACTCGGCCGTCGCGCGCGAGCATGCCAGCGAGGCGGAGCGCGCCGAGGTCGACGCAATCGTGCACGACAGTGTTCTGACGACGCTGCTGGCGGCCGCCGGCGCGCGGTCGCCTGAGGCGATGACACTGGCGGCGCGGATGGCCACAGAGGCCATCGGCCACTTGGATGCGGCCGCCGACGCGGTGCCCGAGGACGGTGCCGTTCTCGGCCTGGACCGATTGAGCGAGCGGATCTCGTCGGCGGCGCGCTCGTTCTCGGCGCCGTTCGCCGTTTCTCAGGCCGGCGTGACGGATGCCCCGATTCCCATGATCGTCGCCGACGCTCTGCACGCTGCGGCCGTGCAGGCGATGGTCAACAGCATCCAGCATGCCGGCCGAGCGGATGCTCACCGCAGCGTTTCGATCGTCGGGCTCGAGCCTCACGGCGTGCGCGTGTCGGTCACCGATGACGGTGTCGGCTTCGACCCGGCCGCGGTCGGACCGGAGCGACTCGGGTTGCGCGTTTCGATCCTGGAGCGGGTTGCGAGGATCGGCGGCGAGGTCACGGTGCGTTCGGCCCCAGGCGAGGGCGCGACCGTTGCATTGTCGTGGGATGCCGAGACTGCGGAGCCCGGTGGCACGGCATCCGGCAGCACGGTATCCGGCCGCACGGTATCCGGCAGCGATGCGTCCGGCAGTGCATCATCCGGCAGGGACGCGGCGGCTGCCGCTTCCGACGACGCGCCCCGAGGCGGTGACCTCGGATGATCACCATTCCGCGCACGCTGCTGATTGCACTGGCTGCACTGTTCTCTGGCTACCACGTGTTCTTGGCCGTCAACTCGTTGGCGACTCCACAGCACGCCGCCCCGATCATCGTCGCCCTCGTGCTGTATGCCGTCGCGACGGCGGCGACGCTCTGGTCGACGACGGCCGCGCGGATGCCGATGTGGCTGGCAGCGTTCGACTTCGCCGTGTGCGCTGCTCTGCCACTGCTGGTGACCAGTCAACTCGATGCATCTGCTCGAAACGGCTACGCCACCTGGTACGTGGCCGCTGTCGGCACGCTGATGACGATTGTCGCGGTGCGACGGCGGCAAGTGTTCGCCTGGCTCGGCGTCGGATTTCTCGTCGTGCAGACCGTGCTGTGGACCGGCAGCGTTCTCGCCCTGGGCGGTCTCGGAGTCGTCGGAAGCGTCGTCTGGGTTACCGCCGCCGTGCTCCTGGCGCACGCGCTGACGAGGGCGGCACGCGACGCGCAGCAGTTCATTCTGGCCGAGCGGCAGGCAGCACAGTGGCAGGCTGCGCAGGAGGCACACCTGTCGGAGCGGCAACACCGGCTGGCTCACACCTATCGGATGGCCGCCCCGCTGCTGACCGAGATTGTAAGGAGTCGAGGCGAGCTGACGGCGAGTCAGCGCCGCGAGTGCAGGCTGCTGGAAGCCACGATGCGTGACGAAATCCGCGGTCGACAGTTGCTGAACGATGACGTGCGCGCGGAGGTGGCCGCAGCCAGGCGCCGAGGCACGACGGTCACACTGCTGGATGAGGGCGGCCTCGACGACCTGGATGCCCCCGCGCTTGACGTCGTTCTGCACGGCCTCGCCCGAGCGGTGCACACAGCACGCGTCGACACGCTCATCGTGCGCACGGTGCCGCGCTCCTCTGAGATCGCCGTCACCGTGGTGGGTTTACGCACCGTCGAACAGGTCGAGTCGGCTGAAGAGGTCGAAGACGAGGTCGAACTGTGGCTGGAGATCCCACGCACGCAGACGCCTGAGCAGGAGCCGTCCGGGCAAAAATAAAGAGGGCCAGCATAAAGCCGGCCCTCTTGTAAAGCCCCGAGTCAGGGCGATAACCCGAATATCGCCCTGACTCGCCCCCAAACATTCGCCCGCTTACCCTAGTCGGCGAATGATTGGCGGTGTAACTCTTTGAGAGACACCTAGCACTACCAATATCCCCGCTTTTGAGCGTGGCGTATAGTCGTCATTTTGGAGGACTAGTGGGGGACAATATCGCGTCCCTCAGAAACCATTCTGTACGAACTGCGCGTGCTGTGCAATGGCTGGCAGTGTTCGTCGGGGTACGGAATGCTTCGGGCGAAGCCGTCGCGCTGCTTCGCCCGAGTCGGTCAGCGGCGGTCACTGAAGAAGCTTTGCCACGCGCCAGGACCGGGCGCGATCGGTGCGCGCAACCGGCGTTGGCTCCGCTGCCACACGGATGGCGCAGTCTGTGCGTCCGCCTCGATGCCGGCGTGCTCCTGCAGTGCGGCCGTTACCACGGCCGTGACGGCCGCGATCTCGGTGGGTGTCACGTTTGCGGTTCGGAAGGCGATGTCCAGCGGTGTGTCGAGATCCGGAGAATGGCGTGCGTTCATCGGCGTGTGCTTCCTTGAGTAGCGCTTGGTGAGCTAGAGCGGCTAGAGCGGAATGTTCCCGTGCTTCTTCGGCGGCTGGATCGCGCGCTTTGTGCGGAGCGATCGCAGTGCCTTGATCACGGCGACCCGGGTTGCTGCGGGCTCGATCACGCCGTCGAGTTCGCCGCGCTCGGCCGCGAGGAACGGGCTGGCGACGTTGTAGGTGTACTCATTGGCGAGTCGGGTGCGCACGGCAGCGACGTCTTCGCCGTTCTCCTCAGCGCGTTTGATCTCACCGCGGTAGAGGATGTTGACCGCACCTTGCCCGCCCATGACGGCGATCTCCGCGGTCGGCCAGGCCAGGTTGATGTCGGCGCCGAGCTGCTTGGAGCCCATGACGATGTATGCACCCCCGTAGGCCTTGCGGGTGATCACCGTGACCAGGGGAACGGTTGCCTCAGCGTAGGCGTAGAGCAGCTTGGCGCCGCGACGGATGACGCCGGTCCACTCCTGGTCGGTGCCGGGGAGGTAACCGGGCACATCCACGAGGGTGAGGATCGGGATCGAGAACGCGTCGCAGAACCGCACAAAGCGCGCGGCCTTTTCACCCGCGTCGATGTTCAGCGTTCCGGCCATCGCGTTCGGCTGGTTGGCGATGATACCGATCGAGTGGCCCTCGACGCGGGCGAAGCCGATCACGATGTTTGGGGCGAACAGCGGCTGAACCTCGAGAAAGTCGCCCTCATCCACGAGGTGCTCGATGATCGTCGTCACGTCATACGGTTGGTTCGGCGAGTCGGGGATGATCTCGTTGAGTTTGCGGTCGGCATCCGTGATCTCGAGTTGTGCTTCGCTCTCGTAGACCGGCAGCTCGGCGAGATTGTTGTCGGGCAGAAAGCTGATCAGCGTGCGCGCGAAGTCGAGCGCATCCTGTTCGTCGCTTGCCAGGTAGTGGCTGACCCCGGAGATCTTGTTGTGCGTGAGCGCGCCGCCGAGCTCTTCCATGCCGACGTCTTCGCCGGTGACGGTCTTGATGACATCGGGGCCCGTGACGAACATCTGGCTGGTCTTGTCGACCATGATCACGAAGTCGGTCAGTGCGGGGGAGTACACGGCTCCGCCCGCTGCCGGGCCCATGATGATCGACAGTTGCGGGATCACACCGCTGGCCGCCGTGTTCTTGCGGAAGATCTCGCCGTATTTTCCGAGCGCGATCACACCCTCCTGGATGCGTGCGCCGCCCGAATCGAGGATGCCGATGATCGGCACCCCGGTCTTCAGCGCGTGGTCCATCACCTTGATGATCTTGTCGCCGGCGACCTCGCCGAGCGAGCCGCCGAAGATGGTGAAGTCTTGGGAGTACACGGCGACGTTGCGACCGTGGATCGTGCCGATGCCGGTGACGACGGCGTCGCCGTATGGCCGCTTCGCGTCCATCCCGAACGCGGTGGTGCGGTGGCGGATGAACTCGTCGAACTCGACGAACGACCCCGGGTCTAGCAGCAGGTCGATGCGCTCGCGCGCCGTCATCTTGCCCTTGGCGTGCTGCTTTTCGACGGCGGCGAGCCCGCTTGCGGTCACGGCTTCGTGGTAGCGGGCCTTGAGATCGGCGAGCTTGCCTGCCGTTGTGGCGAGATTCTCGCGCACCGTTGATTCGTTCTCGGTCACGCGGTTCACTCTACCGGCAGGCATCAGGGCGAACCCGTTGACGGAATGCCACAAACCTGGAGCCAGTCGTTGGTACGGCGTAGGTGCGTCGCTCGTCGCGCAACCAAAACGACGGACTTTTTGCACGAAAGGCCCAGGCTCCCATGCGTCGCCCGGCGCGTCGCGACTTTTGTCCGTCGTTTTGGTCGAACGCTCTTTGGGAGACGAGCCTGTTGAGAAAGCGACCGACCGCCGCTCAGAGGACAATAGGGGGCATGGACTTTCCCCTGAGCAGTGCCGTCGTTCCGCGCCTGACGGTGCTCGAGCATGCCGGTTCGACCAACGACGAACTCGTCCGCGCTGCGACCGGGGCGGATGCCGAATTCTGGCCGGAACTCTCGGTGATCATCACAGACGACCAGCGCAGCGGGCGCGGGCGGCTTGGGCGGGCGTGGAATGCCCCCGCCGGCACGTCGCTGGCGATCTCCGTGCTGCTGCGGCCCGCGGCATCCGCCAGCGCAGCAGGCGCGGGCCTGTCGGTCGACAGCCTCGGCTGGATTCCGCTGCTCGCCGGGCTGGCGATGACCCGCGCCGTGCGCAGCCTCGGAGTGGACGCGAGCCTGAAATGGCCGAACGACGTGATGGTCGACGGGAAGAAGCTGTGCGGCATCCTCTCCGAGCTCCTGCCGGGCGCTACCGGCGTTGTGGTCGGTGCCGGGCTGAACGTTTCCATCGGGTCGGATCAATTGCCGGTCGACACGGCAACCTCTCTGCTGCTCTCCGGGGTGGCGAACCCCGAACCGGATGCCGCGCTCGCCGCCTACCTGACCCACCTGCAATCCCTCTACCGCAGCTTCGTCGACGCCGGAGGAGATGCTGAGGCGAGCGGCTTGCGCCGTGGCGTCGCATCGGCCAGCGACACGATCGGTCGCAACGTTCGGGTGCAGCTGCCGTCCGGCGGGCCGCTGATCGGAATGGCGACCGGGCTGGACACGCTCGGGCGTCTCATTGTGGACACGAATGGCGCTCTCACGGCGGTGGCCGCTGGTGACGTCACTCATTTGAGGTATTAATGACTCATGACCACTGTTGAGGCGAGCCTGGCGCAGCCGGCCGAGCGTGTGATCGCGCGGCTGAGGCCGCATGCGCGCGCCCTCTTCTGGCCGAGCATCGTGCTCATCGCGTGTTGCGCGGCGGTCGGGTATTGGGGCGGCAACCTGCCGGATTACTGGCAGAACATGCTCGTGTTTACCGGCGCCGGTCTGATCGTGCTGGTGTTGTTTCTGCTGCCGCTGGGTTCCTGGTTGAGCACGCGCTATACGATCACGACGCGGCGGATCATTCTGCGGCACGGCTTCTTCGTGCGAGAGCGGCAGGAGTTGCTGCACAGTCGCAGTTACGGCGTTTCGGTGAAGAAGAACTGGCTACAGGCCGCGTTCGGGTCCGGGGACCTTCGCATCGACTCCGGCGGGGATGGGCCCGTCGTGCTGAGGGACGTTCCCAAAGCCAATCTCGTGCAGGGTGCGCTGCACGACCTGATGGAGAGCAGTCAGAATCTGCTCAATGCGCGCCGCGCGCAGGAACAGTCAATCCCCGATCAGACCGGGGTCTTCGGCCGCCGCTAGAGCGTCGACGGACTGCGAAGCGGGCAGAGCCGACGTGCGCACCATTGCGCGCGTCGCGGTATCCGTCGTGGCGGATGCCGCAGTCGCGTCGGCAGCCGCGTCGGCGGCGGCTACGCGGATCGCGTGCGGCCGGCGCGGGGAGAAGACCCACCAGCGGTACAGCGCATAACGGAAGAGCGTGCCGAGCACGAGACCGACCACATTGTTCGAAATGTTGTCGGCGAGGGGCGATGTCAGCCCCATCAGATAGTGGGAGATCCAGACGCACGCGAGCGGAATCAGCATTCCGACCAGGCTCACGGCGAAGAACTCGACGCCTTCGCGGGCGGTGTTCGTCTGGCGGCCATCGGAGAAGGCCCAGAACCGGTTGCCGATCCAGTTGACCGTGATGGCGACGACGGTCGCGACGATCGTCGCATACAAGGGGCCGTAGTGTTCTACGCTCGGGTTGAAGATTGTGGCGCGCAACGCGTTGAACACAACGAGATTCACGACGAAGCCGACGCCACCCACCGCGCCGAACTTCAATAGTTGCAGCACGAACGCCGACCGCGCTTTGCGTGGTGCGATGCGTTCTGACATGTTCTCTACCAGCCTGATGGACGAAGATTAAGGAGCGTTCGAAAGCCTACGCGGGTTCCAAAGTCGCGGGCTGTGAATTTCACTGCTGCTTTCTGAATGATCTCTAAGACAATGATTGGAAGTCGCCGCACCATGACCACGCGCAATATCGTCGGAGTGATCGGCGGCGGCCAGCTGGCCAGAATGATGATTCCGGCCGCCGTGAATCTCGGGCTTGAGCTTCGCGTACTCGAAGAAACCGTCGGGATGTCCGCCGATCTCGCGGCCACAGCCGCCGGCGACTACCACGAACTGGAGACCGTGCTTGCCTTTGCCCGCACCGTCGACGTCGTGACGTTCGATCACGAGCATGTGCCACAGGCGGTGCTGCGCGCACTGGTGGATGAGGGCATTGCCGTTCACCCCGGCCCGGATGCGCTGCTCTACGCGCAAGACAAGCTCCTGATGCGCGAGAAACTGACCGAACTCGGTGTGCCCGTGCCTGACTGGGCGCGTGCGGAAAACTCTCAGCAGGTCGGCGCGTTTCTGGCCGAGCACGGCGGGCGCGCCGTGGTGAAGACGGCTCGTGGCGGGTATGACGGCAAGGGCGTCCGAGTAATCTCCGAAGCACACGGCGCCGACGACTGGTTCACAGCGTTGGCGGAGGACGGCCGCGGGGGCGCCCTGCTGGTCGAAGAAGTTGTCGACTTCCACCGGGAACTCGCCCAGCAAGTCGCACGGCGGCCTTCGGGTGACATCGTGGCCTGGCCGCTTGTTGAGACGGTGCAACGCGACGGCGTGTGCGCAGAGGTGATCGCGCCCGCTCCGGCGTCGGCCGGCCGATTGGCCGAAGTGGCGGAGGACATTGCTGTTCGCATCGCCAACGGGCTCGGCGTCACAGGTGTGCTGGCCGTCGAACTGTTTCAAACCACGGATGATCGCCTGCTTGTGAACGAATTGGCGATGCGCCCGCACAACAGCGGCCACTGGTCGATCGACGGCTCCACGACCAGCCAGTTCGAACAACACCTGCGTGCGGTGCTCGATCTGCCGCTCGGCGGCACCGGGATGCGCGACGACTGGTCCGTCATGGTCAACATTCTCGGTGGACCGACCGGGCAGTCGATGGTCGAGAGGTACGCGGAGGCGCTCGCGGCGCATCCGTTGGTCAAGGTGCACAGTTACGCCAAGGAATCCAGGCCGGGCCGCAAGGTCGGCCACGTCACGGCCAGCGGCGACGATCTCGACGAGGTGGTGTACCAGGCCAGGGGGACTGCGGCCTTCTTTCAGCGCTGACCGCGCGTGGCGCAGCCGCTTTCTTCCTCGGCTGACGCATAGCATGGAGGCCATGCCATTCGTGAACTCCGCCCACCCGGTTGTCGCTGTTGTGATGGGTTCGGACTCCGACTGGTCGGTGATGAGCGACGCCAGCCAGACGCTCAGCGACTTCGGTGTCGAGCATCAGGTCGAGGTCGTGTCCGCGCATCGCACCCCGGAGAAGATGATCGCGTTCGGCAAGGAGGCGGCCTCACGTGGAATCAAAGTGATCATTGCGGGCGCCGGGGGAGCGGCCCACCTTCCGGGCATGCTCGCCGCCGTCACGACGCTGCCGGTGATCGGGGTTCCCGTTCCGCTGGCCACGCTCGACGGACTGGATTCGCTGCTGTCGATCGTGCAAATGCCGTCAGGTGTGCCTGTGGCAACGGTGTCGATCGGTGGGGCGACCAACGCTGGTCTGCTCGCTGTCAAGATTCTGGCTACAGCGGATGCCGCACTGACGGACAAGCTGGCGGCGCACGCGGCGGCGCTCGCGGCATCCGTCGAGCAGAAGAACGCGAAACTCACCTCGGCGCTATGAGCATCGCAAGCCCGATCCGCTACCCGGACGCCGGCTCGACGCAGTTGATGACACGGCGTGGCTGGTGGCTCGTCGTGCTCAACGTGTTGCTTCCCGGGTCTGTGCAGGTGCTGGCCGGAAACCGCAGACTAGGCCGGTTCGGGCTGATTGCAACGCTCGCGCTGTGGCTGGTCGCCCTGGTGACCTTGGTCGTCTATCTGCTCTGGCCGAGCGTGATCTACACGCTGTTCACGCAGACCCTGGCGCTCTGGGTCGTTCAACTCGCGGCCGTCTGCTATGTGGTGTTGTGGATCGTGCTGACCCTCGACACGTTGCGGCTTGTGCGCCTGGTCAAGGCCGCACCGGCCGCGCGAGCCATGATCGCCGCGTTCTCGGTGCTGCTACTCGTCGTGGTCGCGGGAACCGCCGCGTACGGGGCGGTGGTCGCCGGTGGAGCACGGGGTGCGCTCAGTGGCATATTCTCCGCGGGGCCGAGTGAGGCGCCGGTCAACGGGCGGTATAACATCATGCTGCTCGGGGGCGATGCGGGCCCGGATCGTCAGGGTATGCGGCCCGACAGCATGTCCGTGGTCAGCATCGATGCGAACACCGGCAGCGCGGTAACGATCGGCCTGCCGCGCGACTTGAACCCCACGCCGTTCCCGGCAAGTTCACCGATGCACAAGCTGTACCCGAATGGCTACGGTTACAACGACACGTGCGATGTTGACGTGTGCGAGCTCAACTCGATCTACACCGAAGTCGAGTTGTACAAGGCGAACCTGTACCCGAACGCGACCAAGCAGAACAGCGATCCGGGGATCGAAGCGATGCGAGACGCGCTCGAGGGCGCAACGGGTTTGAAAATCCAGTACTACGTGCTCATCGACATGCAGGGTTTCGCCGATCTGATTGACGCGCTCGGTGGCGTCGACATTAACGTGACACAGAAATTGCCGATCGGCGGCGACGAGAACCTCAACGGGGTTGTCAGCTGGATCCTGCCGGGGCAGCAGCACATGAACGGCTACACCGCACAGTGGTACGCCCGCTCCCGGCACGGCACAAGCGACTACGACCGGATGGCCCGCCAGCGGCAGCTGCAGGATGCCATTCTCAGGCAGATCAATCCGGTGAATGTCGTCACCAAGTTCAACGACATCGCCACGGCCGGCACGCAGGTCGTGAAGACGGATATCCCGCAGTCGATGCTCGGCTATTTCGTCGACCTCGGCATGAAGACCCGCAAACTGCCGGTCACGAACCTGGAGCTGGTGCCGCCGCTGATCGATACGACGGCCCCGGACTACACGGAGATCCACCAACTGGTGCAGAAGGCGCTGGCGCCGGAGACGGCTTCGCCGAGCGCTGGTCACTGACAGAACTTTCGTGTCGTGTTGCGCGCGGAGCGCAGCCGTGTCTACAACGGGTCGCGGCCGGTGCCGAATACTTTCGAAAAGATCAGCTGGATATCGCGATCGATTCCTTCGATGCGATGGTCCGTCGCGTCGAATCGGGCGCCCATCGAGTCGAAACGAGCGTCGAAACGTGCGCCCACCGCGTCGAACCGGGTGTCCATTTCCTTTCTGAAACCCGTCAGTTCGACGTGCATGGTCTCGAACTGCGCTTTCATGGTGCGCAGAAACAGCGTGAAGAATCCGATGATCGTCGACACGAGCGTTGCCGCGAGCACTCCGATGATGCTCCACACTTGCGCGTCATTCATGATCACGTTCACTTTCCCAGTCTCTGCCATCCATGAGGGAAACGCTACTGCGACCGCTCAGGGAGCGATTCGGTCGCCGGGCGATTGGGGAGATGGACTGCGCGAGGCACGCTGTGAGGGACGGGGTCGAAGAGCCCCCGCCGCAATTCCCGGTAACGTTGTGCAGATGAACGGTGTCACGCGCGCGATCGGCACGCTGAAGGCCGAAGGTGTGGGCTCCACGGCTTGGCGTAGCGGCAAATGGCTGACGAACCGTTTCAACCGATTCGTGCCACAGCCACTCTCCAGTGTCTACATCGACGACGTCATCGCAGTCGATTGGTCGCGGCCCGTGAACTTCAATGCGCGGGTCGTCGTGCCGCCGGCGTCTGGATACCGCGTTACATGGATCATCACGCCGCCGAGCGAGACCAGTGGCGGGCATCAGAATGCGTTTCGCTTCATGCGCTTCCTGGAGGATGCCGGTCACCAGCTCACGGTCTTTCTCTATGCGGCAGAGAAGTATCCACGTTTCAATCTCGAGGCGATCCGCACGATGTTGGCACAGTCCAGCGGCTACCCGAAGCTCGAAGCGCCGATTCTGCGCTACAACCCTGACCTCGGCCTGCCCGGGGAATACGATGCGGTCATCGCCTCGAACTGGGAAAGTGCGTATGCATCGTACCGGCACGGGGCCGACGCGAAGCGCTTGTATTTCGTGCAGGACTTCGAGGCGTCGTTCTACGCAGCCGGCAGTGATCACGCCCTCGCCGAGAACACCTATCGGTTCGGCTTCCACGGACTGACCGCCGGCCGTTGGCTGGCCCGAGCGCTACAGCGGGATTACGGCATGTCCTGTGATTCATACGACTTCGCCGTGGACACGGCCGTGTATCGAAACATCAATAGCACGCGGCGCACCGAGATCGTCTGCTACGTTCGCCCTCCGACACCGCGGCGAGCGACCGAGTTTAGTCTGCTGGTCTTGCGCGAGGTCCATCGATTGCGGCCGGACATCACGATCAATCTGGTCGGCTGGGACATGAGCGGTTATGCCGTACCGTTTCCCTTTGTCAACCACGCGGCGGTCAGCGTCGCGGTACTGAACGCTATCTACAACCGTTGTGCAGCCGGCCTGGCGCTGTCGCTCACGAACATGTCACTCGTGCCGATGGAGTTGATGGCCAGCGGCTGCGTGCCAGTCGTGAATGACGCGGACAACACCCGAGGCGTATTTGACAGTCCGTATGTTGAATATGTGCCGATGTCTCCGCGGGCAATGGCCGAGCGGTTGATCGCGATCGTTGACCGAGCGGATGCTGCAGAGCATGCGGCGATGATCGCCGAGTCTGTCGCGGGTGGAGACTGGGCAGATTCCGGGCACGTGTTCGTCGAACATTTCGAGCACGCCATGCAAACGTCCCTGTAGGTGCGTCGTGGCACTTTCTCCAAATGGGCCGTCGGAGGTTGCGGTGTCCGTCATCATCCCCACCTTCAACGGTGAACGGTATCTTGAACGGGTGCTCGATGCCGTGAATGGGCAGGAGTTCGACGGCGAGGTGGAAGTCTTCGTGATCGACTCTGGCTCTACCGACCGCACGCTCGAGATCGTGCGGGCGCGACCGTGGGTGAGATTGCACGAGATCCCGAACAGCGAATTCGGTCACGGCAAGACACGCAACCTGGCCGCCCGGATGGCTCGCGGACACCTGATCGCGTTTCTGACGCAGGACGCGATTCCGTTGCACTCCACCTGGTTGCGCGACCTGACCGACCCGCTCGACCCCGCAGGAGCAGATGCTGTTGCGGTTGTCGGCAAGCAGGAGCCACGCGCCACGTGCTTTCCATTACTCAAATACGAGATTCGAGCGTCGTTCGCTCAACTCGGGCCGGACACGGATACCCGCACGGTCACCGCAGCAGACAGGAATGAGATCGGGACGGCCGCGGCGGAGTTCTTTTCCGACGTGAATGCGGCCACACGTCGCGAGTTCCTGGTCAACACCATGCCGTACCGCGATGTGTCGTATTCAGAGGACCTGGCATTCGCACGAGATCTGTTGAATGCCGGTTACCGCAAGGCGTATGCGCCGAGTGCTGTTGTCGAGCACTCGAACGATTTGACGCTGCGTGAGTATGCCCACCGTATTTTTGACGAGGCTATCGGAACGCGACGCGTCGGTGTGGCGACACCGAATCCGGGTCGTGTCGGCTGGCTTGCACACGCCGGCATTGGTGCGATCCGTGACTCGGCCCGCATCATGCGGGACGACGATTATTCAGTCGCGCGCAAACTGTATTGGCTGGCGGTTAATCCGAGGTACCAGTTGGTTAAATGGCGAAGTTATGCGCGTGCGAATTTCGTTGATCTCGACGATCACGCCACAATTGCGAAGTGGTCACTCGAGCATCAGCATCGCTGAAGCCGAGACTTCAGCCGAGCCGGCATCGGGCCGCGGCGACGGGCGAGTCCGTCGATTCCGCCGGCCAGTGTGGCCGTCAGCTGGCGCAGTCGTTGCGGGCCGGACACAATCGTCTTAAACGACGGCGTCAGCTCGCGGCGCACCGCAGATACAACCCATCTCGGCCTCTTGCGAGCGTATCGAAGCCACAGGTCGACGTTGTTTCGCACGATGAAATAGCGTCGATACGGTCCGTGATACTCGTACGTCTCGATCACACCGTCGCGTCTGCGGGGCACGCCGAACGGCCTGAACTGCACTTGCTCACCGAGCTCGTGTTCGAGATTGGTGCCCGCGGCTATGGCAATCCGGAAGCCATGCTCGCCGATGCGCAGGCAGAACTCGGTATCGACACAGTCGATGAATAGTTGTTCGTCGAACAGCCCGCACTCGGTGAGGCATTCGGCTGTCATCAGGAAGCCAGACTGAATCGCCTCGTTCACGAGCCCGTAACCCTCGGGGCTGCGCCGAGGCGGGATCGAGGGATAGCCGTTGATGCTATCAACGGTGACGATTCCAAGGCGCGTCGCGGAGGCGGCACCGTGGAACACGTCCAGGCACGCTGTCACATAGCCATGCGGCAGCAGCGAATCCTGATCGATCGTCAGCACATAGTCTGCGCGCTGAGTGAGCGCAAGCCGGATCCCGGTGTTCAGCGCTGCGGCGATTCCGCGGTTATCAGCATGACGCACAAGTTCGTGACCGGCCGACTCGATCACGCTCAATGTCGCATCCGCTGTCGGCGAGCTGCCGTCATCGACGACGATGACGTGGTCAACCTGTTCGGACAGCACCGAGAGTCGTGCAAGCGTTTCGTCGCCGGGGTGGAACGTCGGCACGACCGCGATTACTCGACTCAACAGCTTATTCACTTTCATTATCGGACAGGTGAGCAGGTGCATGCGCCCGCTGCCGCCGGGGCGGTCACGTTACAGTAGTGTACGGTCTTTCAACTCGACGGAATGGGTGGCACTGTGGCCGAACGCAGCAAGAAAACCTGGTCGGCGCCGGGTGTCGAACTCCCAGCCTCAAAGCGGTTGTTGTCGGCGGAACGACAGCTTGCACTAGTGGATCGCGTGCTCGGCTTGGAAGCGCAGGTCGCCGAACTCGGTGCAGTGACGACGTTGACACCGACGGAACAGTTGCGTGCTGAGCAGCAACTGCAGCGCCTGCGCGACTCGCCTGCGTGGCGGATCGGGAGGGCAGCGACGCTGCCCGCGCGGGTCGCGCGCCGGGCAGTCGGGCGGGTAACGCACCGGTGACTGTCGCGCCCCCCCTGCCGCTCGTCACAGTGCTGCCTGCGGGCGTCGGAGTCGCCGCCGAGCTGAACACGGCGCTGGCGCCGGTGACGAGCGACTACGTGTTACTCGTCGAACCGAGTGCGACGCTCTCCCCGGATGCTGTTGAGGTTTCGGAGGCGGCGTTGCGCCGCTTTCCCGAAACCGACCTGGTCTATGGCGACAGTACCGACGCAGCAGGCAAAGCAATGCTGCAGCGGCCTATCTTCTCGCCAGTGCGACTGAGAGGTCAGGACTATCTCGGGGGCGCGCGGGTGTTCCGCACGGAGCGGCTGCGCGCGCTCGGCGGGTTTCGTGAGGGCTTCGACGGCGTGCACGGCTACGACCTGACGCTGCGCTTCGCAGCGGCCGGTGCGACGGTGCTGCACATTCCGAGTCCGCTCAGCGAGTCGTCCGATGCGACTGGGCTCGCCATCGCCCGCCGCGGCGACCGGCCGCAACGCGACGGCCGGTTTGCGGATGCCGCAGCACTGGCCGTGCGCGACCATCTTGAAGCTATCGGAGTCGCGGCCAGCATCGAACCGCAGCAGTACGGCGGATTTCGGCTCCGTTACCCGATCATCGGCGAACCGCTGGTGTCTCTGGTTATTCCGACGCGGGGCAGTTCGGCGACGATCGCCGGACGCAACAGAGTGCTCATTGTGGACGCGGTGCGCGGCATTCTCGAAAAATCCACATACGCGAACATTGAAATCGTCGTTGTTGTGGACGATGACACACCGCAAGCAGTGATCGACGAACTTGTCGAGATCGCGGGGGAACGGTTGCGGTTGGCACGCTGGAGCGCCCCATTCAATTTCTCGGCGAAGATCAACCGTGGCGCGCTGTGCGCGTCGGGCGATTATCTTGTGCCGCTGAACGACGATGTGGAGCTGATCACGCCGGACTGGATCGAAGTCATGCTCGGACTCGCGCAACAACCGCAGATCGGGCTTGTCGGTACGACGCTGTTCTTCGAAGACGGTACGCTGCAGCACGCTGGTCACTTGTATCGCGACGGGGGAGCCGGTCATATCGGCCTCGGCTGGCAGCCCGATTGGGATGACCGACTCGACTCCTTGAGCGTCGACCGCGAGGTTTCCGGTGTCACCGCTGCGTGCGCGATGCTGTCAACGGAGACGTTCTGGCGTGTCGGGGGGTTCTCGACCCTGCTGCCCGGCAATTACAACGACGCGGACCTGAGCCTGAAGATCCGCCGCACAGGTGAGTCCGTCGTCTGGACGCCGCACGCACGGCTGTATCACTTCGAGTCGAAGTCCCGTGTGGCCACCATTGCCCCGTCCGAACTGGTGACGATCCAGGGCCGCTGGGGCAGCGAGATGCAGTTGGATCCCTACTGGCCGTAGAGGCCCGCGCTGGGCGAAGCCGCCTCACAGGTCTGCGTGCAGTTGCCAGACGAGTTGGGCCGAATCGCGCCAGCTGAATGCTCGTACGCGGTCTTGGCCGTAGACACTGAGGCGGTCGGCCAACTCGCGGTCGGAGAGCACGCGCTCGATCGCCGCGGCCAACCGCTCGGGGTAGCTGCTGCCGGATGACGCACGCTCGACGGCGATGCCGGCTCCGCCGGACACTTCGAGGAGGGCAGCATCGTCGGAGTGGATCACGGGCGTGCCGAACCGGAAAGCCTCAAGTATCGGCAAGCCGAAGCCTTCAGCAAGGCTTGGATAGACGAAAACGCTGGCACGGTCGAGCACGACCGAGAGATCGCCATCATCGAGATGGCCGAGCACTATGACCCGGCCTTCGGGGAGGCCCGCCTCCATGGCTGCGCTGGAAACGCGTTGCCCGTGCGATTCTTCTGGACCCACCACCACGAGCGGAAGTCCCGCAGCGCCGGGCAGGCTCATCGCCTGAATGAGTGAGCCCAGGGCCTTTCGTGGTTTCAGGGAACCGATTGCCAGCACGTACTGACCCGGTAGTCCAAGATCGCGCGCCCGCGCATCGGCGTCGGACGGCACCCGTAGCGTCGATCCGACGGCACCCGCAATGACCCGGATGCGATCACCGAAGTCCAGCACCTCGTCGAGCTGTCGCGCAACCGCGTGCGTTGGAACGATGATGGCGTCCGCGTGCTTCTGCGCCCGTCTGGCCATCGCTTTTCGCCAACCGCTCGACGAACTGCGAAACGCACCGGTGTGTGCCCACGGCACTGCGTCGTGGATCGTGACGGCGACTTGGCCCGTGCCGTTGAGCCGGTCGTGCTTGAACAGCGGTGCGAGGAGGCTCGGCGAATGCACCATCCCGCCGCCGCCGATGGGCACCTTGACGCCATACTGCCAGGCCCGGGCGAGTTCCCGGTGGGGAAGCGCTGCTGCAGTGAGCTGCACGAGGCCAGGCAAGCGGCGACGGACGTTGGAGATCTCTTCCTGCGGGTGCGCCGCGACGATCGCTTCGACTTCGCACCCGGCCGGCGCAGACGCGATCAGCTCACGCGTCAGTTCCTCGGTGTACCGACCGACCCCATTCGGAACCGGCTTGATCATCTGCTCCGCGATCACCCGCAGTGTTGTTGTCATCGAACTCCAATACGTGATGGCTGTCCTACTGATCACAGCCGCTGATTGTGAGATTAGCAGGCGCGCAATCGTCAGTCCCCGCCGGATTCACGCGCTGCGAAGTCAGACACCGCGGGTCAAACGGGACCGTGCCGCCAACGCGACGCGGAGCACGACGCGCAGCGGCCAGAGGTACCAGGCGCTGTATTTGCGCGCCAGGTACTGATACGCACTCTGGTGATGCACCGTCCGCATGGCGGAAGCCGAAGTTGCGGTGGAATGGGCTCCGGTGTGCACGACAGAAGCTGTCGGCACGTAGATATTGTGCCAGCCGGCCTCGGCCAGTCGCTTGCCAAGATCGACGTCCTCGAAGTACATGAAATAGCTTTCGTCGAACCCGCCGATGGCATCGAACGCTGCGCGGCGCACGAGCAGGCAGGAGCCGCTGAGCCAGCCAGTCTGCCGCCACGACGTGCCAGAAGGGCGATTCTCGCCACGGTAACGCTGGGTCCACGGGTTTCCCGGTTGCACGTTAGCGAAAAGCGCGTGGCCGATCCCTGTGCGCAACGAGGGGAGCTCGCGCGCAGACGGATAGGCGATCCCTTCGTTGTCGCGAATGAGCGGGCCGAGGGCGCCGGCGAGGGGAAGTGATCGTGCAGTAGTGAGCAACTGCTCGAGCGCAGCGGCATCAAGACGCACGTCGGGGTTCGTGATGAGTACCCACTCGATCGTCGGATCCAATTGGCGAATACCGAGGTTCACGGCACTCCCGTAGCCCAGATTGCGCCCCGCCTCCACGACGTCGATCGACACCGTGGCGGACCGAATCTCCGGCGGATCGTCCGGCTCGTTGTTCACGATCACGGTGCGCGCCGGCAGGATGGTGCTCTCCTCGAGCGACTTCACCAAATCGGACAAGGCATCGCCGGAGCGGAAGCTGACGGTGACACAGGCCAGCGCGTTGTCGAACATGCCACCGGCGGGAGGAGCCGAGTCGTCCTCTCGCGTCACTGCAGAACACCCGCTGCCGCTGCGTCCGCCAAAGCCTGGTGCCAATCGCGCAACGGGGCCAAACCGATCGCCGCCCAGGCATCGTGCCCCAATACAGAATAGGCGGGTCGTGGCGCGGGCCGGACAAATGACGCACTGTCTGTCGGCAGCACACGCTCGGGATCCAGTCCGGCAGCCGAGAAGATCGCCTTGGCGAAGTCGAGCCAGCTCGCCTCGCCGGCGTTGGTTCCGTGGTACACGCCGGCAGGGGCATCCGCGTCGAGCAAGCGCACGATTTGGGCGGCGAGATCGCCGGTCCAGGTGGGTTGACCGAGCTGATCCGTCACCACGCTGACCGTCTCATGCGAGCCCGCCAGGCCCACCATCGTCTTCGCGAAGTTTGTCCCACCTGCGCCGTACAACCAGGCAGCCCGCACGATCGACGTACCCTCCGGATGCGCCATTCGGGCAAGCCGTTCACCGGCCGCCTTCGTGCGCCCGTACGCGGAGATCGGGTCGAGAGGGGCATCTTCGCGGTACGGCGTCGTCGCATCGCCACGGAACACATAGTCGGTGGAAACCTGCACGAGACGTGCGCCGGTTTCCTCGGATGCGATCGCCAGATTCTCCGCGCCGGTCGCGTTCACGGCGTATGCGGCGTCTTCGTTGGACTCGGCGTCGTCGACCTTCGTATAGGCGGAAGCGTTGATGACGGCATCGCAATCGGTCACCGCGCGGCGAACCGTATCCAGATCGGTGACGTCGAGGTCTGCTCGGCTCAACGCAGTCACGTCACGACCAGCCAGCGCTGCTTGCAGGTCCAGACCAAGCATCCCGGTCGCCCCTGTGATCAGGTAGCGCACGGCTACTGACCCTGCGCAGTGTAGCGGGCCTCGGTGGCATCCTTCTGCGGTGCCCACCAGGCTTCGTTGTTCTGATACCAACGGATGGTGTCGGCCAGCCCCGCCTCGAAGTCGGCGAACCGGGGGACCCAACCGAGCTCGCGGCGAAGTTTGCTCGAGTCGATCGCATAGCGCAGGTCGTGGCCCGGGCGGTCGCCCACGTGGTCGTAGGCATCCGCCGGTTGGCCGAGCTGCGTCAGGATGAGCTCGACCACGTCCTTATTGTTCTTCTCTCCGTCTGCGCCAATCAAATACGTCTCGCCGATGGTGCCGTTGTCGAGAATCGTCAGAACCGCCGACGAATGGTCGTTGGCGTGGATCCAGTCGCGCACGTTTTCGCCCGAGCCGTAAAGTTTCGGTCGCTCGCCGCGCAACACGTTGGTGATCTGCCGAGGGATGAACTTCTCGACGTGCTGATACGGGCCGTAATTGTTGGAGCAATTGGAAATCGTGGCCTGCACGCCGAAGGAGCGCACCCAGGCACGCACGAGGAGGTCGCTTCCGGCCTTGGTCGATGAGTACGGGCTCGATGGGTTGTACGGCGTGTTCTCGGTGAAACGCTGGGGATCGTCGAGTTCGAGGTCGCCGTAGACCTCATCGGTCGAAATATGATGGAACCGTGTGTTGTGCCGGCGGGCTGCCTCGAGCAGCGTGTAGGTGCCGATGATATTGGTGTCGAGGAACGGGCGGGGGTCGTTGAGCGAGTTGTCGTTGTGACTCTCGGCGGCGTAATGAACAACGGCGCCGTGGTCGGCGAAGAGGTCGTCGACCAGTGCAGCATCCGCAATATCGCCCCTGACGAAACGGTACCGGTCGCTCGGCAGCCCTTCCAGTGAGGCGAGGTTGCCGGCATAGGTGAGTTTGTCGAGAACTGTGACGTCGTGGTCGGTGTTCTGAAGCAGATAGTGCACGAAGTTGGAACCGATGAAACCGGCGCCACCGGTGACGAGAATCTTCATGGTGTGATGGGGTGCTTTCTGTCGACGAATCGCCCGTCGAGTCTACTTGACGGCCCGATGTCGCTCCGGGGTGCTCGACCGGCGGCATCACGCAGTGCAGTTGTCGTTGATCCTCCCCTGAAGCGGGGGTACGGGATCCGCGATCGAAACTGATAACTTTCAGCTAGCGGCCGGACTAAAGTCCGGATTCGAATCCCGACGAGCGGTGCATCTATCTTTGCTACTCGCCGATTTTGGGGAAGTGGTTGGATTAATGCCGAAATCTCTTCGTAGTGGCTTCTTGTCGTGGAATGAGCACCTTGTGCACATGCCCCTAGTCCAGCGAATACTCATGATCGGGTTGGCCGCGGGAACTCTGATCATCCCGATTAGCCTTGGTGCAATGCCGGCCAGCGCAGTCCCGGCAACCAGCACGATCTCCGGTACGGTAACGAGGGCAAGCGATCACACTCCGGTCGCCGACGTCTTCGTTACTGCGTACAAGACTGGATTCGAGGCGACCGCTTGCTACATCGAATGCGCATTTGTCTTGAGCGGCCAAACTGACGTCGCTGGGAACTTCTCACTGGCTGGGCTTCCGGCCGGAAGTTATTCACTGAGCGTCGATGACTACACTCCATCCGACCAATTGGCCACGCAGTGGTATTCCGGGCGGAGCACCTATGCGACAGCAACTGCCGTGACGGTCGCCGCGGGCCAAACTCTCACAGGGATCGATTTCGCACTTGCATCAGGGGCCAGCGCGAGTGGAACACTGAGCATCGCCGGGACCAGCACAAGCGATGTTATGGTAAGCCTCTTTGAAAAGGCGGGGAAATTGTGGCATCTTGCGGGTAACGTTGCCTACCTAAGCGCGCAGGGTCCGTACACATCTACATCGTCGTTACCCGCGGGGACCTATCGTGTCGGCTTCACAGACATGGCTACCTCGCCCTCGCTTGCACCGAGTTTCAGCAGTAATCAGCCGAATGCTGAATCCGGCTCGGACGTCACCATAACCGCCGGGCAGGCGATCTCAAACTTGGACGCGTCCATGTCTTCGTTCAGTCCCAAGACCGTATCGGACGTCGCGCGAATCTCGGGGGCGGACCGCTACGCGACTTCAGTCGCTATCGCACAGCACGGATTCCCGTCGGGTGCCCCTGTCGTATTCGTGGCGACCGGCACAAACTACCCAGATGCGCTTGCCGCCGGGCCGGCTGCCGCGAAATTAGGCGGACCGCTGTTGCTGACACAACCGACCGCGCTGCCTAGTTCCGTGGCGGCAGAGGTACAAGCGCTGAATCCGCACAAAATCTATGTTGTAGGTGGTACCGGCGCAGTGTCGGACAGCGTGGTTAGTGATTTGCAGGCAATCGCCCCCAGCGCTTCTGTTGCGAGGGTGGCCGGTACAGACCGCTATGACACCGGCCGAAAGGTCGTTCAACTGGCTTTTGGTGGTAGTGGGGCTGTGCCGGGCGCATACCTGGCGACGGGGGCCAACTTCCCGGACGCGCTTTCTGCAGCTGCAGCCGCTGGTGGGTGATCCTCCGCTGCTGAGTGTGCTGCCGAAGATTCCCGGAGTGAGGCCAGGGAGGACGCGGACGGTGGCGCTGGTGGGCGATTCGATGATGGCGGTGGGG
>Ga0208357_1000493_pt1 | contig 32059 bp, 28 predicted proteins | sample NGESurdeep092012_6_FD_184487 | JGI IMG/M metagenome (GOLD analysis project Ga0208357, IMG submission 184487) | Arctic peat soil microbial communities from Barrow, Alaska - NGEE Surface sample F52-2 deep-092012 (SPAdes) | ecosystem: Environmental > Terrestrial > Soil > Wetlands > Peat ...
GCCTTCTCATCCAGCCACCCGTTCTGCGACGCCGCCTTCAGCATCGCGTACTCACCACTGACCTGATACACAAAGGTTGGCACGCCAAACGTGTCCTTCACCCGCCGCACGATATCCAGATACGGCAGACCCGGCTTCACCATCACCGCATCCGCACCTTCGGCGATGTCCAGCTCGACTTCATGCAGAGCCTCGTCGCTGTTGCCCACGTCCATCTGGTAGGTGTGCTTGTTGCCCTTGCCGAGATTCGCCGACGAACCAACCGCGTCGCGGAACGGGCCGTAGAACGCGGAGGCGTATTTTGCCGAATAGGCGAGGATGCGGGTGTGGATGTGGCCGGCGTCTTCCAGCGCGTCGCGGATGGAACCGATGCGGCCGTCCATCATGTCCGACGGGGCCACGAAATCCATGCCGGCCTCGGCCTGCGCCAGCGACATTTTTATCAATGCTTCGACGGTGGGCTCGTTCATCACGTAGCCGGTGTCGTCGATCAGGCCGTCCTGGCCATGCGTGGTGTAGGGATCAAGCGCCACGTCGCCGATCAGGCCCAGCTCGGGATACTTCGCCTTCAGCGCGCGGGTGGCGCGGTGCATCAGGTTGTCGGGGTTCCACGCCTCGGCGGCATCAAGCGATTTCACATCGGCACCGGGCGAGGGGAACAGCGCCAGTGCCGGGATGCCCAGGCGCACGCACTCACCGGCCAGCTTCAGCAGTTCGTCGATCGACAGCCGATCCACGCCCGGCATCGATGGCACCGCCTCGCGCTGGCCCTCGCCCTCGATCACGAACGCGACCATGATCAGGTCGCTGACCAGCAAGGTGTTCTCGCGCATCAGCGCGCGGGAGAAGGCGTCGCGGCGCATGCGGCGCATGCGGATGGCGGGAAAGCTCATGACAGATCCTGACGGGTGGTATCCCGGGCATTTTAGGCCACAACGAAGCGTGCAACCGCGCTGCGACACTGCCTGCGCCTTTCCAACATCGGGGACACCTCGCCATAACACTTTGGGGTTCACCCTCCGCGCCACAACCTGCCGTTCCCCGCCGGAGGGAGCCTTATGAACAAGACCAAGCCCACCGCCGCGACTTCCCACTGGCATCTGCCCACCGGCGCCCGTTATATCGGACCGCATGCGCCGGATGAAACACTCGACGTGACCCTGGTGCTGCGGCGCAAGAGTCCGCTGGGGACGGCGCCGGCGCCGTCAACATCGCGCAGCACCCGGCGCGCCGATTTCGTGGCGCGCTACGGTGCCGATCCGGCCGACGTGGCACGCCTGCGTGACTTCAGTCGTCAACACAGCCTTCAGGAACTCGCCTGCGAGCCGGATCGACGCACGCTCCATCTGCGCGGCACCGCGCAATCGCTGCAACAGGCGTTCGGCGTGCAGCTGGGTCATTACGAACTGACGCCCGGCGGCACGCCTTATGTCGGCTGTGCACAGGCACCCACGCTGCCCGATCCGGCGCTGATCGCGGTGCTGGGACTGGACCGGCGCCCGGTCGCCAAGCCGCATTTCCGCATCGCGCGGGCGCAGGCTTCCACGACTTACACGCCGCTGCAGGTCGGCCAGCTGTACAACTTCCCCGCCGGCGACGGCAGCGGCCAGATCATCGCGATCATCGAACTCGGCGGCGGTTATGTGCAGGCCGATCTGGATACCTATTTCAAGGGACTGAGCCTGACGACACCTTCCATCATCGCGGTTTCCGTCGATGGCGGCAGCAACCAGCCCGGCGGCGACGCGGACGCGGAAGTGATGCTGGACATCGAGGTTTCCGGTGCGCTGGCCCCGGCCGCGAAGTTCGCCGTCTATTTCGCCGCGAACACCGACCAGGGCTTTTACAACGCCATCTCGGAGGCCGCGCACAGCAGCACCCAGCCGGCCAACGTGATGTCGATCAGCTGGGGCGGCCCCGAAAGCAGCTGGAGCACGGCGTCGCGCAACGCGATGGAAACCGCACTGGAGGATGCCGCCGCGCTGGGCGTGACGGTGACCGTGGCGGCCGGCGACAGCGGCTCCAGCGACGGCGTCAGCAGCGGCCAGCCGACGGTGGACTACCCCGCCTCCAGTCCGTCCGTGCTGGCCTGTGGCGGCACTGAACTGCTCGGCAGCGGCAGCACGATCAAGAGCGAGGTGGTGTGGAACGAAACCGCCGGCAACGAGGGTGCCACCGGCGGCGGGGTCAGCGCCGTATTCGCGCTGCCGGCATGGCAGGCGGCCTCGAAGGTGCCTGCGGCGCCGGGCGGTTTCGTCGGTCGCGGCGTACCGGATGTCGCCGGCAACGCGGATCCGCTCACCGGCTACGACGTGCGCGTCGACGGCCAGGACGAGGTCGTCGGGGGCACCAGCGCGGTCGCACCGCTGTGGGCTGCGTTGGTGGCGCGCCTCAACCAGCAGCTCGGCCATTCACTGGGCGCAGCGAATGCCAGTCTGTACGGCGTCGGCAGCAAGGCGTTCCGCGACATCACCCAGGGCAACAACGGCAGCTACGCGGCCGGCCCGGGCTGGGACGCCTGCACCGGACTGGGCAGCCCCAACGGCCAGGCTCTGTTCAGCGCGTTGCAAGGTGCGGCGCCAAGTCCGGCACCGGCCCCGAGCCCGGCTCCCGTGCCGCCCCCTGCGCCCGCGCCGAGTCCCGCACCTGCGCCAAGCCCGCCGCACAAACACAAGCACAAGCACAAGCCGCCCGCCTCCGGCGGCAAGCATCCCCAGGGGAAATCGTCGAGCTGAGCCAGATGCCGGCCATCGTCCAGCATCCCGGATTCGCCGGGATGCTGGACGATGGCCGGCATTCACGGCAGGCTTGCTGTCTTCCGCGCCCCACATGGAGATCTGATGCACGTTCCTGCCGCCCCCACCTTGCTCGTCGACCTCGGCGGCACCAATGTGCGCTTCGGGGTGGCCGACACCGCGCGCAGCCGCCCACTGCTGACCGACAGCATCCGGCGCTATCGCGTGGCCGAGCACGACTCGCTGGTCTCCACCGCGAAGCAATATCTCGCCGACACCGGCCTGAAGGTGCAGCGCGCCATCGTGGCCGCCGCCGGCCGCATCGTCGATGGCGAGACGGTCAAGGTCACCAACAACCCGTGGGCGATCTCGGCGCACCAGACCGCCAGCGCGCTGGGCCTGGAATACGTGCACCTGGTCAACGATTTCGCGGCGCAGAGCATGGCGGTGACCCTGCTGCAGGGCGACGACCTGGTCGACGTGGGCGCGGTGCCGCGGCCGGTGATCGGTGCCGAAGACGAACAGACTTTCGCCATCGTGGGGCCGGGCACCGGCCTGGGCGTGGGCGGCCTGCTGGTGCGCGGCGGCCACTGCAGCGTGCTGCAGACCGAAGGCGGCCACGCCGGCTTCGCCGCGCACACGCCGGAGGACATCGCCATCCTCGACTATCTCAACCACAAGTATGGCCGCGTTTCCAACGAGCGCCTGATCTGCGGCAATGGTCTGGTCAACCTGTACGACGCGATCTGCCACATGGTCGGCGCGACGGCCGCCGACCTGAAACCGGAGGACATCACCGCACGCGCGAAGGACGACAGTTGCCCGCTGTGCACGCGCACGGTGGAGACCTTCGCCGGCATCTTCGGCAGCGTCGCCGGCGACCTGGTGCTGACGCTGGGCGCGTGGAACGGCGTCTACCTTACCGGCGGGTTGATCCCGGTCCTGCTGCCGTGGCTGGAACGCGGCCGCTTCCGAGAGCGTTTCGAGGCCAAGGGCCGCTTCCGCGACATCATGGAAAAAGTGCCGACCCAGGCGATCATGAACCCCGAGCCGGGCCTGCTCGGCGCCGCCGCGCTGGCGGTACTGGAATCAGGGCAGCCGTTGCTGCCGCGACACTGAGAAGCTGTGAATTTATCAATCTCTCAGGCCGGCCACGGATGGCCGGGCGCGAATCGAGCACGCAAGTGCTTGATTCGCGTGAGCGAGTCCGGGCCTGTACCGGACTCGCGATAGAAGAAAATCACAGGAAGTGATTTTTTTCACAGGCACTGATCGGAAACACCTCGACGACGCGGCGGCAGCCACTGTCTGCCGCCGACCTTCCAGCTTGTGGAGAATCGCATGACCCGCCGCGACACCGCCTTCCTGTTCGACCTCGACGGCACCCTGATCGACAGCGTCTACCAGCACGTTTTGGCGTGGAAGGAGGCGCTGGACAGCGAAGGTCTCGATGTCTCGGTATGGCGCATTCATCGCAAGATCGGCATGAGCGGCGGCCTGTTCGCCAACATGCTGCTGCGCGAGACCGGGCTGGACATCACCGAGGAACGCCTGGCGCGCCTGCGCGACGCTCATGCCCGCGCATTCAATCGGCAGCATGCACAAGGTTCGGTGCGGCCGCTGCCCGGGTCGCGCGAACTGCTTGCCTATCTCACGGCACAGAATATTCCCTGGGCAATCGCCACCAGCGGCCGGATGGAGACCGCCAGGCACAACATCGAGGCGCTCGGCGTCGACCCGACGAAGGTCCCGGTGGTGACGCGCGACCAGGTGCGCCATGCCAAGCCCGACCCGGATCTGTTCATCGCCGCCGCCGAACGCCTGGGCGTGGATATCCAGCAGTCATTGGTGATCGGCGACAGCGTGTGGGACATGCTCGCCGCCCAGCGTGCCCGCGCCCTTGGCGTCGGCCTGCTGTCCGGCGGCTATGGCCAGGACGAGCTGCAGCAATCCGGTGCGTTCCGCGTGTATGACGACCCGGCCGACCTGTTGCGGCACATCGACGAAGTGGCAGCGCGCGACTGATTGCGCGGGACTGATGCATGGCACGAGTCGCTGAACCGCGACGCCGCGCATCATGAAAACTTAATCACCCGCAGCAGGCCTCGGGGTAGGCTGCGCAGCATCGCTTCCCCGGAGTCGTTCCATGCGTCGCCTTGTCGCCAGTCTCCCACTGGCCCTGCTGCTCGCCGCCTGTTCACCCACGCCGGCCCCTCCGTCCACCACCGATGGCCAGAGTGCGCCTGCCGACGCCGCGCTGGGCTCCGCGGCCTGGTATGCCTGGGTCGATGGCACGCTCGGCATCAGCGACAAGGGGCACGGTCCGGACCCCGGTTCAAACGAATGGAACCAGGCGGTGCAACGCAAGTTGGGCGAGGAGGCGCCGCGAACGAAACCCGGCTCGCCGCAATGGCAACAGTCGGTGGATGCGCTGTTGCGCACGCGCATACCGCCAAAACCCTGACCGGTATCTACTCGTCGCGGATCGCGGCGATCGGATCCAGCGCCGCCGCCTGGCGCGCGGGGTAGATGCTGAAAGCCAGGCCGATCAGCGTGCACGCCAGTACCGAGGCAATCACCCCCAGCGGTGCCCACGCCACCTGCCAGCCGGCGAAGGCGGCAATCGCATACGCCAGCGCGGCGCCGAACAGCAGGCCGATCAACGCACCGGACGCACAGATCACCAACGCCTCGCGCAGGAACCGTTGCACGATGTCCTGCCGACGCGCACCGATCGCGCGCAGCAGGCCGATCTCGCGACGTCGCTCAAGCACGTTGGCCAGCATGATGTTCATGATGCCGATGCCGCCAACCAGCAGGCTGACGCCGGCGATCGATCCCATCACCACGCTGAAGATGCGCTGGGTCTTCTGGTTTTGCTGGTACAACTGCTGCGGCACGATCAGCTGGTAGTCGCTGGCACCGGCATGGCGCTGGTCGAGCAGTTCGGTGAGCACCCGCGCGCCAGGGGCCAGTCCGTCGGGATCCTTCAGGCGCAGCAGGAACCGATCGACCTCGTCCTCCATCGGCTGGAAGCGGAAGCGCGCCTGCGCGCTGGCCAGCGGCACGAACACGCGGTTGCTGTCGGCACCGAGCGCGACGCCCTCGAACTTGTCCTGGCCCAGATCGCGATCGGCCAGCACGCCGACCACGCGCAGCCACACCTGGTTGACCTTGAACAGCCGGCCCAACGGCTTGCCGTCGGGGAACAAGTCGTGCGCCGCCTGGTGGCCGAGCACGGCCACCGCGGCGAGGCTGGCGTTGTCGGCCGCGGTGAGCGCGCGGCCTTCGGCCACGTGCAGCGAGGCGAGCTGGAAATAGTCCGGGCTGATCCCGCTGACCTGCGCATCAGCGTGACCTGTGTCGCTGAATACGCCCAGCGGCTTGACCCGCTTCTCGGCGGCGTAGCGTTCGGCCGATGGCACCACGTCCAGCGCCGCACGCGCATCGGCGACGGTGAGGCCGAGGCTGCGTGCGCGGGTTTCCTTCAGCGCGTCGCCGCTCTGGCTCTTCGCCTCGACGATCAGGTTGTGCAGGCCGAGGCTGTCGACCAGCTTCAACGCCTCGCGCCGACTGCCCTCGCCGACGCCCTGCATCGCCACGATCGCGCCGACACCGAAGATCATGCCGAGCAGGGTCAGCAGGGTGCGCAGCTTGCGCCGTGAAAGTTCCTCGATCGCTTCGCGCCAGCGTGCGGAAATCATTTGGCCTCCGTCGCTTTCGTCGCCGCCAGCAGCACCCGGTCGCCCTGCTGCAGACCTTCCAGCACCTGGGTGCGGGTCGCGCCGCGCACGCCGAGTTTCAGCTTGCGGGTCTGTACCTTGCCATTCTCCAGTACCTGCACGCTGGCTCCGTCGCCGCTGCTGAGCAGCGCCACATTGGGCACGCTGAAGCCCTTGTCCACCTGCAGCAGGATGATCCGGCCAATGAAGCGCTGGCCGGGAATCCAGCCGTAGTTCCGCGCCAGCTCGGCCGGCACGACAGCCTTCATCGCCAGGTATTTCACTGGGTTCTCGCTGCTGCGCGGCTGCGCCGCGGAGGCCACCCAGCTGATCGTCGACATCACGGTTTGCCTCGGCAGGCCCCAGCGGTGCAACTCGACCTTGTCGCCGACCTGGATACCTTGCGCCTCGATCTGCGGCACGCTCAGTCGCACCTCGAGCGCGTCCAGGTCGGGCAGCGTGGCCAACGGGTTGCCGGCGAACAGGCTGCTGCCCACGTGTGGCAGCTGATCCGACCAGTCCTTCTCCAGCACCAGCACGCCGGCATGCGGCGCGCGCAATTCCAGTGCCGCCAGATCGGCGTGCTTCTGCGTGGCGACCGTGTCGAAGCTGTTGCGCTGGGCATCCAGCACGGCCAGCTCGGCCTGGCCGCTTGCGCTGGACTGATCCTCGCGCCATTGCAGGATGCGTTGGCGCACGTCGAGGTAATGCACGTCCTGCACTGCGTCGAGGATGTCGTTGCGCGCCATCGCCTCCAGTGGAGCATTTGCATAACGTTCGGCGATCGCCTGCTGCACGGCCACCTGGGTCAGGTCGACGCCGAGCTGGCCGCGTTTGCCGGCCAGTTCGGCCTGCTTGGCTGCGCGCGCCAGGGTATTGCGTTCAAGGTCGATGCGCGCCTGCGCCAGATCCTGCTTGCTCTGCTGCGCGGAGAAGCGCGCGACCAGTTCGCCTTTCTTCACCAGGCTGCCGTCGGGCAACATCCAGCTGAGCTGGCGCGAGGTGAACTGCGAACCGGGCACCAGCAGCGGCGTGGGTTTGGTCGAATGCAGGTCGCCTTCGGTTTGCACGGTGAATTCCAGCGGCGTCGCCTGCACTTGTTCCAGCACGGCATGGTCGGCCGCGGCATGCCCGCAACCGGCCAGCAGCGGCAGCAACAGCCAGACCCAGCGACGATTCATCGGGAGACCTCCGGTGCGGGCGCAAGGGTGACCTGCACGGACTGGCCAGGCTTGAGCTTGAACTGACCCGGGTCCAGCCGCACGATCAGGTCGACCACCGGCACCGTCTCGACCCGCGACTTGCTGTGCACGGTATTGCCCACTTCGGCGATGCGCCCGCCGATGCTGCGGTCGCCACCACCGGCCATCACCACGCGCACGCGCTGGCCCGCCTGCACGCGGGTCAGATCACGTTCGGGCAACGCGGCGCGCACGGCCAGCGTGGACAGATCCGGCATCTGCGCCACCGACTGGCCACGCCAGATCTGCGACCCGGTATCGATCTTGCCGCCGCTCCAGCTGTCCTGATGCAACACGATGCCGTCACGCGGCGCAGCGACCGTCAACGAGGCCAGTGAGGCTTTCAGTTTGGTCACCTGGTCCTGCAACTGGCTGACGTCGGCGTCGGCCATGCGCTGCTCAGCAGCACGCTCAACCGCGGCCACGCCCTGGCGCTGCACGGTCAGCGCAAGCTTGCGTTCGGCATTGACCCGCGCGATCACCAGTTTCTGGTAGTCCACACGGGCGATATATCCCTTCGGCTGGGCGGCCTTGCGCTGCGCCTTTTCCATCTCGGCCTGGGCCTTCGCCGTGGCCAGTTCGGCTTCGCGCGCGCGGTCGGCCAGATCCAGCCGCAACTGTTCCTGCTTGCGCAATTTCTCGGTCAGCTGGCCCTGCTTGGCAGTAAGGTTCTTGATCACCTCGCCGGCGTCGAACACCGCCAGCATGTCGCCCTTCTTCACCGTCGCACCATCACCGGCCATCTGGGTCACGGTCATCTGCCACAGGCCATCCACCTCGGGCGGCGAGATCGCCAGGCTGCGTTGCGCAAAGACTTCGCCGTCCATCTGCAAGGGCTGGGCGCGTGCCGCGGTGGAAGCGATGCTGCGATCACCCGGGTCGGTCAGGTCGGTGTCCACCCGCACGCTCATGCCCGGCAGCAACGGCAACGCCATCGTCGCCGGCAGGCTGATATCGGCCGCGTAGTAACGGCCGTCGCCCCACTCGCTGCGCGTCGCCGGGGCGCCGGCAATGGCATGGATGGTTCCCGTGAGTTCGTGCCCCGGCAGCGCATCGAAATGCAATCGAACCGGCTGGCCCACGCGCAAGCCCTGACGATCGGGCGCGAGCACCCAGCCACGCACGGTGAAACCGCTGCCCGCGCCCACCACTTCACCGACCTTGGTACCGGGCCAGCTGCTGGAGCCTTCCTCGTAACGCCCGCTGTTCAGATACGTGCTGCTGAAGCCGTGGATCACGGTGCCGGCACGCTCCGCACGCACCACCGCACCGGCCACCTGGTCCTGATAGAAACCCAGTGACAGGCGCTGTTTGCGCAGTTCCAGATCGCTGTCCTCGCGCCGACGCGCCACCGCCGCGATCGCCTGCGCCACTTCCAGCTTCTTCAGCGCCAGCGCCTGTTCGGTGCGTTTCATCTCGCCCTGGTGGCGATCGTAATTGAGCGCGGAAATCAACGCCTTTGGAATCACCGCATCCACCGCCGCGGTGTCGCGTTCGGCCTGCGCGTCGGCCAACGCCAGCTCGGCGTCGGCCTGTTTCAGTTCGAGGTCGGCGGTTTCCTTGGCGTTCTTCGCCTGCATCTGTTCCAGCTGGGCCTGCAGGGTGCGCAGTTGGGTCTCGGCCGGACCTGCGTCGATGCGCAGCAGAACGTCGCCCTTTTTCACTGTGGCGCCATCGACGACGTAATAGCGCAGCACCACTGGCGAACTCAGCGAAGGCGGGGTGAAGATGTCCTGCGCGTCGGCGACCCGCACCTCGCCGCTGAACACGGTGGCGTGCAGAGGCAGGGCGGCCAGCAGCAACAGCGCGAAAAGCTCACGCCGCCGAGTCATGCTCGATCCTCCCGTCGCGCAGGCTGACCTGTCGCTGGGCGCGACCGGCCACTTCGGCATCGTGGGTGACCAGCACGACGGTCTGACCGTGGCCATGCACCTCGGCGACCAGCGCCAGCACATCGGCGGCGCTCCTGGAATCGAGATTGCCGGTGGGCTCGTCAGCCAGCAGCAGGGCCGGCTTCATCAACAACGCGCGGGCGATCGCCACGCGCTGCATCTGGCCGCCGGAGAGCTGGCCGGGCCGATGCGCCAGATGTCGCTGCAAGCCCATCCGCTCAAGCAGATCGTGCGCACGCTGCTCCAGACCGTCATCGGGACCGCGCAGGAAACGCCGCGGCAGCAAGGTGTTCTCCAGCACGCTCAAGCGCGGCAACAAATGGAACGACTGGAACACGAAACCGATGCGCCGGTTGCGGAAGTCGCTGGCGCGCTCGTCATCGAAACTGGAGACGTCCACGCCATCGAGCAGGTAGTGGCCGCTGTCGGGGCGATCGAGACAGCCAAGCATGTTCAGCAGGGTCGACTTGCCCGAGCCGGACGGCCCGACGATCGCCATGAACTGACCTTGCGGCACTTCGAAACTGACCCCGTCCAGCGCGGCAATCGTCTGCCCACCTACCCTGTAATGGCGAGTTACCGCCTCCATACGCACCATCGTGTTGCCGCCCCCGTCAGACACTGCCCATGGAGTCTTGCGTTTGATGACCGCTTTGACAAGTCACCTGTGGCACGTACGCCGGTTCGCGGCGGTGGCGTGTTTGTGGAGCGCACCCGTGAGCGAAGCCTTGCTTTTGCTTTCGTAGGGAGGGCACTGCCCGCCGGCTCTTCGATACGCCATGGCCACGAGCGGCGGGCAGTGGCCGCCCTACGCAGGAGGAACATTCGCGCGCCGATGCGGAGGGACGCGGCGGATCGCGTCAGCCTGGCGCCAGCAATGCATCCAGATCGCCCTGCTCGAAGCTGAGCTTTTCGCGGCTGCCGCCACCTTCGAGCACGGCGGCAGCCAGTTCGGCCTTGCGGGCTTTCAGTTCCTCAATGCGCTCTTCCACCGTGCCGGAAGTGATCAGGCGAAACACGAACACCGGTTTGTCCTGGCCGATACGATGGGCGCGGTCGCTGGCTTGTGCCTCGGCGGCGGGGTTCCACCAGGGGTCGTAGTGGATCACGGTGTCGGCGGCGGTGAGGTTGAGACCCACGCCGCCCGCCTTGAGCGAAAGCAGGAACAGCGGCACTTCGCCATCCTGGAAACGCTGCACCGGCTCGGCGCGGTCGCGGGTATCGCCGGTGAGCGTGACGTAGCGGATGCGCCGGCGATCGAGCTCGGCGGCGATCAGTTTCAGCATGCTGGTGAACTGCGAAAACAGCAGCACCTTGCGCCCTTCGTCCAGCAGCGCGGGCAACATGTCCATCAGCAGTTCGAACTTGGCCGATTCGTGTACGCCACGCGCCACTTCCAGTTTCACAAGACGCGGATCGCAACAGACCTGGCGCAGCTTGAGCAGCGCATCCAGCACCACGATGCCCGAATGCGCGATGCCGCGTTGGGCGATCACCTCGCGCAGTTCCTCGGCCAGCGACAGGCGCAGGCCTTCGTAGAGTTCGCGCTGGCGCCCCTCCAGCACCACGCGACGGGTGATCTCGGTCTTCGGCGGCAGTTCCTTCGCCACCTGCGCCTTGGTCCGGCGCAGGATGAACGGCGCCAGCCGCAGGTTCAGGCGCTGCTGGCATTCCTCGTCATGCTGCTTCTCGATCGGCACGCGGTAATGGCGGCGGAATGCGCCTTCGTCACCGAGCAGGCCGGGCACCGCCAGGTCGATCTGCGACCACAATTCGCCCAGATGGTTTTCCAGCGGCGTGCCGGTGAGGCAGACGTAGCGCGGGGTGCGCAAACTGAGCAAGGCACGGCGTGCCTGCGTGCGCGGGTTTTTCACCTGTTGCGCCTCGTCCAGCACGATCAGCGCAAACGGCTGCTGGCGCAACGGCGTCACGTCGCGCGGCAGCAGCGCGTAACTGGTCAGCACGATGTCCTGCGCGCCGAGTTGGTCGAAATCCTCCGCGCGCTGCGGGCCATGCAGGGTCAGTACCTTGAGCGTGGGCGCGAAGCGCGCGACCTCCGACTGCCAGTTCGGGATCAGGCTGGTCGGCACCACGATCAGCGCCGGCTGACTCAGCGCGCCACCCTGTTTCAGCGACAGCAGGTGGGTGATCAACTGCAGCGTCTTGCCCAGGCCCATGTCGTCGGCCAGCACGCCGCCGACGCCGGCTTCGCTCAGGGCGTTCAACCAGCGCAGACCCTCGCGCTGGTACGGCCGCAGTTCGGCGTTGAGGCCCTCAGGCACCGCATCGCTGGCGCGTGCGGCGGCATCGCGCAGGCGCGCGGCGAAGCCGAGCAAGGGTTCGGCTGCCTGCAAAATGCCGCCTTCGGGCATCGCCGCGACCAGTTCCTCCAGCCGACCGGCCTGCACCCGCGGCAGATGCAGCGTCTTGCGCGGCTTCTCCAGGTACTCGGCCAGTGGCGCCAGCAGGCCGCGCAGTTCTTTCAGCCGCACCGGCACCCGCCGGCGTGCGTCGACCGGCGCGTACCACACCGCGTCGTCGGGCTCGTTCGCGGCGGGGCTGAGGCTCAGCTGGTTTTCGGTCAGCGCCTGCGCTACCGCCGGCAACAGGTTGTGTCGCTGGCCGTCGAGTTCGATGCCGATTTCCAGGTCGAAGGCGTGGTCGTCGACATCCTCCGCCGCGTGGCCGTACCAGCGCACCGGACCCTCCAGCACCTCGAACGGAAAGCTGGGCGCATATTCGACCAGGAAATTCTCTTCCTCCAGCTTCGGCCGCAGCGCCAGCCAGCGCGCCGGCGTGTTGACCTCCAGTGCGCCCGCGTAACCGGTGCCCGGGAACAGCCAGGCATCGTCGGGCAGGGTTTCGGCCACGTCCCAGGGCAGGCCCTCGGTATCCACGCAGGGGGTGAGGCCGGCACGTTCGAGCTGTTCCATGGCGGCGAGTTCTTCGGCGCGTCGACGGGTGATTTCCACCAGCTGGTCGTTGCGCACGCGGCGCACCAGCGGCTCGCCGCCGCGGCCCGGCAGGCGCTCGCCGGAGTAGTCGAACGCCAGCCGCGCGTAACCCAGCGGCGGCGTGCCCGCAGCCAGCCGCGCGTGGCGCGTCAGCGCATGCAGGATCAGCACCGGCTTGGGCGCCAGCTGCGAACGCTTGATTTCGCCAAACACGTGCGGCAGCGGGACCCGCGTGGCCAGTCGGCTGTTCGGCAAGCGGGTGCGCAGACGCCGCGCATGCTCATGCTTCAACGACGGCAGTTCCAGCCATGGGGTTTCCTCGGCCGCCGCATCGAACAGGCCCAGGGTGGCGCGCTCGACATCGAGGTACCACAGCGCGTCGATGCGCAGCAGGCGCTGGTTGTTGGGCAGCACCGGCAGCAGGCGCTGGTTGCCATCGACCTCCATCTGCCAATGCCAGTTGAGCTGGTGCGATTTGCCACGCGACAAGCGCAGGCCGCCCAAGCCGCCAAGGAAGCAGGGCGCGGTATCAAGCGCTTCCGCCAGCAGGCTGTCGCCGACATGACCACCCAGGCGAGCGTAACTGCGGCTCTTGCGCACGCTCAATGGCAGGCCAAGCACACTGGCGGCCAGGCGCTGCTCGTGGGGTGGTAGCGGCGACTGCACAAGATGTCGACTGTCCAGCGGTACGGGCCGGCTGTAGCGGCCATGCTCGGCCACGGTCAGCAGCACGGGTGCCACGTCCACGTGCGCGAATGCCTCGCCTTCCCCGGGGATGATCTCCACGAAGAAACCCAGCACGGCATGGCTTTCCGCCGCCGCTGGTTTGAGCGCAGCCAGCAGTCGGCGCCAGGCCAGCGGCAAGGCGTCGTCGTCGCCAGTTGCTGCGCTGGCGGCGCGTTGCTTCTCGTCCGGTTGCTGCATCCGCATGCGTTCCGTGGCGACGACCAAATGCTTGAGCTTAGCAGCGCTGGCGCCGGACGCGGCCGTTGCCGCATTGTCGGGTTGGAACCCGACCTACGGCCATCTCACAACACGTGGGTCGGGATTCATCCCGACAGCAACATCGCCGAAACACCGAGTCGGGTTGAAACCCGACCTACGGCCATCCCACAACACGTGGGTCGGGATTCATCCCGACAGCAACATCGCCGAAACACCGAGTCGGGTTGAAACCCGACCTACGATGGGCTCCAGCTTTTGCGTCCACGGCGAAGCCGGGAAGCAAAGGCCTTTCACAAGCTCTCGCGGATCAGTCTCGGTCGAACAGCCCTTGCGGATATTCGGGCTTTTGCTCGCGCGCCATCAGCGCCTTGAGCCCTTCCACCGGGGTGACCTCGCCATGCAGCACGGCGCGTACGCCGGCACTGATCGGCAGGTCCAGTCCGTGCTTGTCGGCCAGCCGTGCCACCTCGTCGGCGGTGAGAATGCTCTCGACCACCTGGCCGATGCGGCGCACCGCTTCGTCGATCGCCACCCCCTGGCCCAGCGCCAGTCCGAGCCGGCGGTTGCGCGACAGGTCGCCGGTACAGGTCAACACCAGGTCGCCCAGGCCAGACAGCCCGATCAGGGTTTCCGGCCGCGCACCCAGGGCCACGCCCAAGCGCAGCATCTCGTTCATGCCGCGGGTGATCAGGCCGGCCCGGGCATTCAGCCCCAGCTGCATGCCATCGGCCACCCCGGTCGCCACCGCCAGCACGTTCTTCATCGCGCCACCGAGCTCGGCGCCAAGCATATCGCCACCGGAATAGGCGCGCAGGTTCGGTGCATGCAGCAGGCTAGCCAGTTGCTGCGCAAAGGCATCGTCGTCCGAATGCACGGTGACCGCGCTCGGCAAACCGGTCGCCACTTCCCTAGCGAACGATGGCCCGGTGACCACCGCCGCGGGTCGACCCGGCAGTTTCTCCGCCACCAGCTCGTGCAGGAAGCGCCCGGTGCCTGGCTCGAAGCCCTTGGTCGCCCAGGCGATCGCAGTGCCGCTGTCGAGCACGGGAGCCAGCGCGTCCAGCATCGCGGCGAATGCGTGACTGGGCACCACGATCAGCACGATCCCGGCGCCACGCACGGCGGCACCGAGGTCGGCTTCGTATTGCAGCGTCTCGGGCAGCGTGATGCCGGGCAGATAGCGCTCGTTGCAGCGCTGGACCGCGATTTCCGCCAGCGCAGCGGCGTCGCGCCCCCACAACCGCGTGGGCACGTCGTTGCGCGCGAGGAGCGCCGCCAGTGCCGTGCCCCAGGAGCCGGCGCCGAGAACGGTCAGCTTCGGCTTGTCGGACATGTGCGCGACTCAGCTGTTGAGCATGACCGGTGCCTGGTCGCCACCCATGGCGCGCCGCTGCTGTTCGGCAAACAGCGCGTCGAAGTTGATCGGCTGCAACAGGAACGGCGGGAAGCCACCCTCCAGCACCATCGAGGAGATGACCTGGCGCGCATACGGGAACAGCAGGTTCGGGCAATAGCTGCCAATGATGCCGGCCCGGTCTGCCTCGTTGAAGCCGGCAATGCCGAACACACCGGCCTGCTCCACTTCCGCCAGGTAGGCGGTGCGCTCGCCGACGGTGCAGGTCAGGGTGAGGCTGAGCACCACTTCGTACAGGTCGTTGCCCAGGTCGGAGGCCTTCTGGCCCAGGTTCAGTTGCACCTGCGGCTGGGAATTCTCATCGATTTCCTGGAAGATCTGCGGCGCGTTGGGCGCCTCGAAGGAAACGTCCTTCACATAGATCTTCTGCATCACCAGCTGCGGCTGACTGGCCTGGCCATTGGCCTGTTCATTGGTGATTTCTTGTGCCATCGGGTGTTCCTCTTGAGTCTTGGACGATCGAGCAAAGAGGCTGATTGTTCCATACATCCCCGTTTTACGCATCCCTGAAGCGCCGCCCGGGCGCGCGCGGGGATTGCGCCAGAGTGCTCCTGTCTGCAACAATACCCGGCTCGCCTCATGTCGATCCGGTTCTCCGGATGGTTCCTCACGCAATACGAACCCAAGCGACCGGGCGTGGCAGCACTCTCCAGCATTGCGTGGCGCACTGGCGCCGCTGGGCCGATGTCGCCCTGGCTAACGGGTGGTAATCACGGCTTTTTACAAGCCATTCTTACGGAGGTCGTCATGGCCCGTGTATGTCAAGTCACCGGCAAGGGTGTGATGAGCGGCAACAACGTCTCGCACGCCAACAACCGTACCCGTCGCCGCTGGTTGCCCAACCTGCATGAGCGTCGCTTCTGGGTCCCCGGCGAAAACCGCTGGATCAAGCTGCGTGTTTCCAACAACGCCCTGCGCACCATCGACAAGAATGGCATTGAAGCCGTGATTGCCGACATGCGCGCCCGCGGCGAAAAGGTCTGAGGAACGAATCATGGCCAACAAATCACAAGACAAGATCCGCATGATCTCCTCGGCCGGCACCGGCCACTTCTACACCACGCAGAAGAACAAGAAGAACACCCCGGAAAAGTTCGAGTTCAAGAAGTACGATCCGGTGGTACGCAAACACGTGATCTACAAGGAAGGCAAGATCAAGTGACGTTCTGGCGCGTGCGCGCGTAGCGCGTACGCCTTTGCCAGAACGTCATCCCTGCGCAGGCAGGGATCGCTCTTGCCCTTGCTTTGCTCTCGTCACAGCAACCGCAACCGCGACATTGATTCCTCCAGGAAAACCCGCCACCCGGCGGGTTTTCTTTTGCCCGAAGCCCGCCCATCCCCCATCATCCCCGGATGACCTCCACCGCCCTGTTCCCCAGCCTGCTCGGCAACGACGCCTGGCACGCGTTGCCCGCCCCCGTGCAAGCGATGCACGGCGACGCACCGATCCTGCATGCGGCCGGCATCGCCGACGTCGCCGGTGCCGACCACTTCCCCGCGCACTGCCTGCGCCGCCTGCTCGGCTTGCCCGCGCCCGGCCCGCAGCAGGCATTGGCGCTGACCATCGAACGCCACGGCACCCGCGAGATCTGGACCCGCCGCTTCACCGGCCGGCGCATGCAGTCGGTACTCGATCGTCGCCCCGATTCACCGCTGCTGTACGAACGGCTGGGCCCAGCCACGCTGGGCTTCGCCCTGCACCGTGATGGCGACACCATCGACTGGCAACTGCGCAGCCTGCACGTATTCGGCGTACCGATGCCGAACGCCCTGCGCGGCCGGGTGCTCTCGCGCAGTGGCGTACGCGATGGCCGCTACCACTTCAGCGTCGACGTGCGGCTCCCCGTGCTGGGACAGCTGATTGCGTACGAAGGCTGGCTGGAGCTGCAGCCCGATGCACACTGAACCCCATTCGCCACCGGTGATCGTGTTCGACGGCGTCTGCCTGCTGTGCAGCCGCTGGGTGCGTTTCCTGCTGAAACACGACCGCGCCGCGCGTTACCACTTCGCCGCGATGCAGTCGGACAGCGGCCGCACCCTGCTGCTGGCGCACGGGCTGGATCCGGATTCGCCGCTGTCCTTCCTGCTGGTGGAGGGCGGCCGCGGCTACACCGACAGCGATGCGATCGCGCGGGTCCTGCGCGGGCTGGGCCGTCGGCGCTGACGCTGGCTGAGCCGCACGATGTTGCTGGTGCCGCGCTGGCTGCGCGACCCGGCATATCGCTTCGTGGCCCGACATCGTTACCGCATCTTCGGGCAGAGCCGCAGCTGCTTCCTGCCCACGCCGGAGGAGCGCGCACGCTTCATGCCATGACGCTTTCCAGGCCTGTTTCGATCGCGAAACCATCGAGTGCCGCCAACGCCTCGTCCAGCGTGAACAGGCCCATGCACGACGGCATCGCTCCACGCACCGACAGCTCGCCATCGGCCAGCTTGCGTGCCAGCACCACCGCTGGGGTGGCGGGAATCTGCGGGCCGTCGCCGGCAGCGGCACTCAGCGACCAGCGCAGGCACAGCGGCTGGCCTTGCACGTCTCGGCCGGTCAGCTCCACCACCATCCCTCCGACATCGCTGCCGGCATCGAGAAACCATTCGCTTAGCCGGCGCAGTCGCGCGGCATGCCGGGCCAGGTCGCGGATCAGGCCCAGTCGCACCAGCCATGCCGCCGCCAAAGTGCCGAAGTGCAGCCGCTTCAGTTCCAGCCCGGCGCGGAACAGCACGCTCCGCACGCTGGGATAGCGCGCTGGAAACAGCTCCAGATCCGGCACTTCGCACAGCCCCACCCAGCGCCGACCGAACGGAAACCGCTGATACCGGCTCAGCATCCAGCCGTGACCATGCTGCCAGCGTCCATCCCGCCAGAGCCGCACCGGGCAGCCGCAATAGCCGAGGATCGCCGCCACAGTGGCATCGCCGCGCGGCGTGCGGTTGCCGGGACTGATCGCATGCTCGATCCTCTCCAGCACGCCGAAACGCGGCAGCAGGGCATCCACCACCGCGCTGCTGAACGCCGGCACCGTCGACGCGCCGCTGACCAGCAGTCGCCCGGCCGCTTTCGCCTGGCTGTCCAGACGTCCAATCCCGCCGACGAAATCGCGGCCATCGGCGAGATCCACATAATCGCTGCCGCAGGCCAGGCAGGCCTCGGCCACCCGGTAACTCTGTCGCTGGAACGGACCGGCCGCGTGGATCACCAGTTGTGGTCGCAACGATGCCAAGGCGTCGGCCAGTGCCGCCGCGGCGACATCGAGCGCGGCCAACTGCACCCGCGGATCACCCAGGTTTTCACGCAGCGCCGCCAGACTGGCCAGCCGCCGCCCGGCGAGGGTCAGATGGAACCGCGGATCGCCGGTCAGCTGAGCGGCGATCCGCGAACCGAACACACCGCCGGCACCGATCAGCAACGCGCAACATCATCGCTTCCCCCGCTGTCGAAACCCCTCAAAAGCAAAACCCGCCGGACGGCGGGCTTTGCTGGAACATGACTTTGTCGAAGCGTGGCCGCTGCGATCAGGCTGACGCAGTGGCGACCGTGTAACCCTTCAGCCGCTGCGCGAACTCCTGCAGCGAACGGATGCCGCTTTCCTCGGCCTCGCGAATCCACTGCTGCAACCCCTTCAAGGCCTGCTCGGCGCCGCGCTGCTCCATCAGCGCCGCGAGGCGGTTGCGGAACTCGACCACGGTCTTCAGCGTGGGCCGCCTGGCCAGCACCGCCTGCATGCGGTCGCGGCCTTCGCTGTCGAGCCAGCGGCCACCATCGGCCATGGCCAGTCGCATCCGGCGCGGAATCGCCTTGATGCTCTCGCCAGCGTGCTGTGCCTCGTCGCGTACGGTCGGCGTGATCACGCCGCGGTAGTAGTCCGTCATCGCCTGGAAGCGATGGGTCAGCACGGCCTTCAAGGTGTCGGCATCGGGCAGATGCACGTTCGGACGCACGTCCAGCGATGGCGCCACCCGCAACACCTTGGCCAGGCCCACCGCACGCAGGCCGCAGATCGCGGCCCAGCCGATGTCGAACTCCCACTTGCGCAGGGCGAACTTGGCCGAGCTGGGAAACGCATGATGGTTGTTGTGCAGCTCTTCGCCGCCGATCCAGAACGCCCACGGAATCAGGTTGCGCGCGGTGTCGGCGCTCTCGAAATTGCGGTAGCCGGCCCAGTGGCCGATGCCGTTGACGAAACCGGCGGCCCAGAACGGGATCCAGACCATCTGCAGCGCCCACAACGCCGCGCCGATCACACCGAACAGCGCCACGCTGATGAACAACATCAAGGTCGGACCCCAATAAGGATGCGCGCCATAGACCTTGTGCTCGACCCAGTCGTTGGGAGTGCCACGGCCGTACTGCTCCATGTCCTGCTTGTTTCCGCAGGCATCGCGGTACAGCGAGACGCCGTCCCAGAACACCTTCTTGATGCCGTAGATCATCGGGCTGTGCGGATCTTCCTCGGTCTCCACCTTGGCGTGGTGCTTGCGATGCACCGCCACCCATTCACGGGTGACCATGCCGGTGGTGAGCCAGCCCCAGAACCGGAAGAAATGCGCCAGCACCGGGTGGAAATCTACGCCACGATGGGTCTGGCTGCGATGCAGGTACAGCGTCACCGTGAAGATGGTGAGCTGGGTCACGATCAGCATATAGATCGCGATCTGGCCCCAACTGGCGTGGGCGATGCCGTTGTTGAGGAAATCGAGTACAGCGTCAAGCATTATGGGTTACCGGGTAGAGAACGCGGGGAACGCGGGGAAACGGACGGAGTCTAGTGGAGGGGTTTCCATACCCGCCAGCATGGCTGATTTGCCATGGTAGCAGTCGGTCAAGAGGCAAACGTCAAACAGGTGTTGGTTGGCATGCAGCACAATCGCCTGTTGTTTAACCATGGGGTCGCCGTGACAATCATGCAATGACCACGATCACTCCCACGACACCGGCGCCCGTGCTGCAACTGGAACATGTCAGCCGCCGCCGCGCCAGCCGCCCGGCCGTGCAGGACCTGAGTCTGGCGCTGCCACGCGGCCAGGTACTGGGCCTGCTTGGCGTCAATGGCGCCGGCAAGTCGACCACGTTGTCGATGATCGCCGGGGCGCTGCGGCCGGACAGCGGCGGCATCAAGCTGAATGGCGAGGACTTTCTGGAACGACCTGAACTGGCACGCACCCGGATCGGCTGGCTACCCGAACGCGCACCGCTGTGGCCGGAGCTGACCGTCACCGAACACCTGGACGCGCACGGTCGCCTCCGCGGCCTGCGTGGCGTCGCCCTGCACCAGGCGCGCACGAACATCATCGAGCGACTGGAACTGCAGCCGCTGGCACGACGCCTGGCCGGGGTGCTGTCGCAGGGCCAGCGCCAGCGCCTGGGGCTGGCCTGCGCGCTATTGCACAAGCCTGCCCTGCTGGTGCTGGATGAACCCGCGAACGCATTGGACCCGGTGCAGGTCGCCGCCCTGCGCAAGCTGGTCCGCGAGCAGGCGGCCGCCGGCACCACGGTGATCCTGTCCACCCATTTGCTGGGCGAGGTCACCGCCGTCTGCGATCGGGTGGCGATCCTGCACGAGGGCATGCTGCGACATGATGGTGTGGTGCGCAGCGACGATCTTGACGCACTGGAAAAGACGTTCTTCGAGATTGCCATGAAGCACACCCCGGCGCAGGCCGCATGAGTGCGCTGACGGTGTCACGACTGGAATGGCGTCGGCTGCTGGTGCGCCCGCTGGCCTGGGTCTTGGCCGCGCTGACACTGGCCTGGCTTGCCTGGAACTTCACCTTGTTGCTGGGCAGTTTCCTGGCCAGCCAGATCCAGCGTGCGGCAGCGCCTGACGGCCCCGGCTTCACCGACCTGGTGGCCGTGCCGCTATTGGGCCAACTTGCCCAACTGGCCTTTCTGGTGGTGCCGCTGCTGACCATGTCGGTCATCGCCGGCGATCGTCGCAACGGCACGCTGCCCTTGCTGTTCGCCGCCGGCGTGCCGGCGTCGCGCATCGTGCTGGGCAAGTATCTGGCAATCCTGGGTTGGCTGCTGCTGTGGTTGCTGCTGACCCTGGCGATGCCACTGACACTGGCCCACGCCACCCATCTCGACTGGGGCAAGTTGGCCGCGGCCACGCTGGGCGTGACCCTGATGCTGGCCGCGCTGGCGGCGTTGGGCGTGGCCTGCTCGAGTTTTGCGTCGCATCCGGCCATCGCCGCCGCCGCCGCGCTGATACTGGCGCTGGCGCTGTGGAGCGTGAACCTTGGCGCGCAGATGGCTGGCATCCATGGCGGCGCGATCAACGCCCTGGCGATGAGCACGCATGTGCAACCGCTGCTGCGCGGTCTGGTTTCCAGTGCCGATGTACTGTGGTTCGTGTTGCTGATCGCGCTGTCGCTGGCGCTTGCCACGCGCCGCCTTGCGACCGACAAGGAGCGCGGCTGATGCGCAACCTGTTCAGACGCCTGGACGGCTGGTTGTTCGCCCTCCTGCTCGTGCTCGCCTGCGCGGCGATAGGTTATCTCGCTACGCGCTACGATTATCGTGCCGACTGGACCGCGAACGGCCGGATCAGCCTGTCGGCGGAAAGCCGTGCCGTGTTGAAGCAGCTCGACGGCCCGGTCGAGGTCGTCAGTTACGCCAACCCGCAAGGCGACCTGCGCCAGACCATCGCCGGCTTCCTGCAGCGCTACCAGGCAGTGAAACCGGATTTCAGCTTGCGCTTCGTCGATCCGCAGCTCGACCCGGCGAAGATGCGCCAGCTGGGCATTTCCATCGATGGCGCGTTGATCCTGCACTACAAGGGGCATGAGCAGCGACTGGACGAACTCTCCGAACGCAGCCTCACCAATGCGCTCGAACGGCTGCAACGCGGCAACGACCGCATCGTCGCCTTCGTCACGGGCGACGATGAGAGACGTCCGAATGGACAGGCGAATGCCGACATGGGCACCTTCATGTCGCAACTGGAAAGTCGCGGCATGCGCGCGGTGCCGCTGAACTTTGCCCAGGTCAACGCGGTGCCCGAGCACACCGACCTGGTGGTGCTGGCCAGTCCCAGCGTGCCGCTGGCGCCCGGCGCGGTGAGCGCCTTGGTCGGCTACGTGCAGAATGGTGGCAACCTCTTGTGGCTTACCGAGCCGGCCAACCACGACCTCGGCCTCAAGCCGTTGGCGGACGTTCTCGGCGTGCGCGTGTTGCCCGGTGTGCTGGTCGACGGCTCCGGCACGGCGCTGGGCTTGCATGATCCGCGCATGATCGCGTTGGGCAGCTATCCAGCGCAGGCGATCACCCAGGGTTTCCAGCTGACCACGCTGTTCCCGCAGGTATCCGCGCTGGCCCAGCTGGCGTCAACGCCATGGGCGGTGACGGCGTTCCTGCGCTCCAGCCCGCAGAGCTGGACCGAATTCAAGCCGATCGACAACGCCGCGGCCTCGGACATCCAGTTCGACGCCGCTGCCGGCGAGTTGAAGGGGCCACTGGATTTCGGCTTCGCGCTGAGTCGGCTGTCACCCAGCCCGGACAAGAGCGAGCAGCGCGCCGTGGTGATTGGCGACGGTGATTTCCTGTCCAACACGTTCCTCGGCAATGGTGGCAACCGCGCGCTGGGCGAGCGCGTGTTCGACTGGCTGCTGGGCGACGACAAGCTGGTCAACCTGCCCCCGCGCGGCGCACCGGATCGGCTGCTGGAAATCTCGCAAGGCGAACTGAACGCGCTGAGTTTCGGCTTCCTGATCGTGCTGCCATTGCTGCTGTTGCTGATCGGTGGCGCAGTCGTATGGCGCCGGCGCCGGCGCTGAACGGTGAAGCGCGCTGCTCGCCAACGTGTGTTCCTGCTGTGCGCGGTGCTGACGCTGCTCGCGCTCGCTGGCTGGCAGCTGCAGCGTGACGCCAGCCGCGGGAACGGCAGCCTGACCGCGCTGGACCCGGCAACGATCAGCCACGTCAGGCTCACTCTGCCGGGTGCGGCCACGCTGCACTACGAAAAGCGCAGCGACGGCCACTGGTGGCGCACGGACGACACGCCACGCCGGGTGCCCGGCGACGATCGCCTGAACGATCTGACCGATATTGCCGCCGCGCACGTGTTGAGCTGGCGCCCGCTCAGCGATTTCGACCCAGCCAAGATCGGCCTGTCGCCGCCACGCGCCGTGCTCGAACTGGACGGCCAGTCGCTGGCGTTCGGGATCAGCGCAGTCACCGGCCCGCAGCAGTACGTACGGGTCGGCCAGCGCGTTGCGCTGGTGTCGGCGCGCTACATGCCGCGCTCGCCCGAAATCAAGACCACCGAACTGCGTTGAGTCGCGGATTCAACCCATGCCCGAACTGCCCGAAGTTGAAACCACCCGCCGCGGCATCGCGCCACACCTGATCGGTCGCCGCGTCACGGGCGTCGTCCTGCGCCGGCCCGATCTGCGCTGGCCGATTCCCGCCGAGATCAGCGAACTGTTGCCCGGCCAACGTATCGACGCAGTGGAACGGCGGGCGAAGTATCTGTTGCTGCACACGGCCGTTGGCAGCGCATTGCTGCATCTGGGCATGTCCGGCGTGCTGCGCGTGCTGCCACCGGACGCGCCGGTGGGCAAGCATGACCATGTCGACATCGCGCTCGAACGCATGCCGGCGCAGGCACCGCGCATCCTGCGCTTCACCGACCCGCGCCGGTTCGGCTGCCTGCTGTGGCAGGCCCCGGGCGAAACCCACGAGCTGCTACTGAGGCTGGGGCCGGAACCACTGACCGACGCCTTCGACGGCGACCTGCTGTGGCATCGGTCGCGCGGCCGCACGGCGGCGGTGAAGTTGTTCCTGATGGACAACGCGGTCGTCGTGGGCGTAGGCAACATCTACGCCAGCGAAGCGCTGTTCGCGGCAGGCATCGATCCGCGCCGCGCCGCCGGTGCGGTTTCACGTGCGCGTTACGCGCGATTGGCAGCGGAGGTGAAACGGATTCTGGCGTGGGCGATCGAACGCGGCGGCACCACCTTGCGCGACTTCATCAGCCCCGATGGCGCACCGGGCTATTTCTTTCGCGAGCTGTACGTGTACGGCCGCGCTGGTGAACCCTGCCGCGTGTGCAACACGGCGATCCGGCAGGTCGTGCTGGGCCAGCGTTCCACGTTCTGGTGTCCGCGCTGCCAACGTTGATGGATTCCCGCTTTTTGTAGGAGCGCACCCTGTGCGCGATGCTCTTTGTCACGTCACGAAGAGCATCGCGCACAGGGTGCGCTCCTACAGGAATCGCCACTCAGGCGGACCAGTCAAACTCCACATAGGTGTTGTTGAACTGCGGATGTTCCAGCCTGCCGCCGAGATGCACCACGGCGCCACCGGGCATGCCCTCGATGTCAAGCTGCTGCCCTTCGACGAAGTGCGCGCCCAATGCCTGCAGCTCGATCATCTGCTCGCACAGCGCGCCGGCACGATCGACGGCGGCATCGGGTACCTGGTGGATGCTGATGTCGGGGCGGCCGAACTTGCGCATGCCGCGGGTGTGGATCCAGAAGCGACCCGGTTCGGATTCGCCATCACACAAGATCAGCAGATGGTGACGGATCGGCGCGCCGTCGCGCACCAGGTAATGCCGGCGCCAGGCGTCGGCTTCGAGCAGGCTCAGGATCTGCGGGTCGAGGATCGCCACGCCACCACTGTCGAGCATGCCTGCCAGCACGCCCAGGGTGTCACGCAGGTAGCCCGTGGCCGGACTGTCGTCCAGCGTACCGCGCACCACCATCACCTCCGGCGCCTCGATGGCGCGCTGGTATGCCTGCGGCGCATCGGTCTTGTACATGCGGCCCATCGCGCCTTTCAGCGGATAACCTTCCCAGCTGCGCAGGTCGGCGTGGTGGTGGTTGGTCGCGGTGAGGCCCGACGGTAGACCAGGGCTGCCGTAAGCCTGCGAGGGTACGCGCGCGGTGTCGAACTTTCCGAACACATAGAACTGCAACAGGATCTTCTCGTCGCTGCTCCGCCAATGCGGGCGCTGCCAGGCGGGGATCGTGATCGGGTGGCTCATGGCATTCCTTCAACGGGCTGTGGCCGAAAAAACTCGGGTAGGAGCCCGCTCGCGGGCGATGCTTTTGATTTGATCTGCTTCGTGCATCAGAGAAAAAGCATCGCCCGCAAGCGGGCTCCTACCCCTCTGGAGAATCCAGCGGCAACACGGTTTGCTGCAACTCGATGCGGCCCTGGCCCGCGCTGATTTTCTTGAATTCGGCGCGGCTCACCGAGATATAGCGTTCGTTGCCGCCGATCTCAACCTGCGGACCATCGGTCACGGCACGGCCGTGTTCATCCACGCGCACCACCATGGTGGCCTTGCGTCCGGTGTGGCAAATCGTCTTGATCTCGACAAGATTGTCGGCCCAGGCCAGCAGGTGACGGCTCCCTTCGAAGAGTTCACCGCGGAAATCCGTGCGCAGTCCGTAGGCCAGCACCGGGATGTTGAGGCGATCGACCACGTCGCTGATCTGCCAGACCTGCGCCTTGGCAAGAAACTGCGCCTCGTCGACAAACAGGCAATGCAGTGCACCGTGCGTGGCGATATCGGTCTCGACCAGGGTGAACAGATTTTCCTCGGCACTGAAACGGCGGGCATTGGCCTTCAGGCCGATCCGCGACGCCACCACCGTGGTGTCCACCGCCGCAGGCTGCGCCACTTTCCCTTCTCCCGCTTGCGCGGGAAGGTGGCCCGAAGGGTCGGATGGGGGCTCGGCGTCTGCGCGAGTATCAATATCCGGTTTCAGGATCAGCGTGCGCATGCCGCGTTCGTGATAGTTGTACGCGCTTTGCAGCAAGGTGGTGGTCTTGCCGGCATTCATTGCCGAGTAATAGAAATAGAGTTTGGCCATTTTGAGCGCATTCGAATCGTGATCGCGCATGGTAACGCGACCACATCGCAGGAATCCTGCGGACCTACCCGTAGGAGCCCGCTGGCGGGCGATGCTCTTGGTGGGTTCACAGAGCGAAAAGCATCGCCCGCCAGTGGGCTCCTACAAAAGATCGGCGCTCAGGCCTTGTCCAGCGGTGTATTGCCGCCGGTGAACTCGGCCCGCGCCTGGGCCAGCCGATAATGGTGCTCGATGCGGCTGCGGCGCCAGTCGCGCAGCATGCTGATCAGGTAGACCAGCTTGAACAGGCGCAGCTTGCGCAACACGATCGGGGTGTCGAACAAGTCGCCGGCCAGCATCGAGATCACCCCCTGCTCCAGCTGCCAGGTGTTGCTTGGCTGGCGGAACATCTGCTGCATGACGGGACCATTGAAGCGGTAGATGAAGAACGAGAACCTGGCCATGGCCGCGCGCTGGCGCTTTTCCAGCTTGCGCATCAATTTCATCTCGCTCGCGGGATGGCGCAATGCGGCGTCGACCACTTCCACCGCCTTCTCCGCACCGCTGGTGGCCAGGTAGACGCCAGAGGAGAACACCGGGTCGAGGAAGGCGAATGCATCGCCGACCAGGATCCAGCCAGGGCCGCCCATGCAGGTCGAATCGTAGGAGTAGTTACCGGTGACGCGCACTTCGTTGTCGATCAGCTCGGCGTGTTGTACGCGCTGCCATAGCGCCGGGCTCAGCTTCAAGGTGTCGAACAGGAATTCGACGGTGCGCCCCTTGCGCTGCCTGAGGTAATCCGGCCGGCACACGGCGCCCACGCTCATGACGCCGCCTGGCAACGGAATCATCCACATCCAGCCGTGCTCGAAGCTGTAGATGCTGATGTTTCCCGCGTCCTCCCCTGCCCGTGTCCCGGCGCCGCGGAAGTGACCGAAGATCGCCGCACTCTGGTGCTGGCTGTTCTTGCGACGCAACTTTCTACTCGATGACAACAGCGCATCGCGACCGCTGGCGTCGACCACGTAGCGCGCCTGGATCGTGTACTCGCGGTCATCGTCCGTACGCACCTCAAGCAGACTCTCGCGTGGACCGCGCTGCTCGACACGCCGCACCTCATGTCCCTCGCGCGCGTCGGCACCGCATTCAGCCGCGTGCTCATAGAGCATCTTGTCGAAGTCCTGACGCCACACCTGGTAGGCATGCGGTGGACTCTGTCCGATCGCCCGGGCGAACGCGTAGGTGTTGTAGCCACGCTCGTTGTCGGCCTCGAAATCCGCGCCGGGCTTGAACACGCCCATGGCGCGCACCTTGTCCAGCACGCCCAGGCGCTCGAACACCGGCAGGTTCATCGGCAGCAGCGATTCGCCGATATGAAAGCGCGGGTGATGCGCCTTCTCCAGCGCGATCACCTTGTGGCCGCGCCGGGCCAGCAGTGCCGCGGCGGTGCTGCCGCCAGGGCCGCCGCCAATCACCACCACATCGCACCGCTCCACTTCCTGTTGCTGCATGCTTCTCCCCGCCGGCCGCCATACCCGGATTATGGCTGATTCGGATCGGCGCGCCAGCCGTGCTCTGCTAACATCGGCGTCCGCATCACGCACTGTTTCGATCCATGCTCAACCCACAACAACTGGCCGCCGTGGAACACTGCGACGGCCCCCTGCTGGTGCTGGCGGGCGCCGGTTCCGGCAAGACCAGCGTGATCACCCAGAAGATCGCGTACCTGATCCAGCACCGCAAACTCGGTGCGCACAAGATCGCTGCGATCACCTTCACCAACAAGGCCGCGCGCGAGATGCGCGAGCGCGTGGCGAAGCTGGTCAGCAGCGAGGATGCCGCCGCGCTTACGGTCAGCACCTTCCACGCGCTGGGGCTGAAGTTCCTGCAGATCGAGCACGCGCGCGCCGGCCTGCGCCGCGGCTTTTCGGTACTGGATGCCGACGACAGTGGCGGCATCGTCAAGGAGCTGGCACCGAAAGGGATCAAGAACGACGTGCTGTTCGGTATCCGCAACCTCTTGAGCCGCGCGAAGAACGGCGGGCTGTCGCCGGAGGAAGCATTGTCGGCCGCGCGCAGCCCGCGCGAGCTGGAAGCGGCGACGATTTACGACATGTATCAGCAGCGCCTGACCGCGTTCAACGCGGTGGATTTCGACGACCTGATCCGGCTGCCGCTGCGCATTCTGGAAAGCGACGCCGAATGCCGCGACACGTGGCGCGAGCGCTTTCGCTACCTGCTGGTGGATGAGTACCAGGACACCAACGACGCACAGTACCGCCTGCTGAAAGCACTTGTCGGCGAGCGCGGCGGCATCACCTGTGTGGGCGACGACGACCAGTCGATCTATGCCTGGCGCGGCGCCAACCCGGAGAACATCGACCAGCTCGGCCGCGACTGGCCAAACCTGCGCGTGATCAAGCTGGAGCAGAACTACCGCTGCGGCAAGCGCATCCTGCGTGTGGCCAATGCGCTGATCGCGAACAACCCGCACCTGCACGAAAAGAAGCTGTGGAGCGAGCACCCGGAGGGTCTGCCGATCCGCGTACTCGAATGCAGGGAAGCCGATCACGAGGCGGAGCACGTCGCGGCGATCGCCACCACGCTGGCCGAGAAGCACAAGGCGCGCTGGCACGACATGGCGATCCTGTACCGCGGCAACTTTCAGGCGCGGCCGCTGGAGAAGGCGCTGCGCCTGGCGCGAATTCCGTATCACCTCACCGGCGCGCTCTCCTTCCTCGATCGCGCCGAGGTGAAGGACTTGCTGTGTTACCTGCGCCTGCTGACCAATCCCAGCGATGATGCCGCCTTCCTGCGCGTGGTGAACGTGCCCAAACGCGAGATCGGCGCGACCACGCTGCAGAAGCTGGGCCAGATCGCTCAATCACGCCATTCGTCCCTGCTCGACGCCACCCGCAGCGACGGCGTGCTTCGTCAACTTACACCGCGGCCCGCCGCGGCGCTGGCCTCGTTCGCGAACCTGCTCGACGAGCTGCGTAGCGCGTCCCTGCATGAGAACGCCGCCGACCTGGTCGAGATGATCCTGAAACGCACCGGCTACGCCGCACAGATTGCCACCAGCACGCCGGATGCCAGCGCACGCGATCGCAAGCTCGGCAATCTCAAGGAACTCGCCGACTGGTTCCGCGCCATGCAGAAAGGTGGCAACACCGCTGGCGATCTGGCCTCGCAACTGGCCCTGCTCAGTCACGCCGACCGCGACGAGCCGGGCAACGCGGTGCGCATGATGACCCTTCATGCGGCCAAGGGGCTGGAGTTCCGCTTCGTCTTCATCGTCGGCTGCGAAGACGGCACCTTGCCGCACGAAGGCGCGATCGACGAGGGCCGCATCGAGGAGGAACGCCGCCTGATGTACGTGGGTATCACTCGCGCCAAGGAGCTGCTAACGTTGTCCTGGTCCGCGCAGACCAAACGCTACGGCGACATCCACCGCAACCAGCCCAGTCGCTTCCTCAACGAATTGCCGCAAGAGGACCTGCACTGGCAGGGCAAGGATGCGAAGGCCGACAAGCAAGTGACCCGCGAAACCGCCGAGTCGCACATGGCGAAGATCGCCGCGATGCTGGGCGGTGGGTGACTTCGTACCCGTCACAGGCATTCCGCATGATCACGCTACAATCGGGAGCTCCCGCCGATTCGGCCTGGGCCACGTTGGTGCCTGCACGGTGACCCCCATCCCAGCCAGCAACCGGCGTACGCCCCGACCCGGCCGAGGAAGCCACCAAGATGCCCATGGTCCAGCCCGCCGAGCTCTATAACCAGCTGACCCGCGCTTTTGACCAGCGCGCCTGGTCCCAGGCGAAGGAGCTGGCCACCCGTCTGTTGCCGCTTGAACCACGCCATCCGGTGGTGAATTACATCGCCGGCATCGCCTGCATGGAATTGCAGCAATTGACACCGGCACTGGAGCACCTGCGCCTCGCCACAGTCATCGAACCCTCGCGTGCCGACTTCGCCGTGCATTTTGCCAAAGCACTCAGCCTGGCGCGCAGGAATCGAGATGCGAAGGCGGCGGCTGATCGGGCACGAACGCTGTCGGCAGGTAATGCTGCAATGCTGGATACGCTGGGGGTGGTTTACAACCACACAGGCGACTACGACCTGGCAGCTGTGATGTTTGGCGAGGCCGCGGCGATAGCGCCAAGGCACGCGCCTTTCCGCTACAACCTGGCCACTTCACTGATCGCCGCGGGCAATATCGATGCCGCGGAAACCGAGCTGGAGGTATGTCTGACCTTGGACCCGCATCATTGGCTGGCACATCTGACGCTGGCCCAACTGCGGCGCCAGACCGTCGAGCGCAACCACGTTTCACGGCTGGAATCGCTATTGCAGCAGGCCAACCAGAACGGCGCCGACAGCGAGGCATTGATGTGCCTGAACATGGCACTCGCCAAGGAAAAAGAGGATCTGGCCGATTACGCCAGCTCGTTCGGTCATCTGGTGCGCGGCAAGGCGGCCGGAGCCACGCGCCGCGAGTATTCCATCGAACGCGACGAGGCACTGTTCGCCGCGATCACGTCGGCGTTCCCGCAACCCATGCCGCCTGCGCCAGGCTGCGAGTCGGAAGAGCCCATCTTCATCATCGGCATGCCGCGCTCCGGCACCACCCTGGTGGAACGCATCATCTCCAGCCATCCGGACGTGCAATCCGCCGGCGAATTGTTGAACTTCGGCATGTCACTCAAGCATTTTTCCGGCAGCCAGACGCCAGCGCTGGTCGACGCCGCGACCATCGCGGCAGCGGGTCAACCCGATTGGCGCAAACTCGGTGAGACCTATCTCGACAGCACCCGCCCGGGCACCGGCAAAAAGCCTCGCTTCATCGACAAGCTGCCGCACAATTTCCTCTATGCGGGCTACATCGCCAAGGCATTGCCCAAGGCAAAGATCGTCTGCCTGCGACGCGACCCGATGGACACCTGCCTGAGCAACTTCCGGCAGTTGTTCGCACCAAAGTCGCCATTCTTCGACTACTCGTTCGACCTGCTCGACACCGGCCGCTATTACGTCCTGTTCGATCGCCTGATGGCGCACTGGCAAAAAGTGCTGCCGGGCCGGATCCTGGAACTGGACTACGAGGCGATCGTGGATTCGCAGGAGGCCTGCAGCCGCAGGCTGCTGCAACACTGTGAACTTGCATGGCACGACGAATGTCTGCAATTCGAACGCAATCCGTTACCCGTGGCCACCGCCAGCGCGGTGCAGGTGCGCGCGCCGATCTATCGCAGCTCGATCCAGCGCTGGCGGCATTACGAAGCGCAGCTGAAGGACCTGCGTATCCTGCTGTGCAACGCCGGCATCGCACTGGCGGACTGACGCGGTGGTGCGACCTGGCCAGGCGGATCGGCCACAAAAAACGGCGCCGCCGAAGCGGGGCCGTTCTCGATTTGCATCACACCTTGAAGATCACTGCGCGGCGAACTTGTAGGTGGCCTCGAGATACATGGCACGGCCATACACGTTGTAGTTGGAACTGTTGTATGGCGAACTGGTGGTGCCGGGGTAGCTGCGATCCAGCGGCGGCATCTTGTTGAACACGTTGTTGACCAGCAACGACAGACCGAGGTTCTTCACCGGGTTGTAGGTGATGCTGGCGTTGTACAGGGTCCACGCCGGCAGCTTGCCGGTGCCCGGCGTTGTGTAACCGTCGGTGGCGCTGGCCAGATAGTTCGGCGAACGACCGTAACGGTTGAAATACACCGTACCGGCCCACTGGTCGTTCGGTGTCCAGGTGATCGATCCGTTGACCTTGCTCTTGAAGTCCGTGCTGTAGTTGGGATGACGCAGCAAGTCGATGACCGGATCGCTTGGATAGGACTGCTGGGTGTGCTTCAACAGGTCACTGTAGGAGAGTGCGAACGCCAGTTTGCCCCAGCTGCCGATGTCCTGCAGATAGCTGGCGCTTGCATTGATCGCGTTGTCCTGCTCGTTGGACACGTTGACCTTGGGTGTGTAGATCTGCTGGATGATGCCCAGCAGGGCCGGATTGGTCGACGCACCACGAGTGATCTGGGCGGCGGCGGCCAGGCAGGTCGGTGAACTCGGAGCGATCGTGCCGATGTCGCACAGGTAGTCGTCCAGCGACAGCTGGTCCGCACTTTCCTGGTTCACCTCGTTGCTGATGTTCCAGTGCAGGTAGTCCACGTTCACGGACAGGTTGCTCAACGGCGCCCAGACGAATCCGTAGCTCCACACCTTGGCGGTGATCGGCTTCAGGGTGGGGCTGCCGGCTTGCTGACCGAAGTACTGCGTGCTGTCGTATGGGCTGGGGCAGTTGCCGATGTCTCCCGGGCCATGGCCCAGGCGCGCGCAGTTGGCGTAGTCGGTGACAAAGC
>Ga0208357_1000495_pt1 | contig 32003 bp, 27 predicted proteins | sample NGESurdeep092012_6_FD_184487 | JGI IMG/M metagenome (GOLD analysis project Ga0208357, IMG submission 184487) | Arctic peat soil microbial communities from Barrow, Alaska - NGEE Surface sample F52-2 deep-092012 (SPAdes) | ecosystem: Environmental > Terrestrial > Soil > Wetlands > Peat ...
GGCAGAGAGGAAGACCAAGCAGTAGGCCGCCCCCAGCCCCGGACCCACCAGGGGCAGGGTCACCCGCCACATCACCTTCAGCCGGCTGGCCCCCAGCGACCTGGCGACCTCCTCCAGCCCGGGCGGCGCCTGGATCACCGAGGCCCTGACCCCGACCAGGGCCAGGGGGAAGAACATGATGGCGTAGGCGATGATCAGGAGCGGCGCGCTCTGGTAGAGGAAGCCGCTGGCGTAGCGCTCGGAGAAGTAGGAGATGGCCAGTGCCACCACCAGGCCGCGACCACCTTTCCCACCCGGCATCAGACCACTCCTCTCCTATCGGACAGCCCGGCTTCAGCCTGACTGTCCGGTGAACACCAAAGGGTCTCGCGCAGTAACCCCACCGTGACGGCAAACGACGGAAGGGCCGCGATCATGATCACCGGACGATCTATCCGAAAGAACATGCCCCTACCCGCAGGCGGACGGCGACGGGAGCGGCGTTCTCGTCTTCTGAACACAACGGTCGCCGTCTCTGTGGCCGTGGCCATAGCTGTGATCTTCGGTGGGGCCGGTCTGACGGCGGCGTCGGCGGCCACGCCCACCGTGTCGGTGGCCTCCAACGCCACCTTTGGCACCATCTTGACCACCGGTTCTGGGATGGCGCTCTACACGCTCAACACCGATCACGACGGGCAGAGTACGTGCCACGGGTCCTGCGCCGCGGTATGGCCACCGTTGAACATTCCCGCCGGCACGGTGCCGACGGCCGGTCCCGGGGTGACGGGGACGGTGGGCTCCTCCAAACAGCCGAACGGAACCTTTCAAGTCACCTACAACGGGTCGCCCGTGTACACGTTCGTCAGCGATTCGGCCCCCGGCCAGGTCACGGGGAACAACGTCACCGGGTTCTTCGTGGTGACGGTGGCTCCCGCCACACCGTCCACGACGGCCCCGCCAGGCAACCCCACCACCGGCACTACTCCAGCGCCGCCCGCCGGCACGACCGTTTCACCCACGCCGGTGGTGGCCCCGACCAGCGCTCCGACAGCACCGACGGCGCCGTCGAACGGATCGGGGTCCGGCGTCACTTCGACCGCTCCCGGGGCTCTGGCCTTCACCGGTGCCGGACCGGGGCTGACGCTATTGCTTCTGCTCGGACTTCTCCTGGTCTTCCTCGGAGCCGGCGTCATTCTGACCGCCGGCTCGTCTAGCCGGACCGCGACGAGCAAGCGATAACAGAAGGCCTGAGAAAAGTAGTAGCACTACCACTGATGGTGGTCTGAAAATCCGGGCATCTCATCAATAGCGACGATGCCACCAACGAACCAAGCCTCCTAGCGTGAGCCTCGGATCTGGGGAGTCGGGGAGGCACACATGCGGGCAATGACCAGGTTGGTGGCGCTGGTCGCCGTGGCCAGCCTCTGTCTCTTCGGTTTGTCCGACGTGGCCTCGGCATCGAAGAACCCGGTGGGGTCGGCCAAGTGGTGCAAGAACCATCCGCATACGAAGCTGAGCGCCTGCTCGATCAAGGCCGGAGGTGGGGGTGGCACCGGAGGCGGTGGCACCGGTGGTCTGCCCTCCATCTCGGTCCGCGTGTCACCCAGCGGCAGCGCCGATCCCCTGGTGGAAACGGGTGAGTCCGAGGTCCGGGCCGTGGTCCAGGTGGAGACGAGCCCCTTGTTCTTCAACGACGAGGTGAGCATCAGCTCCCTGCAGCTGGCCAACGTCTGTGGCGGGGCCGTCCTCTTCGGCTCCCTCCAGCCCGGGGCCATCTACAGCTCCGACTCGGTCGAGGTCCTGCTCGACGCTGACGGCAACGCCACCGTCAGCCTCTACGGACTGGACTGCACGCCGGGGGCCAGCCTCATCGAGGCCGATCTGGTGGCCGCCCCCTACCTCACGGCCACCGGTTTTGTGGACGTCCTGCCCCCGGCGGTGACCACACCCGGCGTCTTCGGTTCCCCGGCGGCCGAAGTGGAGACGGGCAACACCCCGGCCACCGGTATCTCCGACGTCTACAGCGTCTTCTACGTGGAGACCGATCCCGTCTACGCCGAACAGCCCGTGGTGATCAGCTCCACCCAGCTGGCCAATCGCTGTCTGGGTGGCGTTACCTGGTTGACCACGGCCAATGCCTCGGCCGGGGCCTCCATAACCGGCACCCTCGATAACGACGGCAACGTGGCCTTCACCTTCACCGGCTCCCAGTGCGCCCCCGGTGACTCCCTGGTCACGGCCGACATCGTGGCCGGCATCCACAGCACCTACATCACCACCTACACCATCGCCCCTCCGACCATCACCATCTAGATCATGAACCCCATGCGATCCACGCCGACTGACGGGAAGAACCCGCTGATGCTCACGCAGCCACACGGCAGTAATCCGGAGCGGAGAGAGAACCGTCGCGGCCGGACCGCCCTCCGGCTCGGTACGGCCCTCCTGGCCGTCGGATTCGCCACCCTGGCCGCCGCCGTCCTCCCTGGCCACCAGGCCGGGGCCGACTCCTTCGCCGTCACCAGTTGCGCCGACGGCGCCCCTGGGTCCCTGCGGGCCGAGGTGGCGTTGGCCAATCTCACATCCGGCGCCAACACCATTACCTTTTCCGTGTCCTGTGCGCCTCTCCAGGTCTCGCCCCTCATCGAGATCTCCAACGACCTGACCATCACCGGCCCGGGCGCCAACACCCTGGCCATCGACGGACAGACGACCAACACCATCTTCCAGATCGACAACGGCGTGACCGCCACCATCTCCGGACTCACTCTCCAACAGGGCAACGCCAACGGTGACGGTGGAGCCGTCATCAACAACGGCATGCTGACGATCCAGAACAGCGATGTCCTGGGCAGCTCGGCCTCCGCCTTCGGCGGAGGTATCTACAACGCCGGCTCGCTGACCATCGAAGGGAGCAGTCTCTCGTCCGACAGCGCCGAAGGGGGCGGAGCCATCTACAACAGCAGCAGTGGCCGGTTGACGGTAACCGACAGCACACTCAGTCAAAACACGGCTCTGAGTGGCGGCGGCGTCACCAACCTGGGAGCCGCGACCGTGAACGGCAGCACCTTTTCGCTCAACGGCGGCATCGGTGCCGGGGGTGGCATCTACAACGGCGACAACGGAAGGTTGACCGTCAACAACAGCACCTTCTCGGGCAACACCGGCGCATCCGGGGGCGGCATCGCCAACTTCGGGGTCTCCGGTTTTCCGAGCGCAGCCATCATCGTCGACAGCACCTTCTCGGGCAACACCACCTTCGTGACCGGGGACGGTGGTGGCCTGGCCAGCGCCACCTCCGATCCGCTGGCCATCGGGGCCACCATCGTGGCCGGCAGCGGCACCAGCCTGGACTGTGTCGACGCCGACACCACCGACCTCGGCGACAACCTGGACGACGACGGCTCGTGTGGGTTCACCGCCGGATCCGACCTCTCCGACCAACCGGCCGGTCTCAGCTCCGCCGGTCTGACGAACAATGGGGGCCCGACCAACACCATCGCCCTGGCCCCCGGGAGCCTGGCCATCAAGGCATCGTCTCTGTGCGCCAGCCCCAATCCCACCGTCGATCAGCGCGGGGTGGCCCGGAGCACTCCCACCTGCGACATCGGCGCCTTCCAGTCCCCCACCATCACCCTCTCACCGAGCCCACTGCCCGGGGCCACGGCCGAGACGGCCTACGGCCAGCCGCTGGCGGGCAACGGGGGGACCGGGCCGTACACCTTCACCGTCACCGGTACCGCCCTTCCCTCCTGGCTGCAGCTGAGCTCGGGCGGAATTCTCTCGGGTACCCCGCCCACCACGGCGTCGGTGCCGTTCACCGTGCAGGCCAAGGACAGCGGCGGCTACACCGGTAGCCAGCTCTACACACTCTCGGTCTCCGCTCCCACCATCGTCGTCGCTCCCACGCCTCCGCTGGCCGCCGCCACCTGGGAGAGCCCCTACTCGGCCCTGTTCTCGGCCACCGGCGGGGTGGGTCCCTACACCTACGCCGAGTCCGGGACCTTGCCCACCGGACTCACCCTCACCATGACCGGGGCCAAGGCGGGGACCCTGAGCGGCACCCCCAGCGACAAGACCCAGATCGGGAAGTCCTTTCCTTTCACCGTGACGGCCACGGACCAGGGGTTGTTCACCGGTTCGCAGAACTACAGCATCACCATCGCATCACCGTGCGGGCCGACGGCCGGCATCACGCCGTACATCGTCACCGCCACCGGGCACACCGGGAGCTTCACCGGCCTGTTCTGCGTGAACAGCGCCGGTTCGGGCACCTACACCCAGAGCGGCGGCGCCCACGGAGCGGCCACCGTCGGCTTTTCCTACGGAGGCGTGCGCATCACCGCCTTCGGCAGCAGCCTGGCTTTCATGGGGCAGTCGAGCAACAGATCGAACGCCTTCTTAGAGACAGCGCCGGCACCGGTCAAAGGGGGGACGTTCACGCTGTTGTGAGGCGGGACATCGTTTCCGTCCCGCTCACCCGGGCATGACAAAGTGGATCTCTGAATCCGATCCGGATCACCGTCCACGTTCATCCCCGGGCCTCGCACCCACGACAGGTCTGGGACGGCACCCGTCTGGAACTGTGGATCCACCAGCCGCCGGTCGACGGCGCCGCCAACAACGCCACCGTTGACGCGGTGGCCGGGTGGCTCGGCCTGCCCCGCCGGACGGTGTCGATCGTTTCCGGCCACGCGTCGCGCACGAAAGTGGTGGCCGTCGAAGGAGTGACCGCGCTACCCCCTCCTGATCTGGTGTCGTGAGCCAAGCCCGTTAGCCAACCGGGCGTTGGCATCCGCCCTACGGCAAGCCGTAGAAACGGCGGGCGTTGGCTCCGGCCACCCGGGCCAGCGAGGTGTCTGACATCCGTCCTTGATTGTGTTCGAAGAGCTCGGACGTGGACTCGGGCCAGGCCCCGTCCCAGTGCGGGTAGTCGCTGGCGAACATGATGCACTCGTCGCCGAGCATCTCGATCACGTAGGGGACGCTGCGCTCGTCGGGCTCACAGGTGACGACCACGTTTCCGGCTTCCACGTACTTTGCCGGTGGCTTTGTCCACCCGCCAGGGATCCAGTCGCCGCGCGATTGGTAGTGCTCGTCCAGCCGTTCCATGAACCACGGCAGCCAACCCACCCCTGCTTCCAAGAAGGCCACCCGGAGAGCGGGATGACGGTCGAAGACGCCTCCGCTCACCAGCGCCGTCATGGCCGTCATCTGGTCGAAGGGAAAGCTGATGCAGTGGACCTGGATGTAGTTGGTGAAGCGATCGATGCCGATCTTGGGCAGGTGGATCCCCGGCGCTCCGTGGACGCCCAGGGCCATGTCCATCTCGGCCGCCGCCGCGTAGAAGGGGTCGAGGTCGGGGTGGTCCAGGTTCCTCGTCTTCAGCGCCGGCGGCACCACGGTACAGACGAGACCGAGTTCTTTGGCTTCCCCCATGACGGCGATGGCGTCGTCGCCGTGTTCGATGGGCACCACGGCGGCGGCGAACAGGCGGCCGTCACTGCGCGCACAGAAATCGGCGGCCCAGGTGTTGTAGATCCGGGCCACAGCCGACCCCAGAGCCGGATCCTCGATGGTGGGGACACACAGTCCGAAGCTCGGGAAGAGGACCATGGCGGAGATCCCGTCGGTGTCGGCATTGGCCAGCACCCCGGCCGGCGACCCGGGATCCACCCCGGGCGCATCGGTCATGCCGTTCTGCGGGGGACAGCCCGCCCCCGGGCCCTCGTAACAGGGATAGGGCCTGCCTTCGACCAGGACCCCCAGCTTGGTGTCACTGCGGATCCCGATCTGGTCGGGGAACCGGGTCATGAGCTCGCCGAACAACGACGGCGGCTCGATCATGTGGGCGTCGGCGTCCACCACCTCCACGGCCACCCGGGTCGAGGTCGTGGCCATCAGGCACCGGCCTGGTCGAAGACGATGACGCTGCGGACCACTTCTCCGGCCTCCATGGCCCGGAAGGCCTCGTTGATGTCGTCCAGGCCTATCCGCCGGCTCACCATCGATTCGGCGTCGATGGTGCCCCGGGTGACCAGATCGACCAGTGACGGAAAGTCGCGGTCGGGGTCGGTCGAGCCGTAGACGCAGCCCACCAGGGTCTTGGCCCCCACGAAAAGCTCAAAGGCGCTGAACGAAACCTGCTCCGATGGCGCCCCCGCCCCCACCAGCACGGCCGTCCCGCCGCGTCGGGCCGCCTCGAAGGCCAGGCGGATGGTCGGCGCCCGGCCCACCACCTCGAAGGCGTAGTCGACTCCCCGACCGCCGGTCAGGGCCTGGATGGCGGCCACGGCCTCCTCTTCGGATGAGTTCACGGTGTCGGTGGCCCCCACGGACCGGGCCGCCGCCAACTTGGCCCCCATGTGGTCGACGGCCACGATGACCGAGGCGCCGGCCAGCCGGGCCCCCTGGATAACCGACAGACCCACGCCGCCACAGCCGATCACGGCCACCGTCGAACCGGGTTCCACCCCGGCGGTGTGCCAGACGGCCCCCACGCCGGTGGACAGGGCACACCCCACCAGCGCGGCCAGCTCCAGAGGAGCGGCGGCGTCGACGGGGACGAGCTGACGTTCGGGAACGAGGGTCTCCTCGGCGAAGGTGGCCGTCCCCAGACCACGGATGAGCTTGGTCCCGCCCACCGAGGCATAAGGCCCGCCCAGTGATTCGGCCATGCCCGTGTTGCACAACATGGGTTGCCCGGCCAGACACCAGAAGCACCGCCGGCACGGCGGCATCCAGGTGAGGACCACGTGATCACCCACCTTCACCCGGGTGACCGACGATCCGATCTCGGCCACCACGCCCGCACCCTCGTGGCCGAGCACGGTGGGGAACATGAAGGGGAGGCTCCCGTTCTGGACCGACAGGTCGGAGTGGCACACCCCACTGGCCGCCATCCGCACCCGGACGTCGTGGGGACCGACCGGCTCGAGGACGATCTCCGCCACCTCGAAGGGCTGGCCCACCTCGTGGAGGACGGCGGCCCGCACCGTCTTACCGCCCACCGCGTTGGCGGCCGCCGTCATGACGCCACCGCCGTTCCGGGAACGGTCACCGTGTCGGTGTCACGGCCCGACCGCAGAACGGCACCGGGGAGGGCGCCGGTGAAGGAACCCGACGACACGATCTCGGTCCCGTTCACCAGGACGTGTTCGATGCCCTCGGCTTCGGCGTAGAGGCGGCTGGCCCCGCCGGGCAGATCGGCCCGTGTCCGTTCGGGAAGCTGGCCCACGCGTTCGGGATCGAAGATGACCACATCGGCGAAGGACCCGGGCGTGAGACGCCCCCGGTGGCGGATGCCGTAGAGACGGGCCGGTACTTCGGTCAACTGGTGCACCGCTTCCTCCCATGAGAGCAGGTGACGCTTGCGGACCCCCTCGCCCAGGAGCGAGGTGGAGTAGATGGCGCCGCACATCACGTCGAGATGGGCGCCGGCGTCGGAACCACCGACCACCGTGCGCGGGTCGCGCCAGACGTCGGCCTTCAGTTTCCAGTCGGCCTCAGACTCGGGGATGGGCGGTCGCAGTCCGGTGCGCAGATCGTCGGCGATGACGATGTCGAGCATGGCGTCGAAGGGCTCCTGGCCCCGCTCCCGGGCCACGTCCCCCACGGCCCGGCCTTCGTAGGCCGCGTTCTCGGGGGCGAACGTCTCGTCGATGAGGAGCATCGGCCAGTTGGCCAGCGCCCCGATGATGCCGGCTTCTTTCGACCGGGCCCCCTCGTCCAGGCGTCTGCGTTCGGCCGGATCCGACAACCGCCGGATCCGCTCGGCCACCGGCACGGCCCACAGCTCGCGCCACCCGGGGAGCCCGTCGATGATGGCCCCGTGTTCGAAAGAGAGACGGATCTTCATGGTGTGGGGCAGCGTCAGAGCCACCACCGTCGCTCCCCGGTCCGCCGCGGTGCTGGACGCCGCCAGTTGATGCTCGAGCCCGTCGCGGTTCATGGCCGAGACGCCGAGGACGTTCCAGTTGACGGGCCGGTTGGCCAAGAGCGACAGGGTGGCCATCAGGTCGACCTCGTCATCGGTGAATCCGTTCAGACATCCGGGGACGATGATCTCCAGAGTGGTGCCCTCATGCCGGCCCACCGCCGCGCACAGCGCTTCGATCTCGGCCCGGGTGGCCGAGCGCGAGGGGACTGGTGAGCCGTCACCGTCGTTGTGGGTATGGGCCTGCGAGGTGGAGAACCCGAGAGCCCCTTCCTCGAGCGACCGGCGGAGCAGGGCCACCATGGACGACGTCTGCTCGGCCGTGGCCGTCGACCCCACCGCCGCGTCACCCATGACCGAACGGCGCAGAGCCGAGTGGCCGACCAGAAAGCCGGCGTTCACCCCGATGGCACCGTCGAGCCGACCGAGCCAGTCGCCGAACGACGACCACGACCAGTCGAGCTGCTCGAGAGAAGACAGCGGCATCCCCTCCACCCGGGCCATCATCCGGGCCAGGTAGTCGGAGTGGGCCGGTCCCGACGGGGCCAGGGAGAAGCCGCAGTTCCCCCCGATCACCGTGGTCACCCCGTGCAGGGGCGAGGGACTGGCGGCCGGGTCCCATGTCAGCTGGGCGTCGTAGTGGGTATGGAGATCGACGAAACCGGGAGCCACGTACAGGCCGTCGGCGTCGATGACGGTGCGGGCCGTGTCGTCGGTGGGGCCCACAGCCACCACCCGCCCCCCGTCGACGGCCAGGTCGGCCTGCCGGGCCGGGCCGCCGGTACCGTCGATGACGGTCCCGCCTTTGATCAGAAGGTCGAGCATGGGAACTAAAGGGCCGGGAAGCGCAGGACGGTACGCGGTCGGGTGAAGGCCCGCATCCCTTCGGGGCCGAGCTCGACGCCGTAGCCCGACTGTTTCCATCCCCCGAAGGGGGCCCGGTGGTCCATGGCCGACGTGCCGTGGGCGTTCACGAAAACGGTGCCGGCCTGGAAGCGGCCCACCATGTCGTCGGCCACCGCGTCGTCGCCCGTCCAGATGGAGGCGCACAGTCCGAAGGGGGTGCCGTTGGCCCGCTCCACCGCATCGTCCAAGTTCCGGTAACCGAGGACGGGAAGGGCCGGGGCGAACTGCTCGTCGAAGACGATGGCGTCGTCGTCGGTGGCCCCTTCCACGATGGCCGGCGACACCAGGTAACCGCCGGCACCGGCGTCCTCGTCACGGACACGGGCCGGCCGGTGCAACCGGGCCCCGGCCGCTTCGGCCTGGGCCAGCATGTCCTCGACCCGGTCGCGCGCCTGGGGCCGGTGGACGGGTCCCATGGTGACCTCGTCGGCCAGGCCGTCGCCCACCACCTCGGCCCCCACCCGGTCGACCAGGGCCTCGATCATGATGTCGACCTTGTCCTGCGGGACATAGAGCCGCTTGATGGCCATACAGACCTGGCCGCTGGTGATGAAGGTGGCCTCCACGATCTTCGAAGCCAGGGCGGCGTCGATCTCGATGTCGGGAGCGACGATGGCCGGGTCGTTCCCCCCCAACTCGAGGACGACCGGGGTGAGCCCGTAGGAGGCCCCGGCCATGACGGCCCGGCCGGTGGGGACCCCGCCGGTGAAGGAGACCATGTCCACGTCGGGGTGGGCCACGAGCGCCTCACCGAGCTCGGGCCCGGGGCCGTTGATGGCGTTCACCACCCCCGGCGGGAGCGCCTCGGCCAGCGCCGCCACCACGGCCAGCACGGCCCCGGGACAGGTCGGGGGCGCCTTCACCACCACCGTGTTCCCGGTCAGGAGGGCGGGGAGGATCTTGTTACCGAGCACGGAGACGGGCCAGTTGAAGGGCAAGATGCAGGCCACCACCCCGTAGGGGACGTACTCCACCGTGGTCCGGCGACCCCCTCCCCCTTGGAGCGAACGCGGGGCCAGGGCCTCGGCCACCAGAGGGGCGAAAGCGCCGGCCATCCCCCCGATGGTGCCGGCGTCGAACTGGGCCTCCCAGAGCACCTTTCCGTGTTCGCGGGTGAGCAGCCGGGCCAGATCCGAATCGCCCACCACCGCCGCCGCCGCCGCGGCCGCCTTGCCCACCATCTCGCTCCGTTCCTCGGGCGACAACGCCGCCCACGGCGCCGCCGCCCGCCGGGCCGCGGCCACGGCCTGGTCGACCTGGGCCACAGAGGCCGACGGACCGTCGAGAACCACTTCGGCCGGTCGGACCGGATTGGTGACCGGATAGGTCCCTTCATCGCCCGCCACCACCGCGCCGTCGATGACCAGTCCGATGCCTTCGCCCACGTGAACCTCCCCGAATGCCGCTTCAGTGGCGCGTTCCCCGTCCGGAGAACGCCGTTCTCCGGGATGATAGTTTCCGTTCCCGATGGCAGCAGGGGCAGGTGCGGCGGTACGGACTCTGGCCCCCCGACCGACGGTGACCCACGATCTGGTGGAAGCGGCCCGGACCCTCATGTGGGAGACCGGCGCCCCCGTCTTCACCGTCTCCCAGGTGGTGGCGGCGGCCGGTACCTCGCTCAAGAGCTTCTACCGCTGCTTCGATTCCAAAGACGAGCTCCTGGTGGCTCTGTTCCAAGCCGACGCCCGCCGCGGGGCCGAGGCCCTCAGCGTGGCGGTGGAGCGCTACCAGGATCCGGCCGACCGGGTCCGCTGCGCCGTGGAAGGACTCTTCGGATACATCGGCGTCGACGGCCGCCTCCCTTACGCCGCCGCCCTCGTCCGCGAACACCTCCGGCTGTCGGAATCCCGGCCCGACGAACTCCGGGCCGTCCTCCAACCCTTCGTCGACATCTTCCGAATCGAGTTGGAGAGCGCCGGTCGTAGTGGCGCACTCCGGGTGGACGACCCCGGACGGACGGCCCGGATGCTCTTCCATCTGGTCGTCTCCCACCTCCACGCCCTCATCTGCCATCAGATCGAAGAGTCCCCGACCGATGTGGCCGACCACCTGTGGGCCTTCTGCGCCGCCGCCCTCCGCCCCTGATGAGGCTGCACCTCTCAATGAGACTGCGCCGGTCAATGAGACTGCGCCGGTCAATGAGACTGTGCCGGTGAGCGTTCTCCTGCCTGATCCGACGCCGCGGCCCATCACCGTCCCCGTCATCTCGGTGGACGACCACCTGATCGAACCGGACGACCTCTTCGTCGGTCGCGTCCCGGCCTCCCTGGCCGATCGGGCCCCCCGGGTCATCGAGAACGATGCCGGCGTCCAGTACTGGCACTTTGAAGGGCGGACCTATCCGAACATCGGGCTGAACGCGGTGGTGGGGCGGGCCCGGGAGACCTGGAGCATGGATCCGACGCGCTTCGACGAGATGCGTCCCGGCTGTTACGACATCCACGCCCGGATCGCCGACATGGACATCAACGGCACCTGGGCCTCGCTCTGCTTCCCCTCCCTGGTGGCCGGGTTCTGCGGGGCCGTCTTCTCCCGGGCCGAGGACCCGGAGCTGGGCAGGGCCTGTATGCAGGCCTGGAACGACTGGCACCTCGACGTCTGGGCCGGGACCTATCCCGACCGGATCATCCCCCTCCAACTGCCCTGGTTGGCCGACATCGCCGTGGCCACCTCCGAAGTCCGACGGAACGCCGAGCGGGGCTTCAAGGCGGTGAGCTTCCCCGAGTTCCCCTCGGCCCTCGGATTCCCCTCCATCTTCTCCGGGGAGTGGGACCCCTTCTTCGCCGCCTGCGAAGAAACGGAGACGGTGGTCTGTCTCCACACCGGGGCCTCGTCGTGGGCCCCCCTGCCGTCGCCCGCCCCACCCTTCGAACTCCTTCCCACCCTCTTCCCGGTGAACGCCCTCATCGCCGCGGCCGAATGGCTGTGGGCCGGCGTCCCGCTCCGCTTTCCGGGCCTGAACGTGGCCATGTCGGAGGGCGGAATCGGCTGGGTACCCATGCTCATCGACCGGGTCGACTACGTCCTCAGCCATTCGGCTTCGGGAACCGAGTCCTCGGCCTGGCCCTCGGATCTCCTCCCGAGCGAGGTCCTCCGCCGGAATTTCTGGTTCTGCACCATCGACGACCCGTCGGTCATCGACATCCGTCACCGGATCGGGATCGATCACATCATGGTGGAGAGCGACTATCCCCACGCCGACTCCACCTGGCCCGACACCCAGGCCGTTCTCCAGAAGACCCTCGGCCACCTCCCGGCCGACGAACTCCGGAAGATCGCCGGTGGGAACGCCGCCGCGCTGTTCCGCCACCCGCTACCGGCCACCGACGACTGGCGGTCATGACCCCGGAGTCAGCCTCCGGGGGGACCATGCTCGGGGCCATCGCCGCCGAAGCGGCCGCCCGCTACGGCGACACCCCGGCCTACGTCACCCCCGACGGGACCACCCTCTCCTATGCCGGGCTCCACCATCTCTCCGATGAGGTGGCCGGGGGACTTCTCGACCGGGGCGTCGGTCCCGGGGACCTGGTCGGTCTCCTCCTTCCGTCCGGTCCCGCCTACGCCGTGGCCTACGTGGCCGCGGCCAAGATCGCCGCCGTCACCGCCGGGGTGAACGACAAGTTGTCCCCGCCCGAACGTCTCCGCTGCCTCCAGATAGCCCGGCCCGCCCTGATCATCAGCTCGGCCGCCCTGGCCGCCACCACCGATCTGGCCACCCTCACCGACGGGGCTCAGGTCATCGAGGTCGACGCCACCGCCGCCCCCTCCGAGGCGCTGGCCGTCCTCCGGTCACCGGCCACCGTCCGGCCCTTATTGGAGGCCGACCCCGACCGGGCCGTGGCCGTCGTCTTCACCTCGGGGACGACCGGGGAACCGAAGGGGGCCGTCTTCGGCGAGAGACAGCTGGACACCATCTCCGAGGCCGACGGGGGCCGGCGCTGGGGGGCCGGGGGCCGGAGCCTCTCGTCCACCTCGTTCGCCCATCTGGGCTACATGACCAAGTTGTTCCAGGGACTCCGGGGTGGGGGGACGAGTTTCCTCATGGGCCGCTGGTCGGCCGGCGAGGCCCTGGCCATGGTGGCCCGGCACCGGATCACCACCCTGGGGGGGATCCCCACCCAGGTGGCCCTGATGCTGGCCCACGAATCATTCGACACCACCGACCTCTCCTCGGTCCGCCTGATCGCCCTCGGGGGCGGCCCGGCCACGGCGTCGCTCGTCCGCGAGGCCCGCCGGCGCTTCGGTGTCCCCGTCGTCGTCCGCTACACCTGCACCGAGGCCGGGGTCGGGGTGGGGACGGCCGTCGACGATCCCCCCGAAGACGCCGAGGAGACGGTGGGCCGGGCCCGGGCCGGCGTCCTCCTCACCATCCGCGACGAGAACGACGCGGTCCTCCCCCCCGGGGAGACGGGCCAGGTCTGTCTGGCCTCGGCCGCCGTCATGGACCGCTACTACGGAGACGTCGCGGCCACGGCCGCCACCCTCACCGCCGACGGGGCCGTCCGGACCGGGGACCTCGGCCATCTCGACCACCGGGGACGTCTCCACCTGTCGGGACGGTCCAAGGAGATGTACGTCCGCGGCGGCTACAACGTCTTCCCCCTGGAGGTGGAGGAGGTCCTGGCCGATCACCCGGCCGTGGCCCACGTGGCCGTCGCCCCCCGCCCCGATCCGATCATGGGGGAGATCGGGGTGGCCGTCGTCGTCGTCCGGAACGGCGCCCCCCGCCCCACCCTCGGGTCCCTCCGGGACCACGCCCGGGGCCGGCTGGCCACCCACAAGCTCCCCGAGGCCATCCTCCTCACCGGGGAACTCCCCCGGACGGCCATGGAGAAGATCGACCGCCGGGCCCTGGCCCAGATGGTGGCCGACCCGGCCCCGTGAGGCTCCCGGAGTCGGTGGCGACACCGAGACTGACGCTCCGCCGGTGGACGGTCGACGACACCGATGTTCTCGCCCGGGCCGTCGAGGAGAGCCTCGATCACCTCCGGCCCTGGATGTCCTGGACGGCCGACGAGCCCCTCTCCCCCGAGGACCGGATGGAACTGCTCCGGACCTTCCAGGAGAACTGGGAATCAGGAACTGATGTCGTCTACGGCGCCTTCGCCACCGGCCAGGAGGGTTCGGCGGCCGCCAGTGCCCTGGTGGGCGGCTGCGGCTTCACCCGTCGGAACGATCCGTCCTGCCTGGAGATCGGCTACTGGGTCCACGTCGACCACCTCCGACAGGGTTACGCCACCGAGATGGCCGCCGCTCTGACCGATGCCGCCTTCTCGGTGGCCGGCGTGGAGCGGGTGGAGATCCATCACGACCGGGCCAACACCCGAAGTGGGGCCGTCCCGGCCCGCCTCGGCTTCCGCTTCGACGGAGAGCGTCCCGACCCGGTCATGGCCCCGGCCGAAGAGGGATTCGACTGCTCCTGGGTCGTGCTCCGGGCCGACCGGGTCAGCCCTCGAGATCGGCGGCGATGAGGATGTCGTCGGGCCCGCTCCGGTCGAGGACGGCGTCGATGATGGCCGACGCCATCTCGGAGGCTTCGAGCACCCCGTAGTGCATCATGCCGCCTTCGGCCCAGGCGCTGAAGGCGGCGGTGGTCGTGTCCGGATCCCAGCCCTCGGCGAAGTCGGTCAGGGTCGGTCCGACGGCCACGCAGAGGACCCGGAGTCCAGGCTCCTCGTGACGGAGCCCCCGGGCCATCTCGGCCAGGGCCGCCTTGGTCGAGCCGTAGACGGTCAGCCAGGGCCAGGGGTGCTGGCCCATGGTGGTGGTGGTCACCACCACCGTCGGTTGGCTGGCCTCCCGGAGGTACTCGAGTGAATGGGCCACCACGGTGGCCGCCCCCACCAGGTTGGTGGCCAACAGCTCGTGCCACTGCGCCGGGCTGGCCTCGGCCACCCGCAGAAGGGTCGACGCCCCCGACAGGTAAAGGACCAGGTCGATCCCGCCCATGGACCGGGCCGCCGCCTCGACCAGCTTCCGGCAGTCGTCGGCGTCGGTGACATCGCACCGCCAGGCCTCGGCCCGGCCCCCGGCCCGCCGGATCTCCTCGGCCGCCTCCTCTGTCCGGTCGAGCCGCCGGGCCCCGAGGACCACCCGCGCCCCGGCCGCGCCGACGGCCACGGCCAGGGCCCGACCGATCCCCGAGGAGGCCCCCACCACCAGCACCCGTCGCCCCTCGAGGCCCGTGCTCCGCTCCATCCGGGGGCCGAGCGTACCGTCGGGAGGCTGACGGCACCGTCAGCCTTTCGGCCCGTGACGTACCATCACCGGGTGACCGCCAACGGCCCCCCCTTCCGCCTCCTCCCCCGGCTCGACGATGCCCACCGCTTCTTCTGGACGTCGGGGGAGGACGGGAAACTCCGATTCCAACGCTGCGGGGAGTGCCGCCGCTACGTCCATCCCCCCGCCCCCCGCTGCCCCTACTGCCTGGAAGACGCCCTGACCCCCGAGGCCGTCTCCGGTCGGGCCGTCGTCCACTCCTTCACCGTCAACCACCAGAAGTGGTTCCCCGACGCCGAGCCCTACATCATCGGGCTGGTCACCATCGCCGAGCAGGACGACGTCAGGCTCACCACCAACATCATCGAGACGGAGGCGGACGACATGGTCATCGGCATGGAGGTCGATGTGGCCTTCGAGCACTCCGACGACGTCTGGTTGCCCGTCTTCCGACCCACCAAGGCCGGGAAAGCCTCCTCATGAGCGCGGTGCGGGCCGACCAGCTGCTGGAGAGAAAGTCCGTCATCTCGGGGATCGGCCAGTCGGCCGTGGGTCGGCGTCTCGGGCGGTCCGATCTCGACCTCACCGTGGAAGCGGCCCTGGTGGCCATCAAGGACGCCGGTCTCACCCGTGACGACATCGACGGCCTCTCCACCTACCCGGGCATGGGGATGGGACCGGGCGGCTTTGCCGGTCCGGCCGGCCCCGACGTCCAGGACGCGCTCCGGCTGAAGCTCAACTGGCACGACGGCGGGGGCGAGGGGGCCGGTCAGATGCGGGCCGTCATGGCCGCCTGCCTGGCCGTGGCCGCCGGCCTGGCCCGCCACGTTCTCGTCTACCGGACCGTCACCGAATCCACGGCCCAGGGCAAAGGCGGCCGCCAGGCCTTGGGCGGGATCGGGATGGGCGGGATGGGTGGTTCGGGCGGGGGCCCACCCCGGATGACGGGCTTCATGCAGTGGACCATCCCCTTCGGCGCCGTCTCGGCCGTCAACTGGCTGGCCCAGGTGGCCCGCCGACGGATCCACGAGTTCGGCCTGACCCGCGAGCAGCTGGCCCAGATCGCCCTGAACGGTCGGCGCAACGCGGCCTTGAATCCCCTGGCCATTTTCCGCGAGCCCATGACCATGGACGACTACCTGACGGCCCGGATGATCTCGACCCCGCTCTGTCTGTTCGACTGCGACGTCCCCTGCGACGGCTCCACCGCCCTGATCGTCTCCCACGCCGACTACGCCCCCGACGCCCCGCGCTCGGTGGCCCACGTGAACGCCATCGGCACGGCCATGCGGGGACGGCCCAGCTGGGACCAGTTCGACGACATGACCACCATGGCCGCCCGCGACGCGGCGGCCAGCATGTGGGAACGGACCGACCTGACCCCGGCCGACGTGGATGTGGCCGAGCTCTATGACGGCTTCAGCATCCTCACCATGGTCTGGCTGGAGGAACTGGGCTTCTGCGGCAAGGGCGAGAGCGGGAGCTTCGTCGAAGGAGGGTCGCGGATCGCCCTCGACGGCGTCCTCCCCTTGAACACCAGTGGTGGCCAGCTCTCGGCCGGTCGCCTCCACGGTTTCGGCTTCCTCCACGAGGCCTGCCTGCAGCTCCGCGGGGAGGCCGGTGACCGTCAGGTCCCGGGCAATCCCGAAGTGGCGGCGGTGGCCAACGGCGGCGGTCCCATCGCCGGCAGCATGCTCCTCACCCGCAACCCGGCCTGAGTCTCCGGCCCATCGGAGTGAGCGGCCGGCGGGATCAGCCCGCTTTGGCCGGGTCTTTCTCCCGCTCCTCCTCCCGCAACGGCCGGAGGGCCGCTTCGGTACGGACCAGTTCCTCCAGCATGGCGTCGGACGCCTTCTCCATGACCTCGTTGGCCTGGACCACGCCGTCGTCGTCGATGAACTTGGTGTGAAAAGGGATGTTCACCGCCTCGAACAGCGGGGTCATCTTGAGGGTGGTGACCACCTGCTTGAGCTGCTGGACCGACCGGGTCCCGGCGGCGATCCCGCCGTAGGAGACGAAACCGACCGGCTTGTACATCCACTCGTAGTGGAGGAAGTCGATGGCGTTCTTGAGCGGGGCCGGATAGCCGTAGTTGTACTCCGGGGTGACGAAGACGAAGGCGTCTGACGCCGCCACCGTGGCGCTCCAGTCCTTGGTGTGTTTCTTCGTGTACTTCCGGAAGCGCGGATGGTTGGGCTCGTCCAGAAAGGGAAGGTTCAGCTCGGCCAGGTCGATCACGTTGACGGCGAAAGCCCCGTGGGCCTCGGCCCGGCCGATGAACCACTGGCCGATGGGGAGCCCGGCCCGGCCGGGGCGGGTGGAGGCGATGATGATGCTGAGATTCGGCACGGTGTTGTCGGACCCTTTCGTTTCGTCCCCCACGTCGTTCCCCTCGACAGTAATGACCCCGGCCCGACCCCAAGCGGCCAGCTGGAACCGCTGACCCTCTTCCAGGTGGAACCTCGCTCTCACCGCCGGCCCGGCGATGGTTCCGTGATGGTGAGTTCGGGTATCGCCCTTTCGATCACAAGTTCGCTCCTACCCCGGCGGAGCCCGGAACATCGCTCCCCCGGGCCGGTCGGCGTCCAAACAGAACACGATCTGAAGGTGACCAACCTGGACCTCAGGCGGCACCACCTACTTCGCTCAGGCCCAGCTGGGAGCCACGCCCGGGGTCACACCGACCTTCTCTGACGGGACGGTCGTCCTGACCGGGTCCGACCCACGAATACGAGGCGGCCGCCACCGACACCGGCGCTTTCACCCCGGGAGCCGACGGCACCGTCGAGATCGATGTCCCCCTGGCCAACGTGGGCCATCCGGCGGCGGGATCGGTGCCGGGCCAGCCGACCGGCTCCACCTTCACCGAGGAGGGCGTCCCCCCCCAATTCCTCGGGCCAGTCACCGGCCGCTCTGGAAACGGTCGACTCCGGGGGACCCACCACAGCTACACCCTCGGATCGACCTCTAAGGGGTAGTTCGGCTCCGGGTGACCCAGGACCTGTCGGTGGCCCCTGGCACCCAGGTGTAACGCAGCTGTAACAACAAAGCACCACCATCTCTCTTATGGTCGTCGGCGCCGACTCCGAGTGGGGGGCGCCGGACGGTGCCCCCGCGCGTCGTCGGCATCGAGAGAGGTGGATGGGCCAATGGACGAGCTTTCCTTCGAGGCCCCGGGCCCCGGAACCTGGGCGCAGGATCCGGTGCACTTTCCCCGCCCGTTGACCCGCTATTTCACCGAGACCCATCCGGCCGGTTTCAAACAGGGGACCCACGATTTCGCCGTCTACTACGGGATGCTCATCGACGGCATGGAAATCGCCTACCTGAACGGCTTCGCCTACAACCACATGAGAACGGTGGAGGAAGCCGAGGTCCCGGCCCGCTTCGGTCGGGCCGAGGAGGTCTTCGAAAAGAAGCTCTGGCGCGAACAGCTCCGGCTGTGGGACGAAGAGTGCAAGCCGCAGTCGATCGCCATCCACCGCCAGATCCAGGCCGTCGATCCCGATGCCCTGTCCAACGAGGAGATGGCCACCTATCTCGAAAGGTGCCGTGACCATCATGCGGCGATGATGGCCCAGCACATGCGGTTCACCGCCGGGGCCATGATCCCGACCGGGGACTTCATGGCCCATGTGGGCGACTGGACGGGACTGCCGGCGGCGGAGCTGCTCGGTCTCCTGCGCGGTTCCGCCTCGGTGTCGGCCGGCGGGTCGGACGAGCTGGCCCGCCTGATCACCGCCATCGGCCAGGACCCCATCGCCCTGGAGCTCTTCCAGTCCGACGACGATCCGACCGAGATCATCGCCTCCCTGCGCTCTCTCGGCGGTGACGCGGGCCAGGCCGTCTCCGGCTATCTCGACCTGGTCGGGTACCGGCCCCTCGACGGTTTCGACATCTCCGAGCCGTCGGCGCTGGAGCTGCCCGACGCTCTTCTCCGGGCCATCCGCATCGCCGTTTCGTCCAAGCACGAAGGACCGACGAACGTGGCCGAGCTGACCGCCGGCATCCGGAGCCAGGTCCCCGAAGAACACCGGGACCAGTTCGACGAGTTGCTGGCCGAGGCCCGGCTGACCTACCGGCTGCGCGACGAGCGGGGCGTCTACAGCGATATCTGGGCGTCGGGTCTCATGCGCCGAGCCGTCCTGGCCGCCGGTCGCCGCCTGGCCGACGAGAAGAAAATCCACGACCCCGAGCATCTGGTCGACGCCAGCGTGGCCGAGATGCGAGCGCTCCTCACCGGCTCATCGGAACCGTCGGCCGACGAACTGGTCGAGCGGCTCGACTACCGCCTGACCCACACGGCCAAGGACGCCCCCGCCTTCCTGGGCGACCCCCCGACCCCGCCGCCGGACCCGTCGGGACTGCCCCCGGCCATCGCCCGCCTGATGCGGGCCACCGGCCTGGCCATGGGCGAGGTCTTCGGCAGTTCCCAGGCCGAGAACGAAGAGAATCTCCTCCGCGGCCTGGCGGCCAGCCCCGGTGTCTACGAAGGAACGGCCCGACGCGTCTCGGGCCCGGCTGAATTCGGTCGGATCATCCAGGGCGACGTCCTGGTCACCGAGGCCACCACCGAAGCCTTCAACATCCTTCTGCCCCTCCTCGGGGCCATCGTGACCGACAACGGCGGCCTCCTCTCCCACTCGGCCATCGTGGCCCGCGAGTACGGGATCCCGGGCGTGGTGGGCACCCGTGAAGCCACCGACCGGATCGCCGACGGGGCCCGGATCCGTGTCGACGGAGATGCGGGCGAAGTCACTATCCCGTCGTGAGAGCAGGGCCGTCGTGAGAGCAGGGCCGTCGTGAGAGCAGGGCCGTCGTGAAAGAGGTCGTCGCTCTGGCCGAGGCCGTCGACACCTCGCTCTTCGGATCGAAGGCGGTGGGCCTCGGCGCAGCCGAGCGCGACGGTCTTCCCGTTCCGCCCGGGGTGGCTCTGTCCGGCCCCCTGGTGGAGGCGGTGGCCGCCGGTGAAGAGGACTCCATCGCCCGGATACTGAAGGCGGTGGAGGACCTCCCGACGCCGCTGGCCGTCCGGTCGTCGGCGGCCGACGAGGACGGCGCCGACGCCAGCTTCGCCGGCCAGCACCTCACCCTCCTGAACGTCCCTTCGGCGGCCGAGCTGACCGACGCCTTGAAAGAGATCTGGTGGTCGGCCAACTCGGACTCGGCCATCACCTACCGGCAACGGGTGGGCCTCTTCACCCGACCGAGCATCGGCGTCGTCGTCCAGTCCCTTCTCGATCCCGAGGTGGCCGGGGTCATGTTCACCGAGAACCCCATCACCGGAGCCCACGAACGCGTGGTCGAAGCCAGCTGGGGACTGGGCGAGGCGGTGGTGGCCGGCCTGGTCATCCCCGACCACTTCCGGATCGACGGGGACAACCGGGTGCTCGAACGGAAGACGGGCCGCAAGGACATGGCCGTCCGGCCGGTGGCCACCGGTGGCACCGTGGAGCAGAGGATCCCGCCGGCCCGGGCCGTGAAACTCTGCCTCGACGGCGATCAGTTGGCGCAGTTGGGCCGACTGGCGGCGCGCTGCGAGCTGATCTACGGGCTCAATCGCGACATCGAGTGGGCCTTCGCCGACGGAACCCTCTATCTGCTCCAGTGTCGGGCTGTCACCACCGGGGATGCCTCATCGGGGGCCAAGAAAGGCCCGGCCATCGGCGATCCGGTGGAAGCCCTCCAGCGCGTCACCCTCTTCGCCGGGCTCGACGACCAGGAGTTCGAAGAGATCGGACGCCTGCTCAAGGAACGCCGCTTCGCCGCCGGTGAGACGGTGGTCATGGAGGGATCGGGCGGTGCCGCCTTCTTCCTGATCGACTCCGGGGAGGCCATGGTCTCCATCCGCGGGGTGGAACAGGCCACCCTCCAGAAAGGTGACCATTTCGGAGAGATCGCCCTGATCGACGAGGGTCCGCGCTCGGCCACCGTCACGGCCACCACCGATCTCGTCTGTCACGGGCTCACCTTCTGGGAGTTCCGCCCGCTCGTCCAGGGCAACGGGGCCATCGGTTGGAAGTTGTTGGAATCCCTGGCCAAGATGTTGCGGGCCGCCCAACAGGGGTAGCTGTCCGTCAACCTCCGGCCGTGGGAATCGTGCGCATCCTCCTCGTCTCCGATCTCCACTACTCACTCCGCCAGCTCGACTGGGTGGTGGGCGCCTCGCCGTCGTTCGATCTGGTCGTCCTGGCCGGGGACAACCTGGACATCAGTTCGACGGTGGCCGTCGACGCCCAGAGCGTGGTCGTGCTCCACTATCTGTCACTTCTGCAGGCGGCCGGCCGGGTGGCCGTGTGCTCGGGCAACCACGATCTCACCGGTCCTGACGCCAACGGCGAGCAGGCCGCCCTGTGGTTGGCCGAGGCCCGCGCCGCCGGGGTCCCCACCGATGGCGACTCTCTGACCCTGGACGACACCCTGATCACCGTCTGCCCCTGGTGGGACGGTCCGGCCGGCCGTGACGCGGTGTCGGCCCAGTTGGCCGCAGCCGCCGCCCACCGACCGGCGCGATGGGTGTGGATCTACCACTGGCCACCGCTCGATTCGCCCACCTGCTGGACGGGCCGGAAGTTCTACGGCGACGGGGACCTCGTCTCCTGGATCGGCGAACACCGACCGGACGTGGTGTTGACCGGCCACGTCCATCAATCGCCGTTTCAACCGGCCGGATCGTGGGCCGACCGGATCGGCGACACCTGGGTGTTCAACGCCGGCCACCAGATCGGGGCCGTGCCGGCCCGCGTGGAGCTCGACCTGGACCGGCAACAGGCCCGGTGGGTGTCGCTGCTAGGCACCGAAGACATCGAGCTGACCGACGCGGTGGCCCCGGCCCGCACCGTTTTCTGACCCCCCGTACGCGGCCCTCAGTACTCCGGATCCGGGTCCCGGACGGAACCGGTCTGGGCCGCCGGTCCCTGGCGGGCCGCCAACCGGCTGAGGACGTCGGACACCATCGAGATGCCGGGAGCGTCGCCGTACTGGTGTTTCAGATCAGCCAGGTAGGTGGTGACGAAGTTGAGCCGCTCGGCCAGACCCACGGCCACCTGCGTGGCGATGGTCGGGTCACTGGTCAGAAAACCGTGGCCGTCGGCGGCATGGCGGAGGCGGCTCGGTTCGGTGGCCTCGACGGTGGCGCCGTGATCGGTGCCGAGCAGCACCGACATCTCACCCACCAGGGAACCGGGGACGGTGATGGTATTGACCGGCTCGGCACCCTTCCGGACCAGCAGGGCACCGGAGACGAGCACCCAGATGGCGCCACTGGGGCCACCCTCCTCCACCACCGCATCCCCGGGGGCGATCTCGATCTCGGGCAGGTGCGAGGCGAGAGCCAGGATGTCCGCCATCGTCGCGATGGTATCCTTGGTGCAGCCACACGGGGTCAATTAGGCTGGTCAGCGGGGGTGCGACGCGGGTGTAACTCCGCTGTAACGCCACCGGGCCAAGATCTGATCACGGGTGACAACCAGGGGGGGATCCCATGAAGACGAAGTTGGCGGGGCGCCGGTCGCTGGCGGAGCTGCGGCTGGGCGCCGCCGGCCTCGTCGTTCTCCTGGCCACCGGGGCGGTGGTGGCCCTGCCTCCCACCGTGGCCCAGGCGGCCACCGATGTGGTCACCAACTGTTCGGGTTCGAGCTCGGTACCCGGCTCTCTCCCCTACGAAGTCGCCACTTCCGGCTCCGGGGACACCATCACCTTCGCCCTCTCCCCGCCCTGTCCCACCATCACGCCCGCCTCCACCATCGCCAGCTTCCACAACCTCACCATCGCCGGTCCCGGGGCCGACGACCTGACCGTGAGCGGAGGGGGAACGCAGGAAGTGTTCTTCTTCGGCGGCGGTACGGTCACCATCTCGGGGCTCACCATCGACAACGGCAACGCCGGCGGCGGCGACGGGGGTGGCATCGACAACCAGGCCACGCTCACCGTGGCCGACAGCACGCTGTCCAACGACACCGCCGACTTCGGCGGCGGCATCGAGAACTCGGGCACGCTCACCGTCTCCGGCAGCACCTTTTCGAACGACACCGCCGCCCACAGCGGGGGCGGCATCGAGAGCGATTCGGCCGCCATGACGGTGACCAACACGACCTTCTCCAAGGACAGCACCGGAACCGGCGAGGGCGGGGGCGTCGACATGTTCGACGGCACCGCCACCATCACCAACAGCACCTTCTCGGCCGACAGCGCACCCTCCTACTTCGGCGGCGGTATCGAGGACGACCAGGGCGACCTGTCCATGGGAGCCACCATCGTGGCCAACAGCCCGTCGGGCAACGACTGCTTCCTGCAGCTCCCCATCGGTACCTTCACCGACCTGGGCAACAACTTGGACGACGATGGAACCTGTCATCTGACACTCGGCTCCGACCTGCCCTCGACGCCGGCCGGCCTCGACCCGTCGGGGCTCCAGAACAACGGCGGTCCCACCCAGACGGTGGCCCTGGCGGCGGGAAGTGCCGCCATCGACCACATCAGCAACGCCCCCCAGTGTCCGGCCACCGACCAACGGGGCTCGCCCCGGAACGTTCCCTGTGACATCGGCGCCTACGACACCGACGGGAGTCCGGCCGTGGTGAGCGAGGTGAGCCCCTCGGCCGGCTCCACGGCCGGAGGGGACACGGTCACCATCACCGGCTCCGGGTTCACCGGGGCCACGGCCGTGGACTTCGGCGGCACCCCGGCCACCATCGATGCGGCTACTGGTGACACCGTGCTCACCGTCACTGACCCGGCCGGTTCGGCCGGCACGGCGGACGTCACGGTCACCGCTCCCGGCGGCGTCTCGTCGGTGTCCTCGGCCGACCAGTACACCTACACGGTGGTACAGACCATCCCCAACACGGCACCGTGCACACCGACCTGCACCACCAACACGGTGAGCAGCCCGTTGAACAACACCTCCGTCTCGGTCGACGGGTCCTCGGGAAACAGCAATCCCGACGCCACCACCAACCTGCTCATCAACACGACCAAGCTCAACTGCGGGTCTTCCAAAGCCCACAACTACGACTACTTGACCGCCGTCTCGACCTTGTCCACCACCGACTTCGCCACCGGTCAGGTGCTGACGGTGACTGAGAACCTGGGATCGGAGCCGAGCACCAAGGGTGTGAAGGTCTGTTACGCCGCCAGTTCGACGGCCACGTCGGGCACGTTCCTGAAGAAGTGCAAGCCCTCGATGGTGGCCCCCTGCCTCAAGGCCCTGAAGGAAGTGTCCGGCAATGTCGTCGCCACCCTGCTGGTGCCGGCCACCGACCCCCGGTTCTGGGCGGGCGACGGGGCCCTCGACGTGACCAGCTTCTCTCCGTCCAAGGGTCCCCCCGGCACCACGGTGACCATCAAGGGCAAGAACCTGAGCCAGATCCGGTCGGTGGTCATCGGCGGGGCCCAGGCCCCCATCTCGACCCAGTCGACCGCCACCAAGGTGGTGGTGACCGTCCCGTCGTCGGCGGCGGTCAAGGCCGGAGTCATCACGGTCACGGGGGCGTCCGGCGAAGCCGTCTCGGCCAAGCTGTTCACGGTGAACTGACCGGCGTCGACGGCCTCTTTTCTAGGCCGGCGGCGGCAGGGAGTTCTCGAGAGACTCCCAGCTCACGGCCGACCGCAGGCGCTCGGCCTCGGCCTTCTGGCCCCCGTTCAGACCGAAGAGGCGCTTCGACCACAGCAGGTAGGCGGCGATGACGACGTTGATCACGAAGGTGATGAGCTTCAGCGCACTCACCGACGACGTCAGCTCGTAGACCTCGAACGGGATGAGGATCACGGTGGCCAGGAAGGTCAGGTACTCGGCCCACCGCCGGGCGAACCAGAGCCCCACCATCTCGGTCGCCTCCAGCACCCCGTAGGCCAGCACCACGGTGCCGGCCTCGTAGAGGTGGGTGGAGGTGATGGTGAAGAGGTGCTTGAAATGGCCCAGGAAAGGATGCGACTGTGACGGTCCCCCGAAGGCCTCCACCAGCTGGGTGTAGTCCCGCTGAAGGGCGGCGTGGTCACTGGCCACGAAGAAGATGATCACGGCCAGGACAGACAGGACGGCCACGTGTATGGCCCGGTCGCAGGCGATGAGCCGCAGGACGTAGCGGTCCCGCAGCAACCGGCCCCGGAGGGGGAGCTCGATCTCCTCCCGGGCCGGGAGCCGGTCGCGGGTGGGGGCCGTCGGGGGGGCCAGACCCACCCAGTCGTAACAGCGGAGACAGTGGTACCAGCGGAGGCCGCCCACCTCTCGGACCAGGGCTTCGTCGGCCGCCGCCACCTGGGCGGTTTCGGTGCCCACCAGGTCGTGGCCCTTCCAGCCACAGGTGAAGAGTTCGAAACGGTTGGCGGGCCGGCGGCTCATCGGCCCCGACGGTAGCGGTGCCGGTGGCCGCCCCCGGGGTACGGCCCTGGCTCGACGCTGACGCCCGTGTCAGTGACCGGGCTACGATCCCGGGGTGCAATTGCACTACGACGAGGAGACAGAGGCCTTCCGGGCCGAGCTACGGGAGTGGATGGAGGCGCACCTGCCCTCCGTGGAGGAGCGCCACGAGCGGGTGGTGTCCTCGGCCCACATTCCCGAGTGGGCCCGACGCTGGCAGCGGGCCCTTTTCGACGCCGGCTGGCTGGTGCCGGGCTGGCCCCCCGAATACGGCGGCCGCAACGCCACCCCCCTGCAGCAGATGGTCTATTTCGAGGAGCTGGCCCGGATCGGCGTGCCCCGGAGCTGCAACCCCCAGGGCCTGTCCATCATCACCCCGTCCATCCTCGACTACGGCACCGAGGACCAGAAGGCCCGTTTCGCCCTTCCCACCCTGAAGGCCGAGGTCAGCTGGTGCCTAGGCATGAGCGAGCCCAACGCCGGAAGCGATCTGGCCGGGCTGCGGACCCGGGCCGATCTCGACGGCGACCACTTCGTGGTCAACGGACAGAAGGTCTGGACCTCGGGCGCCCATCACTCCGACTACTGCTTCTGTTTCGTCCGGACCGATCCCGAAGCGTCCAAGCACGCCGGCATCAGCGTCCTCATCATCGACATGAAGACCCCCGGCATCGAGACGCGGCCCATCGCCGAGCTGACCGACCGCGACCACGCCGATTTCAACGAGGTGTTCTTCACCGACGTGATCGTGCCGGCCGAGAACCTGGTGGGTGAACTGCACCAAGGATGGTCGGTGGCCGGAGGGTCGCTGGCCCACGAGCGGGGCATGCTCTGGATCAGTGAGTCGACCAACCTCGAGCGGATGCTCCAGCGGGTGATCTCGACGGCCACCACCCCCCTGCCCGGCGGGCGGCGGCTGGACGACGACCCCATGTTCCGCGACACCGTGGCCCGGGCCTACGTCCAGTCCCAGGCCCTCCGGCTCCTCGGCTACCGGGGCTTCGCCAAGTTCGCCAAGGGCGAGTCTTCGCCCGAACACTCGGTCCTGAAGCTCCTGGGCAGCGAATTGCGCCGGAACCTCTCGCTCGACGTGGGCGAGGCGCTGGGGGCGGTGGGGACCGACCTCTCCCGCCACGAAGCCCCGTCGGTGGCCCGGGGTGAAGCCGAAGCCTGGCTGGTCCATTGGATGCAGTCGTTCTCCGGCACCATCGCCGGTGGGACGTCGGAGATCCAGCGCAACATCATCGCCGAGCGGGTGCTCGGACTACCCCGTCGCTAGCCACACCACACGCCAGCCACACCACACGCAAGAAACGAGGAGAGAAATGCCGAGCTACGGGCCCGAGGTTTTCGGACCGCCACCGCGCCAAACCACCGACAAGTACTGGGACCCTGAGATCCAGACCATGGATCCCGAGCGCATGCGTGCTCTCCAGGAGGAGCGCCTCGGCGCCATGCTGGGCAAGGTCTTCAACCACCCGGTTCCGCTGTTCCGGGACAAGCTCATCGCCGCCGGCATCACCTCGCCATCCGACATCAAGTCGCTCGACGACATCCGCCACATTCCCCTCACCGTCAAGCAGGACCTGCGCGACGCCGAGGCCGAGGCCCCACCGTGGGGTACCTACCGGTTCACCGATCCCCGTGAAGCGGTCCGGGTGGGACAGTCGACCGGTACCACCGGATCGCCCACCATCTCGATCTGGACCCGGCGCGACCTCTGGATCGAGTACGAATCCTCGGCCCGGGTGTGGTGGCGTTACGGGCACCGGCCGGGGATGATCGTGACCCACGCCCACCCCGCCTACCTCTACGGCGGCGGTCCCATGCTGTCGGGTTCCTACGAGTACTTCGGGATGCTGAACATCTGGGTCCCGCCGCCCGACACCGACGAGCTGGCCGAGCAGGGCCTGCGTTTCTGGACCCGGGTGAAACCCGACATCCCCTTCATGGGCTTCTCCACCGGCCGGTTCTTCGAGGTGGCGGCCAAGGTCGGCATCGACCCCAAGGATGCCGGGCTCGAGTTCAAGGGCATGCCCGGATTCGGGATGGGCAAAGGCATGCCCCTCATGACGGCGGGAGCCGAGTGCTTCGCCTATGTGGGCGGAGCCTGCGGCCAGATGCCCGGGGCCCACATCAACATGGACTTCGGCATCGTCCAGGCCGTCGACCCGGCCACCGGGGCCGAGGTGGCCGACGGGGAGTGGGGCGACCTGGTCGTCACCACCCTCGACCGTGACAACGGCCTGCTGCGCTACGACCTGGAGGAGGCCTGCGCCATCCTGCGCGAGCCCTGCTCGTGCGGCGAGACCTCCATCCGCGGGCTGTGGGGCGGGCGCTTCAAGGACCTGATCGCCGTACAGGGCACCCGGTTCCAGGCCAACGAGGTGGAGTCGGCCCTGCGGGCCGTGAAGGCCATCAACGAGCCCACCCTCGAGTGGCAGATGGTCCGACCCACCGAGGACGCCCGGCCGCTGGTCGTCCGTGTGGAGCGGGGCACGGGCGCCGGAGGCGACGACGCCGAGATCGCCGCCGCCTGTGCCGCCGCCATCCGGGAGGCCCTCCACATCGACACCGACATCACCGTGCTGGCCCGCGAGACCATCCCCCGGGCCGGCTACAAGGCGGGTCGGGTGGTCGACGAATGACGGCCCCTCACCTGGTCGGTCCTGACGTCATGCACCAGGTGACCCTGGCCGACGTTCTGCGTGACCACACCCGTAACCGGCCCACGTCTCTGGCCGCGGTGTGCGGGGAGTACCGGCTCGACTTTCCCGCCCTCGACGCCCGGGTCAACCAGCTGGCCCACGCCCTGACCGGTGCCGGTGTGGGTGAAGGTGACCGGCTGCTCTGGTTGGGCCAGAACTGCCACCGCCTGCTCGAGGGGCTCCTGGCCGCGGCCAAGGTCGGCGCCGTCTTCTGCCCGGCCAACTGGCGGCAGAGCGCCGACGAGTTCGCCTTCGTCATGGCCGACTCGGACCCGGCGGTCGTCTTCTGGCAGGAGGCCGAGATCGGCGAGACGCTGCGCCAGGTCCGCCGCGCCACCGACTCGAAGGCCCTGTGGCTGCAGCACGACGGTGAGGGCGAAGGCAGCTACGAAGCGTTTCTGGCCGGCGCCCCGGCCACCGATCCCGGGGTGGCCATCGACGAGGGCACGGCCGTCCTCATGATGTACACGGCCGCCTTCACCGGCAGTCCCAACGGCGCGCTGCTGTCGAGTCGGGCCCTGGTGATCCAGGGGTCGTTCATGGCCCAGATACAGGGGGTGGGGGCCGACTACGTCTATCTGAACTGCGGTCCGCTGTTCCACGTGGCCACCTTCATGACCACTCTGGCCACCTTCCTCTCCGGGGGGACCAACGTCTTCACCCCCCGGGCCGACGCCGAGGAGTTGTGTCGACTCATCGCCGAAGAAGGCTGCACCGGCGGCTTCATCATGGGACCGACCATGGACCAGATCATCGACCTGAACGCCGACGGCCGCTACAACCTGAAAACGCTGCGGGCCTTCCCGGGCAAGCCGAAGTGGACGGCCATGATCACCGTCGACACCAGTGGGTGGGGCCAGAAGCCGGCCGGTTACGGCCAGACAGAAGTGATGGGAATGGCCACCCTGAACGCCCTCCAGCCGAGCATCGGCTCGAGCGGCCGGCCCGCTCCCTTCGTCCGCATCGCCATGCTCAGCCCCGAGGGTGAGGAGCTGGCCGCCGGCGAGACGGGGGAGATCGGTGTCCGGGGCCCGACGGTGATGAACGGGTACTTCAACCGCGCCGAGCTCAACGAGCAGCGCCAGGCCGGCGGTTGGCACCACACCAACGACCTCGGTCGCATCGAAGCCGACGGCTCCCTGACCTTCGTGGGCCCGAAGGGCCGGCTCATCAAGTCGGCGGCCGAGAACATCTACCCGGCCGAGGTGGAGGCCTGCCTGAAGAGCCATCCGGCGGTGGCCGACGCCGCTGTCATCGGTGTCCCCGATCCCAAGTGGGACCAGAACGTGAAGGCCGTCGTCGTCCTGACCGAGGGTCAATCGGCCACGGCCGACGACATCATCGGGCACTGCCGGGAACGGATCGCCTCCTACAAGAAGCCCAAGTCCGTCGAGTTCGTCGACACCCTGCCCCGTGATGGATTCTTCGTCGACTACGACGCCCTCGACGAGCGCTTCGGTGGGGGCGGCTACCCCGGCGTCGGGGCCTGAGGGGCGTCCAGCCGCTTCATCACGCCGGCCGAGATGCGGCGGGTCATCCCCCGGGGACCGAACCGCGGTGAGACAGCCACGAACTTGTTCAGGAAGCCGGGGACACAGACGGCCTTGTTCCGGTCGAGCGCGGCCAGGCCGGCGGCCACCACGTCGGTGGCCTCGCTCCAGGCTGCGTTCGGGACGCCCGAGCTCTGCACGCCGGCCCGCTGCTGGAACTCCGTACGGGTGAACCCCGGGCACAAGGCCGTGACATGGACGCCGCTCTCGGCCACCTCGTGGTGGAGGGCTTCGGTGAACGACAGGACGAAGGCTTTGGTGGCCGAATAAGTGGCGCCGCCGGGGGCGGGGGCGAAGGCACCGATGGACGAGACGTTCAACAGCTTCCCGCTCCGGCGCGGCACCATGACACCGAGGGCGGCGTGGCTCAAGGTGACCAGAGCGCTGATGTTGACATCGATCTGACCGAGCTCGCCGGCCAAGGGCATTTGATAGAAGGAGCCGTAGCGCCCGAAGCCGGCGTTGTTGATCACCGTGTCGAGAGGCGCTCCGTCGGCGATCCGTCCCACCACGGTGGCCCGCTGGGCCACCTCGGAGAGGTCGGCCACCAGGACTTCGGACTTGGCCCCGTGGCTCTGTTCGAGCTCGCCGGCCAGCTTCTCGAGAGCCGGACCGGTCCGGGCCACGAGGACCAGGTCATGACCGGAAGCGGCCAGAGCCCGGGCGAATTCCTCGCCCAATCCGGTCGAGGCCCCGGTCACCAGGGCGATCGGTTTGGTCGTCATCTCCCGGACCCTACTGCGAGAGGTGCGGCACCACCTCGGCCATAAACCGGCGCAACGTCTCGTCGCCGGGAAAGTCCCGCAGCCAGAGGATGAACTCGCTGCAGCCGGCGTCGATGAAGGCCTGGGTCTTCTCGATGACCTGCTCCGGCGTGCCCACCAGGTTGTCGGCCAGATAGGTATCGACCGATTCGCCGCCCCACAGGTTGCCCCCATCGGGTTCGGCACACCAGGCCCGGGCTTCGGCGTCGGTGTCGAAGAGCCGGCAGTCGGGACCGTGGGTGCGGACGATCTCGTCACCGGGCCGGCCGATGTCTTCGCAGTAGCCGGCCAGGAGGGCCGACTTCCGGATGAAGGACTCCAGGTCGACCTGCCAGTTGGTGGCGTCGGCATGGCGCGCCGCGATGCGGAGGTTCACCTGCTCGCCGCCCCCGCCCACCAGCAGCGGCGGAAGGTTCTGGACCGGCTTCGGATCGCAGTAGGCCCCGGCGAAGTGGAGGTGGTCGCCGTCGAAGGTGACCGTCTCCTCGCTCCAGAGCCGCTTGATGACCTGGAGCGATTCGTCCAGGACACGGAGACGTTCCCGGTCGGACAGATAGGGGTAGCCGTAGGCCTCGTACTCGCGACCGAACCAACCGGCGCCCAGTCCCAGGATGAGCCGGCCGCCCGAGTAGACGTCGATGCAGGCCGCTTCCTTGGCCAGCAGTCCGGCGTTGCGATAGGAGGCGCAGGTGACGAGTTCCCCCAACCGGATGGTGGAGGTGCGCTGGGAGAGCGCCGCCAACATGGTGTACGCCTCGAAACAGTGGGTCGGTTCCCGTCGGGGCACCGTCTCCACGTGGTCGTAGACCCACAGGTGGTCGTAGCCGAGTTGTTCAGCCTGCTGGGCCAGCTCCACCGAACGGGCCCAGGCGTCGGGACCGGACCAACCGGTGTACTCGAGCTTCCATCCCTGGGGGACGAACACGCCGAAGCGCAGGGGCTTGGTCATTGTGGTCGGCTCACGGGGTGAACTCCCAGTACTGGAGCTCGCACATGAGGGGAAGCAGGTACTTCACGTAGACGGAGTGGATCTTGACCATCCCCTGGTCGTCCATGTGGACGTCGATCAGGTCGACCCGGTCGTCATGCTCCCGGAAGGCCCGGGCCCTCTCGGCCACACCTTCGAGCTCGGCCAACGATCCGACGGCCAGGCCGAAGTGGTCCATCCGGGGGCAGGCCATGGGTTCGTCCTCGGCGATCAGGAAGATGAACTGGTCCCAGTGCACACAGGAGAGGATCAGGCGCTTGCGGTCGACCGTCATGGTGGGCATCTCGGAGAAACCGAGGACCTCGTCCCAGAACCGGAGAATCTCACCCCGGCTGCTCTCACCGAGGAGATCGGCAGGCACGCTCATGGCCACGTGGTTGAAGCGGGGATTACCCGAGGGGTAATAGGGGTGGGTCATCGGACCGGCTCCGCGGCGGACGCCAGTCCGGGGACCACCATGACCTTGCCGGCGATCCGGCCCGAGGCCAGATCGGAGAGGGCCACCGAAATGCTGTCCAGGCCGATGTCATCGGGGTCGATGAGCAGCGCCGTGGGGACAGCTCCCGATGCCAGCAGGGCCAGTGCCTTCTCGA
>Ga0208357_1000496_pt1 | contig 31975 bp, 22 predicted proteins | sample NGESurdeep092012_6_FD_184487 | JGI IMG/M metagenome (GOLD analysis project Ga0208357, IMG submission 184487) | Arctic peat soil microbial communities from Barrow, Alaska - NGEE Surface sample F52-2 deep-092012 (SPAdes) | ecosystem: Environmental > Terrestrial > Soil > Wetlands > Peat ...
CGATTTGCCCTTTGTTTCCCATCCTTCCATCGTCTGCGATCCCAAAGCGCTCCGATAGACCGATGATTTCAAAGGAATAAAGTTAATAACAGGCTCTAGTGAAGTTTCCGCTTTTGGGATTAGTTGATGTATCTCTCTTCCATTGTTGGCTTTACTGAGTGAAGGGAATGAATTCGAGGTTAAGAAAGACCTTGGGGCCATATACAGCCACATCATCGAGGTAGAGGATCAGATTGGGTCCCTATCATGCAGGTTCGCGTCTCGTTCATTAGTCTCCCTCTTAGATTAACTAAGCTGTCCAGTTCGGCCACCAATCCTCACCGAGTTCTTCAACAGGTCTTGAAACTCGCCTGGATTGCACTGTTGGGGCTTCCAGGATTCATTGCGTATTCTGAACAACCTCCCGACCTTACTCAGAAGAGCCTCGCAGACCTGATGAACATTGAGGTTACTTCGGTATCCAAAAGGGAGCAGAAAACTTCCCAGATCGCAGCGGCTGTTTTCGTCATCTCTCGAGAAGACATTGGTCGCTCTGGCGCACTGAATATCCCTGACCTTTTGCGCATGGTTCCGGGGCTCGACGTGGCGCAAATCGACGCCAGCAAATGGGCCATCAGTGCCCGCGGCTTCAACGGTCAATACTCCAACAAGCTCCTCGTCCTGATTGACGGGCGCGCAGTATACTCACCCATCTTCGCCGGAGTCTTTTGGGATTCTGAAAATGTTCCTCTCGACAGTATCGAGCGAATAGAAGTTATCCGCGGTCCCGGTGCAGCTGCGTGGGGATCGAACGCAGTAAATGGTGTCATCAATATCATCACCATGAGCGCCAAAGACTCCCAGGGTGGCAATGTTGCCGCTGGTGCGGGCAACGACACCACCGGCCCAATGACCGTTCGTTACGGCGCAAACGCCCCCGGCATCGGCGCCTATCGCGTTTTTGCTGAGGGCTTTCAGGTCAACTCGCTGCCCACGTTTGCCGGGCTGGAAGGCCATGACGACGGGCGCCTCATCCACGGCGGATTCCGAACCGATACCAACTTGTCTGCGAAGGATTCCCTTACGACCGAGGGAGAGACCTTTCAAGGAAATGCGGGTGAGCTCGCTTTTACGCCAATTTCCGTGATGCCGCCGGAAAGTGCAATCCTCGCTCTGCGCGACCGCTACTCAGGCGGAAGCTTGCTCGCGAAGTGGAATCGCACATTCTCGCCGGCATCCACGACCTCTCTCCAGTTCTATTTTGACCGCACCAATCGTGGCGATACCACCTACAACCTCGGCCTTAATACATTCGACATTGACTTTCAACATCACATTGTCTGGAGAGCCAGGCAAGATATCGTCTGGGGCCTTGGCTACCGTGTCAGTGCGGATAACATTAGTCCGACACTTAGAATTTCTGCGACTCCCCAGAGGCGCCGCACACAACTCTTCAATTTGTTTGCGCAGGATGATATTGCAATCCGCCCCGATCACGTCCACTTGACTCTGGGAGCGCGCGTCGAGCATAACGACTACACAGGCTTCAACTTCCAGCCTTCTGCACGCATGGTGTGGACCCCGGACGCCACAAATTCTATCTGGGCCGCCGTCTCCCTCGCCGACCGTACCCCGGCCCGTAGTGACACCGATTTTCGCGTGAACTTCGAGGCTCTTCCTGGACCTGGCAACGTGCCGATCCTGGTGAGCCTGTTCGGAAATCCGAACCAAAGGAACGAGAAACTAACCGCATTCGAAACAGGTTATCGGACGGCGTTGACGAGCCGGTTCTCGCTGGATTCGACCGTGTTCTACAACCGCTATCGTGATCTGACCTCGGTGGAACCTGAGGCAACGCGTGTTGAGAGTAATCCGCCCCCAGTTCACTTGCTCATCCCCGAGTCCTTCGGAAACAGTCTTTTCGGAGAAACGCACGGTGTTGAAGTCTTCGCAAACTGGAAAGTGGCGAGCGTCTGGACTCTCAATCCAGGCTACTCGTTCCTCGCTATCCATCTGCACGAATTCGCCAACAGCCAGGATGGCTCCATCTCTGGAACTCAAGGCGGAACACCGGACCACCAGGCACAGTTGCGTTCCAGTGTCAGCCTGCCTTGGCACCTGCAATGGAATGCCTCGGCATATTTCGTCAATCGTCTCCCTGGCCTGTCGATCCCCTCATACACTCGCGTTGATACTGGCTTGAACTGGCACCCTCGAGAGAGCTTATCTCTGAGCCTGGTCGGGCAGAATCTCGTAAAAAACCTCCACCCGGAATATTCCGGACCCAACTCCACCGTGCAGCCAGGGTTGATGCGACGGGCAGCCTACGCCAAAATCTCGTGGTCCTTCTGAACCCAGGTCGACTATGCCTCGCGCACCCAACAATCCGGCCATGCATGTGTCCTCCTGGCAAAGCCGCATCTCCGTGCGAATAGTCGAGCTTCTTTTGATCGCCCTGCTCGGCTTGGGAATTCCGCAGCCTGCCCGCGCCCAGAACCCGGCGAACGAGTACCAGGTGAAAGCTGCTTTTCTTTTCCACTTTGCGCAGCTTGTTGAATGGCCCCCCGACGCGCCAAACGCCGCAGATCAATCCATAACGTTGTGCATTTTCGGCGACGAGACGCACCTGCAGGACCTGCAAGGTACTCTCGAGGGCAAGCTCGTCGGAACCCGCGTCCTGCATGTCCACCTGCTCAGCAAGTTAAACGCAGTCCAGAACTGCAACATCCTCTTCCTGAGCAGCGACGAAGACTGGCGTCAGGCCGCGATCCTAAAGAGCCTGCAGGGGCGACCCGTTCTCACCGTCGGTGAAACCGCCAACTTTCTCTCCGACGGCGGAATGATACGGCTTCGCCTCGAAAAAGATAAGGTCCGCTTCGACATCAATGCGGGTGTCGCGGACTCGTCGCACATCAGAATCAGCTCACAGCTGCTGCTCCTCGCCACGTCGGTGACTCTCGGAGACGGTTCGGAGAGGGGAAAGCCCAGCTATGCGCACTAGAGACCTATCAATTCAGGCCAACCTGATTCTGCTGATTCTCTCCGCAAGTTCCCTGGCGGTCCTGTTCGCATCCTTCGCATTCGGCATCTACGAACGCAGTAACTACCGTTCGAGTGCCGTTCGTGAACTCACCGCCCTGGCCGATACCCTCGGTGCAAATACTGCGGCCTCTCTTGCCTTCAACGATCAAAAGACGGCCGAGGGGATGCTTGGCGCCCTCGCGACCGAACCTCACGTTCTTGCCGCGTTCCTCTACAACATCGATGGGACTACCCTCGCGGACTACCGCGGTCCCTTGAATCGGATTAGTCTCGTGGTTCCCGCGCTGCGTCCGGATGGAGACTACTTCGATGGCACGTCTCTCACCCTTTATCGCGGGGTGCATCTCAATGGGGAGCGAACCGGCTCCATCGCCCTGGTCTTTGATTTGAGCGACCTTCGTTCCCGGCTTTTCGAATATGCCAAGATCGCTCTTCTCGTTCTCATACTCTCTGTTATTGCCACATTGCTGATTTCATGGCGTCTTGCAGCCTCGATTGGCGACCCACTCGTGCAACTAGCCAATGTCGCTCGCCAGGTCTCGGCAGACAAGGACTATTCCGTCCGCGCCACAATCCATGGTGGCGGCGAAACCGGTCTTCTCATCCAATCGTTCAATGAGATGCTCTCCCAGATTGAATCACGGGAACGAGCACTAAAAGAGAGCGAAGAACGCTATGCCCTCGCAGCCCGGGGCGCCAACGATGGTCTTTGGGATTGGAATCTCACGACTGGCGAAATCTATTTCTCTCCCCGCTGGGGCCATATGCTTGGGTATTCGGAGAGCGAGTCATGGTCGAGCCACGAACAGTGGTTCAGCCAAATTCATTCCGCGGACCGCGACCGCGTCCGCGCTGAGATCGCCGCGCATTGCGAGGGCAAGACCCCGGAGTTCGTCAGTGAATACCGTATGCGTCACAAGAATGGCGGCTATATTTGGACATTGAGTCGCGGTATAGCGGTCCGCGGCTCAACTGGCAAAGCCGTGCGCATAGCAGGCTCGCAAACTGACATTACCGAAGGCAAAGTAGTTGATCCGCTCACTCGCCTCCCGAATCGGCTTTACCTCCTCGACCGCATCGAGTCCGCGATCGAGACCAACCGTCAGCATGACAAGCTCTTCGCCGTCCTATTCGTAGATCTCGATCAGTTCAAACTGGTCAATGACAACTTCGGGCACGGGGCAGGCGATGAGCTTCTCATCGACGTAGCCGGTCGGCTTCGCGCCTGTATCCGCTCCGACTCACGCCGGAGTGGCGCCGGAGAATCCATAGTAGCCCGCATTGGAGGAGACGAGTTTGCCATTCTCCTTGGGTCTATTCAGCGTAATACTGATGCTTCTACGATCGCCACGCGATTGCTTGAGCGGCTTGGTGAACCGTTTTACTTCGAGGGCCGTCGCCTGCTGGTCTCCGCCAGCATTGGAATCGCCTTAAGCACCACCGGCAACACGCCGGAAGAACTCCTGAATAACGCGGATACGGCCATGTATCTCGCCAAGACCAGCAGTAAATCACGCTTCAAGTTCTTCAACGAGAGTTTGCGCAAGCAGGTCGCCACCCGTTTTGAAATCGAGACGGACTTGCGCAAAGCTATCGACGCTCAGCAATTCGTGCTTCACTACCAGCCGATCGTCTCGGCCATCGATCATCGAATTCGTGGATTCGAGGCATTAGTTCGCTGGAATCACCCTGAACGCGGGCTAGTCCAGCCCGGAGAGTTTATTCCGGCCGCCGAGGGAAGTGAACTCATTGTCCTCCTCGGCCGCTGGATTCTGCGCGAGTCTTGCCGCCAGATGGCGGAGTGGCAAAAGCGCCTCGCTCCCGATCCAGCTCTAACGATCAGCGTCAATGTCTCCGCCCGGCAATTGAGCGATTCCCGTTTGGTGGAAGACGTGGAATTTGCGCTCGCAGAAAGTGGACTAGCCCCCGAATCTCTGTCGCTCGAAATGACCGAAAGCTCCATCATGGGGAATACTGAGCAAACGCTTGCAACACTTGATCGCCTCAAGGCGATGAACGTCCGGCTTGAAATTGACGACTTTGGCACCGGATACTCTTCGCTGAGCCGCCTTCAACGGCTTCCTTTCGACTCTCTCAAAATCGACCGGTCATTCATCCGTGAACTAGGCGACGGAAACCGCAGCCTCGACATCGTAAAGGCCATCATGCAACTGGCGCACTCCCTGAGACTCGAGGTCATCGCCGAAGGCGTTGAGACGAAGGAACAGCTGCACACCTTGCGTGGGCTGGACTGCGATCAGGTTCAGGGCTTCCTGTTCTCAAAACCAGTTGACGCCGCCGCAGCAGAGCTGCTTTACCGAACAACACGTGAATCCGGGATTATCACTTCTCCAACTGGCCTTTCTCTGCCTCTGGATTTGGAAGATAGAAGGCAAATGCACGTTGTAACCTTCAACCCTCCGGCGAAAGCGGATGAGAAGCCGAAGGAAATGGATGCACTTCAGGAACCGCTCGGGCGATTGGTTAGCTGACCTGAATCAATGTGGCTGACCCAAAACCAAGGAATTAAGCCGGCGGGAAGTTCAGAGATTGCGCGCGCTCCTGGGTCTCTAAAACGTAGAGGAGAACCTGCCTATCGGCAAGCGAGCGCAAAATGAAAAATCCAATCAGCGTACAGTCAGCTGGTTAGCCAGCATCGACATGCTCTACTCGAGCCGAATCAGTGCCGCTGAGTAACCCCGAACGCCAACGCGCACTTTGCCGGAGCCAACCTTGACCAACTCGCCTGCGCGCGGATGAAAATGTCCGTCTCCACTCACCGCGCCACCCTGAAATGTGACTCCATCCTTCGCATCGACTGCCGAAGCCCGAAGGCGTGCCACCATCGCACGCCCGGAACCAGCAGCAGAATCGGCAATCGTAACCTCAGCATCGCGTTCATCCTTGTTAAAAACGGCGACCAGGCGCGGCGCCGCTTCTCCGACGGCCGCGTAGGCCGTAATATTCGCTCCCTGCGTTTCGAGTGTTGTCCTCTTCAGCGTGCGCCCCGCAAACTCCTGCGCCAGCATCAAGCCGTAATACTCCGGCCGGGCAGTAAAGCCGCTCTCTACCGAGCCCACGATGGGCGAGTAGTAGCCATTCGCTCCTCCATGCAAATTCACTCCCACGCATCCCAAGGCAGCCATTTGCAGGCAGAAGTCTCCCGCCCACAATGCGGACGCAAACGTATCGCTCACCCCAGGTTTGCCGGCGTTGAAACAGGAGTTTCCTTCCGTCATGCGGAACTGCAGGCCGGCAGCCTTTGCCGAATCAATTGCTTGTGGGCAGGAGTCGTCGAACCGAGCTCCGGGATGCAAAAGCCGGTCAATCGTCATCGTCGGATCGGTCGGCGGCCCCAGCGGATAGTAGTGGCTCGTTGCAAGCATAATTTCCTTCGGAACAGCCTCGATAAACTGTTTCACCCACGTCTGGTTAAAGGCCGTGTCCGGTCCGGCTACCGCAACCTGCGGCAGTTTTTCATGAAACGCCGCACGAAACGTCTTCCACTTCGAAAGGTATTCATCGAATGTCCACGGCCTGTTGCCTTCGTCCCGATGCTTGAAGAGATCGGGTTCATTCCCGAATTGCACTGCGATCAGTTGCCGTCCCAGCGTCCGGGCTACATATGCGCCTTCGGCAAGCGCCTGTTCCACGGTGCCGCCGCCAAGATTGAGGCCGTAGATGCATCGCCAGCCTGTCGCCGTCAGAAATCCCTGCAGGTTGCGAATCGAACGCGGCGTGATCGTGAACGTGCGCGGCTCGCGGTGGCCGGGATCGGGTCCCACCAATCCGCCAGCCTCCGGCGGGTTTGGCGCCTCGGTTTCTGACCAGAGCGTAAATTCGCTCAGGTTGCCGCCCAGCCGCAGCACGCCCGATGGGCTCAACGTGCGAAACATCTGAATCAAGGCCGTATTCTGCGGCGAAAAAAAGTCGGGATAAGCCAATTGCCCGCTCTCGTAGCTCAAGCCCATGTAATCGATGGGCACTTTTGCGAGGCTCGTCGCGGAGTCGATCTTCAGCTCAACTTCAAGAGCCGGGGCCTGCGCCATCAGCCTGCGCGATCCACTAAATACGACCGCTCCCAGCGCTGCAGTCGCTGCAGTCGCTGTGGTTTTGGAGCAGAATTCTCTTCTCGATAGTTGTTTCATGGTGCCTCCGTTTCTCGACTTACCTTTTCTCGATATAACTTGATGTCGTTTCCGCGCTGGCGTGGCTGGCTGATCTCGACCGGCCGATCTCGGGGGACTCAACTTCCGTTTCGGCCCACCAAATTGCGCACCAGGGAGTGCAGATAAACACATTGAGAGATGCCGAACAAAATTGTGTCCCCTTCGAAATTAAGTGGGTGCATAAAACAAACTGCAACGACAAGCCGGGAAAGTCAGCCGGCCGCTCATCTGAATGATACGCTGGGTGCCGGCAGCCGAGGCGATCTTGCCGTAGTTGCCCGACGCGAGGCTTTCAGTGGGTTGCTGAGATTGACCCAGTTTAAAAGGTTGGTGGATTCGCCCCGGAGCTGGAACACGACTCCGTGCTCGAAGCTAATATTGCGGAAGACCCCCAAGTCGAGATCTTTGAAACCGGGCCCAAAGAGGCTGTTACGGCCTACGTTGCCGTCCGCGTCGCCCGGGCCGATGCCGCCTGCTACGCGGGGTTCGTTGTTAAGGAACAACGCCGTAAACCTGGGCGTGACGCGGTAGCTTTGAGGGGCGATCCCCTGCCCCGATCGAATGTTCCGATTCGGCGGCTAGTTTGTAACGCTCACTTGGGGAGGCTTCTGCGGAGTCTTCGCCGGCTTCTGGCGGCATGATTTCAGGTAGGCGATCAGGTCTTTCAGATCACCCGGCTCAAGATCGTCTCCGAATGCCGGCATAACCTTGCTGCCGTAGACAATCTGCTGCTGCAATTCCGCTTTGGACTTCCGCCTGCCCACGCCCGAAAGATCCGGCCCCTTGTGGCCGCCGACGCCTCGTATGCTGTGGCAGTGCTGGCATCCGGTATCCGCGAATACTTGAGCTCCATGCGTCCGCTGGCTGCGGGAGGATGCAAAAGCTAAACATGAAAAAGTCAGGATCGATGCAGCGATCAACGGAAACACTTTCATTGGCCAGGTCCCCTGCCCTGCTCGCCGCCTTGCTTTTCGTGATCGTCTCCAACATTACTGTGAACGTGCCAGGGCACGCTCTCCGAAGTCACCTCAGGATGTTTGCTCAGGAACTCCAGTGCATAGCTGTTCGCAGTCGGATCGTCCTTTTGATCCGCAAAGATCGCGGCCTCGCGCGCCGCTTCAGCTTTCATGCCCAGACGGCGATAGACGATCGACAAGATATAATGCGCGGAGAGATCGTCCGGGTCAATCGATTGCACGGTCTCGTACTCGGTTCGCGCCTCCTGATATTTGTGCCTCTGATAGAACGAGAATCCCAGCTCGCGGTGCGCGTCGCGGGAACGCGGAAACTGCGTAATCACGTCGAGTAAATCCGCGATGGCAGCGTCAGGATGCCCTTGAATACGGTCCACCAGCGCAAGATAATAGAGCGCGCGGGCGTGATGCGGAGCAAGCTGCAGCGCTTTCTCCAGATTCGTGCGCGAACCGTCGTAGCGTTGCCACGAAAAGTCGGCGATAGCAACATTGGTATAGGCATCGGCATAGTCCGGGCGTAACCGGACCACTTGCTCAAAGGCATGCGCGCTGTCCGCGTACTGCTGCGCATCCAGCAGTCCGATTCCATAATTGTTCCATCTCATCCACGCCGGATTGTCCGCGGGATCGGGAGGCATCGCAGGATTGGGGCCCAAAGCGAGCGTCCGCGTCCGTGACGCTATCTCAACCTCCGGCATCTCAAAGTGCCTGCCCAAACCGTAATCCATAAAATGCCGATTGAAGCGCCGATAGTTGACCTTTGCGGTGATTGTGATCGGTCCCGACGCATTCTCCGGTACTTTGAACTGATAGCGCACGATCTGCGAGCGCCCCGACTGAATGGTGTTGTTATAAGCGACGATGCGCGTATCCCACACTTGATGCAGGTCGTTCAGCGTGCCCCGAGAGTTCACCAGCCGATTCGTAAAACTATGCGCCGTGGGATCGAGCGCGCCGTCAGGCCCCAACGCGCCAGAGTCCATCAGCGTATTCCCCGCCGCATCCTTGGCCTGGAACTCCACCCAGCATTCGTAAAAATCGCGTTGTTCAGGAATAAGTGTATGGCCGATTCCCTTATTCTGGATCACCACCGAAACAGTCAGAACATCCCCCGCTGCAATGTCGAACGGCTCGGCTCCGAGAGGCGCAATCGGCTTGCCGCCATTGCGCTCAATTGCGAACAAGTCCACGTTGAGCACCCCATTCTGCAGGAAGGCGATGGTCTTCTGCAGCTGCTCGTCGTAGCCGTAATACTTCGACAGCACCGTATTTCCGCCCAGCCATCGGTGCGACATCAGCTTGCCTTGTTCGGTTCCATAATCCTGCTGCGTGACTGGCTCTTCTGCCATATGACAGGTCTGACAGGTGGACACCTGCGGCTTTACATAAAACGGAAGTGGCGATTCCTTTGCAAATGATGCCTGCTGCCACTCGTCGGAAAGAAAGATAGCCCGCTGCCACTTGTAGCCGTTTAACATTCTCGGCAAAGCAGCCTTATGGCAGGCGCCGCAGAAATCGCTGGTGCGATAGAAGTCCTTCATCACGGCTTTGGAATGGCGATCCAGATGCGCAAGAATTTCCTTGTCGGAGACTTCGCCGTAGATCGGTTTGCCGCCTGCATCGACCAGCACCGTCGGCACGCCCAGCACGTAGCTGCCGGTTCCCCGCTCATCCACCTTCTGAATGGAATGGCAAACTGAGCACGTAATGCCGTCCCCGTCGAACCTGCGATTGATGGGCGAGTTCTCCGTCATCGCGCCCGATGTCAGCGCGATGGGATTGTGGCAGCCTTCACAGTGGCGCGCATACTCAATCCCTTTCCCCTTCATCAGAAGGTTCACGTTCTTGATGTACCAGGGAGCGCGAAACGAATTCGCGTGCGCGGTCTGGCGCCATTGCGCATACGCGGCTTGATGACAGTGCCCGCAATACTTCGCCGTCGGAAAGCTCTTCGGATCGATGAATTCTCCGTTATCCGTGGTTGCATTAGAAGGCAGAAACGGCTTCTCCGCGCCAAAACGATAGTTGTAATGCGAGGAAATTTCCTGCGAGTATTGCGAGCGCTCGGCTGCCGGATCGTCCACCGCAAGCGCCGGCCGCGTCCGCCACACCATCACGCCGCACGCTATGGCACTCATCAGCAGCACGCAGCTAACCACGCGCAGGATTCGATTGACGGAAGATTGGAGAAACATCGCGCTCCTATTTTACGGATTGAAAATCAACCCAGCATCAACCAAAAGGTTGAGACCGGACGGTATTGAATCCGCTCGCGGGGCTCGGCAGCTTCCTACTTCGCTTGCCGCTGCCCCTCGGTAATCGTCACAATCCGATCCACTCCCGGCACGCCGAAGTGCTCCACCTTGCCGCTTGGCCAGTGCACCTCAATGTCATCGACCTTGGTCGCCTGGCCCAACCCAAAGTGCGGCCTGGGATCGCTGGTCGAGCAGTAGCTGCCCCCGCTCAGCACGTCTCCGCGCTGCCTCATGCCGTTGGCCATTACATACACCGTGGCGCCCACCGCGTCGCGCGGGCTTTTCGGCCCGCCCACCAGCTTCAGCTCCAGCCAGTGATTATGGTCCGGGCTCACGTTGCGCAACAGCACCGGATGCCCGTCCATCACATTGATCACTACGTCCAGCTTTCCGTCGTTGAACAGATCGCCCTCGACCATCCCGCGGCCGCTGATGACATCAGCCAGCCCCGTTCCCGCCACGGCCGGCACCGCCTCGAACTTTTTGCCGCCGGCGTTATGGAAGAGCATCGGCCGCTGCGCCCAACTCGTGCCCCACGGCTCCTTATCCACCTGCGGGTAGACGTGTCCATCGGCCATCATCAGGTCCTTCCAGCCGTCGTTGTCGTAATCCAGGAAGGCGTCTCCCCATCCAAGAAACGGTACCGTAATTTCGGCGATGCCCATCTGGTAGCTCACGTCCGTCATGTTCGCGTCGCCGTCGTTGCGGTAAAGCACTTTGTAGTCGTCGGAGAAGGTCGTGTTAAACACGTCTTCCATCCCGTTGTTTTCAAAATCGCCTGCCGCGATGCCCATTGACGCGGTCTCACGCCCGGCTTCGTTCAGCGCGTAGCCCGACGAGTAGCTGTCGTCCTCAAAAGTCCCGTCCCCTTTGTTGATGTAGAGATAGTTTGGCGTGGAATCGTTGGCCACCAGCAGATCCACCTTGCCGTCGTTATTGATGTCCACAAACAACGAGCTCAGCCCGTAGTAGCCGGGCTTGTCGGCCACACCCGCCTTGTCGCTCACGTCGGTGAATGTTCCGTCGCCATTGTTATGGAACAGGTGGTCCGGCTCGCCCTTGAGCCCATGTGGCCCGCAATTCACTTGCACGCCGCGGAACGTGCAAAACATATCCGCTACGCCGTTCTCTCCACCCGATGGCAGATTGTCCCGATCGAAGTGGACGTACCCCGGCACAAACAAATCCAGGCGGCCATCGCCGTCATAATCGCCCCATGTAGCGCCGGTCGACCAGTTCCCCAGCTGCACGCCTGCCTTTTCCGCAACATCGGTAAATGTTCCATCGTGATTGTTGTGATACAGCCGATTCTTGCCCCAGTTGGTCACGTAGATATCCGGCCAGCCGTCGTTGTCGTAGTCCGCGATGGCCACGCCAAAACCCCAGCGGTCGTTGGTCACGCCCGCCTTGGCGGCAACATCCGTAAAGGTGCCGTCATGGTTGTTATGAAACAGCGCCGCGTGCGGCGGCGTCTCTTTGCCGTCCAGGGCATCGAAGGTCGAGCCGTTCACAACATAAATGTCGAGCCATCCGTCGTTGTCGTAGTCGATCAGGCCAATACCCGACCCGTTGGTCTCGATAATGTACTTCTTCTCTTTGCTGCCCATCTTGTGCGTCCAATGGGTCAGCCCCGCCTTCTCCGATACGTCCTCGAAGATCACCGGCCCCGTCGACACAAAGCCGCCTGCGGTGATCGGCCGGTGCTGCTCGTCGAATTGGGCTGGCTGCGGCGGACCGCTGCTCACTCCGCCCGCCGTGCTACCCGAGGCAGGCGCCTGCGCGGCCGTCGGGACCGTTTGTGTCTGTTGCTGTGAAGATGGGCCAGCAGAATTTGTAACTTGTGCGGAAACAAACGCGGGAATCCCTCCCGCTAGTAGTCCGCAGAAAGCAGCAGTGCGTAATCGCTCGAACATGGCAGCAAGTATACGGGTCGGGATCAAAGGTAGTATCGACCAAAAGGTGGAGACGACCCTCTCATGAAAACCCCTTTTTTTGAGACTCTCGCCGCGGTTATTCCTCGCCCAGTTTGTACGGAATCCCAAACCGCCCAATCTGGATCAACGCTTTTTCACCCGGCGGCCAGATGCGCAGGCTTTCTACGCGGCTCGACCCCGCAATCCTGCGCGCGTCCGTCGTGCCGACCAAAGCGCCCGTAGCCGCCTGGTTAAAGTGAACAGTCAGCGCATCCCCGCCGACCTCTCGGCTCCATCCAAAGGCATACTCGCCCGGCTTCAGCCGAACGCCCCCAATCTCTATCGGAGCCTGCACCATCAGGTAGTGCGAGTATTTACCTTCCGCTGAATAGCCCGCCGTAATCAGCACCACTCCCGCAATAAATCGCCCGTGCTCATCCACAATTCCGGTCGCGGTGCGCATTTCCGTCTCGATGTGCTCGCTTTCCACCGGCGCCCGCGACGGTAGTACCGAAGCCAGCTCAGCCGCCGTGGCCTGCCGCCACACTGCTCTTTGCGCCACCGATGGCAACCCCGCCAGCGACAGAAAAACTCCGCACAAAATCACGCATCTTAAGATTTTCATCGTCAGGATTTCGACCTTCTCAATGATTCCATCGGAATAATCCCCCGTTGTAGCGCCGCAGTTGCAGCCTGCGTCCGGTCAGTCACGCCCAATTTGCTCAGAAGACTGTTAATGTGCGTCTTCACGGTCGCCTCTGAAACCTCCAGCTCGGCGGCAATCTCGCGGTTGCTCTTGCCGTGTACGATCTGCTCCAGCACATCGAACTCGCGCGGAGTCAAATCCGGCGCGCCCATGCGCTCCGCCAGCCTCTCGGCAATCGCCGGGGGAATATGCGATTTTCCCGAATGAACCATGCGAATCGTACTGATCAGATCCTCGCTCGTCATTCCCTTCAACAGGTACGCCCGCGCACCAGCCTTCAACGCACGATAGATGTCTTCATCCCCGTCGTAGGTTGTAAGCACAATGAATCGCGCCTGGGGCGTCTCCATGCGGATACGCTCGATCGCGTCCACACCGCTCAGTCTGGGTAGTCGCAGATCGATCAACGTAATGTCCGGTTGCAGCTTGCGATACTTCGCGATGGCTTCCACGCCGTCCGCGGCCTCGCCCACCACCGTCAACCCTTCCGCCACATTCAGCAGCGCCACCAGCCCCTGGCGAACTACGTTGTGGTCTTCCACAACCAGCACGCGGATCGATTCCGTAGTCACAATTGTTCTCCTGCTCGTTCTTCCGCCCGTTCTTCTGTCTGCCCACGCGCTTCCACGCGCGCCGGCACACTCAACCGTATCGTAGTCCCCTCGCCCTGCGCGCTGCTCACTTCCAGCCCTCCTCCAATGGCTGCCGCGCGCTCTCTCATTCCGGTCAGTCCAAAATGTCTCTGCGAGGCCTCCGTGGTCCGCTCCAAAACGCCTCCCCGTCCATCGTCCCTCACTTCAAGCGCAACCGACTCCGGCCCGTACTCCAACTGAACCCACATCTGGCTCGCCTCAGCGTGCTTCTTCACATTATGGATCGCTTCCTGCGCCACGCGCATGACCTCGCGCTCCGTCTCCGCCGGCAGCGCACGATAAGCCCCAAATAGACTGAAGCGCGCCGTCAACGCTTCGCCCCCGGCAGCTTCCGCCATGCGGCGCAGCTTCACAGGCAGCGTAGTCTCGCTCGCGTCCGGCGTGCGCAAGGCCCAGATCGACTGCCGCGCGTCGGCCAATCCATGGCGCACGTGGTCGCGCGTCTGGTCCAGTTGTTTGGCCGCATCTTCTATCTTGCGCTGGCGCAACAGCTCCGCAAGAACTTCGAGTTGCACCGAGACGCCTACATACCCCTGGGCCAGCGTATCGTGAATCTCGCGCGCGATCCGGCTCCGCTCTCCCAGCACCGCTTTGAACTCGCGTTCAGCCCGTCGCAGGCGCAATCTCAACAGCAGCACAACCACGGCCGCGATCGCCGCCAGCAGCAAAATATAAAGCCAGATCGTTTGATAAAAATGCGGTCGCAGCTCGAAGCTAAGTGCCGCACCGGTCCTGTTCCAAAGGCCATCGTTGTTCGCCGCCTGCACCCTGAATGTGTACTTCCCCGGTGGAATATTTGTGTAATACGCGGCCCGTCGAGTTCCGGCATCGGTCCAGCCGTGGTCAAATCCCTCGAGCATATAGCGGTAACGCACCTTCTGCGGCGCCACAAAACTCAACCCTGCGTAGTCGAATTCAAAATGAACGCGATCCGCCGCCACTCGCAACCCGGAGCCTCCTCCAGGAAGCGGCTGCGTCACATCGTCCACCTCAAGCCTCTCCAGAACAACAGGAGGCGGAAGCGTATTCACGGGAAAGTGCGCCGGGTCCGCCTCCACCAAACCCTTCGCAGTCGCAAACCACAAACGGCCGCTGCGCGATCGCCACGCCGACGGGTGGCTGTTGGTCGCCGTTTCCCGGCTGTGCAGCCCATCTGCAGTCCCAAACTCCATCCAGTGCGAACAGCTCATCGCGGGACTCGCTCCTCCAATCTCATCGCAGTCGCCGCGCGCAATTCCATCGCCCGTCGCAAACCAAAGATGCCCGCCGCCGTCGTCCAGAATCGCGTAAATCGTCGCCTGCTCCAATCCGTTTTGTGTCGCCCTGGAAAATTTGTTTCCGTCCCACACATCCCAACCGTGGTTTTCGGTGCCAATCAGCAGCGTCCCATCGGCGCGAGCCAGCAGCGCCGTCACCACATTGCTTGAGAGGCCGTTTGCAGTCGTAAAGTTTGAGATCGTGTTTCCGTGCAGCCTCGACAACCCGGCCAATGTCGCTACCCACAAGTCGCCATTTTTGTCGCGAGCCATCGCGCCCACCAGGTCGCTGCCCAGCCCGCTCGCATGAGTGTAGGTCTTCATCCCCGCGCCTGAAACTGGACCGCTCTTCCCCGCCCCGCCCTTCTCCATTGCCCAGTGCGTCAGCCCGCGCCGTGTGCCAATCCAAAGCGACCCATCGGCGTCGATCAACAGCGATCGGATAAAGTCGTCCGGCAGTCCATCGGCCGATGAAAACGTCTCGACTTGATCCCCGCGAATCCGGCTCAGCCCATCCGGCGTGCCCACCCACAGATCTCCGTTGGGCGCGGCAGCCAGCGAAAGAATCACGTTGCTGGCCAGCCCATTCTTCACTGTGAAGCTGCGCACCGCTCTCCAGCTATCCGTGACTTCGTCGCGGCTCAGAGTATTCAGTCCATCTTCCTGCGTACCGGCCCACAGGGTGCCGTCTGCATCTTCAACTACAGTGGTAATGCGGTCGGAGTTCAACCCATCTCTCGCCCCATCTCTCAAATCGACCGCGCGGAACGGCTGATCGCGCAACACATCCAACCCGCTGGTCTCCGTCCCAATCCAAAGATCGCCCTCGCGGTCTTCCATCACGGCGAGAATCGACGCAGTCGCCAGCGGATCAGTTTCAGGGAATCGCTCGACCTTGCCATTCACCCATCTCACCAGTCCAGCATTAGTCCCAATCCACAGCGCGCCCTCCCGATCCGCAAAGAGCGTTTGTATTCGGCCACCTGGAATCTCCGCACCGATAGTCAGCCGCGCCAGTATTGTGTCCTTGCGAAACACCAACACCGTGCTCTTGCTGCCAATCGCGAACTGATCCCCATTCATTGGTGCGGAATACTCGATCGCATCCTTCGGCAACACAGCCTTTGGGCCTGGCCGCGGCCCGCGTCCTCGAGCTGCGAGAAATTCTTCCGCCGTCACGGCCACGAAGCGGTCACCGCTCAGTTCCGCCACCCCACTGTCTGTCGAAACCAACAATTGCCCGCCGGGAGTCTCTTCTACCGTCAGAATTCCGTTCCCCGGCAGCCCATCCTGCGCGGTGAATGTCTTTGTTGCCCCATCCTTCCACCGCGCCAAGCCAGCACTCGTCCCAATCCACAACGCCCCGTCTCCAGTTGCAAGCAGGCAGCGAATATCGTTGCCCGGCAACACCGGGCCAGGTGACCCTGGATTGGAATTGCGATCGTAGGTCTGGAATTCAACGCCGTCAAAGCGCACCAGGCCGGCCTCTGTGGCGAGCCATACAAACCCATCTTTGGTCTGCGCCAACGCCTGAACGGTGTTTTGCGGCAGGCCATTTTCCATAGCCCATGCCTGCCTGCCATAATTCGCCAGCGATGTAGTTGGTTCAAGCGCCGCGGCAGGCCACGTCCCGCTCACAAGCAAGGCCGCCGCCGAAAACCAGATGATCTGCCGTAATATCATTTTGCTCGCAGAATACAGCAAGCTTTTTTGGCCGCGGAAATTCGGCTGTCGCAAGCTCACAGCCATTAGCCTTACCGGCCGAATTGCACGTAGCTCCGCCCGGCATAAAGGCGGTAGCCGCCAGTTGGATCATCGGTCACTTCCAAGGGGCGCGGCCGCGTCATATCAGTGTCCTTCGTAGTGTGCGCCGTAAGCACGTCGCCGCCGCCCAAATCGGTCACCAGCAACCGATCGCCGTCAACGAAGCCAAATCCATACGCGCCCGCAGGCAGATGCTTCCCTTCAATCTTGATCGGAACCTCTGTAATCAGGTATCCCTGGTACTTCGCCGCTACGCCCGTCGAGTACCCACTAGTGTCCACCAGGCTCGCCAGCACGTAATGGCCGTCGCCGAACTTCACGCCGCCTGAGTTGCGTAACTGCGCTGGCGCGCTCTGCCCGCTGTAATACACAGTGGCCGGAAACAGCTTTCCCAGGTCGGCTGGCTTCAGCACGGTATTCGCTCCGGACTGCGCCGTAACTAAACCCGTCACGCAGAACGCGGCAATCATTGTCGCGCCGGCTAAAACCCGATTCATCGCGCGCATACGCATAATGTATCTCCCGTTTCTCGCTGCACATGGAGTATAGCGCATCATTGCAGTGCTTATCGACGAAGCTCGGTCGCGCAGTCATCCGTATCCAACGGAATCCTCCTCCAGTTCCGCGATAACTTCTCGAATGTTTTTGAGCAAAATTTAAGAATGACGGATCGGTCATTGCCCAGGGTCGCGATTGTGTTCCTGGCCGCATTGTTCTTGGCGACTGGCCCCATTCATCCTCAGGGAATTGGGCTGCTCCCGGCGCAAAATCTCCAAGATGCAGGAATCGCCCGATTCCCCAGTTGGGGGACATTACCGCCAAAGCCGGCCTTTCTGACCGCCGATGGTCGGCCAAGGCCGTCTTCGGCGATTACGATGGCGATGGATATCTTTCGCAGAACGATCTGCGGCGCCAATCTATTGCGCCGGCGCTGCCGGGGGTTGAGGCGTCTGGGTGTCATCGGGATTTTTCAGTTTCCCGTTGGCGATCTTTCTATAGAGGTCCTCATTGGCCGCCTGATTCAGCTTCTTTGCCGCCTCAAATTCTGCATTCGCCTCCTCTGTGCGGCCCATGGCGTGAAGAAGCCGCGCCAGGCGCCAACGCACGTCCACGTCGCCGGGCATTAGCGCGAGCGCCTTCTTCAATTCGCGAAGGGCGACATCGTTCCGGCCGGCCTGGGAATCAATGATTCCCAAATCGAGATCCGCAATCCCCAGCGATGGATCCAGCGCAAGGCCCTTCTGCAGCAGAGGTCGCGCATCGTCCGATTGGTTCAGTTGCAGGTAACAATCTCCCAGGTAAACGAGAGATTGCGCATGGTTCGGGTTGTTCCCAACCTCCGCCTGAAACTCAACGAGCGCCTCCGGATACTGCTTGCGCGTCCAGAACACGTATCCGAGTCCGAAATGAACATCCGGTTCCTTTGGGTTCGCGGCGGCTGCAGCCCGAAACATCTTGATTGCGCCATCGCTGTCTTTCATCTCATCGAGAGCTTCGCCGGCAAGCATGTCCGCTTCGGCGGATTCGGCGTTCAACGTGAGAATCTGGCGGTATACGCCCATCACGTAGTTGAACTGCCCCGACCAGAGATAGCTGTGCGCCAGGGCCAGCAGCAGCGACAAGTTATTCGGGTCGCGCTCCGAGGCGCTCTTCAGATACGGCGTCGCCTTGGAATACTCGGCCAGTCCGTAGTGCGCCATGCCGACCAAAATAGTCAGCCGCAGATTGTCCGGCGAGGATTCGGGCGTCTGTTTCTGCAGAGGCTCGAACTCTTGAATCGCGCCCTTCAGGTCGCCCCCCTTGAAAAGTGCAAGTCCGAGATTCAGATGCAGAGCTGGAATGTTGGGGCCGATCGCCAAAGCCCTTCGATAGTCGGCCGCGGCTTCTGTATAGTGCGCTTGCCGCGCTTCGAGGAGCCCAAGATGTGCGTACGGCTCCGGATCGGAGGAATGCGCCTTCAGGATCGCGCGCCAAGCCTCCCCAGCCTCCGCATCCTTGCCCTGCCGCTCCAGCAGCAGCGCCTTCTCTCGCAGCCCATCCGGCGGGACAGCCGTTTGCCCGTACATCGCCGTCGCCAACACAAACATTGTCCCCAGTTGAATGACCCGTCTCACCCGCTCGCATCCCCTCCTCTTTCCATTGTCTCTCTCCGAGCCGCAGCCTGGCTGTGCGCACCAAAGAAAAAGGCGCGGCAGGCTAAGCCCGCCGCACCCGGTTGAGTGGTTGAAGTTAGAAGGTGAACTTGCCAGCCAGCTGGAGGTTGCGTGGATCCTGAGTGCCGTTGAGCGCGCCCGTCGATGTATTGACGCTGTTGAATTCGGTGTGGTTAAGCGTGTTGAACGACTCGAACTTAAGCTGGAAACTAACCTTCTCGTAGATTTCGAAGGTTTTGTAGAGAGACGTGGTGAGGTTGAAGCGACCCGGCAATACCAGGGCGTCCTTGTTCCAGTTGCCGAAGCCCAGGTTAGTTCCGCCCGCCCAAACGGGGGTGATGTTGTTATTGATCCGGCTTGAGTCGAACCATTGAGTTACCGTCTTGGGGTATTTCAGTTTGCCACCGGGGGTCATATTCGGGTGGTTGGTGTAGCCGCCACCCAATCCAACCGGATCATAGGTAGAGTTCAAGTTGACCTGCTGAGGAATACCGGTCACCTTGGTGAGCGTTCCCGCAATCTGCCATCCGCCGGCGATGGACTGAAGAAGTCCCTGGCTGTGGTTGAAGATGGGCAGGTTGTAGACGTAGTTGGCGTTGAACATCTGACGGCGGTCGTAGTTGCCCGATCCCTTGTCATACTTGATGTACCAAGGGTTGTCCACGTTGTTGCGATCATTCGACTGGATGTCGATTTGATGCGAGTAGGTGTAATCGAGCTCGCCGCTCAGACCCCAGCGGTTCTGGATGCGAAGAGCGGTCTGGAGGCCGTTGTAGGTTCCAGTGGCCACATTTTCATCCTGGCTGATGCCCGCGTAGCCCGGGTATGAACGGTAGGCGTTCGAGCTGCCGAGGTTCTTGAAAGATGTCGCGGCATCCGTACCGTAATGACCGCTTCCGTCACCGGATACCTGACGAGCGTCAACGCAGGTCGCCGAAGGAACTGTGCAGGGGCCTGGCTCCGCACCGTTGGCAATATTCACCAAGCCAATGTCGGTTGGCATACTGTTGAGTGCGTTGTTGACAATGTTCTGATGCCATTGGAGGTTGCCAACGTACTGCGCAACCCAGATCATCGAGGGTGTGATCTCGCGCTGCACGCCGAGGCTGAACATGGCCACCGCGGGAGCTCTGTAAGTCTGGGCAAGGCTATCGCCCCCGCCTGCAAAGATCAGAGACGTCGGCGCGATCACATTGCCGGTGCTCCAGTTCTTCCCAGGCTGGCTGAAGTACGGGTTGCTAATGCTGAGCGAAGGATCATAGGGTGCGCTCGTGGCTACGCCGAAGATGTCGTTGCCCTGCAAGCGCTCAAAGAAGAGTCCCATGCCGCCGCGGAGAACGGTCTTGCCGTTTCCGTTGAGATCTTCAGAGAACCCGACGCGAGGTTGAAGTGTTCGGAAGTCGTTGGTGACAACGCCCCTCGGATAGCCGTTTACGCCGGCAAGGTTGGTGCCGTTGATGTATGCAGGGATCCCGGCGTAGGTATACAGAGTCGGGCTGGCCGAGCTGATGGTTCCGTCTGCGTTCCAGACGGGAGCATAGCTCGCGGATGTCTGGTAAGTGCTTTGATTGAAGTTGCCAAGGAGGTTCTGGCGCTCCCATGCGTGCGGCAGGGCGTCGTAACGGAGGCCCAACTGCAAACTCAAGCGGGGGGTAATGTGCCAGTTGTCCTGGGCGTAGACCGAGGGTGTCTGGTTGACGTAGTGGCGAATCGGCGCAGTCTGATTCTGATTGTAGCTGCCGGGCAAGCCCATAAGCACATCCATCAGAGTGTCGCCCGACAACTGGCCAAAGCTGTAGTTGCCTTGCGCATCGCCATAGAGCATCTGGTTCTTGGTGTAGCGGTTGTAGCTGAAGCCGAACTTGAACTGATGCTTGCCCGTGGTGTAGGAGACGTCCACCTTGGGAGAATAGTCCTGGGCCGCATTGTGGTAGGGTTCGGTGGCCGTATCTTCCGATTTTCCGCCGCCCAGGGTGCTACCGAAGCTCATGCCAGGCCAGATCTTCCGGCCGACGGTATAAGCCGTCACAACCGGAGAAACGGTCCAGGAAGACGGCAGGAAGGTGTTCGCGCTGGGCTTAATGTCGGCTCCGTTGCCGTCATAGTTCATGCTGACTTCCAGCAGCAGGTTGGGCCTGATGACGCCCGTCAACTTGGCGGTAGCGCTGTGCGCGGGCGAGGAGAGAATACTGGTGAGGGTATTGTAATTGCATCCGCACCAGCCAAGTTCAGGATTGCCATAGTTCTGATTCTGATGGTCGCCGATGTAGTGAACCAGGAGCGCCCACTTATCGTTGAAGTTGTAATCGCCGCGGACGACGGTGTCTTCCACACTTTGCGGGAGCGGTACGCTGGCCACGTTGTAGTCCGTGGTTCCAACGTTCGGCGCAGGGAGAATGCCCGCAGTGAGGTAAATAACCGCGTTGGGATCAAACAGCGACTGAGGAATCACGTTGCTAGGGAAAGGGTGCCCAGGGACCAGACCCAATGGCGCCAACTTGTTGAGGTAGTAGTCCGAGGTGAGGTCGACGTTTGGAACCACCAGGCCGGTAATCCCAGAAGTGCCGGCATACGTGGGGAGCACGTACGGCAGACCGGTTACCCCGCCGACGGTTTTGATGTTCGCGGCGCTCGGAACATCCAATGGGTCGATCGTGGCGTTATTGCTGCTAGCCACGGCGGACGTCTTGCGCCACTCCTGGTTAAAGAAGAAGAAACCCTTGTTCTTGTTGGTGTTGTAGACATTTGGAAAGTAGATCGGGCCGCCGACATTGAAGCCGTAGATGTTGTAATGCGTTGCCGGCCGTTGATTGTGGGCGCCGTTGTACTTGTTGAAGAATGAGTTGGCGTTGTAGGCGGTGGCGCGATTAAATTCCCACGCCGAGCCGTGGAAGGACCTCGTGCCGCTCTTCAGCGACATGCTGATGGTGGCGCCCGAGGAGATGCCGTAGTCAGGCGGATAGTTCGAGGTCATCATCGTGAACTCGGCAATAGCGTCCTGTGAAGGCTGAACCTGCGTGCCGCCGCCGCCGCCGCGGTCAGCCGACTCGCCGCCGTCGATCAGCCAGATATTATGGGCTTCGCGCAGGCCGTTGAATTCGATATTAAAGTTGGCGCCAAACGCTCCGAGCGAGTTGTTGTCCGGAAGCTGAGAGCTTGCGCCCATGCCAAGAGCGGCCAGGTTCACGATGTTGCGGTTCTCGGTCGCGAGGGAGGTGATATCTTCTGCAGTGATCAGGGTGCTGACCACGTTCGAGTCGGTCTGGATGGTCAAGGCGTCAGCTTCCACTGTGACCGTCGTCGACTCGGAGCCAATGGTCAGCGCGACGTCGTTGCGGAACGTTCCCGAGACGTTGACCACGATGCCATCCTTGGCATACTCCTTAAAACCCTTGGCCGAAACCTTCAGGTTGTAATTGCCGGGGTTCAACCCGTTGAAGTCGTACAAGCCGGTTGATCCGCTGGTGGTTGCGCGCGTATACGCGGTGGCCGGATCGGTGAGCACAACACTCGCCTCCGGAACGACCGCCCCGGTTGTGTCAGTCACGGTGCCGGTCAACTCTGAGTTGGCTTGAGCGAATGCCCGGATGCCCCCGAATGTAAGGAGCAACGCGAGCACGATGAGCCAGGTACTTGACTTCCTCATTAATGCCTCCAAATGGAAATAATGTTCTGCTCTGCTGGCATTACAGGCAAGCCTAGACGGCCTACCTGCTTGCGTTGAACACACTAGAGGCCCCGGAACTTAATTGTCAAGAAAAATCTTGGCTGAATTAGGCGTTTAAGCAGGGGGCGCGCGCAGATTTTCCGCCGCGGGGGTGGTTAAGTATCCTCATCCCTTTGTTGGAGATGGGCTTACACCATTTGGCCCCCCATGCTCTGGGTGGGCAACAAGGGTACCTTAAATCACATTCCGGTAAATCGCTTCACTGAAACACCAGGTAAATCGCTTCGCCAAGCGGGCAGCATGCGTCCTCGTCGGGTAGCGCCGCCGGGGGCGAAACGCTCCCTGTGGGCACTCCTTGCTGGGCCTCTGGAGTGACGGAAATGGCAGGTGTTGGCGGTGCTCATGTATGCTCTCCCTGTATACGGCTTTGCTCTCAGTACGGCCAGCATTGAGGCTTTCGGCATCTATAATGGGCGGTTCTTTGGCCGATTCTGGGGCCGCAGGCATTAGTGCATTTTCAGCCTCTGAGACGATTAGAGGGGCGTAGTGGGTCCATGGTTAAGGCGATTGATTCCGGTCTCGCATTTGCATCCGGTACGCGGTATTGGATGGCTGGGAGAGACAAACCTCGTCGGCGGTCTTCGAGAGCAACCTGGGCAGTTCTGGCGCTGGCTCTGATCCCAATTCCCAGGGTGAGCGCTCAGCAGACCTCTTCGGCTGCAACCGTGCCGTCGACACGGCAGCAGCCGGAAGGAACCGAACAGCCCATCAGTGGAATGGCCAATGCCGGTCCTCAGACGGCTCAATACGATAGCGAGCACCGGCCGATCACTGCGGGAGGCTTCGTCAAGAGCGGGCCGATCATATTTCAGGACGTGGCGGCGACGGCCGGGTTGACGAAGTGGCATCACACCGCGGGGACGCGGGAAAAAAGGCTGATTCTGGACGCGAAGGGGCCGGGCGTGTGCCTGCTCGACTACGACAACGACGGCTGGCTCGACATCTACCTGGTGAACGGCTCCACCTACGATGCGCTAGCGGGCAACGCCGAGCCGCCGCGCGCCGCACTGTTTCATAACAATCATGATGGAACATTCACAGATGTGACGGAAAGCGCGGGTGTTGCAAACGGACGTTGGGGGATGGGATGCGCGGTTGCAGACTACGACAACGACGGCTGGCCCGACCTCTACGTGACCAACTACGGGAAGAACCGGCTCTATCACAACAACCATGACGGAACGTTCACCGACGTGGCCGAAAAGGCCGGCGTAACCATCGGGATGTGGTCGACCGGCGCGACATTCGGAGATTATGACGGCGACGGGCGCCTGGACCTGTTCGTGGCTGGTTACCTCAAAATTAATCTCGACGATCCTCCCATTTCTGGAGCGAAATCCGTCGGCTACGGCGTGTGCCAGTACCGCGCCGTGCAGGTAATGTGCGGGCCTCGAGGTCTGCCGGGCGAGCACGACCATCTCTTCCACAACAATGGAGACGGAACTTTCACCGACGTGAGCAAGAAGCTGGGCGTCGATGATCCAGCCGGGTACTACGGCCTCGGCGCATTGTTTGCTGATGTGAATAACGATGGCAAACCGGACCTGCTGGTCGCAAACGATACAACTCCGAACTACCTATACATCAACAGGGGAGATGGAACCTTCGCCGAGGAGGGCTACCAGCGCGGCTACGCGCTGAACAAAGACGGCCGCGAAATTTCCAATATGGGAATCGCGGTGGGGGATTACGAAAACAACGGCCATCTATCAATTGTGAACACCGATTTTGCCGACGATTACAATGTGCTCTTCCAGAATGATGGAAGCGGGTATTTCACGGATGTCAGTTCGAGTGCCGGGATTGCCGAGTCCTCAATTCCCTTCGTCGGCTTTGGCGACGGTTTTCTCGACTACGACAACGACGGATGGAAGGACCTTCTGATCGTGAATGGCCACGTCTATCCGCAGGCGGACCAGCACCCGGAATGGGGGCAGAGCTACGCGCAACGGATGCTTCTCTATCACAATCTGCACAATGGGAAGTTTGAGCTGGTGCCTGCGGTTGAGGGGACTGGCCTTTCCGTGCTCACCGTCGGACGCGGCGCTGCATTTGGCGACATCTTCAACGACGGCAAGATCGACGTAGTCGTCAACGGCATGGACGGGGTTCCCGTCCTGCTGCGCAACGTCAATCCCGACCATCATCACTGGGTGGAGCTGAAACTTGTTGGTGGACCCAAGAGTCCTCGCGACGCAGTTGGAGCAACCGTCTACCTGAAGGCGGCCGGTATGCGCCAGCGCGGCGATGTCCTGAGCGGCGGGAGCTATCTGTCCTCGAACGACATGCGCGTTCACTTCGGCTTGGGCGATGCGACATCAGTCGATGGGATCGAGATCCATTGGCCGAGCGGCAAGATTGAACAACTCAAGATCGGATCGGTGGACCGCATCTTCACAGTTGAAGAAGGAAAGGGCGTAATTGGCGAGTTCTGTAATCACTGCGCGCCGAGCAGTCAGCAATCGCCGAGTAAGAAATGAACCGGAGTAGGTATTGAATGTTGGGGTCGTTGCCGACGGTGCGACATGCGACCCCGCCAAAACAAAATATTCTATGCATGGTGACGAATCTTCGCCCCAAAGGCCCCTCTCTCACGTTGCGAAAGCTCTAACGCGCTGATACATCAGCGCTCATTCCAGCCGAATGCGTTCTCAAAATGGAAAAATTCCGGCGTCGCTCCCGGCAAGAGATATACGCTGACGACGTCAAAGCGCACTTGCGGAGCGGTTTCGCCAGGCAGCTGGCGCACGTATTGGCGAGCCAGGCGGCGCAGCACTTTGCGTTTGTGTCCGTCGATCGCTGCCTCGGCAGGCGCCATATCATGCGCCGTACGCGTCTTCACCTCGACAAAACAAAGCAGCGGCCCCTGCCACGCAATCAAATCCAGATCTCCGGGCAAATTTCCGCCCGCCCACCGATGCGCCACCACAATATAGTCCTTGCGCTGCAGGTACGTACGGGCGGCATCCTCGCCTTCGATTCCTGTGAGTAAATGTGCTGCCTGTTCCCGTGCCCCGCCCGCTGCCTCGTCCCCTGCCTGATCCGAAGCTCGGCCCTGGCGCGCCGCTATCGAATCCAGGCCCGCAATCGTCCCACCCAGAAGCCCATTCCGAATCTGCGCCACCCATCCCACGATTCACCCCGCAGGCCATCCCAAAGACCGCGCCAAAGACCGCAAGTGTCGGCCGGCATCGCATTCCAGCGCAATTCTCTCCCCCACAGCCTCGTTTACGCCGTGACAGCCGACACCGCGCTATGCTCAATCTCTTTCTCCGCGCTGGTCAGCACATCTTCCAGGATGTCGAGCGCCACAGTAGCTTCCTCCCTGCTCACGACCAGCGGAGGCGAAAGCCGCAACGAAGTCTCGCCGCAGCCGAGCATCACTAAGCCGCGCTCGAACGCCAGTGTCTCGATGCGGTTGCGCAGTTCCACGGCCGGCTCGCGCGTCCCCTTGTCCTTCACGATCTCGATGCCGATCATCAGCCCGCGCCCGCGCACGTCGCCAACCGCCGGATGGCTCTTCGTCCAACCGCGGAGCCGCTCCAACATGAACTCGCCCACGCTCGCCGCGTTTGCCATCGCCTCGCGCTCAATAATCTTCATCGTCGCCAGCGCAGCAGCGATCGATATCGGATTCCCGCCAAATGTTGACGCGTGCGATCCCGGCTTCCAGTCCATGATCTCCGCGCGCGTCATGCAGATTCCCAGCGGCATTCCGCTTGCAATGCCCTTGGCGATGCACACAATGTCCGGCTCCACGCCTGACTCCTCGATGGCCCACCACTTCCCCGTCCGCCCGCAACCCGATTGCACCTCGTCGGCCACCAGCAAAATCCCGTGTCTGTCGCAAATCGCCCGCAGCTCGCGCAGAAAATTCGCCGGCGCAGGCACAAACCCACCCTCACCCTGAATCGGCTCAACAAAAATTGCCGCCACTTCTTCAGCCGGCAGAATCGTCTTGAAAAGCTTCTCCTCTATATACCGTGCGCAGCCCAGGCTGAACGCCTCCTGCTCCTCCGGCCCTCCCTTGCAGCCGCGATAAACATACGGATAGGGGATGTGCGTCACGCCCGGCATCAGCGGCGAAAAGCGGCGCTTCTGCTGCGGCTTTGAGCCGGTCAGTGAAAGCGCGCCCATTGTGCGCCCATGAAATGCGCCGAAAAACGAAATGATCTGCTGGCGTCCCGTGTGATAGCGCGCCACCTTCAGCGCGCACTCGATCGCCTCGGCCCCGGAATTGCCATAGAAGAACCTATGCGGCCCAGGCATCGGCGCTACCGCCGACAACCGCTCTGCTAGGTCCGTCAGATGCTCGTCGTAGAAATCCGTGCCTGAAATATGAATCAGCTCCGCTGCTTGCTTCTGAATCGCAGTCACAACCTCAGGATGGCAGTGTCCCGTCGAAACCACCGCAATTCCCGCCGCGAAGTCGAGGAACTCATTTCCATCCGGGTCTTCTATTCGAACTCCCCGCCCCCGCTTGGCCACCAGCGGATAGGAGCGCGTATAGCTCGGCGAAATTAGCCGATGATCGGCTTCAACAGCCTCCCTCGCCTTCGGTCCCGGCAGCGCACAAACCAGTTTTGGTCCAAACCGCGTATGCATCTCTTCCCTATTTGTCGAATGTTGACTTGTCGCATGTTGACTCATGACACATTCTCCTCTGCAGGTTCGGTTGTCGCGGCCTTTTTTTTGATCGCTTCGCGCATTCCATTTCGGATGCGGCGCGGCGGCGGATCCCAAAGAAGGGGATCGCTCATATCTCATATTTCATGTCTGTGGGCCCGCTCAGGACCCATTTCAGGCGATGATCTTCGGCGGAGGGCTACTAATCGCCGCCGAAGAGGCTAGGTCGAGTGCGGATGGGCAGCACGCGCAAGTGCTTTCGCGGGCAGATGCTGCGCGCGCGCGACCTCGACCAGCGTATGATCGCTGGCGCCTGTTGCGGCTTCCGGCTGGCGCGCATGTTCATTGATTCTCCGTTGAAGTTGAGGATAGCACGAGGCATGATCTGGCATCGCCGCGCTCAATGCCGTCGGTTACGCTGAAACACCCTTCACAAGTGCCTGTTCAGGCCGGAAATCGCTTGCGGAGACTCAATGCACAATGAAGATGTCGTACTTTACGAAGGACTTGTCACCGGTTTTGACCTCCACCATCTTGCCCACGCATTGCACGCGGTTTAGCCAGCCGTAGGCCTTAGCCGAGGTCTCCATCGTAGGCGCCATGAGGAAGTACTCGTCCGCCGAAGTCAGCACATCGCCGCTTGCAATCCGCTTGCTCACTTCCTCTGACCGGCTGATGATGCCGTTGTAACTGACATAGATCAGGGCGCCCTCATCGGTCTTGATCGTCAACCGAACATCCTGACGTAGATTTCCGTCAGACATAATGCGAATCCAGTCCCCCGCTGGGGCAATCAGCGTTCCGTTGATCTTGGGGCCTTTAACCCAGCCACCAGGGCCAACATTGTAGATGGTCAATGAATTATCGATCTTCTGCGGTGTATCCAGTGGTGCATATAAAGTCATCAGATATTCGGTGGTGATCTTCGTCGTTTGCGCGCCAGCAGGTGCTGGGGCGAACGCTATCAAACAAAGAGCCGCACTCAGAATTCGCTTCATGACCGCCTCCTTGCCGCCATCTCGTCGCCATTGCCTCCCGCGAATCATCGCCAATCGGCGCTACTTCAGAAAGAAAGCCGAGACTGCCGCCACCACTCCCAGCAGCGAAACACCGAGCCCCAGGTGCCAGTAAACGCGGCTATGGGTCAGCAGCGTGATCGACACGATCACCAGCCCAATCTCCAGCAACACCTCGCCCAGATCGAAGCGGTCTGCCTTCGCTTCGCCTTGGTCCACCCTGGTCTGCAGCGCCTGCGCAGCCGCCTGGTCCTGGTTCAACTCCGTCGCCCACTTCTTCTCGTGGTCGGCATAGCCCTTGGCGATCTTGGCAGCAGCATCCTTGTTGTCGACGGCGATAATGCTCATCAAATCGCTCGTCAGTTGTGTGTTGTAGGAGCGAATCTTTTGCGCCTGGTACTCATTCCACTGGTCCGTCGCCCTGTTCTGGTTAAGCACCGCGTCTTCATGTGTGCGGCCCCCCAGCACCGTGGTTACAGCCAACAGCACCGCCAGCACGCTCATGGTAAAAGCAACGGGCCGCATCGGCTCTTCCTTCGCCGCCTGCTGCACATTGTCCTTCAGGTCCTGCACATCGCTCGCGTCCATAAGTTTGCGCCTTTTCATCTTCAGATAGGGGACTTTCGGAGAAGCCTGCGACTAAAAAACCTGAACCCATCATACGATCCAGCGCTGGGTCCTGCGGCACTATCCTTCAGCGCGATCTTAAATTCCCCGTAAACGCTGTTTCAGCGTTTCCAGGTCGCGAAATGCCGGGGCTCTCGCCAGATAAACATGCGGACTTTCGAACCTACCTGGGCGTACTCTCCGAACTCCCACGTTGGTTGGCTCAAGCGCGATGTAGCTAGGAGCTAGAAGCTAGCAGCTAGAGGCTAGAAGCTTATCGCCGCTTCCATCGCACCCCGTCCTTCGAATCCTCAATTACCACGCTCTTCTCCGCCAGCTCATTGCGAATCTGGTCAGCCCGCGCAAAGTTGCGCGCCTTCTTGGCCGCCGTTCGCTCCGCAACCAGCGCCTCAATCGCTTCATCGGTCAAGGCCTGCGCCGCCAGCAACTCCGGCGTAACCTCCGCCATCCTGCCGCTCTCCTTCGCCCAATCAAGCGCGCGTCGCGTCACCTCGGCATCGCGATCTTCAATCACGTCAAACACCGCGTCGAAGTCCTTCAGCACCGGCAGAATCGCATCGCGATCTCCCGCAAAAAACTGCCCCTGATCAATGGCCGTATTCGCCGCGCGGACAAGCTCAAAAACCGGCGCCAATGCGTCAGCGGTATTTAAGTCATCATCCAGCGCGGCCATGAATTCGGTCCGCGTCTTCTTCGCGGCCTCCTGCATCGCAGAATTCTTGCCAACTGCAAACTTCCCTTCCGTCAGCCGCGCCTTGAATGTCCGCAGCCGCTCAATGGCATTCGTCGCGTCCACAAGACTGTCGAAAGTGAAGTTGAACTGCCGGCGATACGGCACCGCAATCAGCGCCAGCCGTATCGCCGAAGCCTTATAGCCCTTCAGCAGCAAATCGCGCGGCGTATAAAAATTGCCTTCGCTCTTCGACATCTTGCGCCCGTCAACCAGCAGAAAGCGCACGTGCATCCAATGCCGCGCGAACTGCTTGTGTGTTGCCGTCTCGCTCTGCGCAATCTCGTTTTCGTGATGCGGAAACATCAGGTCTTCGCCGCCCGCGTGCAAATCCAGGCTTTCGCCCAGGTACTCCATCGCCATCGCCGAGCACTCAATGTGCCAGCCCGGCCGCCCCCTGCCAATCGCTGTCTCCCACGATGTCTCGCCCGGTTTGGCCGCCTTCCACAACGCAAAATCTCGCGCCGAATCTTTCTCGTACTCGTCCACATCCACGCGCGCGCCGTCTTCCATTCCGCTCAAATCTTTCTTGCTCAACTTGCCGTACTCGGGAAACGCCGCCAGCCGGAAATACCATGACCCGTCTTCCGTTTTGTACGCAGCTTTTGCCTCAGCCAGCTTCTCCACCAGCGCCACCATCTGCGAAATGTGCTCTGTCGCTCGCGCAATCTGCTCTGGGCGCTCAATGCGCAGCGCCTCCATATCCTCGAAAAACGCGTCCACATAGCGCGCCGTGTACTCGCCGATCGGAATACCCGTCTCAATTGAATTGCGAATGATCTTGTCGTCCACGTCTGTAATATTCATCACGTGGCGGATTTTCATTCCGCTCAGTAGCAGAAAGCGGCGCAGTATATCGATCTGCAAAAATGTGCGGAAATTCCCGATGTGGCCGTAGTCGTAAACCGTCGGCCCGCACGCGTACATTCGCAGCGCGTTGCCATCGGCAGGCTCCAGCGGATCAATTTGTCCCGTCAGGGTATTAAAAAGGCGGAGGGTCATTGCTTGTAGGTCTAGTGTATCGTCCGGCTCGCAATTTAGCCCGCAAATCCAAGCCGAGATCATCCCCTCATCGCGGGCTCTCATCATCAAGTGGTGCCCCCGGTCCCTAGCACTCGGGGACTGGGGAACGCACTACCAACTCGCTAACCCATCATCGCCGCCCAACCCACGCCAATCAGCACGAACAGCGCCCACCACCCGAACACTGCTATGTAGCCCGAACTGCGCTTCGTTCCCGCAACCGTCGCGACACCGATACCAAGGAGCACGAGCGTCCAGATTGTTACAGCGTCCAGCGAAGTTGCCAGCGTGTACAGCGCCTTGTTCGTGTCCACCGGATCAAGAAACGCGCCCAGATTGGTCGGCGCATAATTCTTGATGTTGAATGACTCCGGCGCCATTCCCGAATAAATGACAATTGTCCCCAGGATTGGTTTGATAATCTGCGGCAGCCACGCATAGTAAAACAGCGCAAAAACGCTGCCGAATTTCGCCCTCCCGCCAAAGCCAAAATTAATCGTGGCCATCAAACCCGCCGAAAGGATCGCTACAAAGATCATCCCGACCACTGGGCCGCCGGCGAAGACGCCCTCCGTAATTCCCAGGGCAACCTTGTTGCCCATCGCGCGCTGCTCCGGCGTTGCATTCGCCATCCGTTCCTGCGATGCCGGGTCCAACCGGACTTGATTGTCCACCACCTGCTGCATTCCGACCTTTTGCACCACCGCGAAGAAAAAGATGTAGGTGAAGATGGCGCCAATAATCAGCGGCAGCCACCAGCTCTTGTTCCCCCGCTTGATGTCTTCAAACGTCCTCGAAGGAGCCGTGAATGTATTCCCCACGCGCTGCCACTGGCTCAGTCCGGGACCTTCATTCTCTACCGTGGCCACCGCTTCAATTTGATCGCTCATGATTCCGCCTCCCGATTTGAATTTCGAAATTCTTCCATAATTCAGTCCCGCCACGCATCAGCCGCTCCGCAAGCGACTCTAATCTTCTCTTGAAAAGCATTGTGCCGCGCCCAACTCAACTCTTCCGCGCCCGTGGCTATGCATCCGCCCGCGATTGTAACCTGCGCAGGCATCTGCAATCGAATGAATTTTCAAGTGAGGAGTGAGCCGGCTTGAAGGGTCGGGGCTTCAGCCTGAAAGGTACGGGCTTCAGCTTGAAGGACACCGGCCTAAGCTTGAAGGACACCGGCTTCAGCCTGAAGGGTACGGGCTTCAGCCTGAAGGGTACGGGCTTCAGCCCGTACATAATCAACTGGAAATGATTTGGGGCTTTACAGGCTGCGGAAAAACTCAATTTCCCAAAAAGCGTGAAAAATGAATCGCGCCAGGATGACCCAGGAACGATCCGCGAGGGTTGGTCGATGGTTTTGCA
>Ga0208357_1000497_pt1 | contig 31959 bp, 35 predicted proteins | sample NGESurdeep092012_6_FD_184487 | JGI IMG/M metagenome (GOLD analysis project Ga0208357, IMG submission 184487) | Arctic peat soil microbial communities from Barrow, Alaska - NGEE Surface sample F52-2 deep-092012 (SPAdes) | ecosystem: Environmental > Terrestrial > Soil > Wetlands > Peat ...
GGCTACAATTGACACACCACGCGGACGTAGCTCAGTTGGTAGAGCGCGACCTTGCCAAGGTCGAGGTCGCCGGTTCGAGCCCGGTCGTCCGCTCCAAGAAGTTTCTTTGTTTGGAGACGATGCGTGAAGTTCATAGTTGAGAACCTCGTCGCTACGAGAGATTGTTTTGCTTCTTAGCGGCCTCGTGGGCTTTGATGAGAGTCTCTAGTGAGATTCCTCGCTTGGTACCTTCGTGGCTCGGGTGGTGCCGAGGACAAGCGACGTAGGGCGTGCCCGGCACCGGACGACCGAGGCGAGGGCACCCTTTGACGTGACAGTTGTGGTGTCGCCACGCGGCCACGATGCCGACGATGATCGTGGCCTCACCAACGTCTGATCCAAAACCACTCCAGAAGGCGTAATACAACCCGGTCTCGTTGTTGGTCCCGGTGTGCACTTCAAACCAGTGAAAGTAAAAGTCACGCCAAATCGCAAAGATCACCGCCAGAACGACGATAATTATCAGCGCGGTGACGAGTTTCAGTGAGCGCGGAAGTGCGTAGAAGGAATCGGCGAGACTACTCTTTTCGTCACTCGTGTCACCGCCAGCGCTAGGGCCAGCGTCAGTGGGTGGAGTGACGTTACTCGGGTCTTGACTCACGGTCGATTCCTCTTCTCGTCATCCAAACTCATCATAGGTTTGCTCAGACGACGCGGCCGGCAAAGTTGAGGAAAGCGGTCTGCGCGTCGGCCCCGGCACTTGGCGTGACGGGGTCTTTAAATCCATTTACCCCTCGAATAAACGCATCTGCCTCAATGAGTCTTTTGTGCGCGGCGGCGACCGCGACTTCGTCGAGCGTCTCGTCACTGCCGACTGCTCGCGCGAGGTCCCACGTATGGCACAGCGTGTCGACCATGAGTAGTCCTTCGATGAGAAAAGTAAATGGTTGTTCGCCCATGCGCGTTTGAACGGGCTGACTCGCCATATCGGGATCGTTCAGCACGCTCTCGAAGGTTCTAAGTGCGTAGATCCACTTCGCGGTGAGCGCGAGATCAGGGCCAAAATCTTCCATCCCATCGGCGTCGGCCACCGCGTACACCTTCTTATGGGCCCCGACGACATGCTCCACAAGTTCAGTGACGTTCCACTCATCACAGGGGGTGCGATTCTGCCATTGCCCCTCTTTAACGGTTGACAGAGTGTTCGTGAAACCGTGGGCTACGCGAAGATACGTCGATCCGTCAGGGCTCATTGCCTGAGTCTATGAATACCGTGACGACGAAGCCTTGACACCGTCTTGGTCGTGATGTCTAATCTTGGGTCGAGGAGGTGACCGTGGTCCATCCAGCATTTGAGCCCTATCTTCGCCAAGCCCAAGAGAGCTCCGAGACGTCCATCGGGAGCGTGAGCGTCGCGGAACGCCGTCAGATTCGTCGTGACGAAGCCTTCGCGATGCGAGGTGAAATGGCTCCGATGGACTTCCAGGAGGATCGCTTAGTTCATTTAGATGGCCGTACGCTCGACGCGCGGCTCTATGTTCCCGAGGGCGACGAAGGTAAGGCCCTCGTGCTCTATTTTCACGGGGGAGGATTTGTCGTTGGCGACCTCGATACCCACGAATTTCTCTGCCGTCGACTCGCCTCGGACACCAAGATGCGATTCTTGGCCATCGACTACCGACTCGCACCCGAGTATCCGTTTCCGGCAGGGCTCAACGACACCCTGGACGTTGCTCGTTACGTAGCACGTCACCGAAGTGAATTTGGCGACGAGAATGCGCAACTGATCATCATGGGCGACTCGGCGGGCGCCAATCTGACCGCGGTTGCTGCCTCGCAACTTCGAGGTGAGAACTTAGGAATTGCGGCACAGGTGCTCATCTATCCGACGTTGGGTCCTGAGCTCGTGACGGATTCGGCCCATACGTACGGCAAGGGGTATCTCTTAGACGTCGAGAAGTTGCGTGACAACTATCGCCAGTATCTCGGTGATTGGAACGATCACACGGACCCTCGCGTGACGCCTTTGCTCTGTTTTGATCTCACGGGCGTTGCGCCCGCGATTGTGGTGGTTGCGGAGTGTGATCCGCTGCGCGATGAAGGCGTGGCCTACGCCGGACTGCTCGGTCATTTTGGCGTTGAGGTGGAACTTCTTGAAGCCGAAGGTATGGTGCACGGCTTTCTCGAGATGGGTGGCGTTGTGCCTGAAGCGCTGGCAATTCTTGACGATCTTGCTGCGCATCTGCATCGGTTGGTTGAGGTCGCCTCGTCGTGAACGTCCTCTTTATTACCCTCGATCAGTTTCGAGGTGACTCCTACGGCGCGGCGGGCCACCCACTTATCAAAACACCGACGCTGGACCGTGTCGCCGCCGAAGGCGTGCGTTTAGAGCGTCACTTCTCTCAGGCCGCTCCGTGCTCGCCGGGTCGCGCCGCGCTCTACACCGGGATGTACCAGATGAACAACCGAGTGGTCGCGAATGGCACGCCGCTCGCTCACGGTTTTGACAACTTAGCGTTGGTGGCGCGGCGCGCTGGTTATGACCCGACGCTTTTTGGCTACACCGATCAAGGCGTCGACCCTTCGCAAGCCAGAGGCGTGGACGATCCCCGGCTTGATTATTACGACGGTATTTTGCCGGGCTTCTCGGTGGGCCTGTATCTGCCAGAAAGTCAGGCAGGTTGGGTGCAGTACCTGCGCGCCAAGGGCTACGACGTCGAAAGTGGTTGGGCCGGTCCGCTTCGTGGCGAACCAGATCGACCGGTAGAGGATTCGCTCAGTGGTTTTCTCACGACACGATTTCTTGATTGGCTCGATCACCAAGAGAGTGGGTGGTTCGCTCACCTCAGTTACCTACGACCACATCCTCCCTACGCCGCGGCCGGAGAGTTCTCGACAATGTACGACCCCGCGGACATGGAGATGCCGATCTCGCCCGTTGAGAGTGGACGCCGCCACCCGCTGCACGAAGCGGCTTTGACCTGGGGGGCGTCGTCGGCGCCGACTGATGAGGTTGCGATGCGTTATCTAAAGTCCCAGTACTACGGCATGATTTCAGAAGTTGACTCGCAACTTGGAAGAGTTGTCCACGCTCTTGAAGAACGAGAGGAGTGGAGCGACACGCTCGTTGTGGTGACCTCTGATCATGGCGAGCAGCTCGGCGATCACGGTCTCATAGAAAAGCTCGGCTTCTTTCCCCAGAGTTACCACATTCTCGGACTTTGGCGCGATCCGAGGTCACCAGGCGGCGCGTCGATCAGCCATTTCACTGAGAACGTGGACTTATTACCCACCTTGGCTGACGCACTGGGTATCGACGAGCCCGTCCAGTGCGACGGACACTCTCTAGCGCCACTCTTTGACGGTACTGACGTTGCGTGGCGCGACGCCGCCCACTACGAGTGGGACAGTCGCTACTTCTTGCTTCGCGAAGCCGGTGCGTCGCAAGCGTCGAACGAAGCTCTCGCCCGACGTAATTTGGCGGTGTCACTTAGTGACGACGTGGCGTACGTGCAGTTCGGTGACGGATCGTTCAAGTGTTTTGATCTGGTCGCTGATCCGACGTGGCGAACGGAGTGCCAGGACACGGATCGTGTGCTTCGAGCCGCGCAGCAACAACTGGTGTGGCGCCAGAAACACTTGCGCCACGATCTCACCAATATGTTGCTTTCACCGAGTCGACTCGGAAACTGGCCGAGCGAACTACGTCTAGAGCCTCTGGCGGAATCCGTCACGTAAGGTCACGAGCAGTAGCATGAAGGCTTCGTTGGGGTCGGCGGGGTCGGCGGGGTCGGCGGCAAAGTTGACCCCGAGTAGTTCGAGCGACACGTAACCGTGACAGGCCGACCACATGACTTGAGCCGCGTCGATCGCCTTCGCGTCCTTGAACCATCCAGCTTTCTGAGAGCGTTCTACGTTGTTCACGAAGGCCTGAAAGGACTGTTTGGCAACCTCGATCGCCGTCGTCGAGGGGGAAAAATATCGAAAGCGGCGCATGAACATCACGGTGTAAAGACCGCGATGTTCGAGCGCAAACTTTCGATAGCTGAGCGCCGCGTTGTGGAGATCTTTCTTGGCGTCGTCAGTGTGAAACGTGAGCGCTTTGGTGAAGGTCTTGAAACCCTCGATCCATAGGGCCTCGAGGACGCCGTTCAAGCCATCGAAGTGGTTGTAGATCGCCATGGGCGCGACGTGGGCGCGCTGGGCGATGGCTCGAACGGTAAAGCCATCGGGTCCTTCTTCGTTCAGAATCTCGAGTGCAGCACTGAGAACTTCTGGACCAATTAAATTCGACGGCGTTCGAGAAGCCTTTTCGGTCACTTGACCATTGTAGAACGTCGTTCTATAGTTCTGGAACGTTGTTCTGTGGGGGATGAAATGCCGGCTTCAGAGTTGGATCGCCGATGGTGGGTCCTGGCTGTGTTGTGTCTGGCCGTTTTGATCGTCGTAATCGATAACACGATTGTGAACGTCGCGCTTCCCTCGATCTCACGAGATCTTCAAGCGTCGAATTCGTCGTTGCAGTGGATCGTGGATGGATACTCCTTGCCCTTCGCGGGTCTGTTGTTGGCCGGGGGAGGGTTGTCGGATCGTCTTGGTCGCAAACGCGTCATGCAGTTTGGTCTCGTCGCGTTCGGTCTGTTCTCCCTGCTGGCGGCGTTTTCGCACAGTGTGCCGACGTTGTTGGTGGCGAGAGCGCTCATGGGGGCGTCCGCAGCTTTTATCTTTCCGGCCACGCTTTCGACGTTAACGATTGTCTTTGACGATCTCGCAGAGCGCGCCAAGGCCTTTGGCATTTGGGGAGCAACGAGCGGTGTCGCGGTCGCGATTGGACCCATTGCCGGAGGCTCGTTGCTCGTGCACTTTTGGTATGGGTCGATCTTCTTAATCAACGCGCCGTTGGTGGTGATTGCGGTCATTGCGATTGGTTACGTCGTGCCAGAGTCCAAAAGTCCTCAAAAGAGGCGTCTTGATCTCGTTGGCTTGGTTCTTGGAACCGCAGGTATTACCGCGTTGACGCTGGCGATTATTGAAGGGCCGGCGTGGGGATGGCGTACCGCGAGCACGCTCGTGGTCTTCGCGTTCGCCGCTCTCTCTCTGGTGTCGTTTGTTCTGTACGAACTGCGCCGCGACGGTCCACTGCTCGACGTTCGCATCTTTACTAATCGCACGTTCTCTTCAGGTGCTGCCTCGATCGCGGCCAACTTTTTCTGTCTCTTCGGATTTATCTTTCTAATAACCCAGTACTTTCAACTCATCCGCGGTTACTCGGCCCTCTCAGCCGGTGTGCACACGCTGCCTTTTGCCATCGTGGTGATGATCACGACGCCCCTAGGGGCGGTCGGTGCACTTCGTTTCGGCGCTCGATACGTCGTCTCAACAGGGCTTGTTATTGTCGCCGCGGCGCTGATTTGGATGGGTCTAGTTAGCGCTCACGCCGCGTATTTCGGACCGGTTATCGGCGCAATAATCGTCCTGGCTCTTGGATTCTCGCTCGTGAACGCGCCCTCCACCGCGGCGCTCATGAGCACTCTTCGACCCGAGCAGATCGGCGCGGGTTCGGCGGTAAATGAAACAACCAGAGAGTTGGCCGGCACGATGGGCGTCGCGATCATTGGTTCAGTCTTTTCGTCCATCTTTGGCCCCGGTGTTCGCGCAGCCCTTTCGCCCTACCTCGGGATCGGTTTGACCCCGAGTGAACTTCACGTCGCGGTGAGTTCGACTCAGGCCGCTCAAGCTACCGTGGCGCAATTGCCGGTCACGTTGCAGTCAGGGCTCTACGAGCAGGTCACCAACGCCTTCATGCAAGGCCTGCATCGAGGGTGTTTCGTCGGCGCTGGCGTCGCGCTCCTCGTCGCGGTTGCGGCACTGACTCATTTACCGAAGGTTCAAACCGCCCCATCGAGCGTTGCCGTCGCCCACGAGCAGCAGTACTTTGAGGTCTGAACCTTGGCGTAGACCATTTTCTGATATCAATGGAGGCCTGACGCGGCGCGCCGCGGCGCAGAAACCATTGGGAGATTACATGAAGCGCATTTTACGAGTTCGTCAAGTTCTCGCTATGGCGGGCATCGGCTCGCTGGTACTGGCTTCAAGCCTGACCGCTGGCGCGGCCTCGCTGAAAGGGACGCTCAACGCTACCGACGCCGCCCTCGTGCCAGCGTCCTATAAGAGTGGCACGCTTCAAGTGGCCACCGACGCCACCTACGCTCCAGACGAATCGATGAAAGGCACCACCATGGTGGGTTTTGACGTCGACTTGATGAACGCAATTGCCAAGACGCTGGGAATCAAGGTGCAAGAGAACAACGTGACGTTCGACAGCATTCTCGCCGGCATCAAATCCGGTAGGTACGACATTGGCAACTCTTCGTTCACTGACACGAAGGCGCGTCAAAAGCAAGTGAACTTCGTCGACTATTTCCAGGCCGGCGAGGGCGTGTACGCCAAATCGACTTCCAAGGTCACGTTCAAGGGCTTCAAGAGTTTCTGCGGTTTGACGGTTGCCGTTGAGACGAGCACCGTTGAACAGACTGACGCGCAGACCGCGGCGAAGGCGTGTTCGGCGAGTAAGAAACTGAAGATAGATGCATTTCCCACCCAGACCGCAGCCAACTTGGCGGTGTTGTCGGGTCAAGCGTCCGTAGGGTTCGTTGACAGCCAGGTTGCGGGTTACATCGTGGCGACGGTTCACGGCTTCAAGCTCGTTGGCAACGCCGTGAACGTCGCACCTTATGGCGTGGCGACGGCTAAGACTACGGCCGGTGAAGGTCTTGCGCTGGCAATTCAGGCAGCTATTAAAACGTTGATCGCGAACGGTACTTACGCAGCGATCTTGACCAAGTGGGGCGTTAGCGCTGGTGCTCTTCCCTCCAGCAAGATTGTTCTCAACGGGGCCCTCTCCTAAGAGATCAGTAGTCCGAGTACGAACATGACAGAGAACGGGGACGCCACCGTAAAGGTCGTCCCCGTTCGTCACGTCGGACAGTGGATTGCTTCGGCCGTCGCGATACTTTTTCTCGCGATGTTGGTGCACACGCTGTTTTCCAGACTGCCCGTTCCCGGACAATTTTCCTGTCGCCTCGTTAACGGTGTCCGAAAGTGTCGTCCCTTAACCGAGTGGCGTTTTAGCTGGGACATCGTAGGACGCTATTTTTTCACTTCAGAGATACTCCATGGTCTTCTAATCACGCTTAAGTTGACAGTTTTGGCAATGCTCATTGGTATTGTTTTGGGTCTGTTGATTGCTGTCATGCGTGTGTCAACGAACAGGTTGATCTCCACGATTGCCTGGAGCTACACCTGGTTCTTTCGCGGAACCCCGGTCTTGGTGCAGATCTACGTCTGGTACTTCTTTTCGATCCTCTATCCAGTGCTCAGCTTGGGCATTCCTTTTACCAACGTGACGTTGGTTCATTTCGCGACAAAGACCACGCTGACGGCATTCCTCGCTGCAATGGTGGCCCTCGGGTTGAACGAAGCGGCGTACATGTCCGAAATTGCTCGCGCGGGTCTAATCTCGGTTGACGAAGGGCAAACGGAAGCCGCAATTTCCCTCGGCATGACCCGTCGTCAGACCCTGCGATTCGTCGTCCTCCCTCAAGCGATGAGAGTGATCATTCCGCCTACGGGCAACGAAGTCATTTCGATGCTCAAGACAACTTCGTTGGCCAGTGCGATAGGCCTCATTGAACTCTTTGGGGCGGCGCAGAATATATACGGGAACAACTATCTCATTATGCCGCTGCTGATCGTGGCGAGCTTGTGGTACATCCTTGTGACGACGGTGCTGTCCATTGGTCAGTTCTACCTGGAACGTCACTTCGCCAAAGGGGCGCTTCGCTCGCCTCCTCTCACACCGATTCAGCGCCTTCGCCGTGACGTCGCGGGGATACTCTCGAAGTTTCGAACACCGCGGCCCGCGCGGGAGGTTGTTTCATGAGTACTCCCATGGTTGAGGCACGTGGTATCCACAAGTCGTACGCGGGTGTTGAGGTGCTGAGGGGTGTGGATCTGACCGTGATGCGCGGCGAGGTCACCTGTTTGATTGGGCCTTCCGGTTCGGGCAAGAGCACGCTGTTGCGTTGTATTAATCACCTTGAGAAGCACGACACCGGCGAGTTGCTCGTGGACGGCAACCTCGTTGGTTACGAAGCGCGCGGCGGGAAACTTTACGAACGGAACGACAAGCAGATCTGTGCTGAGCGTTCTCAAATAGGAATGGTCTTTCAGCGTTTCAACCTTTTCCAACACCTGACGGTTTTGGAGAACATCACCATTGGCCAAGTGAAGGTAAAGGGAGTCGACCCCGACGGCGCCAAAGTGAAGGCTCGCTCGCTACTGGCGCGCGTTGGATTAGAAGGGAAAGAAAGGCACTATCCGAGCCAAATCTCTGGTGGTCAGCAGCAGCGCGTAGCTATCGCGCGCGCTCTTGCAATGGAACCAAAACTCATGCTTTTCGACGAGCCAACGTCGGCGCTTGACCCCGAGTTAGTGGGTGAAGTTCTTGACGTCATGAGGGATCTTGCGGAGAGTGGTATGACGATGATCGTCGTCACGCATGAGATGAACTTCGCGCGAGAAGTCGCCAGTTCGATTTACTTTCTCGATGGCGGCGTTATCGAGGAGTCCGGTAATCCCCGCGAGGTCTTAAGCGCTCCTAAATCAGTACGTTTACAGAGTTTCCTCTCCAAGGTTCTTTAGTGACCTGGACGCTTGATCCGACGAACGTTGGTACAGGCCTTCCACTCGAAGGAATACGAGTGCTGGATCTTTCGCGGGTCCTCGCCGGACCACTGTGCGCGATGATCGCCGGCGACCTCGGGGCCGACGTCATCAAGGTGGAGAGCCCTGACGGCGATCCGGTTCGTTTTCTTGCACCTCCGCGCTTTGGCGATGACGCGACGTATTTCTTGGCCGTGAATCGTCATCGGCGCAACGTCGTCGCCGATCTTCGAAACGAAAAGGACTTCGCTCGTGTGGCCGCGTTGGTCAAACTGGCAGACGCGGTGGTTGAGAACTACCTGCCAAGTCAGATTCGATCCCTCGGCATTGACCGACTTCGCGAAGCGAACCCGGACTGCGTGTGGGTAAGCATCACGCCGGCCACCGAGGGCGGACCGCTCGCTAACCAACCTTCGTTCGACCTCTTGGCGCAGGCGCGTTCAGGGCTGATGGGAGTGACCGGTCACGTTGAAGCGCCAAGCAAAGTAGGCGCGCCGGTCGCTGACGTGGTGACGGGACTCTACGGCGCGATTGCGCTGGTAAGTGGTCTGGTGGGGAAAGCTCGTGGACGAGAAGGCCGCCACTTTGAAGCACCGTTGCTCGAGTCGACAATGAGTGCGCTCATTAATCAAGCGCAGAGTTTTCTCTCAACCAACGTGAACCCCCAGCGACTGGGCAACGATCATCCGAGTATCACCCCCTACGGTCCAGTCACGACGGCTGATGGTTTTCTATTGCTCGCGGTAGGTACCGACGCGCAGTTCGCGAAACTTGTTGGAGCGCTCGATGACGTCGCTCTTTCGCGTAGAAAAGATTGGGCACACAACCAAGCGCGCGTCGCGGCGCGTGAAGTGCTCGCCGAAGAACTCAATCGGATCTTTTCACGTCACGACACGACGTACTGGTTGCAAACACTTGAGAATTCCGGCGTTCCTCACGCGCCGATCCTTGACGTTGAGGGTGCCTTCGCTCAAGATCAGATTGCCCAAGGAAGTTTTGTGGGCACCATGTCGACGCCGAGCGGCGAGACGCGAGCGATGCGCACGCCGCTTCGAATCGATGGGCAACGCCCTCTCATTCGAAAGGGCCCGCGCGCGCGGGGTCAAGACACTGATGAAATCTTCGGCGGTGACACCGATTAATCGGTAAAGGGAGCTCCGTTAAATCGATCGACCGTCGTGAACTCTTCAACGGTCCGTCGCGTCAATTTCGTGTGTCGACTCTCCGGGTGACCGAGAGCGACGATGGAGGCGATGGCGTAGTTATCGGGCAAGCTCAAAATCTCTTTGAGTTTCGGCTCGTTTCGAATCGCCATTGTGGTCATGACGCCGCCCAGACCTCGATCACGCGCACCAAGAAGAATATTCCAGACAAACGGGTAGATCGACGCGCCACCGACGATTTGGTATCGGCCGAGATCGCGGTCGATCGCGGCGAGCACGCCCAAGTCAGCAGCGACGACGAGCATGACGGGCACGTCGGCGAAGTTCTCAGCAAATCCGTCAGGTTTGGAGAGTTGCTCAGCGGCTCCGCGCTGACTTTGCGCAGCGAGGCGATCGTCGTCGCTCGCGAGCGGTGAAAACGGCACGACGCCAGCGAGGAGGTGGCCCACGTAGTCGTGCCACGCGTCGAGGTACTCGGCGCCAATGGCCCGGCGCTGGCTCGGGTCTTTGACGACGATGACACGCCAGGACTGGCGGTTGCCTCCCGAAGGGGCGAATCGAGCTTCGTCGAGAATCTCAAAGAGCACGGCGTCGTCAACGGGCTCAGCGGTGAAGTTCCTTATTGAGCCGGTCGTTCGTAGTGCGTCGCGTAGTTCCATGGCGTCACCCCAAGAGTTAGTAAGACTTCAAAGACTAGGCGTCGCGTCGCGACATCATCGTCGTCGCGACGCCAAAGAGCGCGACGACGTAGATGAAGAGAACGATGAGTGAACTCCAGGCTCCGAAGTCGTGCGCCACGGGCGTGACCGAAATCATCGCGTGCCCCATTTCGTTCGGAAGGAACCGCATCGCCGCGTTTTGCCAACTCGAGGGAAGAAAGGCGAGTATGAGTGGCAACACGAGCAAAATCGACACAAAGACACTGATAGTGGCCGCACTTTGGCGAAGAATCAGGCCCAACGAGAAGGCCAGCGCCGACAATAAAGTGAGGTAGAGACCGGCGAAGATTACGGAGCGAAGAACCGTACCGTTACTCAACGACGCCGTCGGCACGACGCCAGAAAAGATTGCCTGGCCCATGAGGAAAGCAATGAAGCAGGCGACTTCACTCACTACGAACATTGACGTAACGAGCACGATCAGTTTCCCAAAGACGAGTTGCACTCGATTGGGGACCGCGGCCAAGGTCGTGCGGATAGATCCCGAAGAGTACTCACTCGTGATTAGCAGTGAACCAATGACGCCTATGGCGAACTGGGCGAAGATAATGCCCACGAGACTTGTGGAGACCGGATCGAACGTCAAACGTCGCGCGGTGTTCGTGGTGTCCCAGTGAGCACGTAGGAGCGACGTGACGAGCGCTCCGAGGCCGATGGTGAGGATGAACGTGACCAACACGCCGGTGATGCTCGAGCGAACCGTACGGAACTTAAGCCATTCTGAGCGAATGACCGAGCCAAGAGTGGCGTTATTACTCATGACGTACTCCCGATGAACCATATTCAACCGAGTCTGCTGTTAATTCCATAAAGACGTCTTCGAGCGACGCTCTTTGTGGCGTAAGTTCGTAGATCGCGATGCCGGCGTCAAAGGCTGATTGACCAATTTCATCGGACGTCAGTTCACTCACGCTGAGACCTTCGTCATTCACTTCGCTCACGACGCCTCCTCGCGTTGCCAGTGCAGCGATGAGTTGTTGGTGATTCGCGGCTCGTACGAAAACGGTGCCCTTGGCGGTGGCGGTTAGTGAATCGATGGATCCTTGAGTGATGAATTTGCCTCGGCCGATGACAATGATCTGGTCGGCGGTCACGGCCATCTCACTCATGAGATGCGAAGAGACGAAGACCGTTCGACCTTCGTTGGCTAGTGATCGAAAAAGGTCGCGAATCCAGCGAATGCCTTCGGGGTCGAGACCATTGACGGGTTCGTCAAAGAGAAGAACCTCAGGGTCACCGAGTAGTGCTCCCGCGATTCCGAGTCGCTGGCTCATGCCGAGGGAGAAATTGCCAACTTTCTTGTTCGCCACGGAACTGATGCCAGCAAATTCGAGAACTTCGTCGACCCGCGAAAAGGGGATCTGATTTGACGTGGCAAGTGCTCGAAGATGGTTGCGAGCGCTGCGTCCTGGATGAATAGCTTTGGCGTCAAGGAGTGCGCCAACTTCGTGCAGAGGTGCGCGCAGGTCGCCGTAGCGTTTGCCTTTGACCGTCGCTCGGCCCTTGGTTGGATGGTCCAGTCCCAAGATGATGCGCATTGTCGTCGACTTGCCCGAACCGTTCGGTCCAAGAAATCCGGTGATGACCCCGGGGCGAACCTCAAAATCGAGGTCGTCGACAGCGAGCGTGTCCTTGTAGCGCTTCGAGAGATGTTCAAGTTTGATCATGGGGGTCCTAACAAGAATCTAGTGAACGCGGGAATGTGGAGTGACGCTCTTAGTTTCTAAGAACAGCGCTGAGCTTTATTCACTCGCTCGATGGGGCGAGGACGCCGCGGTGAAGTGATTGGCACATGGCACACGTTCCCGAGAGAGCTACGTGATGGCGATCAAGCTTGAAGCCGTACGTCGTGAGAAGTTTCTTGCTGAGTGCGTCGAAATGGGCGGCCGGGATTTCGAACGTTCCGTGGCAGTCTTCGCAGGTCAAATGCCCGTGCACTACTCCCGCGAGGTGGTACACCGCGGCCTGTTTGCCCAAATGTGCGTGGACGACGATGCTGAGTTCTTCAAATTCCTCCAAAATTCGATAGACCGTTGAAGGACTTACGTCGGGCAGTCGCTGTTGCACGGCGAACGTGATTTCGTCAGCAGTGAGGTGGCCTGGAGCGCTGGCGAGGACCTCGGCGACCGTTCGTTTGGCGACAGTAACGCGCTTTGCGGCGCCTCGAATAATGGAAACGATGGCGTCTTCGTCGGCGCTGGAGGTGGCCATGACCTAAGACTAGGTCTGTCTCCCCGAACGCCCCGAACCTTCAGTCCGGCTCGGCTCTAGTGAGAATCGAAATAACAACTGACGAAGAGGTCTACGGTCGTACCCCGCGTACTACTCGCGACAAGTTACAGCGTCGAAAGTCTCGTGAGAATTGTCTCGGCGTCGCTGACCATTTGACGCACGATTTCGCCGGCTGGTATGAGTTCATTAATCGCGCCGACGGCCTGTCCGGCGGGGTAGCCCTCGCGCCGTGGGTCGATGCCCGTGGTTGATTCGTCGCCACCGAGATGGAATGTTCCTTCGTCGTGGGAGACGAAAAGCTGCTCGGGGAACTTCTTCAAGAGCGAAGGATCTGCTTCGTAGCGATCCGTCGTGTCATTCCTAATGACCCGCATGGTCTTGCCACTGAAGGCGCGCGAGATCACTGTGCCGTCTTCTTTGGCGCCGATAATGCTCTCTCGAAAACCGGGAATCACTCGTGCCTCGGGCGTGGCAATAAATCTTGTGCCAATCCATACGCCGTCCGCGCCGAGAGCGAGCGACGCAGCGAGGCCTCGTCCGTCAAAAAGTCCGCCCGCCGCCACGACAGGGATAACGCCATTCATTGCGTCAACGATGAGCGGGACGAGTGGCATTGTCGCCACCGTGCCGGTGTGGCCGCCGGCCTCGGTGCCTTGTGCAACCACGACGTCACAGCCCGCGTCGAGTGCTCGCTTCGCGTGTTCGACTTTGCCGCACATTGAGATTACGAGGACGCCGTGGTCGTGACAGAGATCGATAACGTGACGCGGCACACCAAGACCGGCCACGAACGTGCTCGCACCACCTTCGATAAGCAGTTCAACGTTCGCCACGAGCGTGTCGGGAAACGCAGTGAGCAGATCGACGCCAAAGGGTTTGGAGGTCTGGGCCTTGGTAGCGGCGATCTCGTGCGCCAACTGCTCGCTGGACATCGTTGACGCGCCCAAACAGCCGTAGCCTCCGGCGTTAGAAACCGCCGCCGCGAGCGCACTGTAGGAGACACCTCCCATGCCGGCCAACATCACCGGGTGTTCGATCTTTAGTAGTTCCGTTAGTCGTGTTTTCATGTTCCCCCCGCATCAACCTACTCAGCGCGACTCCGTAGGCGAAGTAACGCGCCGCCTAGTAATGCCGCGACGGCTGAACTGAGTAACAGGCCTAACGCGTAGCCCGAATAAAGAGAGCTCTGGGCGCCAAAGAGTTTTGTTGCAAAAAGTAAGGGCACCGTGAAGCCAATCGCGCACAACAACGCAGTCGTGGCGATCAACGGCCAGGTAAGTGAGGAATCGACGCGAAAACGTAGGGCTCGGGCAAAGGCGACGCCGCAGGTAATACCCAGTGTCTTTCCCACGAGGCGAATGGCAATGGTGGCTAGAACAACCGTTCCTACGGCCCCACTCATTCGCACGTCTGTCCAGTGAAGACCGCACGCGACGAGCGCGAAGAGGGGGAGAACGAGGCCAACCGAGAATCGTGTGGCGTTCTGCTCGAGTTGCTGACGTTTTGGAGCACGCGAGGAGACGAGGACACCCGCCAGAACACCGGCCAACGCGGGCTCGACGTTGGCCCACGCGAAGCAAAGCCACAACACGATCAACAACGCGACGCTGGCCCAGTTGCTCGTAAGGCGTCGCGTTACGACGATTCCCACCACCACGGTCGCGGCCATGGCGAGCAGACCGAGTGGTCGCAGGTGTGTCGTGCCCGTCACGCTCAACACGATCACGCTCAAGACGTCGTCAGTAATGGCCAACGTGAGTAGAAAAATTCGTAGCGTCGGTGAGAGCCGGCGTCCAGCGATGGCGAGGACGCCCAAAGTAAATGCGACGTCAGTGGCCATTGGTATTCCCCAACCTCGACGCAGCGCGTGGGAGTTGAGAATCGCACCAAGCGCTAGAGATCCCAGCGCGGTAAAAACCATTCCGCCAATGGCCCCAAAAATCGGTGGGACGGCGTGTTTTGGTTTCGTAAGTAGACCCGAGGTGAGTTCTCTCGAAAGTTCGAGGCCCATCGCGAAGAAGAAAATAGCCATTAGCGCGCTGAGAACGACGTCGTGGAGTGAACCAATGCCGAAGAAGGTCAGCACGCGCTCGCTCGACGTCGACGCAACAACTGCAAAGTACGTCGTGGAAGAAAGTGCCGACCAGAGGAGTGCCACCGTGACACCGGCGGCAAGTCCGATGGCCGCGCTGTAGTCGTGGTCGAGGACCCACGACACGCGGGAATAAGTGGGTCGCGTCATTTGAAAAAGGCTACTCACGCTAGTTCGACTTACGAAACCTCACGGCTAGAGTTAGTAGCAAAACGAGGGCGACCTGAGTAACTCATCGCTTACGAGGGAATCCATGGACGCGCCAACACTTCAAACGGTCACCAAACGAGAGTTGTACTTCATCTTCGGCGCACTGATGCTCGGCATGTTGCTCGCCGCGCTTGACAGCACGATTGTGGCGACCGCACTGCCGACCATTGTCGGTGATCTTCACGGCGCGAGCCATCTCAGTTGGGTTGTCGTCGGTTACCTGTTGACCACCACGGTGAGCACGCCGCTGTGGGGGAAACTCGGTGACCTTTATGGTCGAAAGAGTTTCTTTCAGTGGGCGATCGTCATCTTTCTCGTGGGCAGCATGTTGTGTGGCCTCGCTCACACAATGCTGGAACTTATTTTGTTCCGTTCGCTCCAAGGTCTTGGCGCTGGTGGTCTCATGGTCGGGGCACAGGCGATTATCGCTGACGTGGTGTCACCGAAAGAACGCGGGCGTTACGCCGGATTCTTTGGAGCGACCTTCGGTGCCGCGACGGTGCTCGGACCTCTCCTAGGAGGCTTTATTGTTCAGCACTGGTCGTGGCCTTGGATTTTCTACGTCAACGTGCCCCTCGGCATCGTGGCACTTTTCGTGACGTCCGTCGTACTAAAGAAGTCCCCCACGCGCGTCCAACACGTCATTGACTACACCGGGATCATCGTGTTGACGATTGCGGCCTCGGGTTTGATTCTCTTTACGTCGCTCGGGGGTACGACACTCGCGTGGCTGAGCCCAACGTCAATTGCACTGCTCGTAGGTGGTTTCATCTTTACCGGCGTGTTCGTGGTAGTTGAGAAGCGTTCGAAGGAACCAATACTCGCGCCGCATCTCTTTGCGAATCGAGTCTTCTCTTCGGCTTCAGCCATTGGTTTCGTCGTTGGATTCGCGATGTACGGTGCGCTGGTCTTTCTTCCGTTGTACTTTCAAGACGTTCGTGGCACATCGCCAACGATGTCGGGCCTTCGACTGCTGCCCATGATGGCGGGTCTCTTCCTCACGTCCATTGTCACCGGACTGCTCGTGTCGCGCGGCTGGAAGTATCGCCCGTTCCCAATTTTGGGTACCGTCGTGATGACCATCGGACTGGCGCTACTCAGTACTGTGAACGGTTCGACGTCGAGTCTGCTGCAGTCCCTCTACATGTTGATCCTGGGTATGGGCATTGGACTAGTCATGCAGATCTTGGTGACGGCAGTACAAAACTCAGTTGAACCAAGTGACATTGGTGCTGCGACAGCGGGCACTAACTTTTTTCGGTCGATCGGCGGCTGCTTCGGCACGGCGATCTTTGGCGCTCTCTACGCCAATGAGTTGCCGCACGCGTTGTCCGTTGGCTTGGGAACCAAGGGATTGCTATTACTTAAGGTTCCACCTTCGGAGTGGACACCGACGATTTTGAAGACACTGCCGGTCGGTGAATTGCACATCGTGTTGAACGCGATAGCGAGTTCGATTCAAAAGGTGTATATATGGGCTATTCCATTTGGCGTGATTGCAATCTTTCTGTCGTTGACGCTTCCCGAGGTCAAGCTTCGCGACAGTATTCACCCAATCGCTGACGAAATACCGATGTCAAACGCTGACCCCCTGATTTAAGGGACGCTAAACACTGATCGAAGTCTTGTTCGTTGCCGTAGTACGGATCGGCGACGTCGAGATTGAGAGCGGGTTCGCTGAGATTTCGCCACAGGAGAACCTCGGTCTGATTATTTCGAAGCCGAGAACGTACGTCCTCGAGGTGTTCGCGGGTCATCACGATGACCAGATCCTGAGCGTCGAGATACGCCGCGTCGGCGAAGGCGCCGAGCGAACCAGCTCGATGAAAACCTGCCCGATCGAGCGCTCCTCGAGCGCGAGGGTCCATCGGACTGCCCACGTGCCAGCGCGCGGTACCAGCGCTGGAGACACTGACGCGATCCTTCAGGGACTCGTCCTCGGCGACGAGGTGTTGAAGAAGGACTTCGGCCATGGGTGAACGGCAGATGTTGCCCGAGCAGATTGTCGCCACTTTAAGAGTTTCCTGAACCATGAGCCTCCAGAGATTTGCCTATTTTAAGTCGATGGATTTGTTCCTCGCGACGTGTCAACGTTGCTCGGAGAAAGGTAAAGTACCAGTAGGCCGCCGGGAAGGAGACGATATGCCGCTGTCCGAACACGAACAAAAGATCCTGGCGGAGCTGGAAGAGTCGCTCTCGAAACAAGATCCGCGCTTCGTGAAAAAGTCCCGGGAAACCAACGTCTACTCCCACAGTGGTCGACGCGTTCGGTGGGGCATTTTCGGCTTCATCGTAGGACTCGCGGTTTTGATCTTGTTCTTCTCTCACTCCGTTCTCCTCGGGTTGGCCGGCGTCGCCCTCATGTTTATTTCCGCAGTTGTAGTTGAGCGAAACGCTCGTCTCTTAGGACGCGCGTCCTGGCAGGACATCACACGTACTGGCCAGGGCGACGACGCCCACGCGAATCTCGGTCCTCGTACCAGTTCGCTCCGCGACTGGTTGTCGCGTCATCGTCATAAAAGCGAATGATCGATATCGGGGGCGCGCGACGCGCGTCTCCGTGTCTAGCTCTTGATATTGGGGCGAGCAAAGTTGAAGCCGCAATCGTCACCTCTGAAGGCGTCATTACGTCTCGAGATCGCCTCGACGTGGCCCAACATCCGTCAGATCTCTTTGACGCCGTTGCTGACTTGGCGAGACGCGTGCGCGGTGACGAAGCTGTCGACTTTGCGGGTGTGGGATGCGCGGGACCAATGTCGCGTAATGGCGAAGCGGTCTCACCGTTGAATATTCTTGGATGGCGTGACTTTCCACTTCGCTCATCGCTGCGCGACGCACTCGCACTGGAGGTTTTCATCGATGGCGACGCGCGCGCGTTGGCGTTAGCCGAAGGTGTGTTCGGCGCGGCTCGCGACGTCAGTTCCTATCTCTCGATGGTGGTATCCACAGGCGTAGGCGGTGGCATTGTCTTGAACGGTCAACTACTTGACGGAGAGACGGGTAACGCTGGTCATATTGGACACCTCAACGTCGTGGCCGATGGCGCACTCTGTTCCTGCGGTGCGTACGGATGCCTTGAAGCCGAGGCGTCTGGCTGGGCCATCGAAGAACGCACCGGTCGTCCGCCGAGCGAGGCCGATCAAGCAACACGACAGCGCACCGGAGAACTCGTCGGGAGGGCCGTCGGCATGTTGAGTTCGGTGCTCGATTTTCGCCACTGTTACGTCGCCGGATCGGTGGCGCTTGGATTCGGCGATGAGTTCTTTAGCGAGGCAACAAAGGCCGCGCACACTGTAGCGAAGATGCCTTACTCACACGACGTGGAGGTTCGTCGATCACTCCTTGGCGCTGACGGACCATTGCTCGGCGCCGCACTCGTGGGATGGCGAGGTGAAGGGTGAACGGCATTGATCTCAAGGCTCTCGCTCGCTATCTCGCGCTTCGCCCCGGCCAACTGCCAGTCGTGATTCGTGCCGGTTGGCGTCTTCGAGCTCGAGGGTGGTGGCGCCGCGCGCCGTTTTTACCGCTGCCCGATCGGTCCTATTGGAACTTTCGAATGATGACCGCAACCGGCTCGACGAACGGTCCGATGAGCGCTGACGACATTATTCACGCCGCGCAGTGGTCACGGCGTCAACGAGTGGGACGGTAGGTTTTCTCATGGGTCGCGTGCTACTTCTCAACGCTACTTTCGAACCGTTGCAACTCGTCTCTGAACGACGTGCGGTCGTACTGATGCTCGCTGGAAGGGCTGAACCGATTGCGATGCCCGAAGAGCCCGCGGTCTGTCGCTCGGCCAGTCTCGTCGTGGAAATTCCGGCCATTGTCCGCCTCCACGAAATGGTCAAACTTCCTTCAAAGACTCGAACACCGCCGCTCACGCGCCGTTCGTTATTGCTGCGCGACAGTAATCGTTGCGCGTACTGCTTGGAGCACGCTGACACCATTGATCACGTCGTGCCACGCTCTCGTGGAGGACGGCACGAGTGGACCAACGTGGTAGCGGCTTGTCGACGTCACAACATGCAAAAAGGCGATCGTTTGTTGGAAGAACTTGGATGGCGGATGCACTTCGAGCCACGTGTACCGGACGGTCCATGGTGGCGCTGGCGCCACGTGCCCGACCCCGATCCACTCTGGGCGCCGTTTCTTCCTCGCGCCTCGTGACGGACGAGATCGAAGAACTTTACGACTACGACGTACTTCGTCGTGAGTTAGTGGCGACGATGTTCGTGGTTCACGTCACTCGACCCACCTTGGTGCTCGGCAGCAGCCAGTCTCAAGACGTGATCAACCTCGACGCACTGGGTGACACACCACTTCGTCGACGAAAAGGTGGCGGGGGACTGGTCTTGTTACGGCCGGACGATCTCTGGATTGATTGGTGGATACCCCAAGACGACCCACGCTGGTCCCATGACGTGCACGTCAGTTCGATGACGGCCGGACGTTGGTGGGCTGAAGCACTGGCTTCGTTCACGAGTGAGCCGGTAAGTGTTTATGGCGGATCCCTCGAGGGAGACCTCGAATTTAGAGTGGTCTGTTTCGCAGGCCGGGGACCCGGTGAGGTCTTTGTCAGTGAACGAAAGGCAGTGGGACTCACCCAGTGGCGGGTTCGAGAGGGCGTCTTCCTTTCGACAGTCCTGCACGCGCAAGCCACCAGCGACGTGCTGCCTTTTTTGGCCCACGTTCCGCCGGGACTTAGCGACGCGCTCGATCATCAAATTCTCTCCGCGCTGTCGCTGGAAGACCCAGAAGATCTGATTGAAATACTTGCTTCGAACAGCGGTCCGTGGCGTCTGCGCCCACTTCTTCTGACGTCCTGACGCCCCCAAATCCAAGCGATAGATCCCACCCGTACACTCGCCACGACTGTCTGGGAGTTTTGTGGCGCGAATGGATCCAAAAGGAGGTGGATTTGGCGAAAAGTGGCGAAGAGTGGTGTAATGTGTCACGAAGTGGGGGAAAGTGGTGAACCCGCGAAAGGACAGTCATGCTCGGGTTCGTGGGTCAGTTTCAACACTCGTTGGACGCCAAGGGCCGACTGATCTTGCCCGCGAAATTTCGCACTGAGTTCGAGCGTGGTGGACACCTAAGTCCCAACACCGAAGGTTGCGTCGCACTTTGGACGCCCGGAGAGTTCTCACGTCAGATGGAAGAGCGTCTCCAACAAAGTCGCGTGGGTGGATCGTCCGAACGCCAACAGGTTCGCTACTGGTCGGCTAACTCATCGGACGTTGAGTTCGACAAGCAGGGTCGCTTTGCGTTACCTGGTGCCATTCGTGATTACGGACAACTGTCGGGAGACGTGTTGATTGTCGGTGCGATTGATCACGTGGAACTTTGGAACCCCGTGACCTACGCGGAAAAAGTCAACGCCGCCGAAGAGATCTTTAAGCAGGGCAGTGATTAGTGACTGGAGTTACACAGCAGTACCGGCCGCGGACCACGCGCAGCCTGGCAATCGTGACAACGAAGCGAGAAACCTCCTCCGCACTCTCGCCAATTGTCACGGTTGAAAGGCTGCGGATGGCCCAGGACAGTTACCACGTACCAGTACTCGCGAGCGAAGTCGTCGAGTTGTTTGCCAGTTTGGGTGCTGGCGTGGTTGTTGACGCCACGTTAGGTGGGGGCGGGCACGCGGAGGCGATTCTCGCCGCTGCCCCACAGCTGCGAATTCTCGGTATTGATCGCGACCCCGAGGCTCGCGCCGCGGCAATCGCGCGTTTGTCCGCGTACGACGATCGTGTCCAGGTAGTTAGTGCCACGTTCGCAGACCTCTCAGAAGTCATTCGCGATAGTGCCGCATTTTTGCACGACGAAGAGGTCGTGGGCGTCTTGATGGATTTAGGTGTCTCATCGCACCAGCTCGACGAGACGAGTCGCGGCTTCTCTTTTCGCGCGGACGCGCCACTCGACATGCGCATGGATCCCACCAAGGGCGAAACGGCCGCTGAGTTCCTTGGCCACGTCGATCAACACCAACTCGCCAAACTGTTGCGCGATAACGGCGAGAATCGTTTCGCTGGCTCGATCGCGAAGTCGGTGATCGAGCGTCAGCCCCAGACGACCTTTGAACTTACTGAAGCCGTCGAACGCGCCGTTCCGATGGCCGCTCGCCGTCGTGGGCACGTCGCCACACGAGCCTTTCAAGCCCTTCGTATCGCGGTCAACGCTGAAGAGGAGCAACTCAGCGAAGGACTCGACGCAGCACTCAACGCAGTGAGTATCGGCGGGGTAGTGGCCGTCATTTCGTACCATTCGGGTGAAGACCGCGTGGTGAAATCGTTCTTCGCCGAACAACAAAGTGGCGGATGTCGCTGCTCGCCCGAACTTGGTTGCGTGTGCGGCGCTGTTGGCCGCGTCAAAGTCTTTAAGGCGAGTGCTCAGTTAGCCAAAGCTTCAGAGATCACGGAGAATCCCCGTGCTCGCTCGGCGCGCCTTCGCATCGCTCGAAAGGTGGCGCCATGAGCGTCATCAGTTTTCCGCGCCGCGTCGACACGCGTCAACCTCCAAGGCGCGCGACACCTTCGACTCGGCCGGGCTCGCATCGCGCGGAATCTCCTCGCCGCGATGAGGCCACGCGTCGCTGGACTCAGACATCGGTCTCGCGCAAGTCAGCCATCATCGTGGTTCTCGCACTCGCTCTCTCTCTCGCCGGCAGCATGTTCGAGGCCAATCGTCAGATTGAGATTCACACACTGCAGAGTCAACTTCTCCAAGACCAGTCGACCTACGCAGTTCAGGTGGGTTCATTGACGAATCTCTCCGCGCCCAGTCAGATCGCTTCTCAGGCCGGGGCGTTGCACCTGGTGGATCCCGTCTCGGTCACCCAAGTACCGTCCACGTCTCTTGATGCTCCTCTGCCTCTACCAAAGTTTTCTGGTTACGCACCGGCAACATCAAGGACGCTTCGGTGAGCACGCACAACACCTCGACGCATAGTCGTACGCAAGTACATCGCGATTCGCGAACGGTGAAACCGAAGGGTCCCCGTCGACTCTTGCTTTTACGAGGCGGACTGGCTCTAGCGTTCGCCGCGTTGGGCGTGCGCCTGGTGATGCTTCAAGTCGTCGACCATGCTCACTACGCGAAACTTTCGGTAGCCCAGGTTGAACGGCCCTTCACTACGACGGCTTTGCGCGGAGGAATTTACGACCGTTACGGTCAGACGCTCGCGGTATCGAGGCCGACGTCACTAGTGATTGCGGACGATATGCAAATCCCCAATCCGGTCCTTGAGGCCAAAGCCATGTCGCCGCTGGTACAGGTTCCCGTTGCCAAACTCACGGCATTGCTGTCGAAGAAGAACGACGGCTACGTCATTATCAACAACAAACTCGATCTCACCGACGGACGAAAGGTGTCGTCACACTTTTTCGCGGGCATTGTCGTACAGGACTCGTCAATTCGTACGTATCCAGACGGGACACTCGCCACCTCGGTGCTAGGCGGCGTGAACGCAAGTGGTGCCGGCTCGGCCGGGCTCGAGTACGAGTATCAACAAAAGCTCGCGGGCCAAACGGGAATAACTCGTGAGTTCGTTTCTTCCTCCGGTGTGAATCTGCCTGCTTCTCACTCGACGGTCATAAAGAAAGCGAAGCCGGGGGTTGGACTCGAGCTCACGCTTGATTCTTCGCTGCAGTACGTCACCGAACGATCTCTGGCTCGTGAACTTAAGGCTTCTGATGGTCTGACCGGACTCGCGGTGGTGATGGACGTAAAAACGGGCGAGATTTTGGCCGACGCGTCTCTCGTGAATACCAAAACCACCGCTGGCGTCCTCGGACCTGTATCAACGTGGGGTAAAAATGTTGGGGTTGCGGGCATTCAGCAAACCATCAACAATCTGCCGTTTTCCCAGGCGTACGAACCAGGATCCGTCTTTAAGGTCGTCACGTTTTCCGCCGCGCTGCAGGGTGGTCTTATAACTCCGAGCACCGTGTTTCCGGTTCCCAACTCAGTCGTCGTTGGCGGACGACTTTTTCACGACGCTGAAAATCACGGCCTGGAACACTTAACGGCTACCCAGGTCTTGGCACAGTCGTCCAACATTGGTACCTACGAAATCGGTCGACTCGTTGGGGAAGCGGGACTATTGGCTCAAGTAGAGCGCTTGGGTTTTGGACAGCCGACGTCAATTTCCTATCCGGGGGAGACGTCGGGACTGCTCGTCAACGCGGCGAACTGGTACGCGAGCGACCAGGTGGCGTTGCCGATTGGTCAAGTTGACGCCGTACCGGCGATCCAGGTTCTTGATGCCTACAACACAATCGCGAACGGCGGCATCTTTGTCGAGCCGAAATTAGTTCGTGGGTACGTGTACCCCGATGGCACCGTCAAGGCCACGCCAAAGAGCACGTCGCGCGTCGCCCTTTCACCGAGTGTTGATATCACGATGGTAAAAATGCTTGAGCAAGTCGTCCTCTCAGGAACTGGCACGGAGGCCATTATTCCGGGCTACTCGGTGGCAGGCAAGACCGGCACCGCGACGATCCCGTACCCGGGGCGTGACTCCTTGCTCGTTGGCAACTACAACGCGACCTTCGTCGGATTCGCTCCGGCCAACGACCCCGTCCTTTCGATGATCGTCGTCGTGGAACGACCGACGAGCAGCATCTTTGGTGGATCGGTCGCCGCGCCGGTCTTCCAGCAAGTCATGTCCTATGCACTGCACCATTACGGCATCCCATCGAACGGCGTTGGACAAAAACCTCTCAAGGGCGCCGCCGCGAGTATCTCATCGGACGTGACGTGATGCAGCTCGGTGACTTGCTGGACGACGTCTCGCTCGACGTCGCGACGAGCAGTATTGAAATCACGCGCGTCGAAATTGACTCTCGCTCATGTGAGCCGGGCACGCTATTTTTTGCAATGCCCGGCACGTCATCGCACGGCTCTCTGTACGCACACGACGCCGTAGATCGCGGGGCGCTCTGCGTCGTGGCTGATACGGCCCTCAAACTAGGCGTGCCGGTTGTTGTCGTACCCACGTCGCAGTTGCACGCACTGGTCGCCCACGCGAGTGCCACGATCGTTAATCACCCCGAGGCGCGGGCCAAATTAGTTGGCGTGACCGGCACGAACGGCAAAACGAGCACTACGACCACTTTGGCCTCGTTGGCTCGAGCTCTTTCGTGGAACGCCGCGAGTATTGGCACGCTGACGAATCAGCGCACTACGCCGGCTGCACCCGAGCTCTATCGAGCTCTCGCCAATGCTGTCGAAAGTTTTGACGCCGCCACGCCCAACAGACTCGTTGCGATGGAAGTGTCGAGTCACGCACTCGACCAACACCGCATTGAGGGACTGCGGTTTTGTGTGGCCGCCTTCACCAACCTCGGCCACGATCACCTGGACTATCACGAGACGATGGAGAAGTATTTCCAAGTCAAGGCGTCCCTTTTCGCCCCCGAGTACGCCAAGCGTGCGGTGATCTGGACTGACGACGAATATGGCGAACGTCTTGCGAGCATGACGTCGCTGCCGGTGACGCGCGTTTCGCGTCAGGACGCCGTCGACGCCGTCTCCTCACTTCGTGGATCGACGTTTTTCTGGCGAGGCCACCTCGTGAATTCGCCACTCATCGGTGGCTACAACGTCGACAACGCGCTGGTTGCGATGACGATAATGAGTTGTCTTGGGGCCGACGACGCGGCGATTGCTGCTTCCATGGGTGAGGTCACCTCAATCCCCGGCCGTTTTGACGTGCTGTACGGCGGCGACGTGACGGTCATCATTGACTACGCGCACACGCCGGAGGGTCTCGCGCGACTACTTGGCGACGTGCGACTCCTGCAACCAACAGGCCGTGTCGTAAGCGTCTTTGGCGCGGGGGGCGACCGCGACAGGGCGAAGCGGCCCGAAATGGGTCGCGTGGTCTCAGAACTTTCGGATTTCACCTTCGTGACCTCGGATAACCCCCGTTCCGAGCAACCAGATGCCATCATTGATGCCGTGATGTCGGGTGCGGTGCCAAGCGCCAACGTTGAACGAATTACCGACCGTCGAGAGGCCATTAGACGGGCGATTGAGAGTGCACTGGCCGGTGACGTCGTCGTTCTCGCCGGTAAGGGGCATGAATCGACCCAGATTATTGGCGATGTCGTGCTCCCTTTCGATGATCGGGTTGTAGCTAAGGAGTTGTTGAAGTGAGAATGTCATGCTGAGCTTGATGGAGTCGGGCGGGGTCGGGTTCCTCTGCGCACTGTTTCTGACGCCACTGTGGATGCGGTTTTTGAAGGCGAGATCTCTCGGTCAGCACATTCAAGAAGACGGGCCCGCGCACCATCACAAGGCCGGTACGCCCACCATGGGCGGGGTCATCATCGTCTTTGCAGCAGTCTTGGGCTACATGATGGGACACGTGGGCACGTCGATCGTCTTCACGCGCGCGGGCATTCTCGCGATTGGCGTCATCGTCGCCTCTGGGCTACTCGGTTTCGTGGACGATTATTTGGGCATCCGAAACGCGAGAAATCTCGGTCTGAACAAGCGCGGCAAACTCATTGGTCAAATGCTCATCGCGGGCTTCTTTGCGGTGCTCGCGCTGAATTGGGTGCACACGTCTACCGACTTGTCGTTTACGAGATTCTCGCTGCCCGGCTGGGACCTTGCGGCGGGGGGTTGGTTTGTACTTGCCGTGTTCGTCATCGTCGCAACATCAAACGCGGTCAATCTCACCGATGGACTCGACGGTCTCGCTGCGGGTTCGTCGACGTTTTGCTTTGGCGTGCTCTCAATCATTGGCTACTGGCAGTTTCGACATTTTCACATCTATCAACTTCACGCGTCCCTCGATTTGGGACTCGTGGCAGTGGGATTCGTCGGAGCCTGCTTGGGCTTTCTGTGGTGGAACGCAGCACCCGCGCGGATCTTCATGGGCGATACGGGCTCACTCGCGGTGGGTACGGGTCTTGGCGCGCTCTGTCTCTTGATGAATCTTGACTTGCTTCTAGTGATCATTGGCGGACTCTTCGTGGCCGAAACGGCGTCGGTGATTCTCCAGGTCGTGAGTTTTCGATTCTTCGGTCGGCGAATTTTCCGCATGGCGCCGTTTCATTATCATTTCGAACTTCGCGGTTGGCCCGAGACGACGGTCATCATTCGTTTTTGGATTCTCTCGGGTCTCTTAGCGATGCTCGGCCTAGGCATTTTTTACGGTGACTTTCTCAAGATCGCCAGGGTTGGCTAATCGTGTCCACGAGCCAACAAACCCGCGGTTTCTTGCAGCCGGTGCCCCGAGGCAACTCGACAGCTCGTCTCTTGATCATCATTACGACCGCGCTCGTCATATTTGGCACGATTTTTGTCGCCTCAGCTAGTGAAGGTCAGTCGGCCGCCAACGGTGGCACGGCCTTTTCGATCATGGTCCACGACATTGCGTATCTCTGCATTGGCGTCTTCGCGTTCTACCTCGCCTCGCGCGTGCGCCTCGAGCGACTACTGCGCGCCGCTCCCTTGCTCGTGGGCACCGGACTCGTACTACTGCTCGCCGTAAAAGCCATCGGCGTCACGACGAATGGCGGCAAGCGGTGGCTCAATCTCCACCTCATAAATCTTCAGCCCTCCGAGCTCTTCAAGCTCTTCACCATTCTCTTCATTGCCTGGCTCGTGCAACACCACCACGACGAACTCAACAACTGGAAACAATTGGCCATCTGGACACTGCCGGTGTGGTTGGGGTGTGGTCTCATCGTTCTCGAACCCGACATTGGCACCGCGTCGGTGGTACTCGTCATCGGTGTCTCGATACTCGCCATTGCCGGCCTCTCACGTCGTTTGTTGGGACGCGTCGTGGTCTTGACCGCCGTTGCGATTGGTGCGTATCTCCTGCTTAAGCCGTACTCGGCCAAGCGATTTTTTTCCTTCCTCCATCCCAACACTGACGTGCTCGGAAGTGGCTATCAGCTCTTGCAGTCGCGCATTGGACTTGGCGCGGGCGGGTGGACGGGATTAGGACTTGGACACAGTCGTGAGAAGTGGGGTCTTCTACCTAATCCCCACACCGACTTCATCTTCGCGATCATTGGTGAAGAACTAGGGCTGGTTGGAACCTTGGCGGTCCTCGCGCTTTTCGTCGCGTTCTTGATGGTCTCGGTTCGCATCGCCCAACAGTGCTCGAATCAGGTCTATCGATTGGTCGCGGTTGGCATTACGACCTGGATCGCGGTGGAGGCACTCATCAATATCTCCTCGGTCGTGGGCTGGTGGGCGGTGACGGGTGTCCCGTTACCCTTCTTCTCGTATGGCGGAACGGCCCTGATAACGGAACTCGCGGCGGTTGGTCTTCTCTACAACATTGCCCACGATCGCAGCCGAACGGGCGACGTGACCATTCGTGAGTATCAGATCACGAACTTTCGCGAAACTCTCGAACGGCAACGTCCTCTTCGACCCGTCGAACGTCAACACACTGCACCGCGTCGTCGCCAGGACTACTAGTGGCGGGACCGGTCGTCATAACCGGGGGTGGAACGGGCGGTCACGTCTTTCCCATGCAAGCGGTCGCCGAAGCACTTCGTGATGCGGGACTGAGCGCTCACGACCTTCGCTACGTCGGGAGCCGTCGTGGTCAAGAAGGCTCACTACTTGGTGGTGGTGACGTGGCACTGACCTTGTTACCCGGGAGAGGACTGCGCCGCTCGTTTCGCCCCAAGGACCTGGTGATCAACGTCGGCGCGACGCTTGGCCTCGCGGGCGCACTGGTCACGGCGCTCGTTATCGTCAAGCGCTGGCGCCCCTCGGTCGTGGTATCCGTCGGTGGGTACGCCTCGTTCGCGGTCTCTTTCGCGGCGGCGTGTTGGCGAACACCGCTCGTGCTTGTCGAACTCGACGCCACGCCAGGTGCGGCGCATCGTCTCGTCGCGCGACGTGCGACGAGACGATGTTGCGCCTTTCCTACAACGGGCGCGAACGTCGTCGTGACCGGCGCACCTCTTCGTAGTGCGATAGAACACGTTGCTCGCTCGAGTGAAGCGCGACTTCTCGCTAAGCGCAATGCCACACCCCCAATCGATCCCGAACGCACGGTGTTCGTGGTGATGACGGGATCGCTCGGCTCGAGGAAGGTCAACACGGCCGTCAGTGATCTCGCGACACAGTGGGCGGCACGAAGTGACTGCGCGATTGTGCACGTGACGGGACGGCGAGACTATGAGCAAATGAAAAGGAGCGCTCCTGAACTGCAGGGACTCGACTACCGCGTGGTCGAGTTTGGTGACATGGTTTCGTTGTGGGCGCTCGCTGACGCGGCGATCTGTCGGGCCGGCGCGACGACACTCGCCGAGTTGACCGCGCTGTCGATCCCCTCAGTCTTAGTGCCGCTGCCCGGAGCGCCGGGAGACCATCAAACAAAGAACGCGAAGTCGGTTGTTGAGGCCGGGGGAGCGACGATGATCGCCGACGTCATGTGCGACGCGGCGACTCTCGGTCCAGTACTGGAAAAAATGATGGACTCGGCAACACTTCGCACAATGGCTGCCGGCGCGGGCACCCTGGCCCACCGCGACGCCGCGCGATCTATAGCCATGGTGATACTCGAGGTTCGAGGTAACTCGTGAGTACTTTCGAAGTAGGACGGCGGGTACACGTGGTGGGCGTGGGGGGTGCTGGCATGAGTGGCCTCGCGATTCTTCTCAGCGAAATGGGCGCTCACGTGAGTGGCAGTGACGAGAGAGACTCGCCAATCCTGCAAGAGCTTCGCGAGCGTGGCGTGACAACGTTCGTTGGCCATAGTGCAAGCAACGTCGAAGGTGTTGAAGTGTTGTTGTGGTCGCCTGCGGTGTCGAGCGAAAACGTTGAAGTTGTCGCGGCTCGCGCCGCGGGTGCCGAAATGATCACTCGATCGAAGGTCCTCTTTGAACTGGCCTCACTCAAGCACGTCATTGGCTTGACGGGAACCCACGGCAAGACCACCGCGACGTCCATGATGGTTCAGGTCTCACTCGCCGCGGGTCGCGATGACGGCTGGTTACTTGGTGCGCCGGTGCTGGGCGTCGGTGCCAATGGACACTGGGGCGGTGGCGACGTCATCGTAGAAGTGGACGAAAGTTACGGCACCTTCGGTGAACTGCAACCCTTCGCGCTGGGACTGTTAAACGTTGAGGCCGATCACCTTGACCATTACGGATCACTTGACGTCCTGGAAGAAGCCTTTAGCGATTTGGTGACTCGAACCCGTGGGCCGGTTGTGGCATGGGGCGACGACGCGGGTGTTGCGCGCGTGATCAATCATTCGCGACGCGACGTCGTTTTGGTGGGAGCGAAGCGCGCATTCACTTGGCACGTGACGAACGTGACGCTTGATCGGCGACGTTCATCGTTTGACCTACGCGGGCCGGACGTGGCGCTAAAAATAACGCTGCGGGTTACCGGTGCGCACAACGTGGCTAACGCCGCGGTCGTGGCCGTGTTGGCGCACGCGCTGGGTATCGAGCGCAACGCCATAGAGGCGGGACTATCGAATTTCGTCGGTGCACCCAGGCGCTATCAATTTCGTGGCGCGTGGCGAGGGGTCGACGTGTACGAGGACTACGCGCACTTGCCAGGTGAGATCGCTGCGACGATCGAGGCCACGCACGCCGCGGGCTACGACAACGTGACGGTGGTCTTTCAGCCGCACCGCGTCACGCGTACCATTTCGTTAGCCGAGGACTTTGGTGGGGCCTTTCACGGCGCGAAGAACGTTGTGGTGACAAATATCTACAGCGCCGGAGAAGCGAATCCCACGGGCGTGAGCGGAGAACTGGTCGCCGACGCTCTTCGCCGTCATGACGCTTCGGTGAAGACGCACTACGTAGCGGCATTTCTTGATGTCACGGAACTCCTTGAGCAACTCGCCGCGACGAGCGACGTCATTCTCGTCCTCGGCGCGGGTGACGTGGGCTCGTTGATAGCGACGCTGCCGGGTGGGCTGCGGTGATGGTCCTCGAAGAACTCGTGAGGAGAGGTGGAGCGCGAGTGGTTGAGCACGCGCCGATTGGTCCGCGCACCACCTACCGCGTTGGCGGTAGCGCGCGACTACTCGTGACGCTCTCGACACTTCGTGACCTCGACGAACTTGGTCCATTGATCCGCGCGTCGGAACTCGCCGTTATGACACTCGGCAATGGTTCGAATCTGCTCGTCGAAGAAGGCGAGCATGACGTTCTTATTGTCCATCTCACCGATGAACTCGCGACGTTGACGTGGCACGACGAGGGGGACGTGGTCGTGGTGAACGCCGGCGCTGGCCTCGATCTTCCAATCGCGGCGCGACGGCTCGTTAAAGAGGGTGTCGTGGGATTCGAATGGGCCGTTGGGGTCCCGGGCACGTTCGGCGGCGCCGTGGCGATGAACGCGGGCGGTCATGGCTCGGACATCGCGACGTCGATCGATTCGGCGACTATTTGGCGCGACACTGACGTGACCTCGTGGCCGAAAGATCAACTGGCACTGGGTTATCGCACGAGCGCCCTGGAACTCGGCGACGTCGTGCTGCGCGCCACGTTGCACCTCAGGAGAGGCGACGTGAGCGACGCCGAGACGCGCCTACGTGACATTGTGCGTTGGCGACGAGAACACCAGCCTGGCGGAGCGAATGGTGGCAGCGTCTTTCGTAATCCCTCGAACGACCACGCCGCACGTCTCATTGAGGCCGCGGGTTGCAAGGGTCTACGCCACGGAAGTGCCGTCGTCAGCGAAAAGCACGCAAACTTCATCCAGGTTGACGCCGGCGGGAGCGCTCGCGATGTTTTTGCTTTACTCACGACAGTGGGCGCGCGTGTGCTCGAGAGTTCTGGAACCACATTGACCAGCGAGCATCGTTTTATTGGATTTGGGTTCACGCCGTGAGTCGTCGACGAGAGGTCACCACCACCGTCGTACGGCCCAGCGCGACGAAGCGCACGACAAAGAGTCCGCGACGAGCAACGAAGGCCTCCTCTTCAAGGACCAGTGCCGCGACGCGAGCGACCAAGAGGTCTCGTCGAGGGCTCCGACGTTTGACGAAATGGACCTTGGCGATAGGCGTGGTGGTAACCGGGCTCGCCTTTGGCACACAGTGGATACTCCACCAGTCGATCTTTCGCGTTCAACACGTGCGCATTGTCGGACTTCACCATGAGACGTCAAACGCGGTGCTCGCCGCGTCGGGTCTCTCGAGCCATCCCACAATGCTGAGCGTGAGCGATGCCGAGATGAAGGCCAAACTCTCGGCGTTCACGTGGATCAACTCTGTCAAGGTCGCGAAGCATTGGCCCAACACGGTTGTGGTCACGGTGCACGAGAGTGTCGCCGTGGCCGTTGCCTACACCAACAAACACGTGCTCGAGTACGTCGATAAAAACGGCCGTGCACTCGGTCTCGCGCCGATAAACGAGAACTTACCCACCCTCGACTATCTCGTGCCCAAAAAATCCACGTGGCCCTATCTGACGATCGGACGCGGCGCGGCGTACGTCGCGAGTCAACTCCCGCGCGCTTTCAGCTCACAGGTTTCACTCGTCAAAGAAGATTCGTCGGGCACCGTCACGTTAAAGATGACCACGCCCCTGACGTTCATCCTCGGGCCGGCTACGAATCTTCACGCTAAGTTCGTCGCTATTGCTTCGGTCATCGCGCATAGCACCTTGGTCCCGGGTGACGTCGTTGACGTCACGGTGCCTGACGAGTTGGCGGTGACCCCTCCAGGGTCGTCGTAAACATGGGGCATTTGACCAAAATGCAAGCAATGACTAGCCTGCAGTGACTGTTCGCCGTACCGTCCCTGCGAAGGCGGTAACAATAGATGGTCTAGCCAAGGGGAGCCCATGAGTCTTAATCAGAGCAACTACCACGCCGTAATCAAAGTAATTGGCGT
>Ga0208357_1000498_pt1 | contig 31946 bp, 33 predicted proteins | sample NGESurdeep092012_6_FD_184487 | JGI IMG/M metagenome (GOLD analysis project Ga0208357, IMG submission 184487) | Arctic peat soil microbial communities from Barrow, Alaska - NGEE Surface sample F52-2 deep-092012 (SPAdes) | ecosystem: Environmental > Terrestrial > Soil > Wetlands > Peat ...
GGCTACAATTGACACACCACGCGGACGTAGCTCAGTTGGTAGAGCGCGACCTTGCCAAGGTCGAGGTCGCCGGTTCGAGCCCGGTCGTCCGCTCCAAGAGTTTTCTACTTTTGGACTCGATGCGTGAAGCTCACCGTCGGAGTCCAGTTTCTTATCGCGAGAAGTCGTTCTGTTTCTTTGCGGACTCATGTGCCCTGAGGATGGTTTCGAGCGAGACGCCCCGCTTGGTACCCGCGTGATTCGGATGGTGTCGAGGGCACGCGATGTAGGGCGTGCCTGGTACCGGGCGACCGAGACGAGGGCATCCTTTGACGTGACAGTTGTGGTGTCGCCACGCGGCGACGATGCCAACCACGATGGTTGCTTCACCGACGTCTGATCCAAAACCACTCCAAAAGGCGTAGTAAGTACCAGTCTCGTTAACCGTGCCGGTATGCACTTCAAACCAGTGGAAATAAAAGTCGCGCCAAATCGCGAAGATTACCGCGAGACCTACGATGACCAACAGCGTGATGCCTACTTTTAGTGACCGAGGCAGCGTGTTCAAGAAGTCACCGGCACCAGTTTTTTCGACGCTGACGTCATCGCCGCCGCCAGCGGGTGGAGTGTTGCTACTTGGTTCTTGGCTCACGGTCGATTCCTCATCTCGTCATGCGGGTTGATCATAGGTTTGCCTAGACGAGGCGGCCGCTGAAATTGAGGAACGAAGTCTGTGCATCTGCCCCAGGACTTGGCTCGACCGGATCTTTAAATCCATTTGACCCTCTGATGAGTCGATCAGCCTCGATAAGTCGTTGATGTGCTCTTGCGACCGCGACGTCATCGAGCTTTTCGTCGCTGCCGATCGCTCGAGCGAGGTCCCAGGTATGGCACAGCGTGTCGACCATGAGCAGTCCCTCGATGAAAAAAGTGAATGGCTGCTCGCCCACGCGCGTCTGAACGGGTTGATCTGCAATGTCGGGATCGTTCAACACGCCTGCGAAGGTTCTAAATGCGTAGATCCACTGGGCGGTGAGGGCGAGATCGGAGCCAAAGTCTTCCATCCCTTCAGCCTCCGCCATCGCGTACACCTGTCTATGGGTCTTGACAACGTGTTCTACCAGTTCGGTAACGTTCCACTCGTCACAGGGCGTCGCGTCCTGCCACTGATGTTCTTTCACGGTCGACAAGGTGCTCGTGAATCCATGAGCCACCCGAAGATATGTCGATCCAGTAGAGCTCATCGCCTGAGTCTATGAATACCTAGACGGCGAGACCTTGACACCGCCGTCGTCTCGATGTCTAATCTTGGACTAAGGAGGTGACGTGGTCCATCCAGCATTCGAAACCTTTCTTCGTCAGGCTCAAGAGGGGCCCGTGACGTCTCTTTCGAACGTGAGCGTCGCTGAACGGCGACAGACTTTCCGCGATGAAGCATTCGCGATGCAAGGTGAGATGGCCATTATGGCACTGCAGGAGGATCGTTCCCTTCGCTTGGTTGGTCGAACGCTCGACGCGAGACTCTATGTTCCAGAGGGCGACGAAGGAACTGCACTGGTTCTCTACTTTCACGGTGGAAGTTTTTTTGCCGGTGACCTCGATACCCACGAGTTTCTCTGTCGCCGTCTCGCCTCGGACGCCAAGATGCGATTTTTGGCCGTCGACTACCGTCTCGCGCCCGAGCATCCATTTCCTGCGGGCCTTGACGACACGATGGACGCGGCTCGTTACGTCGCGAGTCACAAGGGTGAGTTCGGCAATGAAAACGCGCAACTCATCATCATGGGTGATTCGGCCGGCGCGAATCTGACGGCGGTTGCTGCGTCGCAGTTGCGAGATGAGAACTTGGGGATCGCTGCGCAGGTGCTTATCTATCCGACATTGGGTCCTGAGCTCGTGACCGAGTCAGCCCATACGTACGGCAAGGGTTATCTATTGGACCTCGAGAACTTGCGCGACGACTATCGCCAGTATCTGGGTGATTGGAACGACCACACTGACCCTCGCGTGACGCCGCTGCTCTGTTTTGATCTCGCGGGCGTTGCGCCCGCAATAGTGGTGGTCGCAGAGTGTGACCCGCTGCGCGATGAAGGCGTGGCCTACGCAGGACTGCTCGGTCATTTCGGTGTTGAGGTGGAACTTCTTGAAGCTGAGGGCATGGTGCACGGGTTTCTCGAAATGGGTGGCGTCGTGCCTGAAGCGCTCGCGATACTTGACGATATTGCTTTGCATCTACATCGATTGGTCGAGGTCGCGTCGTCGTGAACGTCCTTTTTATTACCCTGGATCAGTTTCGAGGCGACTCCTATGGTGCGGCGGGCCACCCCCTCGTTAAGACGCCCACACTGGACCGAGTGGCCGCCGAAGGCGTCCAATTAGAACGTCACTTTTCCCAGGCTGCTCCATGTGCTCCGGGTCGCGCCGCGCTCTACACCGGGATGTATCAGATGAATAATCGTGTGGTCGCCAATGGCACACCACTCGCTCACGGTTTTGACAACTTGGCACTGGTCGCTCGGCGCGCGGGGTACGACCCCACGCTCTTTGGCTACACCGACCAGGGGGTCGATCCTTCCCAGGCGAGCGGGACCGACGATCCTCGGCTTGACTACTACGACGGCATTCTGCCCGGATTTTCAGTAGGTCTGTATTTGCCAGAAAGTCAAGCGGGCTGGGTACAGTACTTACGCGCTAAGGGCTACGACGTAGAACGCGGTTGGGCGGGGCCACTGCGCGGTGAGCCCGATCGATCCGTTGAGGATTCGCTCAGTGGCTTTCTCACAACACGATTTCTTAGTTGGCTCGATCATCAAGAAAGTGGGTGGTTCGCGCACCTTAGTTATCTGCGCCCGCATCCTCCTTACGCCGCGGCGGGCAAGTTCTCCAAAATGTATGACCCCGCCGACATGGAGATGCCGATCACACCAGTTGAGAGCGCGTATCGCCACCCGCTCCACGAAGCAGCATTAACGTGGAGGGCATCGTCGGCACCTGCGGATGAAATCGCGATGCGCTTTTTGAAGTCCCAATATTTCGGAATGATCTCAGAGGTCGACTGGCAACTCGGAAGAGTTGTCCAGGCTCTTGAAGAGCGAGGGGAGTGGGGCGACACGCTCGTTGTCGTCACGTCTGATCACGGGGAACAACTTGGCGATCACGGCCTCATTGAAAAGCTCGGGTTTTTCCCTCAGAGTTATCACATTCTCGGTCTTTGGCGTGATCCTAGGTTGCAAGGCGGCACAACGATTAGCAACTTCACTGAGAACGTGGACCTCCTTCCCACATTGGCAGACGCTCTAGGTATCGATGGTCCCGTGCAGTGTGACGGGCGCTCATTAATGCCCCTCTTTAACGGCACCGAGGTCGCGTGGCGCGACGCCGCCCACTACGAGTGGGATAGTCGCTACTTCTTGCTACGCGAGTCCGGCGCTTCGCAAGCGCCTAACGAGGTTCTCGCTCGTCGTAATTTGGCAGTGTCGCTCAGTGATGACGTGGCGTACGTGCAGTTTGGCGACGGATCGTTTAAGTGTTTTGATCTGGCGGCAGATCCAACGTGGCGAACTGAGTGCCAAGACGCGGATCGAGTACTTCGAGCCGCGCAGCAACAGTTGGTGTGGCGACAGAATCATTTGCGCCACGAGTTCACCAGTATGCTGCTTTCGCCAGATCGACTCGGGAAATGGCCGAGCAAGCTGCGTCTAGAGTCTTTATCGGAATCCGTCGCGTAAGGTCAAGAGGAGAAGTTGGAATGCTTCGTCGGGGTCGGCGGGATCCGCGGAAAAGTTGACGCCGAGTAGCTCGAGCGACACGAACCCGTGGCAGGCCGACCACATCACGTGGGCTGCGTCGATCGCTTTGGCGTCCTTGAACCATCCGGCTTTCTGAGAGCGTTCAACGTTACGCAAGAAAGTCTGAAAAGATTCATAGGCAACCTCTATCGCGCCATCCGACGGGAGAAAATAACGGAAGCGGCGCATGAACATGACGGTGTAGAGTCCGCGATGTTCGAGAGCGAACCGTCGATAGCCGAGCGCCGCGTTATACAGATCTTTTTTGGCATCCTCGGTGTGAAACGTAAGCGCATCATTGAAGATTCTGAAGCCTTGGATCCATAGTTCCTCAAGGACGCCGTTCAAGCCTTCGAAGTGGTTGTAGATCGCCATCGGCGCGACGTTGGCGCGCTGTGCGATGGCTCGGACGGTGAAGCCGTCAGGGCCTTCATGGTTGAGAATGTCCAATGCGGCGCCGAGCACTTCTGCCCCAATCAACTTCGAAGGGGTTCGTGTAGCCTTCTCGTTCACTTGGTCATTGTAGAACGTTGTTCTATAGTTCAGGAACATTGTTCCGCGGGGGTTGAAATGCCAGATTCAGCGTTGGATCGCCGATGGTGGGTCCTGGCTGTCCTATGTCTTGCGGTTTTGATCGTCGTGATAGATAACACGATTGTCAACGTCGCGCTTCCGTCAATCTCGAGAGATCTTCAAGCGTCAAACTCGTCGTTGCAGTGGATCGTTGACGGGTACTCATTACCGTTCGCTGGCTTGTTGTTGGCCGGCGGAGGGATGTCCGATCGTCTCGGCCGAAAACGCGTGATGCAGTTGGGTCTCGTCGCGTTCGGCCTGTTCTCTCTGCTGGCAGCGTTCTCGACCAGTGTGCCGACGTTGTTGGTGGCAAGAGCTCTTATGGGAGCGTCGGCGGCATTTATCTTCCCCGCCACACTTTCAACGCTGACGATTGTTTTCGACGATCTCGCCGAGCGCGCGAAAGCATTTGGCATCTGGGGTGCGACGAGTGGCATTGCGGTCGCGATCGGACCAATCGCCGGAGGATTGTTGCTTGTTCACTACTGGTACGGGTCGATCTTCCTAATTAACGCGCCATTGGTGGTGATCGCGGTCATTGCGGTTGGTATCGTCGTGCCAGAGTCAAAGAGCCCTCAAACAAGGCGTCTGGACCTCGTTGGCCTCGTGTTTGGGACCACGGGTGTTACCGCTTTGACGCTCGCGATCATTGAGGGGCCCTCTTGGGGTTGGCGTGCCGCGAGCACACTCGCGGTATTCATTCTCGCCGCGCTCGCTCTCGTGTTTTTTGTAATCTATGAACAACGTCGCGACGGGCCGCTGCTTGACGTTCGCATCTTTACCAATCGCACGTTTTCATTCGGTGCGGCATCCATCGCGGCCAACTTTTTTTGCCTCTTCGGCTTTATCTTTCTCATTACCCAGTACTTTCAACTCATCCGTGGTTACTCAGCTCTTTCGGCCGGTGTGCACACGTTGCCGTTTGCCATAGTGGTGATGATTACGACGCCTCTCGGAGCGGTTGGAGCACTTCGCTTTGGGGCTCGATACGTTGTGTCCGCAGGTCTTGTGATCGTCGCCCTGGCGCTGATTTGGATGGGCTTCGTTGGCGACCATGCCGCGTACTTTGGACCAGTCATCGGTGCGATGATCGTCCTGGCGCTCGGATTTTCACTGGTGAACGCTCCTTCTACCGCAGCACTCATGAGTACCCTCCGACCTGAACAAATCGGTGCCGGTTCAGCGGTGAATGAGACGACGAGAGAACTCGCGGGCACGATGGGCGTGGCGATCATCGGATCGGTCTTTTCATCTATCTTTGGCCCTGGTGTTCGTGCGGCTCTCTTGCCCTACCTCGGGATTGGTTTAACCCCGAAGGAACTTCACGTGGCGGTGAGTTCTACTCAGGCCGCGCAGGCCACTGTGGCGCATTTGCCAAGCACCTTGCAGTCAGGGCTCTACGAGCAGGTAACCACAGCCTTTATGCAAGGTCTACATCGAGGATGCTTTGTTGGCGCTGGCGTGGCGCTCTTGGTGGCGATTGCCGCGCTGACGCACTTGCCGAAGGTTCAAGAAGTGTCGGAAAACGTCATCGTCGAGCTTGCCTAGGCGCTCTTTTGGGGCTGAACCTTGGTGCGGAGCATTTTCTGGTATCAATGGAAGCCTGACGCGGTGCGCCGCGGTGCAGAAACCATTGGGAGATTTCATGCAGCGGATTTCACGAGTTCGTCAAGTTCTCGCCATGGCGGGTATTGGCTCGCTAGTACTGGCCTCAAGCTTGACCGCCGGCGCGGCCTCCCTTAAGGGGGCGCACAACGCCGCCGACGCCGCGTTGGTGCCAGCGTCGTACAAGGGCGCCACCCTTCAAGTCGCTACTGACGCAACGTACGCGCCTGATGAGTCAATTAAGGGGACCACGATGGTGGGCTTTGACGTTGACTTAATGGCCGCAATCGCCACGACGCTCGGCATCAAGATCAAAGAGAACAACGTGACCTTCGACAGCATTCTCGCCGGAATTAAGTCCGGCCGCTACGCCATAGGAAACTCTTCGTTCACTGACAACAAGCTTCGTGAGAAGCAGGTCAACTTCGTTGACTACTTCCAGGCTGGCGAAGGCGTGTACGCCAAGGCAAGTTCGAACGTCAAGTTCAAGGGCTTCAAGAGTTTCTGCGGCCTGAAGGTCGCTGTTGAGACGGGCACCGTGGAGCAGAGTGACGCAAAGACTGCGGCAAAGGCGTGTTCTGCGAGTAAGAAGTTGACAATTATTTCCTTCCCCACACAGACTGAGGCCAACCTCGCTGTGCGTTCGGGTCAGGCGGACGTCGGATTTGTTGACAGCCAGATTGCTGGATACATCGTCTCGACGGTCAGAGGATTCAAGCTCGTAGGCAGCGCGGTAAACGTCGCACCTTATGGCATCGCGACCCCTAAGACCACGGCCGGTGACGGACTTGCGGTCGCAATCCAAGCTGCCATTAAGACGTTGATCGCGAACGGGACCTACCACGCGATCTTGGCCAAGTGGGGTGTCAGTGCGGGTGCTCTCTCGTCGAGCAAGATCGTTCTCAACGGAGCCATCTCCTAAGCAATCGTAAGTCCGGGTACGAACATGACCGAGAACGGGGACGCCACCGTAAAGGTCGTCCCCGTTCGTCACGTCGGACAGTGGATCGCCGCGGCGTTTGCGTTGCTACTTGTTGCCATGCTGATTCACACGCTGTTCTCCAAACTGGGGACGGGCGTGTATTCGTGCCACATTGAAAGTGGAATTCGAAGGTGTCGTCAAATCACCGAGTGGCGTTTTAGCTGGAATGTTGTCGGTCGGTATTTTTTTACTTCGGAGATTCTGCACGGTCTACTAATCACAATCGAGTTAACGGCGTTAGCAATGGTCATTGGCGTCCTCTTGGGAGTATTGGTCGCTGTCATGCGACTTTCGTCAAATCGACTTCTCTCATCACTTGCGTGGACCTACACATGGTTTTTCCGCGGCACACCTGTTTTGGTTCAGATAGTTGTTTGGTATAACATCGCAATCCTTTATCCGTCACTTAGCCTCGGCATTCCCTTTACGCATTTGACGGTTGTCCACTTCATGACCAAGACAGTTATCACTGCCTATGTCGCGTCGATTGTGGCCCTCGGGTTAAACGAAGCGGCGTATATGTCAGAGATTGCTCGTGCAGGCCTGATCTCGGTCGAGGAAGGTCAGACTGAAGCCGCTATCGCGCTCGGCATGACTAGACGACAGACATTGCTCTCAATCGTCCTGCCGCAGGCGATGAGGGTGATCATTCCGCCCACCGGCAACGAACTGATATCGATGCTCAAGACAACATCACTGGTGAGCACGATCGGTGTAATCGACTTGTTAGGTGCTGCATCTAATATCTACGCGGCCAATTTTCTAATCATGCCCCTGCTGATTGTGGCGAGTCTGTGGTACATCGCGGTGACGACAGTTCTGTCCGTTGGCCAGTTCTATTTAGAGCGTCATTTCGCCAAAGGCGCGCTTCGCTCACCTCCTCTTACTCCGATACAGCGCCTGCGGTGCGACGTCGCCGGAATACTTTCGAAATTTCGAACTCCTCATCCCGCGCGTGAGGTTGTCGCATGAGCACTCCCATGGTTGAGGCGCGAGGCGTTCATAAGTCGTACGCCGGCGTTGAAGTACTCAAGGGAGTCGACCTCACTGTGGTGCGCGGCGAAGTCACCTGTTTGATTGGACCGTCGGGCTCGGGAAAGAGCACATTGCTTCGTTGCATTAATCATCTTGAGAAGCACGACGCCGGGGAATTGAGGGTGGACGGCGAACTCGTAGGTTATGAAGCGCGGGACGGAAAACTCTACGAACGGAATGACAAACAGATCTGCGTCGAACGTTCACAAATTGGCATGGTCTTTCAGCGCTTTAATCTCTTTCAACACCTCACGGTGCTAGAGAACATCACGATCGGCCAGGTGAAAGTGAAGGGGATTGAACCCGAGGCAGCTCGAGTGAAGGCCCACCAGTTACTTGCTCGTGTTGGCTTAGAGGGCAAAGAAGAGTACTATCCGAGTCAAATCTCTGGGGGCCAACAGCAACGAGTGGCTATCGCGCGCGCCTTGGCGATGGAACCCAAACTTATGCTCTTCGACGAGCCAACGTCGGCGCTTGATCCCGAACTCGTCGGCGAAGTTCTTGACGTCATGAAGGACCTCGCCGAAAGCGGCATGACAATGATCGTCGTGACACACGAAATGAATTTCGCTCGAGAAGCAGCGAACACGATCTACTTCTTGGACGGTGGCGTCATTGAAGAGTCCGGTAATCCTCGCGAGGTTTTAAGCGCTCCAAAATCAGTACGACTACAGAGCTTTCTTTCTAAGGTTCTTTAGTGACGTGGGAGCTTGACCCGGCGAACGTCGGCACCGGACTTCCGCTTGAGGGCATACGAGTTTTGGATCTTTCGCGCGTGCTCGCCGGACCACTCTGCGCGATGATCGCCGGCGATCTCGGAGCCGACGTCATCAAAGTGGAGAGCCCTGACGGCGATCCGGTTCGTTTTCTCGCTCCTCCGCGCTTTGGCGATGACGCGACATATTTCTTGGCAGTGAATCGTCACCGGCGAAACGTCGTCGCCGATCTTCGCAACGAAAGTGATTTCTCTCGAGTAGCCGCCTTAGTAAAACAGGCCGACGCGGTCGTTGAGAACTATTTGCCAAGTCAGGTTCGATCACTTGGCATCGACAAGTTGCGCGAAGCGAATCCCGACTGCGTGTGGGTAAGCATCACGCCCGCAACCGAGGGCGGACCTCTCGCCGACCAACCGTCGTTCGACCTCCTCGCGCAGGCGCGTTCGGGCCTGATGGGAGTGACGGGTCAGGCTGACGCGCCCAGCAAAGTAGGCGCGCCGGTCGCCGACGTGGTGACAGGACTCTACGGCGCGATTGCGCTTGTCAGTGGTCTGCTCGGAAAAGCTCGAAGGCGAGAAGGTCGCCACTTTGAGGCACCATTGCTCGAGTCGACAATGAGTGCGCTCGTTAATCAAGCGCAGAGTTTCCTCTCAATTAACGTGAATCCCTTGCGTCTGGGCAACGATCATCCGAGCATTACCCCCTACGGTCCCGTCGCCACCGCCGACGGTTTTTTGTTGCTGGCGGTAGGTACCGACGCACAGTTCGCGAAACTCGTCGAAGTGCTCGCTGATAGCGCTCTTTCGCTTAAAAAGCAATGGGCAACTAATGAAGCTCGCGTGGCATCGCGCGACGAGCTCGCCGAAGAGCTGCATCGGATTTTTTCGCGTCACGATACGACGTACTGGTTGCGATCACTCGAAGATTCAGGCGTTCCTCACGCACCGATCCTCGATGTTGAGGGCGCCTTCGCTCAGGATCAGATTTCTCAAGGAAGTTTTGTGGGCACAATGTCGACACCGAGTGGCGAAACGCGCGCGATGCGCACGCCACTTCGAATCGACGGACAGCGCCCCCTCATTCGAAAAGGTCCACGCGCAAAGGGTCAAGATACTAAAGAGATCTTTGGCAACGACGCTGACTAATCGGTAAAGGGCGCACCGTCAAATCGATCGATCGTCGTGAACTCTTCAACGGTCCGTCGCTTCAATTTCGTGTGTCGACTCTCTGGGTGACCGAGGGCAACGATTGACGCGATGGCATAGTTATCGGGCAAGTTCAATATCTCTTTCAGTTTTGGCTCGTTTCGAATTGCCATTGTGGTCATGACGCCGCCCAGATCCCGATCGCGCGCACCGAGCAGAATGTTCCACACAAAGGGGTAGATCGACGCGCCACCGACGATTTGGTAGCGGTCCAAATCGCGGTCGATCGCGGCAAGCACACCCAAGTCAGCAGCTACGACGAGCATGACGGGCACGTCGGCGAAGTTCTCGGCAAATCCGTCGGGTTTGGAGAGTTTTTCTGCGGCCCCGCGCTGACGTTGAGCGGCGAGGCGATCTTCGTCGCTCGCAAGTGGCGAAAACGGTATGACGCCTGCGAGAAGGTTGCCAACGTAGTCGTGCCATGCGTCGAGGTACTCGGCGCCAATAGCGTTGCGTTGGCTCGGATCTTTGACAACAATGACGCGCCACGACTGACGGTTGCCCCCCGAGGGGGCGAATCGTGCTTCGTCGAGAATCTCAAAGAGAACGGTGTCCTCGACAGGTTCGGTGGTGAAGTTTCGGATCGAACCGGTCGTTCGTAGTGCGTCGCGTAAGTTCATGGCGTCACCCTCGCTTAGTAAGACTTCAAAGACTATGCGTCGCGTCGCGACATCATTGTCGTCGCGACGCCGAAGAGCGCCACCACGTAGATGAAGAGAACGATGAGTGCACTCCAGGCGCCAAAGTCGTGAGCCACGGGCGTGATTGACGTCATCGCGTGCCCCATTTCGTTTGGAAGATACCGCATCGCCGCGTCTTGCCAACTTGAAGGGAGAAACGCGAGAATGAGGGGCAGCACGAGCAAAATCGACACAAAACCACTGATAGTGGCGGCACTTTGGCGAAGGATCAGACCGAGGGAGAAGGCCAGCGCCGACAATAGCGTGAGGTAGACGCCAGCAAAGATCACGGCTCGAAGTACTGTGCCGTTACTCAATGACGCCGTTGGCACTACGCCGGAAAAGATTGCCTGGCCCATGAGGAACGCAATGAAACAGGCGACTTCACACACTACGAACATTGACGTGACGAGCACGATCATTTTCCCAAAGACGAGTTGCACTCGATTGGGGACCGCGGCCAAGGTCGTGCGGATTGATCCAGAGGAGTATTCGCTCGTAATAAACAGTGAACCTATGACGCCAATAGCGAACTGAGCGAAGATAATGCCCACGAGACTTGTGGCGACGGGATCGAACGTCAAACGTCGCGCGGCGTCGGTGGTGTCCCAGTGTGCGCGAAGGAGCGACGTTACGAGCGCTCCGAGGCCGATGGTGAGGATGAACGTGACCAGCACGCCGGTGATACTTGAGCGAACCGTGCGGAACTTAAGCCACTCTGAGCGAATGACCGAGCCAAGAGTGACGTTAAGACTCATGACGCACTCCCGACGAACCGTATTCGACGGCGCCCGCGGTCAATTCCATGAAGACGTCTTCGAGCGACGCTCTTTGGGGCGTGAGTTCGTAGATTGCAATGCCGGCGTCAAAGGCCAGTTGCCCAATTTCGTCAGACGTAAGTTCGCTCACACTGAGGCCTTCGTCGTTCACTTCGCTTACAACGCCCCCTCGCGTTGCCAGTGCAGCAATTAGTTGTTGGTGATTCGCGGCGCGAACGAAAACCGTTCCTTTCGCGGTCGCGGTCAGCGAATCGATGGAGCCTTGAGTAATAAATTTGCCTCGGCCAATGACAATGATCTGGTCGGCGGTGACGGCCATCTCACTCATGAGATGCGAAGAGACAAAGACGGTGCGGCCTTCATTCGCCAGCGATCGGAAAAGGTCGCGAATCCAGCGAATTCCTTCGGGGTCGAGTCCATTGACGGGTTCGTCAAAGAGAAGAACTTCAGGGTCACCAAGTAGCGCTCCGGCGATCCCAAGACGCTGGCTCATGCCAAGTGAGAAAGTGCCGACTTTTTTGTTCGCCACGGAGCCGATGCCCGCGAACTCGAGAACTTCTTCGACCCGCGATAAAGGGATCTGATTTGACGAGGCAAGCGCTCGAAGATGGTTGCGGGCACTTCGGCCGGGGTGAAGAGCTTTGGCGTCAAGGAGTGCGCCAACTTCGTGAAGAGGTGCGCGCAGGTCGCCGTAGCGCTTGCCCTTCACCATGGCGCGGCCCTTCGTTGGATGATCAAGTCCCAAGATGATGCGCATGGTCGTTGACTTGCCAGATCCGTTCGGTCCAAGAAATCCGGTGATGACGCCGGGGCGAACCTCGAAATCGAGATCGTCAACGGCGAGTGTGTCCTTGTAGCGCTTGGTGAGATGTTCAAGTTTGATCATGGGGTTCCTAATGAGAATTTAGCGAGCCGCGTCAACTCGCGATGGTGCTCGTGAATTGGAGCGGCAATGTTGAGCCTTTGTCACTCGCTGGATGAGGTGAGGATGCCGCGGTGAAGTGATTGGCACGCGGCGCAGGTTCCCGAGAGGGCTACGTGATGACGATCGAGCTTAAAGCCGTACGTCGTGAGTAGTTTCTTGCTGAGCGCCTCAAAATGGGCGGCCGGAATCTCGAACGTCCCTCGACAGTCTTCGCAGGTCAAATGGCCGTGTACCACTCCCGCGAGGTGGTACACCGCGGCCTGTTTGCCCAGATGTGCGTGGACGACGATGCTGAGTTCTTCAAATTCCTCCAAAATTCGATAGACCGTTGAAGTGCTCACGTCGGGCAGTCGCTGTTGCACGGCAAACGTTATTTCATCAGCGGTGAGATGACCTGGTGCACTGGCGAGGACCTCGGCGACGGTGCGCTTGGCCACAGTTACGCGTTTCGCGGCACCTCGAATAATGGAAACGATGGCGTCTTCGTCGGCGCTGGAGGTGCCCATGATTCAAGACTAGGTCCGTCTCGCAGAGCGCCATGGACCTCCGGACAGTCTCGGCGTTTGATGAATCAAAATGACCGACGGCGATGATCACTACAAGTGAACATTCGGGTGCTGCTCGCTCTCGCGCCACGTTAAAGCGTCGAAAGCCTCGTGAGAACTGTTTCGGCGTCGCTCACCATCTGACGCACTATTTCGCCGGCTGGTATGAGTTCATTGATCGCACCGACAACCTGTCCGGCAGGGTAGCCCTCGCGCCGGGGGTCGATGCCCGCGGTTGTTTCGTCGCCCCCGAGGTGGAACGTACCTTCGTCGTGGGAGACGAAGAGTTGCTCGGGGAACTTCTTTAAGAGTGAGGGATCTGCTTCGTAGCGATCCGTCGTGTCGTTTCTAATGACCCGCATGGTCTTGCCACTGAAGGCGCGCGAAATGACCGTGCCGTCTTCCTTGGCGCCGATGATGCTCTCTCGAAAACCAGGGATCACTCGTGCCTCGGGCGTGGCGATAAATCGTGTACCGATCCAGACGCCGTCCGCGCCGAGAGCGAGCGCGGCCGCGAGGCCTCGTCCGTCAAAAAGTCCTCCGGCCGCCACGACGGGGATAACACCGTTCATTGCGTCAACGATGAGCGGAACGAGTGGCATTGTCGCCACCGTGCCGGTGTGTCCGCCGGCTTCAGTGCCTTGTGCAACCACCATGTCACAACCCGCGTCGAGCGCCCGTTTGGCGTGTTCGACCTTGCCGCACATTGAGATGACGAGAACATTGTGGTCGTGACAGAGGTCAATAACGTGACGCGGCACGCCAAGCCCGGCCACGAACGTGCTTGCGCCACCTTCGATGAGCAGTTCGACATTCGCCACGAGCGTGTCAGGAAATGCGGTGAGAAGGTCGACGCCGAAGGGTTTTGAGGTCAGCGTTTTGGTAGCGGCGATCTCGTACGCTAACTGTTCACTGGACATCGTCGAGGCGCCCAGACAGCCGTAGCCTCCGGCGTTAGAGACCGACGCCGCGAGCGCGCTGTAGGAGACGCCCCCCATGCCGGCCAACATCACCGGGTGCTCAATCTTTAGTAGTTCCGTTAGTCGTGTTTTCATAGCCCCCCCGAATCAACCTACTCAGCGCGGCTCAGGAAGCGAAGTAACACGCCGCCAAGTAACGCCGCGACGGCAGAACTGAGTAAGAGACCTAACGCGTAGCCCGCGTACAGAGAGCTCTGAGGGCCAAAAAGTTTGGTTGCAAAAAGAAGGGGCACGGTGAAACCAATTGCGCATAGCAAGGCGGTCGTAGAGATCAACGGCCAGGTAAGGGAAGAATCGAGTCGAAAACGAAGTACTCGTGCAAAGGCGACGCCGCAAGTGATGCCGAGGGTTTTTCCAACGAGGCGAATTGCGATAGTGGCAATAACGACTGTTCCTACTGCTCCACTCATGTGCACGCCTGACCAGTGAAGACCGCACGCGACGAGGGCGAAGAGGGGGAGCACGAGGCCCACAGAGATCCGCGTGGCGTTTTGCTCGAGTTGTTCACGTTTTGGCGCGCGCGAAGAGATCAAGACGCCCGCCAGAACACCGGCCAATGCCGGCTCGACGTTGGCCCACGCGAAGCAAAGCCACAGCACGACCAACAGAGCAACATTGGCCATGTTGTTTGTAAAGCGTCGCATGACGGCGAATCCCGCCACCGCGGTCACGGCCATTGCGAGTAGTCCGAGTGGTCGAAGGTGCGTCGTGCCCGTTACGCTCAGCACGATCACGCTTAAAACGTCGTCAGTAATGGCCAAAGTAAGGAGGAAAATTCGTAGCGTAGGTGGAAGTCGTCGTCCAGCGATGGCGAGGATGCCCAATGTAAAAGCGACGTCGGTGGCCATGGGTACACCCCAGCCTCGACGCAGCGCCTGCGAGTTGAGAATTGCGCCAAGCGCGATTGACCCCACCGCGGTAAAAATCATTCCGCCAATGGCGCCAAAGACGGGCGGAACGGCGTGTTTCGGTTTCGTCAATAGACCCGAGGTGAGTTCCCTCGAGAGTTCGAGTCCCATGGAGAAGAAGAAAATGGCCATGAGTGCGCTGAGGACGACGTCGTGCAGTGAACTAATGCCGAAAAAGGTCAGCACCCGTGCGCTCGACGTCGACGCGATAACAGCAAAGTACGTCGAAGAAGAAAATGCCGACCAAAAGAGCGCCACGGTGACGCCGATGGCAAGACCGATGGCCGCGCTGTATTCGTGGTCGAGGATCCACGACACGCGAGAATAAGTGGGTCGCGTCATTTGCAAAAGGCTACTCACGCCGATTCGTCTGGCGAAACCTCACGGCTAGAGTTAGTGGCAAAACGGGGGCAACGCGAGTAGCTCATCGCTTGCGAGGGAATCCATGGACGCGCCAACACTTCAAACGGTCACCAAGCGAGAGTTGTACTTCATTTTTGGGGCATTGATGCTCGGGATGCTGCTCGCCGCGCTCGATAGCACGATTGTCGCGACGGCACTACCCACCATCGTTGGCGATCTCCACGGCGCGAGTCACCTCAGTTGGGTCGTCGTTGGCTATCTTCTGACCACCACGGTAAGTACGCCGCTGTGGGGAAAACTCGGCGATCTCTATGGTCGAAAAAGTTTCTTTCAATGGGCGATCGTCATCTTTCTCGTGGGCAGCATGTTGTGCGGCCTCGCTCACTCCATGCTGGAACTTATTTTGTTTCGTTCGCTCCAGGGCCTTGGGGCTGGCGGGCTAATGGTCGGAGCGCAAGCGATTATCGCTGACGTGGTTTCACCAAGAGAGCGTGGACGCTACGCCGGATTCTTTGGTGCGACGTTTGGTGCCGCGACCGTGCTTGGGCCACTCCTTGGTGGATTTATCGTTGAGTACTGGTCGTGGCCCTGGATTTTCTACGTCAACGTTCCGCTCGGCATTTTGGCACTCTTCGTGACCGCCGTCGTGCTGAAGAAGTCACCCACGCGCGTTCAGCACGTCATTGACTACAGCGGGATCATTGTCTTGACTATTGCGACCTCGGGATTGATTCTCTTTACGTCGCTCGGGGGTACGTCACTCGCGTGGCTGAGCCCAACATCAATTGCGCTCCTCGTTGGTGGCCTCGTCTTTACTGGCCTCTTTGTTGTTGTTGAGAAGCGTTCAAAGGAACCAATACTCGCTCCGCATCTCTTCGCGAATCGAGTTTTCTCCTCTGCTTCAGCCATTGGTTTCGTCGTTGGATTCGCGATGTACGGTGCGCTGGTCTTTCTTCCGCTGTACTTTCAAGACGTTCGAGGCACGACGCCAACGATGTCGGGCCTGCGTCTGCTCCCCATGATGGCGGGACTTTTCCTTACGTCCATTGTCACCGGACTACTCGTGTCGCGCGGCTGGAAGTATCGCCCGTTCCCTATTTATGGCACTGTCGTGATGACCATCGGACTGGCGCTACTTAGTACCGTGAACGGTTCGACGTCGAGTCTGCTGCAGTCCCTTTACATGTTGATTTTAGGCATGGGCATTGGACTCGTCATGCAGATCTTGGTGACGGCAGTTCAGAACGCTGTTGACCCCAGTGATATTGGCGCCGCGACAGCGGGCGCCAACTTTTTTCGATCGATTGGCGGATGTTTTGGAACCGCTGTATTCGGTGCTCTTTACGCCAACGAACTGCCGCACCAGTTGGTGAATGGCTTGGGAGTGAAGGGATTGAAGCTACTCACTGTTCCACCTTCGGAGTGGACGCCGACCATATTGAAGAAGCTGCCGATCAATCAATTGCACATTGTGTTGAATGCAATAGCCAGTTCGATTCAAAAGGTTTATATATGGGCCATTCCTTTTGGCGTGGTAGCGATTTTCCTGTCGTTGACACTCCCAGAGATCAAGCTCCGCGACAGCGTTCATCCAATCGCTGACGAAATACCGATGTCAAACGCTGACCCCCTGGTTTAAGGGATGCCAAACATTCGTCAAACTCTTGATCGTCGCCGTAATACGGATCGGCAACGTCGAGATTGAGACCGGGTTCGGTGATATTTCGCCACAATAGAACCTCCGTTTCGTCATTTCGAAGTCGAGAACGTACGTCGTCAAGGTGTTCGCGCGTCATGACGATCACGAGGTCCTGGGCGTCGAGGTAGGTCGTGTCAGCGTAGGCGCCCACGGAACCGGGACCGTAAAAGCCGGCCCGATCAAGGGCTCCTCGTGCGCGCGAATCCATGGGACTACCGACGTGCCAGCGCGCGGTGCCAGCACTGGTGACGCTGACGCGATCGCTGAGTGACTCGTCCTGGGCGACGAGGTGTTGAAGAAGGACCTCGGCCATAGGGGAACGGCAGATGTTGCCTGTGCAGATTGCCGCCACTTTAAGAGTTTCCTGTACCACAAGCCTCCAGAGATTTACCTATTTTAAGTCGGTGGATTTGTACCTCGCGACGTGTGTACGTTGGTGTGAGAAAGGTAAAGTACCTGTAGGCCGCCCGGAAGGAGACGATATGCCGCTGTCCGAGCATGAACAAAAGATCCTGGCGCAGCTGGAAGAGTCGCTCTCGAAACAAGATCCTCGTTTCGCGAAGAAGTCCCGTGAAACTAATGTCTATTCTCATGGTGGTCGACGCGTACGCTGGGGCATTTTCGGCTTCATAGTGGGACTTGCGATATTGATCTTGTTTTTCTCCCACTCCGTTCTCATAGGGTTGGTCGGCGTCGCCCTCATGTTTATCTCCGCAGTTGTCGTTGAGCGAAATGCTCGACTCTTAGGACGCGCGTCCTGGCAGGACATCACACGTACTGGCCAGGGCGACGACGCCCACGCGAACCTCGGTCCTCGTACCAGTTCGCTCCGCGACTGGTTGTCGCGTCATCGTCACAAAAGCGAATGATCGATGTCGGAGGCGCGCGACGCGCGTCTCCGTGTCTAGCCCTTGACATTGGGGCGAGCAAGGTTGAAGCCGCACTCGTGACCTCTGAGGGTGCCATCACCTCTCGGGATCGACTCAACGTCGCGGAGCACCCATCAAAACTTTTTGACGCTGTCGTTGACTTGGCGAGACGAGTGCGCGGTCACCAAGCGGTCGGCTTTGTGGGCGTGGGATGCGCGGGGCCAATGTCGCGAAACGGCGAAGCAGTCTCACCGTTAAATATTCTTGAATGGCGTGACTTTCCACTTCGATCTTCACTGCGCGACGCACTCTCGACGGAAGTTTTCATCGATGGCGACGCGCGCGCGCTGGCGCTGGCCGAAGGTGTGTACGGCGGGGCTCGCGATGTCAACTCCTATCTCTCAATGGTTGTATCAACAGGCGTTGGCGGTGGAATTGTTTTGAACGGTCAACTTCTCGACGGAGAGACTGGTAACGCTGGCCATATTGGTCACCTCAACGTCGTGACCAATGGCGCTCTTTGTTCCTGTGGTGCGTACGGATGCCTCGAAGCTGAGGCGTCCGGCTGGGCCATCGAAGAGCGCACGGGCCGTCCACCGAGTGAGGCCGATCAAGCAACGCGTCAACGCACCGGAGAACTCGTCGGTCGAGCGGTTGGCATGTTGAGTTCGGTGCTCGACTTTCGCCACTGTTACGTCGCTGGATCGGTGGCACTGGGATTCGGCGATGAGTTCTTTAGTGAAGCAACAAAGGCCGCGCACGCTACCGCGAAGATGCCCTACTCACACGACGTAGAGGTTCGTCGATCGCTGCTCGGTGGCGACGGACCACTCTTGGGCGCTGCACTCGTGGGATGGCGAGGCGAGTCGTGAACGGCGTCGATTTCAAGGCCCTCGCGCACTTTCTCCTGCGTCGACCGGGCCAAATGCCGGTCGTGATTCGTGCCGGTTGGCGTCTTCGGGCGCGAGGCTGGTGGCACCGCGCGCCATTTTTGCCTCTACCCGATCGGTCCTATTGGAACTTTCGGATGATGACCGCGACGGGCTCTACGAATGGTCCGATGAGCGTAGACGACATTATTCACGCCGCGCAGTGGTCACGGCGCCAACGGGTGGGACGATAGGTTTTCTCATGGGCCGCGTGCTACTTCTGAACGCCACCTTCGAGCCGCTGCAACTTGTCTCAGAACGACGTGCCGTCGTGTTGATGCTCGCCGGAAGAGCCGAGCCTATTGCGATGCCCGACGAGCCAGCGGTTTGTCGTTCGGCCAGTCTCGTCGTAGAAATTCCGGCCATCGTTCGCCTTCACGAAATGGTCAAACTTCCATCAAAGACCCGAACACCGCCGCTCACGCGCCGCTCGTTATTGCTACGCGACAGCAATCGCTGCGCGTACTGCTTAGAGCACGCCGACACCATTGATCACGTCGTGCCGCGCTCTCGTGGCGGACGACACGAGTGGACCAACGTCGTAGCGGCGTGTCGTCGACACAACATGCAAAAAGGTGATCGTTTATTAGAAGAACTTGGATGGCGGATGCACTTCGAGCCGCGTGTGCCAGACGGTCCTTGGTGGCGCTGGCGCCACGTGGCCGACCCTGATCCACTGTGGGCGCCGTTTCTTCCTCGCGCCTCGTGAAAGAGAACGTCGAGGAACTCTACGACTACGACGTGCTTCGTCGCGAGACGGAGGCGACGATGTTTGTAGTTCACGTCACTCGTCCCACGCTGGTACTCGGGAGTAGCCAGTCTCGAGACGTGATTAATCGCGACTCGCTCGGCAGCACACCACTTCGTCGACGAAAAGGTGGTGGAGGACTGGTCTTGTTGCGACCGGACGATCTCTGGGTTGATTGGTGGATACCTCAGAATGACCAACGCTGGTCCCACGACGTCCACGTAAGTTCGATGACGGCTGGACGCTGGTGGGAGAAGGCATTGGCATCATTCACGAGCGAGCAGATCAGTGTTTATGGGGGCCCCTTAGAAGGGGAGATCGACTTTAGGGTGGTCTGTTTCGCGGGCCGCGGACCTGGCGAGGTCTTTGTCAATGACCGTAAGGCAGTGGGGCTCACCCAGTGGCGGGTTCGTGAGGGCGTCTTCCTTTCCACAGTCCTGCACGCCCAGGCGACCAGCGACGTGCTGCCTTTTTTGGCGCAGGTACCTCCAGGACTTAGCGACGCTCTCAATCACCAAATGCTCTCTTCGCTTTCCCTGGAAGACCCAGAAGATTTCATTGAAATACTTGCCTCAAGCAGTGGCCCGTGGCGTCTACGTCAACTCCTCCTGACGTCCTGAGGCCTTCGAAGCCCTAGCGTTAAATCCCGGCCATACACTCGCCACGACCCTCGGGGAGATTTGGGGCACGAATGGGTTTAAAAGGAGGTGGATTTGGCGATAAGTGGCGAAGAGTGGTGTAATGTGTCACGAAGTGGGGGAAAGTGGTGAACCCACGAAAGGACAGTGATGCTCGGGTTCGTGGGTCAGTTTCAACACTCGTTGGACGCCAAGGGCCGACTGATCTTGCCCGCAAAATTTCGCACGGAGTTCGAGCGCGGTGGACACTTGAGTCCAAATACCGAAGGTTGTGTCGCGCTTTGGACGCCCGGAGAATTCTCGCGTCAGATGGAAGAGCGTCTCCAACAAAGTCGGATGGGGGGATCGTCCGAGCGCCAACAGGTTCGCTACTGGTCGGCCAACTCATCGGACGTTGAGTTCGACAAGCAAGGTCGCTTTGCGTTACCTGGTGCCATTCGTGATTACGGACAGCTTTCCGGTGACGTGTTGATTGTCGGCGCGATCGACCACGTTGAACTTTGGAACCCCGTGACCTACGCGGAAAAGGTCAACGCCGCCGAAGAGATCTTTAAGCAGGGCAGTGACTAGTGACTGGAGTTACACAGCAGTACCGGCCGCGGACCACGCGCAGCCTGGCAATCGTGACAACGAAGCGAGAAACCTCCTCCGCACTCTCGCCACTTGTCACGGTTGAAAGGCTGCGGATGGCCCAGGACAGTTACCACGTACCAGTACTCGCGAGTGAAGTCGTCGAGTTGTTTGCCAGTTTGGGTGCTGGCGTAGTTCTTGACGCCACGTTAGGTGGGGGTGGGCATGCTGAGGCAATTCTCGCCGCCGCCCCACAGTTACGAATTCTCGGCGTTGATCGCGACCCGGAGGCGCGTGCTGCGGCAACCACGCGTTTGGCTGCGTACGGCGATCGTGTTCGGGTTGTCGATGCCACGTTTGCGGACCTCTCTGAAGTTATTCGCGACAACGCCGAATTTATGAACGATGAAGTGGTCATGGGCGTCTTGATGGATTTGGGCGTTTCATCGCACCAACTCGACGAGACGAGTCGCGGCTTCTCTTTTCGTGCCGACGCGCCACTCGACATGCGCATGGATCCCACCAAGGGTGAAACGGCCGCTGAGTTCATTGGCCATGTGGACCAACACCAACTCGCCAAGCTGCTGCGTGACAACGGCGAGAACCGTTTCGCGGGCTCGATCGCGAAGTCGGTGATTGAACGTCAGCCCCAGACGACCTTCGAACTTACTGAGGCCGTCGAACGCGCTGTTCCAATGGCCGCTCGCCGTCGCGGGCACGTTGCCACGCGAGCTTTTCAAGCACTTCGTATCGCGGTCAATGCTGAAGAAGAGCAACTCAGCGAAGGTCTGGACGCTGCACTCAACGCAGTGAGAATTGGCGGGGTAGTGGCGGTAATTTCGTACCATTCGGGTGAAGACCGCGTTGTGAAGTCATTCTTTGCAGAACAACAGAGTGGCGGGTGTCGATGCTCGCCCGAACTTGGTTGCGTCTGCGGCGCAGTTGGTCGCGTCAAAGTTTTTAAGGCGAGCGCTCAGTTGGCCAAGGCGTCTGAGATCGCGGAGAATCCTCGTGCTCGCTCGGCGCGACTGCGCATTGCTCGCAAGGTGGCGCCATGAGCGTCATCAGTTTTCCGCGCCGCGTCGACACGCGGCAACCACAAAAGCGTGCGGCACCTTCGACCCGACCTGGCTCGCATCGCGCCAGGTCTCCTCGTCGCGATGAGGCCACTCGTCGCTGGACTCAAACGTCAGTGTCGAGAAAGTCGGCCATCATTGTGGTTGTTGCACTTGCACTCTCTCTTGCCGGCAGCATGTTCGAGGCCAATCGCCAAATCGAGATTCACACGTTGCAGAGTCAGCTACTCCAAGACCAATCGACATACGCGGTTCAGGTGGGTTCATTGACGAATCTCTCTGCCCCCAGTCAGATTGCTTCTCAGGCTGGGGCGCTGCACCTGGTGGATCCAGTCACGGTTACTCAAGTACCGTCCACGTCTCTTGATGCTCCTCTGCCTCTACCAAAGTTTTCTGGTTACGCACCGGTAACATCAAGGACGCTTCGGTGAGCACGCACAACACCTCGACGCATAGTCGAACGCAAGTACATCGCGATTCACGATCTGCCAAACCAAAGGGTCCGCGCCGACTCCTCCTACTACGAGGGGGACTGGCTCTAGCATTTGCCGCACTAGGTGTGCGTCTGGTCTTTCTTCAAGTTGTTGACCACGCTCACTACGCGAAACTTTCGGTCGCTCAAGTTGAGCGACCCTTCACTACGACGGCCCTGCGAGGTGGAATTTACGACCGTCACGGTCAGACGCTCGCGGTATCGAGGCCGACGTCACTGGTGATTGCGGACGATATGCAAGTTCACAATCCTGCCACGGAGGCCAAGGCCATGTCACCCTTGGTTCAAGTTCCCGTCGCCAAACTCACCGCGCTACTGTCGAAGAAGAACGACGGCTACGTCATTATTAACAACTCACTCAATTTGACCGACGGTCGAAAAGTGTCGTCGCACTTCTTCCCGGGCATCGTCGTACAAGACTCGTCGGTTCGCACGTATCCGGATGGCTCGCTTGCCACATCCGTACTAGGCGGCGTGAACGCGAGTGGTGCCGGATCGGCGGGACTCGAGTACGAGTATCAACAAAAACTCGCGGGTCAAACAGGGATAACACGCGAGTTCGTTTCTTCTTCCGGTGTGAATCTTCCGGCTTCCAGCTCGACAGTCATAAAGAAAGCTAAGCCGGGGGTTGGACTCGAGCTGACGCTTGACTCATCGTTGCAGTACGTCACCGAGCGAACGCTGGCTCGAGAACTCAAGGCTTCTGATGGGCTGACAGGCCTTGCGGTGGTTATGGATGTAAAAACGGGCGAGATATTGGCCGACGCTTCACTCGTGAACACCAAAACCAACGCTGGCGTCTTAGGGCCAATATCGACGTGGGGCAAGAACGTCGGCGTTTCTGGAATTCAACAGACCATCAACAATTTGCCGTTTTCGCAGGCGTACGAACCAGGATCGGTCTTTAAGGTCGTGACGTTTTCTGCTGCGCTGCAGAGTGGTCTTATAACTCCGAACACCGTGTTTCCAGTTCCTAACTCGGTCGTCGTTGGCGGACGACTCTTTCATGACGCCGAAACCCACGGCCTTGAACACCTAACGGCTACGCAAGTCCTGGCGCAGTCGTCGAATATCGGTACCTACGAAATTGGTCGGCTCGTTGGGGAGGCGGGAATCTTGGCTCAAGTGGAACGATTGGGCTTCGGGCAAGCAACATCAATCAACTACCCAGGCGAAACGTCGGGGCTGCTTGTAAACGCCGCAAGCTGGTACGCGAGCGACCAGGTGGCGCTGCCGATTGGTCAAGTGGACGCCGTGCCGGCGATCCAGGTTCTCGATGCCTACAACACAATTGCTAACGGCGGCATCTTTGTCGAGCCGAAACTAGTTCGTGGTTACGTATACCCCGATGGCGCCGTCAAGGGAACGCCTAAGAGCACGTCACGCGTCGCTCTTTCACCAGATGTCGACGCCACGATGGTCAAGATGCTTGAGCAAGTCGTCCTCTCTGGAACTGGCACGGAAGCCATTATTCCGGGGTACACGGTGGCCGGCAAGACCGGCACCGCAACGATCCCGTATCCGGGGCGTGACTCCTTGCTCACTGGCAACTATGACGCGACCTTCGTTGGATTCGCACCGGCCAACAATCCCGTCCTTTCGATGATCGTTGTCGTAGAGCGACCGACGACCAGCATCTTTGGTGGCTCGGTTGCAGCTCCGGTATTCCAGCAAGTCATGTCCTACGCACTCCACCACTACGGCATCCCCTCGAATGGCGTGGGTCAGAAGCCGCTCAAGGGCGCAGCCGCGAGTATCTCCTCGGACGTGACTTGATGCAGCTCGGTGACTTGCTCGACGACGTCTCGCTCGACATCGCGACGAGCAGCATTGAGATCTCGCGCGTCGAAATTGATTCACGCTCGTGCGAGCCAGGCACTCTATTTTTTGCAATGCCCGGCACTTCAATGCACGGTGCTCAATTCGCAAACGACGCCGTAGAGCGCGGTGCACTCTGTGTCGTGGCCGACACTCCATTGAAAGTGGGCGTGCCGGTTGTCGTCGTGCCAACGTCGCAGTTGCACGCACTCGTCGCGCACGCGAGTGCCACGATCGTTAACCATCCTGAAGCGCGGGCCAAATTGGTTGGTGTTACCGGCACGAATGGTAAGACGAGCACGACAACAATCCTGGCCTCGTTAGCTCGAGCTCTTTCGTGGAACGCCGCGAGTATCGGCACACTTACGAATCAGCGCACGACGCCGGCCTCGCCCGAGCTCTATCGAACTCTCGCCAGCACCGTCGAGGGTTTTGACGTCGCCAAACCCGACTGGCTCGTTGCAATGGAAGTGTCGAGCCACGCACTTGACCAACGCCGCATCGAAGGACTGCGGTTCTGCGTCGCCGCCTTTACCAATCTTGGCCACGATCACCTTGACTATCACAAGACGATGGAGAAGTATTTCCACGCCAAGTCGTCACTGTTCGCCCCCGAGTACGCCAGGCGTGCCGTGATCTGGACTGATGACGAATACGGCGAGCGTCTTGCGAGCATGACGTCGTTGCCGGTGACGTGCGTTTCGCGTAAGGACGCCGTGGACGCCGTCTCCTCACTTCGTGGATCGACGTTTTTCTGGCGCGGTCACCTTGTCAATTCGCCACTCATCGGTGACTACAACATCGACAACGCGTTGGTTGCGATGACAATAATGAGTTGCCTTGGAGCCGACGACGCAGCAATCGCCTCTTCGATGGGTCAAGTAGCGTCGATCCCAGGCCGATTTGATGTGTTGTACGGCAGCGACGTCACGGTCATCATTGATTACGCGCATACGCCAGAGGGCCTCGCGCGACTGCTTGACGACGTGCGCCTTCTGCAGCCAACTGGCCGCGTCATAAGCGTCTTCGGCGCCGGGGGCGACCGCGACAGGGCAAAGCGGCCCGAAATGGGTCGAGTGGTCTCAGAGCTTTCGGATTTGACCCTTGTGACCTCGGATAATCCCCGTTCCGAGCAACCAGATGCCATCATTGATGCGGTGATGTCGGGTGTCAAGCCAGGCGCCAACGTCGAACGGATTACCGACCGTCGAGAGGCAATTCGACGGGCAATTGAGGGCGCGAGGGCCGGTGACGTCGTCGTACTCGCTGGCAAGGGCCATGAATCGAACCAGATTATTGGCGATCTCGTGCTTCCCTTTGATGATCGTGTTGTAGCTAAGGAGTTGTTGAAGTGAGCGTGTCATGTTGAGCTTGATGGAGTCGGGCGGGGTCGGATTCCTCTGCGCGCTGTTTCTGACACCACTGTGGATGCGGTTTTTGCGCGCGCGTTCGCTTGGTCAGCAGATTCGCGAAGACGGGCCATCGACGCATCATCACAAAGCCGGTACGCCGACGATGGGTGGGGTCATCATCGTCCTCGCAGCGGTCTTGGGTTACTTCACGGGTCACATCGGTACTTCAATCTCCATCACGCGCGCGGGAGTGTTGGCCATCAGCGTCATCGTAGTTTCGGGTCTTCTCGGATTTGTCGACGATTATTTGGCGATAAGAAACGCGAGAAATCTCGGACTGAACAAACGTGGCAAGTTAGCCGGTCAACTTATAATCGCTGGCGTCTTTGCCATTCTCGCGCTGAAGTGGGTGCACACGTCAACACACCTCTCCTTCACGAGGTTTTCGCTTCCCGGTTGGAATTTGACACCAGTTGGTTGGTTCTTGCTAGCGGTCTTCGTTATCATCGCGACGTCCAACGCGGTCAATCTGACCGACGGACTCGACGGTCTCGCCGCGGGTTCGGCCACATTTTGCTTTGGTGTGTTGTCAATTATTGGCTACTGGCAGTTTCGACACTTTGGGATCTATCAACTTCACTCGGCGCTCGATCTTGGACTCGTTGCCGTAGCACTTGTCGGCGCGTGTTTGGGCTTTCTCTGGTGGAACGCGGCACCCGCGCGCATCATTATGGGTGATACCGGCTCACTATCGGTGGGCACGGGCCTGGGTGCGCTCTGTCTCTTGATGAACCTTGATTTGCTTTTGGTGATTATTGGCGGACTCTTCGTCGCCGAAACGGCGTCGGTAATTCTTCAAGTGGTGAGTTTTCGATTCTTTGGGCGTCGGATTTTTCGCATGGCACCGTTCCACCATCATTTCGAACTTCGCGGTTGGCCAGAGACCACCGTCATTATTCGATTCTGGATTCTTGCCGGTCTCTTAGCGATGCTCGGCCTTGGTATTTTTTACGGTGACTTTCTCAAGATCGCTAAGGTCGTTTAGTCGTGTCCACGAGCCAACAGCACCGAGGGCTCTTCCAGGCAGTCCCCCGCGGAAACTCAACGGGTCGTCTCTTGATCATCATCACGACAGCGCTCGTCATCTTTGGCACAATTTTTGTCGCTTCTGCCAGTGAGGGCCAGTCGGCGGCCAACGGTGGCACGGCCTTTTCCATCATGGTGCACGACGTGGCGTATCTCTGCATCGGCGTCTTCGCGTTCTACCTCGCCACGCGGGTGCGTCTCGAGCGGCTCGTGCGCGCCGCTCCCTTGCTCGTGTGCGTGGGGCTCGTGCTCCTTCTCGCCGTGAAGGCCGTAGGCGTTACCACGAATGGCGGCAAGCGCTGGCTCAACCTCCACCTCATAAATCTTCAACCTTCGGAACTCTTCAAACTCTTCACCATTCTCTTCATTGCCTGGCTCGTGCAGCACCATCACGACGAACTCAATAACTGGAAACAGCTGGCCATGTGGACTTTGCCGGTGTGGTTGGGATGTGGACTCATTGTGCTCGAACCCGACATTGGCACCGCGTCAGTGGTATTGGCCATTGGCGTTTCAATGCTGGCCATTGCCGGCCTCTCACGCCGTCTCCTCGGACGCGTTGTTGTCTTAACTGTTGTCGCGGTGGGTGCATATCTTCTTCTTAAGCCGTACTCGGCCAAACGATTTTTTTCCTTCCTCCATCCCAACACCGACGTGCTCGGAAGTGGCTATCAGCTCTTGCAGTCGCGCATTGGACTTGGGGCGGGGGGATGGACGGGTCTAGGTCTTGGGCACGGTCGCGAGAAGTGGGGTCTGCTGCCCAATCCCCACACCGACTTCATCTTCGCGATCATTGGTGAAGAACTGGGACTCGTTGGAACTTTGGCTGTTCTCGCGCTTTTTGTTGCGTTTTTGATGGTCTCTGTTCGCATTGCTCAGCAGTGCTCCAACCAGGTCTATCGACTGGTCGCGGTTGGCATTACGACCTGGATCGCGATGGAGGCTCTCATCAATATTTCTTCGGTCGTGGGTTGGTGGGCGGTGACGGGTGTCCCGTTACCCTTCTTCTCCTATGGCGGTACAGCCTTGATAACAGAACTTGCGGCAGTCGGCCTTCTCTACAACATCGCCCACGATCGCAGCCGAACGGGCGACGTGACGATTCGCGAGTATCAACTCACAAACTTTCGCGAGACCCTCGAACGACAACGACCTCTTCGCCCCGTCGAGCGCCAACACACTTCACAGCGTCGTCGCCAGGACTATTAATGGCGGGACCGGTCGTTATAACCGGGGGCGGAACGGGTGGTCACGTCTTTCCCATGCAGGCAGTCGCGGAGGCACTTCGCCACGCGGGACTGAGTGCTGACGACCTTCGATACGTGGGAAGTCGTCGTGGTCAAGAAGGTCAACTCCTTGGTGGTGGTGACGTAGCGTTGACCTTGTTGCCTGGAAGAGGACTGCGCCGCTCTTTTCGCCCCAAGGACCTCGTGATCAATATCGGCGCGACGCTGGGCCTCGTGGGGGCCCTTGCCACTGCCTTGGTGATGGTCAAGCGCTGGCGCCCATCGGTCGTCGTGTCCGTCGGCGGGTACGCCTCGTTCGCGGTCTCTTTCGCGGCGGCTTGTTGGCGAACGCCTCTCGTGCTTGTCGAACTCGACGCCACGCCAGGCGCGGTGCAGCGTCTCGTCGCGCGACGAGCAACGAAGCGCTGTTGCGCCTTTCCTGCATCGGGCTCGAACGTCATCGTGACTGGCGCACCTCTTCGCAGTGCAATAGAGCACGTCGAGCGATCGAGCGAAGCGCGACTGCTCGCAAAGAGTACGGCGATACCCCCAATTGATCCCGAACGCACCGTGTTCGTGGTGATGACGGGGTCACTCGGTTCGACGAAGGTCAATACGGCCGTCAGTGATCTTGCGGCACTGTGGTCGGCGCGAGGTGACTGTGCGATTCTTCACGTGACGGGGCGCCGGGACTACGAAGAGATGAATCGACGCGCTCCGGCGACGCGAGGCCTCGACTATCGCGTGGTCGAGTTTGGCGACATGGTTTCGTTGTGGGCGCTTGCTGACGCGGCCATCTGTCGAGCGGGCGCGACGACGCTCGCTGAGTTGAGCGCTCTGTCGATTCCATCGGTCTTGGTGCCGCTTCCAGGAGCGCCGGGGGATCACCAATCAAAGAACGCAAAGGCGATCGTTGCGGCCGGGGGAGCGATGATGATCGCCGATAGCAACTGTGACGCGGCGACGCTTGGCTCGGCGCTTGAAGAGCTCATGGACCCGGCAATACTTCGGTCCATGGCTGCCGGCGCAGGTGCCCTTACTCATCATGGGGCCGCGCGATCTATCGCCGCGGTGATACTCGGGGTTCGCGGCAACTCGTGAGTACTTTCGAATCGGGTCGGCGGGTACACGTGGTGGGCGTGGGCGGCGCTGGCATGAGTGGTCTCGCTATTCTTCTTAGCGAAATGGGCGCTCACGTGAGTGGCAGTGACGAGAGAGATTCGCCAATACTGCAAGAGCTACGCGAGCGTGGGGTGAGAACGTTCGTCGGGCATCGCGCTGGAAACGCCGACGGCGCAGAGGTAATGCTCTGGTCACCAGCGGTGTCGAGCGACAACGTTGAGATTGTCGCGGCACAAAGAGCGGGTGCCGAAATGGTGACTCGATCGAAGGTGCTCTTTGAACTGGCCTCGCAGAAGCGCGTCATTGGCTTGACAGGAACCCACGGCAAAACCACCGCGACGTCCATGATGGTCCAGGCCGCTCTGGCCGCGGGACGCGACGACGGCTGGCTACTTGGTGCGCCCGTGCTGGGCGTGGGTGCCAATGGGCACTGGGGCAGTGGTGACGTCATCGTTGAAGTGGACGAAAGCTACGGCACCTTTGGTGAACTGCAACCCTACGCGCTCGGACTGTTGAACGTTGAGGCGGATCACCTCGACCACTACGGCTCCCTCGGGGTTCTAGAAGATGCGTTCAGTGATCTGGTGACTCGAACCCTCGGTCCGGTCGTGGCGTGGGGCGACGACGCAGGTGTAGCGCGAGTGGTGGATCATTCACGACGTGACGTCATTTTAGTGGGTGCGAGCAGTGCTCTGCCGTGGCACGTGACGAACGTGACGCTGGACCGGCGACGTTCATCCTTTGACGTGCGCGGTCCTGACCTGGAGCTCGGGATAACGCTACGTGTGACCGGCGCGCACAACGTGGCTAACGCGGCGGTCGTTGCCGTGTTGGCGCACGCTCTAGGCATTGAGGCAAACGCCATCGAAGCGGGGCTGTCGAATTTTGTGGGTGCACCGAGGCGCTATCAATTCCGTGGTGCATGGCGAGGCGTCGACGTGTACGAGGACTACGCGCATTTGCCGGGCGAGATTACCGCGACGATTGAGGCAACACACGCGGCGGGATACGACAACGTGGCTGTGGTCTTTCAGCCGCACCGCTTCACGCGTACCGCTTCGTTAGCTGAAGAGTTTGGCGAAGCCTTTCACGGCGCGAACCACGTCGTGGTGACCGACATCTACGGCGCCGGAGAAGCGAACCCCAAGGGCGTGACGGGAGAACTCGTCGCAGACGCTCTACGCCGACACGACCCTTTGGTGCGAACACACTACGTAGCGGCACTGTTAGACGTGACCGAACTCCTTGAGCAAATCGTCACGGCGAGCGACGTCATTCTCGTCCTTGGCGCGGGTGACGTGGGCTCGTTGATAGCAACGCTGCCGGGTGGACTGCGGTGATTGCCCTCGAGGAACTCGTGAGAAGAGGTGGAGTGAGAGTGGTAGAGCACGCGCCGATTGGTCCGCGCACCACGTACCGCGCCGGCGGAAGCGCACGGGCACTGGTAACGCTCTCAACACTTCGCGACCTCGACGAACTTGGCCCTTTGATCCGTGCAGCGGGACTCGCCGTCATGACGCTTGGCAATGGATCGAATCTGCTCGTCGAAGAAGGCGAGCACGACGTTCTTTTTGTCCATCTCACCGATGAGTTCGCGACGTTGACGTGGCGCGACGAGGAGGGCGTGGTGGTGGTGGACGCTGGCGCCGGCCTCGATCTTCCAATCGCGGCGCGACGACTTGCCAGAGAAGGCGTCGTGGGATTCGAATGGGCCGTCGGTGTACCGGGAACCTTCGGTGGTGCCGTCGCGATGAACGCTGGCGGTCATGGTTCGGACATCGCGGCGTCGATCGACTCGGCGACTATTTGGCGCGACTCGGAGGTGACCTCGTGGTCGAGAGATCAGTTGGGACTGGGTTATCGCACGAGTGCCCTCGATCTCGGCGACGTCGTGCTGGGGGCTACGTTGCGCCTCGTGAGAGGCGACGCGAGCGGTTCCGAAACGCGCCTGCGCGACATTGTGCGTTGGCGACGGGAGCACCAGCCCGGAGGAGCGAATGGTGGCAGCGTCTTTCGTAATCCCGTGAACGACCACGCCGCGCGTCTCATTGAGGCCGCGGGCTGCAAGGGACTGCGCCACGGCAGTGCCGTCGTAAGCGAGAAGCATGCGAACTTCATCCAGGTTGACGCAGGCGGGAGTGCCACGGATGTTTATAGCCTGCTCACGGCCGTGCGAGCGCGTGTACTCGAGAGTTCCGGAACCTCATTGATCAGCGAGCATCGTTTTGTTGGTTTTGGGTTCACGCCGTGAGTCGCCGACGAGAATTGACATCAAGTGCCGCCCGCCCGAGCCCAACGAAGCGCGCGCCGACAAGATCGCCTCGGGCCCAGAGGGACTCCTCCGCAAAGACCGCTGCAGCGACGCGAGCGACGAAGCGACCCCGACGAGGGCTCCGTCGTTTGACGAAATGGACACTCGCGATGGGCATAGTGGTAACGGGACTCGCTTTTGGCGCCCAGTGGATACTGCACCAGTCCATTTTTCGTGTTCAGCACGTGAAGTTCGTGGGACTTCGTCATGAAACGTCCAACGCCGTCCTCGCCGCGTCAGGTCTCTCGATTCATCCCACGATGCTGGGCGTGACTGATGGCGAAATGAAGGCCAAGCTGTCGACGTTCACCTGGATCAATTCCGTGAAAGTTACGAAGCACTGGCCTAACACCGTTGTCGTCACCGTGCACGAAAGTGTCGCGGTGGCCGTTGCCTATACGAACAAACACGTGCTCGAGTACGTCGATGAGAGAGGTCGCGCACTTGGCCCCGCGCCGGTGAATGAGAACTTGCCCACTCTCGACTATCTCTTACCCAAAAAATCCACGTGGCCCTACCAGACACTCGGCCGGGGAGCTGCGTACGTCGCGAGTCAGCTCCCGCGCGCTTTCAGCACACAGGTTTCACTCGTGAAGGAAGACTCGTCTGGCACCGTCACTTTGAAGATGACTACGCCCTTGACGTTTATTCTCGGGCCGCCGACAAATCTTCACGCTAAGTTCGTCGCAATCGCTTCAGTCATCGCGCATAGCGTCCTAGTTCCGGGTGACGTGGTTGACGTAACGGTGCCGGACGAGTTGGCGGTGACCCCTCCAGGGTCATCCTAAAGATGGGGCATTTGACCAAAATGCAAGCAATGACTAGCCTTCAGTGACTGTTCGCCGTGCCGTCCCTGCGAAGGCGGTAACAATAGATGGTCTAGCCAAGGGGAGCCCATGAGTCTTAATCAGAGCAACTACCACGCCGTAATCAAAGTAATTGGCGT
>Ga0208357_1000499_pt1 | contig 31946 bp, 20 predicted proteins | sample NGESurdeep092012_6_FD_184487 | JGI IMG/M metagenome (GOLD analysis project Ga0208357, IMG submission 184487) | Arctic peat soil microbial communities from Barrow, Alaska - NGEE Surface sample F52-2 deep-092012 (SPAdes) | ecosystem: Environmental > Terrestrial > Soil > Wetlands > Peat ...
GAAGGGCTTGCCGGTGCCGGCAATATCATGCGCTAGCTCGATGTTGGACTGCGCGGAGATGGTGGGCAGCAGGTTGAAGCGCTGAAAGACAAAGCCAATCTGCGAACGGCGCAGGCTGGTGCGCTGCGGATCGGAGAGCCGGGAGAAGTCTTTGCCCTGAATAAAGAGCGAGCCGGCGGTGGCCGAGGTAAGGCCGCCGAGCACATAGAAGAGCGTCGACTTGCCGGAGCCCGATGGACCAACGATGGCTACGAACTCGCCGGGGTCGACGTCGAACGTGACATCCCGCAGAGCTGCGACCTTGAGCTTGCCGGAGCGATAGGTTTTGCCGAGGTGCTTGGCTGAGATGATAGGCGGCACGGTGCTGGTTGATTCCTCTGGGGCGACTAAGACTGCTGCGCTGGTTGATTCCATAGACCCTTCAAGTCTATCGCAGGGACGACAGTCTACACGTATCGCTTCAGGCTACGCCGACAGAGGAAGCGCCAAACTCTGAGCCTCCCTGCTCAAGGAAGCTGAGTTCCAGCCGGATCGTGAGAATTCGGCGGCGCTTGGCCTGGCGGGGGTTGTGATCGCGCACGGTGCAAAGGCCTGACATCCGGGTATGGCTGTCACGGGTGAGTTCGACGCCGGCGGACATGAGGCCGCTGTAGAGCTCAAAGACGGAGCGCAGCTGCACTTCGAGGCGCAACTCAGTCATGGTTGGCGACAGGGCGCGCTGCTCCAGGACCCAGCAACCGCAGGCGGCGACGGCATCCAGGAGCGAGGGAACGACCTGGCGGTAGTCCGCATAGCTATGACCCCGCAGTTCGATCATGGGCGTCTCCGGTGGCAGAAGATCCGGCACCGCTGCAGGAACAGACTTCATGGTCATGGCTGGTTTCAAGCTCCCAGTCGCTTATCGGAGGGGGGTGGCAGAACATCAGCCCTGTAGCAGGCTGCTACGTCGATACGGGTGCGGACGGTCATGATTCATCTTCCCGGAAGAGGCGGAGGACTGGGTACACTGAGAGCAGGAGAGTGGCCCTTGGTCATCGGACTTGGTACCGACCTCATTGAAATTGAACGCATCGAGCGCAGTGTGGAGCGTTTTGGCGATGCGTTTCTGCAGCGGGTCTACACGCCCGGCGAGATCTTGTACTGCCAGAGCAAGAGGAACGCAGGGGAGAGCCTGGCGGCTCGTTTTGCAGCCAAGGAAGCGGGGGCGAAGGCTCTCGGTACAGGGATCAGCCGGGGTGTGAGCTGGCGCGAGTTCGAGGTGCGACGCCTGCCGGGGCAGCGGCCTGAGTTGCACCTGAGCGGCCGCGCCGCAGAGATTGCCAAAGGTTTGGGAATCCGGCGGCTGGCACTGAGCCTTACGCACTCCCGCAGCGTGTCCATGGCGGTGGTGGTGGCGGAGGATTAGGGTCGGATCGCAAGCGCCCCTGGCTGCATCCAACGCGTGAGAGAACCTGCGCTACCCCGGTTTTGAGTAACGCACTGATACGATATCTTTACCAGCGTGCACAGCCCGCCGTGCTGCCACCGTCGAGAGATCTTCGAGGAGTTCTATGCCCAGCCAGCAGGAAGTAAAGTGGTCGCAACTCAAGGTCGGAGTGATTGTGCTGGTCGCGATCGCCCTTCTAAGCGGGCTGATGTTCCTGATGACGAGCGCCTCGGGCATGAGTGTTTTCAGCCACAAAATCATCCTCGTAACCTACTTTGAGAACTCTGCAGGACTTAAAACAGGAGCGCCCGTGAATCTGGAGGGTGTGACCATTGGCGAGGTAAAAGCCGTCGAGGTTTCGACCGATCCGGCCCGCAAGCTCAGCCCGGTAAAAGTTGTGATGAAGATCGATCCAAAGTACGGGGGCAGCCTGCATACCGATTCGACAGCCTCCTTATCGACGGTTGGCGTGTTGGGCGATACGGTCGTGGACATCAACAGCCAGGTGGCTGTGGGGCCGGAACCGAAGAGCGGCGCTGAACTCCGGACACTTGAAACGCCGAACCTGACCGACGTGATCAAGTCGAGCCAGGGGACGGTCGAAAGCCTCAATGCCATCCTCGTTAAGATGAGCGCCGTCGTGGATGCAATTCAGAGTGGCCAGGGCTCGCTGGGCAAGCTGATCAATGATCCGGCGCTCTACAACCAGGCCACGGCTACGGTCAGCGAGCTGCAACTGCTGACGCATAACCTGAACAGCGGACAGGGCTCGTTGGGCAAGTTGATGCACGACCCCGTACTCTACGACCATCTGAACGATACCGTGACTAAACTGGACAACATTGCGACGGCGTTGAACTCTGGCCAGGGGACGGCGGGCAAGTTGTTGAAGGACGATTCCCTGTACAACAATCTGAATTCGACCGCGAAGCATGCGAATTCACTACTGGCGGAGGCGGATGCCGGCAAGGGCGCACTCGGAATGATGGCCAAGGACCCGGCGTTCGCCGCCAGGCTGAACCACACGGTGACAGAACTGGACACGGTCCTGACGAATGTGAACCGTGGCAAGGGAACGCTTGGCAAGCTGGCTACGGACGACGCAGTCTACACAAACCTGAACACGCTGCTGAGCTCGAGCAACGATTTGGTGGGCGCGATTCGCACCGATCCGAAGAAGTACCTGACCATCCGCATGAAGATCTTTTAGCACGTCCGGTGTTGCACGGAAACTTTTCTTAGGCTCCCTGCGTCCTTTGGACATCGCCTGACGTTACGCGGTTTCGAGCTAGCCATATTGCACAAGGTGCAATGTGCTGGCTTCGACATCGCGTACAGCCGTTTTGCAAAGGAGCTTCATGCGCACCCTCGTCCAAGTTGCCCTGCTGGCCCTGGCCACGCCTCTATGTTTAGCCCAGACCTTTACCTCGCCAGCCGATGCCGGCCCGACCACGGCACCCAAGAAACCTGTAAGTTTCGATGTCACGGCGATCGATAAGACCGTCGATCCGTGCACCGACTTCTACCAGTACGCCTGCGGCAACTGGAGAAAAGATAATCCGATTCCACCGGACCAGGTTCGGTGGGGACGGTTCAACGAGCTGAGCGAGCGGAATAACTACCTGCTGTATACCGATTTGAAGGCCGCAGCCGATGCGCCGAAGACCGCACTTCAGAAGCAGTACGGCGACTACTTTGCAGCGTGCATGAACACCGAAGTGGTCGATAAGCTGGGAGCGAAGCCGCTCGAGCCAGAGCTCAATGCCATCGCCTCATTGAACTCGGCCAGCGAATTGGCAGCCTTCAACGCCAAGCAAGAGAAGCGCGGCGGGGGAGGATTCTTCGGTATCCGCGTGACGCAGGACCAGAAGGACAGCTCGCAGCAGATCGCAGCCACGGGACAAGGTGGACTGACTCTGCCTGATCGCGACTACTATCTGAATCCTGATGCTCGCTACGTCACGATCCGCGCGGAATATGTCGATCACATGCGCAAGATGTTCATGCTGCTGGGCGATACGGGCGACAAGTCCATTGCCGAAGCCGCGGACGTGATGCGCATTGAAACCGCGCTGGCGAAGGGTTCAATGGATCGCGTCGAGATGCGCGACCCAGCCAAGCGTTACCACGTGATGACCATCGACGAGGTGCAGAAGCTTAGCCCGACGTACAACTGGGAGACCTACCTGGACGGCATGGGTATGCCGCAGGTAAAGACGATCGACGTCACGAGCCCGCAGTATGTCGTGGCCGCCAACGAGGAACTCAGCACCGAGCCGATTCAGGCGATTAAGAGCTATCTGCGCTGGCATGCAGTGCATGAGGCAGCTCCTCTGCTCTCGAAGCCGTTTGAGGACGAGAACTTCGACTTCTTCTCTGCAACGCTGCAGGGCCAGAAAGAGGAGCAGCCACGCTGGAAACGCTGCACCCGGCTCACCGATCGCGCGCTCGGCGAGACCGTTGGACAGGATTGGGTGAAGCAGAACTTCCCACCCGACGCCAAGGCCAACATGGAGAAACTGGTGCATGCACTGGAGGCCTCCATGGCTGCCGACCTGAAGACGCTGCCGTGGATGAGCGATGCCACGAAGGTGGAGGCTCGCAAGAAGCTCGACGCGATCACCGACAAGATCGGATACCCGGCGCACTGGCGAGACTACTCCAGCGTCGTTGTGAAACGGGATGACCTGCTGGGCAACGTGGAGCGAGCAAACAACTTCGAGCGCAAGCGCAATCTCGATAAGTTCGGAAAGCCGGTCGACCCATCGGAGTGGGGCATGACTCCTCCGACGGTCAACGCCTACTACAACCCTCCCCAGAACAATATCAACTTCCCTGCCGGCATTTTGCAGCCGCCGTTCTATGACAATGCGAAGGACCCGGCGGTCAACTTCGGCGGCATCGGCGTGGTCATCGGCCACGAGATGACGCACGGCTTTGACGACCAGGGCTCCAAGTACGACCTGCACGGCAACGTGAAGGTGTGGTGGACCCCGGAAGATCTGGCCAAATTCAAGGAGCGCACCGAGTGCACTGCCAAGGAATACGACGGCTTTGAGGTCGCACCCGGCCAGCACCTGAATGGACACCTGACGCTGGGCGAAAACACCGCCGACAACGGCGGCATCCGGATCGCCTACCAGGCGCTGATGGACACGCTGGCCAAGGAAGGCGCGGCCGCCGAGCCGGGCTATGTTGATGGCAAGCGTGACGGCTATACGCCGGAACAGAGGTTCTTCATCACCTTTGGACAGGTGTGGTGCCAGAACGAGACGGAGCAGGCGGCGCGTGTTGGCGCGAAGACCGATCCGCACAGCACAGGTGAGTGGCGCACCAACGGTACGGTGCAGAACTTCGACGAGTTCGGCAAGGCGTTCGGTTGCAAGGTTGGGCAACCGATGATGCCCGTGGGCGGAGGCTGCCGTACCTGGTAAGCGAGAGGTACTGCGTGGATTCACCAGCCCCGGACTTCGGTCCGGGGCTTTTCCTTGTCGCGGCAGAGTGAGTCAGATGACCCTGCATCATCAGCCAGATAGGTCTCGTTACGCTTTATACGCTGCATGATCATTCGCTCGCCTGACTAACAAACGGCGGAGATATGTTGGCAATTGGAGCCCGGAGGCGGATTCGATCGGACGAAAATTGGCGTAAAGTCGCTCTACCTTCTACAATCAGGAACAAGGTTTGTACTCCCCTGAGACAGATTTCCCCGTTCGCACAAGCCATGTCGGCTAATCCCGAGCGGGTGATGAAGGAAGCGCATGAAGTTGAGTTTGGTTGGCCGGTGGTCGATGGCCTGTTTCGCGTCGTTGGCATTAGGTCTTGGCATGACTGCCTGTGGTGGCGGCACCATTGGTTACATGTGGGTGTTAGGGCAGCAATACAACCAGCTTGTCGGCTTCAAAGTTGACGAGTATTCGGGAAACTTGACGGAGGCGATCAATTCGCCGTTCGCAAGCAATGGCTCGGTTCCTGTCTCGATCGTGGTGAAGACGGGTGGCAGGTATATCTACGTCATCAACCAGGGAACGGGCGGAGACCGCACTAAACGCGGAACGGGGCAGTCCATCGCCCTGTACAGCGCTGGCGGCGACGGCACGCTTACCTTCCAGCAGTCCTACCAGAGCCAGGGGTATATCAGCGAGTGGGCCCAGATGGACCCCAGCGGCACGTATCTTTATGTTGTGGACAAGTACTCTCCGAGCGCCGACGCCAACGGCCTCTATGATGGCCCGAACATGGACGGCAATGGTGCCATTTCGGTCTTCTCGACCGATCCGAATACCGGTCGCCTGTCGCTGGTCACCAATGCCCAGACGCAGGTTCATGGTGTGAACACACCGTTCTGGGAGGTGGGACCTTCGCCGATCATGGCGAAGTCGCAGGGCGGTTGCCTGTTCACGCTCAACAGCGGGCTGACTAACAACGTCCAGACCGTCACACCCTATTCGATCGGCTCGAATGGTCAGTTGGTCAACACTACGACTGGAAACATCATCGTCACGTCGCCGACCAGCACAACGACCAACCTCACCTCGATCAACGGCTCCGGAAGCTTCATGTTCCTCACCGACGCGGCGAATGACCTGTTGTTCGGCTACAGCATGGGCGGCAACTGCGCTTTGAATGCCCTGAACGGCGGTACGACGAACCTCGCAACCTACTTCCCGAACACATCCAATCCGTCCTATTCGCTGATTGACAGCTCTGGCAAGTACATCTACGTGCTCAATAAGTCGACCACCAGCACGGTGACCACGACACCGTACAGCTCGATCTCGCCGTTCTCGATCAACCCGTCCAACCATGAGCTTCAGGCCATCGGGAGCACCACCTATCCCGTCGGCGCGGGACCGACCTGCATGGTGGAAGACCCGACGAATCAGTATATGTATACGTCCAACTTCAATGATGGGACGGTCACGGGCAAATACTTCAATCAAACAACCGGCGAACTATCCCAGCTGTCGAGGGGTTCGACGTTCACGGCCACTGGGCTGGCTTCCTGCCTGGTCATCAGCGGAACGATTGACTAATAGGTTAGCGATTTCCCGGCAGGGCCTTTCGGGACTCTGCCGGCAGACTTCACTCTCCGGCCTTCGGGCCGGCATTCAAAGACGGGCCGATTTCGACGCCCGATGCAAGGGAAGCGCATGAAGTTCAACATGATCAACCGCACAGCCGCCAAGGCAGCGGTGCTATCTTTGGCAATTGGGCTCGGTACCGTGGCCTGCAGCCGTGACTACACTGCGGCGTACGTGTACTCGGTGTCCAACTCAACCGGCCAGGTGAACGCGTTTGGGGTGGACTACCAGACCGGAATTCTCGTCCAGATCAGCGGTTCGCCTTTTGCCAGCAACCTGACGAATCCGTCGACCGCGATCGCTGCGCCCAACGGCAAGACGCTGTACGTGATCGGCGGGAGCCAGAACGCCAATGTAGCAGTGTTGAGCATCGGTACGGACGGCAAGCTCTATGCGAAGGCGACTCCCAACATCACGGGGACCTACCCGACGGCAGCGGCCATCGATTCTACGGGCACCAATCTGTATGTGACGTACACGTACCAGAGCGGCTATTCCCCGAATTCGCCGGGCCCTGGTGGAGTCACCATCTTCCCCATCGGCACCGATGGAACACTGGGCACACCGACCAATGTCAACGTGGGCTTCAATCCCATCGCCATTGGCGCGTCGGCTCCTACCTGCACGGCTACCCCGGCGCTGCCGAGTTCGGTGACCGGCATCACCTCCCCCAATTGCATCATCCTCAGCTCGAGTTCCACCACCAACAATGGCTTTACCAACTCGTTCGTCTATGTGGTCGACGCCGAAGTTGCGGCGGCTAAGCCTACGGTGCTGGGCTTTGCAGAGAACATCAAAGACGGCAGCCTGACACCGCTTTCGGGCACGAACATGACCACCTTCCAGGGGACCTCGGCAGGCGTAGCGCCCAGCGCCATCGCCATCGATCCGACTGGGAAGTATCTGTACGTCACGGACAAGCAGCAGAACGAGGTCTTCGGGTATCAGATCGCAGGAGCGACGACGGGCAACCTTACGCCGCTGATCTCCAGCCCCTTCGCAACGGGCGGCTTCCCGGTGGCGATCACGATCGACCCGCGAGGCAAGTATGTCTACGTGGCCAACTACAACTCGAGCACGGTGAGTTCTTACTCGCTGAACCTTTCGAATGGCTCGCTGGGTGCATCTGCCGGCTCGGGCTTCGCCACGACGACGGGCCCAACCTGCGTAACAATTGAGCCCGCGCTGGGCATCTACCTGTACACGTCGGATTATCTGAACGCCTCGATCTCGGGCGGCCAGTTGAGCCCTGACACCGGGCAGTTGACCGCGGTTTCGAACTCGTTCTTCCCGACGAGCAGCCAACCAGTCTGCGTCGTGTCGGTCGCCAACGGCCCGCACTCGATCCAGTTGACGATCCCGTAGACAGACGGAAGCAATCCAGAAGCGCCCGGCCAATGGCCGGGCGTTTCTATTTCTACACCGAGCCATTGAATGTCAGAGGTATACCGTCAGCTATCCTAGGATCATGCTTCATTCTTCCAGCTTCAATCTCGGCAGCATCACTGCGGGCAACGGCGAGCTCTTCCTGATCGCCGGTCCGTGCGTGTTGGAGTCCGAGCCTCATGCCCGCAAGCTCGCCGACGCCATCCAGCGCATCACCTCCGATCTTGGCGTACCGTACATCTTCAAGGCCAGCTACGATAAGGCCAATCGTACGTCCATTCACAGCTTCCGAGGGCCTGGCCTCACCGAGGGTTGCCGCATTCTGCGCGCCATTGGCGAGAGCAACCATCTCCCTGTTCTGACCGATATCCATACGCCGGAGCAATGCAACGCGGCGAGCAATGCACTCGGCCCCGTCGAAGCAATGCTCCAGATTCCTGCATTTCTCTGTCGCCAAACTGACCTGCTGATAGCGGCAGCAGCCACGGGCCGAGCCATCAATATCAAAAAGGGCCAGTTTGTCGCACCGTGGGACATGCGGCACGCCGTCGACAAGGTCCGCGACTCCGGCAATCCCCGCGTCGCGCTGACCGAGCGCGGTGCCAGCTTCGGCTACAACAACCTGGTCGTCGATATGCGTTCGCTGCCGATCATGCGAGGCTTTGCGCCGGTGATCTTCGACGCTACTCACTCGGTACAGATGCCGAGCGGAGGCAATGGCGTCTCCGGCGGCCAGCCTGAATTTATCCCCGTACTCGCGGGCGCCGCCGTGGCTGCGGGGATCGACGGCATCTTTTTGGAAGTCCACGACAATCCTGCCGAGGCGAAGTCAGATGGAGCCAACGCCCTGCACCTCAACCTGCTGAAGCCAACGCTGGAACGACTGCTGGCCATTCACATTGCAGCCCACCCCTAGGAGCTTGTTGCACTTGGTCTCATACTGCGGCTGATCCTGATTCTGATTCGTCGATCGACATCCGCGGAGACGAGCGAGTTCAGGACGTATCCGCAGCATTCCGCTGTCGTTCCTGTGCGGTCTGAGGCGTTGCCTCCAAGCCTTCAGCGCGGTAGAGTGATGCCGTGCCCTCCACACGTTCCGCCGACAATTTGAACGGGTCGCCACCGCAGCAGCGACCTCGGTTGCTCCTCGCCGTTCTGGCTCTGGGACTCGCGTTTACCGCTGGAAGCGCACTCACCGGAGCGGCGCAAAGCTTTCCGCCGCTTCGCCCCGGGTACGCAGGCGACGGGTCCTGCGCCGGCTGCCATCGCCAGCAGTCGCTCAGCTATCTACGCACTGCGCATCGCTTCACCTCGCAGCTGCCGACTCCGGAATCGGTCCACGGCTCCTTCGCCCCCGGCACGAATGTCCTCACCATCGTCGCCCCGAACAACGACAGCGGCGAACCCTCGCTACAGTTCCGTATGGACCACGAAGCAGGCCGCTACTATGAGACCGCCATCACTGGCTTCGGGACGCAGTTGCAGCGGCAACGCGAGAGTATCGATATCGTCACCGGCTCCGGCAAGCGCGGCCAGACATTTCTCTACTGGCAGGGCGACCAGCTCTTCGAACTCCCCGTAAGCTATTGGACCGCCGGCCACCGCTGGATCAACAGCCCGGGATACGACGACGGAACCGCCAACTTCTCCCGCCCCATCTACCCTGCTTGCATGGAGTGCCATGCGAGCTATCTCCGCCCGCGGTCTGACTCGCCCGATACCAACCGCTTCGATCGTGCTTCCTTCGAGCCCGGCATCGGCTGCGAGACCTGCCACGGCCCCGGCGCAAAGCATGTGGCGCTCGAAGCTGAGCGCGTGGCACACCCCTCCAAACCCGATCCTAAAATCGAAAGCGAACTTGCCGCTGCCGCCATTCTCAACCCCGCAAAGTTCTCTCGGGACCGACAGATCGACCTCTGCGCGCTCTGTCACAACGGCATCGCGCGCGAGCCACTCGCCACGGCATTCTCCTACGTGCCCGGCCAGCCGCTCAGCAAGTACTTCCGGCGGCTCGACGTCGCCCCCGTCGAGCATCCCGACGTCCATGGCAACCAGGTTGGCCTGCTCGAACGCAGCCGCTGCTTCCGTGAGTCGGCCAACATGACCTGCTCCACCTGCCACGACACCCACGCGCCTGAACGAGCCGCTGCGAGTTACTCCGAAAAGTGCCTCAGCTGCCACAGGTGGCAGGCCTGCCCCGAATCGAAGCAAATCGGCGTCGGCATCACGTCCCGCTGCGTCGCCTGTCATATGCCTATTGAGCCGACTACGGTCATCGTCTCCACCACAGCCGGTGCCGAGGTCCATGCCACGATGCGCAACCACTGGATCAAGGTCTACCCGACCGTCTCCAGGCCCTGACAGCGCTCCCCCCCGGAGAACGCCTTGCCGTTACCGATCAGCCACTACGGCTTCGGCGCAGGAGCGCCACTCATCTTCTGGGTCAGTGCCTCGTCCGCCTGCTTGTTCATTCTGCCGGCGATAGCAAACTCCACCTTTGCATCGTTCGCGCGTCCCAGTGCCCGATACGCCCGCGCCAGTTGAAAGTGCGTCGACGCGTCCTCAGCGTTCAAGGCGATCGCCTTCTCTAACTCCTTCACCGCGACGTCGTTTCGCGCGGTCTTCGCATACAGCACTCCGAGGTCGCGGTGCACCATCGCCATCGCAGGCGCCGCCGCAGCAGCCCGCACAAGTTCCGGCTCGGCCTTGTCATATTGCTCCATCTGCAGATAGGAGTCGCCCAAATACGCCAACGCCTGAGTCTGAGCCGGATCGTTCGCCACTTCCGCAGCAAACTCCGCCGCCGCCTCGGCAAACTGCCTCTCCTTCCACAGCAAGTATCCCAGTCCGAAGTGCACGTCCGGCTGCTTCGGGTTCGCCCGCACCGCTGCTCGAAACTGCTCGACGGCTCCCGCATCGTCACCCTGAGCATCGAGTGCCTCACCGGTCAGCATGTCCGCCTCCGCGGACTCAGGATTCAACGTCAGGATTTGCTTGCTTACATCGGTCACGCACTTGTACTGCTTGCTCCACAGACAACTGTGTGCCAGCGTTAGCCGCAGTTCCAGGTTCTGCGGATCCTTCGCCGCTGCCTTCTCCAGGTAGGGCACCGCCACCAGATAATCCCCCATGCCGTAGTGGCACATCCCCAGCAGGATGGTCATCCGCTGGTCGCCGGGATGCAGTCGCAGCTCCGCCGTAAAGATCGGGATGGCCTGCGAGAACTTTCCTGCCTTGAAGAGTGCGAGCCCAAGGTTCAACCGAACGCCCGGAAGATTGGGGTTCGCCTTCATCGCTCGGCGGTCGTACTCCGCAGCTGCGTCATAGTGCTCCTGTCGCGCCTCCAGCAGTCCCAGGTGCGCAAGTGCTTCTGCGTTTTTTGGATTGGCTTGAACCAGCGCCTGCCACACTTGCTCCGCGTCTGCATTGCGGCCCTGTTGCTCAAGGGCCATCGCGGTTGTCCTGTCGATTCCCTGGGCAAACGCGGGTGTAACAAAAACTGCAGCGAATACCATCGCGCCTGCGCACGACAACCAATTATGCCACCCAGACCCCGTCACTCGACCTCCATAGACCGCGCTCCACCACACTACGCGGCCCCACGCTCGCCTGCAATCTCTCGCTGCCCATAACTGAAACTCACCACAGATAGCCAAGGCGCGGCAGAGATATCTCTGCCGCGCCTCGGGTTAAGGGTTGCGCTTAGAAGATGAACTTGCCGCCGAACTCCAGACTGCGGGGATCGTAGAACGAGTTCACCTGACCAAACGTCGAGTTGCCGGGACCGGTATACGTGTTGTTGATCCCGCTCGCCTCCGAATGATTGAAGGTGTTGAACGACTCAGCGCGGAACTGCAAGCTCATGTTCCCATGGATCGCGAACGACTTGTAGAGCGAGGTGGTGAAGTTTACACGTCCCGGTCCAACAATCGCATCCTTGCCAGCATCACCGAAGCCCTGGTTTGGACCGCCGGCCCAGGCCGGGGTTGGTGAGCTGAACTGGCTGTTGTTGATCCAGCGGCTGGAACTCGGATTCAGCAACCAGCTACCACGGCTCCTGTTGTACTTTACCTTGCCCAGTACGTTCGGACGGTTAGTATAGCCGCCGCCCAACCCGATTGGGTCATAGTTGATACCCAGGTGCGGACCGATGTTCCCGCCGCCGTTGTTGATGACCGGACCCGACTCGAAGATCGTCGTTCCAGCCAACTGCCAGCCGCCAAGCAACGTGTGCATGAGCCCGCTCTCCTTGAAGAAGGGCAGATTGTAGATGTAGTTCGCGCTTAGGATATGGCGACGGTCGAACGCGCCAGAACCCTTGTCATACTTCAGGTTGAAGGGGTTGCCCACGCCGTTCAGATCGTAGCTCGAGACGTCGATCTCATGCGACCAGGTGTAATCAATTTCACCACTCAGGCCCCAACGGTTCTGCGCTCGCACGCTTGTCTGGAAGCCGTTGTAGTTGCCATTCGTGGTGTTCTCCTGCTGGTTGATACCGCCGAAGCCGGGGTACTGGCGCAGCTGGTCCGCAACGGGAATCGACTGGCCTCCAGGGTTCGTGCCGGAGTGGTTGTTTGGATCGCCGGCGTTCGCCCGCGTGTACGCAGCATAGTTGTTCCCAAGGCTTGCATTTGTGTTGGGAGCAATCAACGGTGTGTTCAGCGAGTAGTTGTTGATGTTGCGCTCGATGTTCTGGTGCCATGCGATATTGCCAACATACTGCACAATCCAGATCACTGAAGGAGCCAGCTGATGCTGCATGCCGAGGCTGAACTGCGCCACGGCCGGAGCCTTGTAGGTCTGCGCCAAGGTGGTGCTGCCCTGTGCGAAGGACGGTATTGCCGCCGTTCCGCCCGTGACCCAACTGGTGCCCTGGTTGCTGAACTCCACATTGTTGGCCGAAGGCGTGTTGGCGAACGGCGCTGCTGTTGCTGCGTTGTAGATGTCGTTGCCCTGAAGCCGCTCAAAGAATGTTCCAAAGCCGCCACGAATCACGGTTCTGCCATTCCCAAACACGTCCTCAGAGAAACCTACGCGCGGTTGCAGTGTATTGAAGTCGTTGGTCACCAGACCGCGGGGAACACCGGCTACTCCAGCCAGATCGACTCCGTTCAGGTAATACGTGCCGCCGTTGATGGTCTGGAAGCCGGGACCCGTCGTCACCAGCGCACCGCTTCCTCCCACGCCATTGTTCCATCCAGGCGCTTCGCTCTGCAGGTAATGCGCCGGGTTGAAGTTGCCAATCGCGTTGCTCGTCTCAAAGGCATGAGGCAGAGCGTCGTAGCGCAGGCCCAACTGCAGGCTCAGGCGCGGCGTCACGTGCCATGTATCCATCGCATAGGCCGAGACAGTGTTGTTCACGTAATGCCGGATCGGCGCCTGCTGCGACTGGGAGTAGCTCGCTGAAAGGCCAAGCAGCATATCCAGGAACGGATCGCCTGTCTGGTTGTTGAACTGGTAATCGCCCTCTGCATCGAGGAACAGCTTCTGGTTCTTGTCGTACTTGTTCCAGCTGGCGCCAAACTTCATCTCGTGTCTGCCCTGCTGGTAGGAGACATCGATCTTCGGCTCATAGTCGTTCGCAGCATTGTGCCATGGCGCCGAACCTGGGTGCTCCTGAACGCCGTACACTCCGTTCCACTGCATTCCCGGAACCGCAGTTGCACCGTTCGAGAAGAACGGATGCGTCGAGAAGCCCGCAGGCAGGTTGCCCAAGGCCGAGTTCGTGATATTGATGACGTTGCCGTCGTAGTTCAGGCTGGCTTCTACGAGCAGGTTGGAGGACAGTGTGGCCGTAATCTTGAGCGCCGCGCTGGTGGAAGGGTTGTTGAAGACGCTGGTGATCGTCGGCCACGTTCCACCGCTCCAGCCGATCATCGGCGCGGCAGCACTCTGGCTCACGGAGTCATGGATATAGTGACCTAGAATCTGCCACTTCTCGTTGACGCGATGATCGATGCGGACAATATCGTCGCGCACATTGATCGGCAGAGACGCCTGCCCGATGAACTGATCATTCGCTGCATTCGGCTTCGGAACGATTCCCGAACTCAGGTAGAGAACCGCATTGGGGTCGAACAGATTTGCGGGAATGATATTGTTGGTGAACTGCTGGCCTTGAACCAGTCCATCGCCCGCGATCTTCGCAGCAATCACCGGATCGCCGACCACTGGCACAATCGGAATAATCGGTGTCGAAGCAAATTTTGGCGAGACATACTTCAGGTCCGTGCCCGCGGTTGGAAAGTCCGCCAGAGGCAGCGTTTTGTTCTCTGCCGCACCGCTGCCTTGGATCAGCTTGCGCCACTCTTCGTTCCAGAAGAAGAATGTCTTGCCCTTCGCATACAGGTGCGGGATGAACAGCGGGCCGCCAATGTTGAACCCGTAGATGTTGTAGTTCAGCTTCGAGCGCTTACTCACAGTCGCCTGCTGCTTGTTCAACACCGAATTCGCATTGAAAACCGTGTTCCGGTTGAACTCCCATAGTTCCCCGTGGAAGTGCGTCGTGCCGCTCTTCAGCGAGAGACTGATCGTCGCGCCTGACGAGATGCCATAGTCCGGCGGGTAGTTCGATGCGAGGGTCTCGATCTGCGCGATCGCGTCCTGCGAGGGTTCAATGGAGCTACCACCTGCGCCGCCACGATCATCCGCTTCGCCACCGTCGATCAGCCAGATGTTGTGGCTCTGCCGGAGCCCGTTCACGCTGATCGATGCACTCGATCCGACCGAGGTCGGTGTGTTGTTGTCGGGAAGGTTGGAACTAACGCCCAGGCCCAGCGCGACCAGTGCTGAAAAGTTCCGGTTCTCAGTCGCGATCGACTCAATCTGCTGCGCGCTGACCAGGGTGCTGACCACGTTCGAGTCCGTCTGAACCGTCAACTGGTCGGCCGTCACCTCGATCGTCTGACTCACATTGCCCACAGGCAGCGAGGTTTTCACCGCCAGTGTCTCCGAAACGTTCACCGCCAGACCATTCGATACCTTCGTCTGGAAGCCCTTGGCCGAAACCGACAGATTGTACGAGCCCGGATTCAGTCCCGGAAAGCTGAAGTAACCGAGGTTGTTACTGACGGTTTGGGAAGTGTATCCGGTGGCCGTGCTCGTTAGGGTAACGGCCGCCCCCGGAATGGCCGCTCCTGCGTCGTCGACCACCGTGCCGGTGATCAGTGAGTTCTGCTGCGCCCATGCGGTCTTACCCATCGGGAGGAGCAGAAACAGTGCAAGCAGTGTAAGTCCTAAACTCCAGCTGCGTCTTAGATTCATATTTCACGACCTCAAAGTGTGTGTTGGACAGGGCACCAAAGTAGGCAGCCTGTTCCGTAGTTGTAAGTACTCTGAATGAACCACTAAAACCTCGCTCAACCGTTTTAGTAGAGACACTCAGATAGCCTTTTGTGAGTTCGATGGAGAACAATATCCATCAAAAGTATGATTGTCAAACACTTTTTTCATCACAAGGATTTATCGTTCGGCCCGGCAACAAAACAGAGGAAGCGTCGCCACACGACGTTAGTTACGGAGCCTCCGCCGTTCCATACACTTCCAGCGCATCGCACTCATCGGAACCGCAATAAGCTATGTGCAAGATCGCTCGATTTGCGTAGCGTTCAGCGTTCCTGGAGGTTGCCTCGGGCGGTCGCGCTCCTTCCGGTCCGGGTCCGCACGTCCTGCTCTTTGGACATCGCATCCGGCCCTCTTCACGAAATCGTTTTTGCAGGATTAGTATGCTAAGGCACCTGCAACTAGTCCGCGCCGTGCAAGCGCAGCGGTTTTCCATCGCTTCTGACGTCATCCTCTTTGAAGGACTCCGAGACATGTTCAAGCTCCGCTTTCCTGCCGCCTTTGGTCTGCTCCTCGCCACCACCGCCGCCGTACTCGCATTTCCCTCCCATGCTCAAAGCCCGCATCCGCTTACCGCTGCCGAGCAGCATCGCGTCGACGAACTCGTCCACAAGATGACGCTCCAACAGAAACTCGATTACATCGGCGGTACTGGCTTTGCCGTCCGCGCCGTCCCGTCGCTCGGCCTCCCGGCATTTGAGATGTCGGACGGCCCCTATGGGACCCGCTCCAACGCTGGCTTCCCCCCACCGTCTACTCCGCGGGGATTGGCCTCGCCGCATCCTGGGACCCCAAGCTTGCCGTTGAGGTCGGTGGCGGCATTGGCCGCGACGCCCGCGCCCGCGGTGTCGATTACATGCTCGGCCCCGGGGTCAACATCTACCGCTCGCCGCGGAACGGACGCAACTTCGAGTACTTCGGCGAAGACCCCTATCTGGCCTCACAGATCGCCGTCGGTTACATCGATGGGATGCAGGCACAGGGCGTCAGTTCCACCATCAAGCACTTCCTCGTCAACAACTCGGAGTTTCTGCGCCATGACTCGAACACCGTCGTCGGCGAGCGAGCGATCCGTGAGATCTATCTCCCCACCTTCAAGGCTGGCGCTGAGCAGGCGCACGTCGGCGCGATCATGGACAGCTACAACCTCATCAATGGCCAGCACGCCACCCAGAACCGCTACTTCAACATCGACATCGTCCGCAATGAATGGCACTACCCAGGCGTCGTCATGTCCGACTGGGATGCTACCTACGACGGCGTCGCCGCAGCCAACGGCGGCCTCGACATCGAGATGCCCACCGGCCAGTTCATGAACCCCAAGACCCTCGCCGCGGCCATCACAGACGGCAAGCTCTCCGAAGCCACCATCGACGAGAAGATCAAGCACATTCTCACCACCGCCATGAGCTTCGGCTGGATCGACGCCGACGGCCACGCCCGCACTCAGACCGACACCGATCTCTCCTTCGTCGACACGAAGAATAATGCCGTCGCTCTCCAGTCCGCGCGTGAGTCCGCCGTGCTGCTTAAGAACGATGACCATCTCCTGCCGCTTGAGAAGTCGCGCCTCAAGACCATCCTGGTCGTCGGCCCGGATGCTTATCCCGGCGTCGATGTCGGCGGCGGCAGCGCAGGCGTTGTACCCTTCCACCTCGTCAGCCCGGTCGAAGGCATTGCCGCCGCGCTCGGCTCCAACGTCAACGTGCTCTATGACCGCGGCCTGCCGACCATCTCCGAACTCGCCCACGCCACCGACTTCACCACCACCGAAGACGGCACCACCCCCGGCGTCACCGTCGAAGCCTTCGCCAACGCCGGCCTCTCCGGCACCCCCACCCAGACCACCACCCAAAAGCACATTAGCCTCGCAGGCATGAGTCTTGCCGCCATGGTCGCCAACCTCGACCAGTTCATGGACCTCCTCACTACCCTCTCGCAGTCCGCGCCCAAGCAGACCTCCAACCGCATCACCGGTTACTTCCACGCGCCCACTGCGGGCCGCTACCTTGTCGTCCTCGAAGGTTCCGGCGAAGGTTCCGGCGACCGCCTCTACGTCGATGGCAAGCTCGTCGTCGACGACTGGGCCTGGGTCCGCGCCTTCCAGCCCTGGGTCGCACTCGATCTCACCGCTGGACCGCACAAGATCGTCGCCGAGAACTACCAGAAGGGATTCTTTGGCGGGCACCTAGCCGTGGGCATCGCGCTTGCCGACAAGATCGTCCACGCCCGCGCCGTCGAGATGGCTGCGAAAGCCGATGCCGTCGTCGTCTGCGCCGGCTTTGACCACGACAGCGAGAGCGAGGGCGGCGACCGTACCTTCGCCCTCCCCGTCGGCCAGGACGAACTCATCAACGCAATGGCCGCAGCCAACAAGAAGACCATCGTCACCGTCACCGCCGGAGGCAACGTCGACTCCAACGCCTGGCTCGACCACGTTCCCGCAATCCTCTACACCTGGTACGCGGGTCAGGACGCCGGCACGGCTCTCGCCGAGATCCTCCTCGGCCAGACCAACCCTTCCGGCCACCTGCCCGCCACCTTCGAACGCCACGCCGACGACAACCCCTCCTACAACAACTACTACCCTGCACCGGGCTCCATCGACGTGCACTACAACGAAGGCATCTTCGTCGGCTACCGTGGCTACATTAAGAACAACGTCAAGCCGCTGTTCCCCTTCGGCTACGGCCTCTCTTACACCACGTTCAAGATCTCCGATCTCAAGGTGACTCCGGAATTCTCCGCTACCGACCCGCACGTCACCGTCAGCTTCAGCGTCACCAACACGGGTGACCGTGCCGGCGCCGAAGTCGCACAGGTCTATGTCTCCGACGGCCACGCCAAAGTCGAAACTCCCGAGCGTGAACTCAAGGGCTTCGAGCGCGTCGAACTCGCACCGAAGCAGACCAAACAGGTCTCGATCACCCTCAACCGTCACGCCTTCGCTTACTATGATGTCGACGCAAAGAAGTGGACCATCTCCGCCGGAAGCTTCGGCATCCACGTCGGCGACAACGTGGATGACCTCATCCTCAACGGCAAGGTCGAGATCCCCCAATCTATCGCGGCAAGCACTTTTTAATCGCTACAACTCTCATTCATGCTTCTTGGCGCGGCCGAGATCAGTCGGCCAAGATCCCCAGTAGTTATAGAATTGGCGGCCAGCTTATCTCGCAGGAAACCGGCATGGGGGAGTGACATCCTCTCTATACAAGATTCGTGGCCGCAACGACGACCTCGTCGCAGCCGGGTACAACGGGATGATGCGGCTGCCAGCTGCAGCCGCGAAGCGTATCGCGGAGGACGCACGGATCCAACCTGTCGCATCTTACCCAGTGAGCGATGCCTTTGCGAACCAATATCGCCACCCTTGTCGACGACTGGCGCCGCCACGCAGAGCGGGTCGCGGTGGTCGATTACAGGGGCAATCGCCGCTACCGCATGCGGTACGGCGAACTCGCAGGCCTCACCGATCGCTTCGCCTCGGAGCTCGCTCGTCGCGGCATCGCGGAGGGTGACCGAGTCATCCTGTGGGCGCCGAACTCTGCTGCATGGGTAGCCGCGTTCTTCGGCTGCGTGCTGCAAGGAGTGCTTGTGGTGCCGCTCGACGCAACCGGCACAACAGAATTCGCCGCACGCGTTCTCGCCGAAACGAGCCCGCGTCTTCTCGTAGGCGAACCCGCGCTGCTGTCGACATTGGACAGAGGCAACATCCCGTCGTTTGACCTCGACGATCTCAAGACGCTTCCGCCAGCGACACCGATTGTCGGCCCAACGCTCACGCGCGACACGCCACTGCAAATCCTCTCCACCTCAGGCACCACGTCGGAGCCCAAGGGTATCGTGCACACACACGGCAACCTGCTCGCATCGGTAGAGCCGATCGAGCGCGAGTATCAGCGGTATCGCCGGGCTGCGAGCCTGTATGGGCCGCTGCGAATCCTGCATACGCTTCCGCTGTCGCACGTCTTCGGCCAGTCCATGGGCTTGTGGTTGCCGCCAGTGCTCGGCGCAGAGGTTCACTTCGAATCGCGCCTGGAGGCAGCGCGGCTGGCCGGCATCCTTCGACGCGAAGGCATCACGGTATTGGCTGCCGTGCCGCGCCTGATGGAGCTTCTGCGCACCTACCTGCTGCAGCTTGAGCCCGGCCTCGCCTTGGAACTCGCCAGCTTGCCGTCAGGCATGAAAGCCTTGCAGCGCATCTGGCGTTTTCGCCGGATCCACCGCCGACTGGGCTGGCGGTTCTGGGCCTTTGTCTGCGGCGGTGCGGCGCTTTCTCCGGAGCTTGAGAGCTTCTGGAACGGCCTTGGCTACGCCGTCGTTCAAGGCTACGGTATGACCGAAACGGCCGCGCTGATTACGCTGAATCACCCTTTCAAGATCGCGCGTGGCTCTGTGGGCAAACCTCTGCCGGACCGCGAGATTCGGATTTCGCCGGAGGGCGAAATGAGCGTGCGAGGACCGATGGTCTCAACCTCCACCTGGCGCGGCGGACACATCGAGCAGCGCGAAGACCCGTGGCTGCGCACAGGAGATCTCCTCCGCCAGGACACGGCCGGAAATCTCCGCTTCGTCGGCCGTTCCGGCGAAGCAATCGTCACTGCAGCCGGCCTCAATCTTCACCCTGAGGACGTAGAGGCCGCGCTACTGCAGCAGCCCGAGATTACTGCCTGCGCCGTGGTCCCGGTACGAACTCGATCTCTACCCGGTACATCGCCGGCCCCACACTACGTGTTGGATTCCGCCACCCCGTCCACGTTAGAACCCGTAGCCGTACTCATAGCACCCGGTGGCGCGTCCTCTGCTCAAAGAGCGTTGGACCGCGCAAATAGTTCGCTCGCCGAGTTCCAGCGAGTGTACCGCTCGCTGCTCTGGCCGGAGGCGGACCTGCCCCGCACCTCCACGGGCAAGGTGCAGCGGCGGCGCGTAGCTGCATGGGCTGCGGCGCAGGAGAACGAATTGACCGTGCAGGCGAATCACGCCGATCCACTGCTTGCGCTCATCGCAGAAATAACGGGACGACAGCCGGGGACCGAAACAGGTGAAGCAGCCCGACTCGACGCTGATCTCCACCTCGACAGCCTTGCGCGACTGCAGCTTGGCGTCGCCATGGAAGCGCGCTTCGGTGTGGCGATTGAGGACGCCAGGCTGGCCGGTCTCGAGACACTAGGTGAGTTGCGTGCCGCGGTGGCGAACGCCTCTGGAAGGACCCCGCCCACTTCGTCCCCGATGCTCAAGGATGGAACTCCGGCGGCAGTCGAAAGAGTGCCCATGGACCATCCACCTGACCTGTCGCTCCCGGTGCTCTCGGAGCTCCCGATGCGCCAGTTCCGCTACCCTCGTTGGCCGTGGTGGAAGCCGATGGAATGGCTTCGCGTGGCTTTCCAGGAGGTCATCGTGAGGCCAAGCGTGTGGCTTCTGCTGCGGCCCCGCATCGCTCCTATTCCAACTGCCGCGAAGCGTCCCGAACCCATGCTTCTGATCGCGAACCACGTCACCCTGTTCGATGCCGCACTGGTGCTCTATGGGCTGCCTTCCAGCGTCCGCCGCAGGGTTGCCATCGCAGCCGGAGGCGAGATGCTCGACGACTGGCGGCACGCGCGCAACCAGGTTTCCTGGTGGGCGAACCTGCTCGCACCCGTGCAGCTCTTTCTGCTGACGGCCCTCTTCAACATCTTTCCGCTTCCCCGCATCACTGGTATACGCGAAAGCTTCATGCACGTCGGCGAAGCTCTCGACTCCGGCTACCATGTGCTGATCTTTCCCGAGGGCCATCGCTCGGAGGACGGCACCCTTCAGCCTTTCAGGGCCGGCATTGGTCTGCTCGCGGAGGAGTCCCGCACGGCGGTGCTGCCCGTGGCTTTGCGAGGCATGGATCTGCTGGTGACGCGACGCCGCCGCTGGTTCCATGCGGGCGTGGTGGAGATCGTCCTGGGGACTCCAACCCTTCCGTCGACGAACGAGTCCCCCACCGCTCTGGCCGAGCGATTGCACGACGAAATGGAACACCTGCTTCATAACGACGTCGATCGATAACTGTAGAGTTAGCCTCACAACCCCCGCACGCTGGTAGGCTTCCCAACTAATATGTTCCTACACGCCATGCAGCTCGATGCCTCCCGCGCCTCAGGACGCAAAGGCCATCTGCTGCGATGGATCTTGGACCCGACTGCCGGCCCACGTCACATCTTCGTAGCGCGCTGGCTGTTTATCCGCGCCCTGGCCGGCATCCACTTCTCGGCGTTCTTCGCCTTGCTTTTCCAGGTCAAGGGGCTTGTCGGTCCGGCTGGCATTCTTCCTGCTGGCTCCTACCTGAAGCAGGTGGCGGAGGTGATGAGGACCAGTCGATTCTGGTTTGCGCCCACGCTCCTTTGGCTGGCACCGGATTCGCAGTTGCTCATGGTGGTCATGTGGATTGGTCTCGCAGCGTCTGTCCTCGCCTTTCTCAACCTGTGGCCACGCCTCAATCTGCTCGTCTGCTTCGTGTGCTTCCTGTCCTTCGTCGCGGCTGCGCAGGACTTCTCCGGCTATCAATCCGATGGCATGCTGCTCGAGGCCGGCTTCCTCGCGCTCTTCTTTGTGCCTCGCGGCCTTCTGCCAGGATGGGGAGCCGACCGGCCCACCTCACGCCTCAGCCTGTGGCTGCTGCAGTGGGAATGGTTCCGGATCTACTTCGAGTCCGGCCTGGCGAAGTGGCTCTTCGGTGACCCTGAGTGGCACAACGGCACGGCCATGTATGAGTACTACCAAAACAGCCCGCTGCCTACCTGGATCGGCTGGTACCTGGGGCATGCTCCACGTTGGTTTCAGATCGCCAGCACGAATGGCACGCTGGTGATGGAGTTCGTGATCGTATGCCTGCTCTTCTTCGGCCGACGCGCGAGACTGGTCTGCTTCCTCATCGTTACCCCGTGGGAAATCGGCGTCATTCTCACCGGCAACTACGCCTTCCTCAATTACCTGGTGCTCTCGCTTGGCTTTCTTCTTCTGGCCGACTCCGATATGCTGCGCGTTGTTCCTCACCGTTGGCGTCCTCGCAGTTCGGAGGATGTCAGCCAGGAGCAGGGTTCCTCGTCACACCACGAGCCGCATCACAAACGGCTTGCAGCCCTGCGCGCAGCCAAACTAGTCGCGGCTGCACCTTGCCTGCTGCTGGTCGGCTATGTCACCACCGTTGAATTCATCGACATGATCTCGCCGAACAATCCTCTTCCGCATACACCCGTGCAGCTTCTGGAACCGTTGCGGATCGCCAACCAGTACGGCCTCTTCGCCACCATGACGCATGGCCGGTATGAGATTGAGTTTCAGGGCTCAGACGACGGTGTGCACTGGACGCCGTACTCCTTCCGATACAAGCCACAGGCGTTGAGCGAGCGGCCCCGCATCTACGCCCCCTATCAGCCCCGCTTCGACTGGAACCTGTGGTTCGCGTCACTGGGAGACTGGCAGCAGAACTCCATCGTGCCGCTCACACAGGAACGGCTCCTTGATGGCGATGCTGACGTGCTTGGCCTCTTCCGCACGAACCCGTTCCCGCTTCATCCGCCGCGCTTCGTCCGCACCGTGTTGTGGCAGTACTGGTTTACATCCTTGGCAAAGAAGCACAGCACGGGAGAGTGGTGGCAGCGCTCCCTGCTCGGCCAATATTCTCCCACGCTCACTCGCTTGGAGGACGGCACCTTCGCAGCGCTTGATCGGCCCGATCCGCTGCCACCGCACGAATAGAGAAGTAGCAGACTAGCTAAGTGCGGAAAGTTCTTATGCAATAGAGCACTGCGCCGTTGAGTCAATTCACGCCGGGGATGTCGACGCGCCACTCAGGTGCATCGAGCGCGCGGGAATCCGCCGACCGCAACAGGCGTGAGGTTTGGTGGATGCGGAGCATGAGCGGAACAGGCACCTTCCGCTCTTAATTCAGCCAAGGCTCACCGCTGGATAGGTTTCGACGTACTCCTCTCCTCTGCAGCCTTGGTAGGCCACCGTGCGTGCTTCAAGGTCAACGTCATAGCGCATGACTCCTGCTCGCCAAGATGAGCCTAGAAACTCCTGGAAGGTACTCTCGCCCGCCTGATCGATGCGGAGCACCTTGATCAAGGCACTCTCGTCGAAAGCCGGCACATCGACCACACCCGAAGTCAACGGACTGCCCTGCATGACGACAGAACCATCTCCAGTGAGAAAGAGACTCTGGCAGGATGGCAGTGTCCATATGTTCCGTGTCACTCCAGCCTGCCTTAGCACTTCGGCAAGGTAGGGAAAACCACCCACGCGAGGTCGAATCGCTTCGGCACGCTTCATGGCCTCAGTCAGATTAGTGGTTGCTTTACTCATGCGTTTTCTCCCTATTCTGTTGGAACATTCTGGATGCGGTTGTTCGCTGCAACTTTGGTGAGGAGTTCTCGGAGGGTGCGCTTCTCCGCTGGGTCCAGGCAGTCGAAGAAACGCGCGTCGTTCGTATCCGCGAGTTTCGCGAGGATCGGGAGAGCGCGTCGCCCCTCAGGTGTCAGAGAAAGCAGACGAGATCGGTTGTCAGCCGCGTTCGTGCCTGCGCTTATCCAAGCCTTGGCTTCGAGTTTGTCGATGATTTTGGACACCGCGCCGCGAGTCAATCCCGAGATCTCGGCTAACTCGCCCGGAGCGGTTTGACCGCGCTGGTGAAGCTCGCATAGAAGTACCCACTCCGCAACGGAAGTCTGTTTGTCTTGAAGGGCACGCGAGAATCCACCCGAAACAGCGTTGGAGACGCGTCTCAGCCAATATCCTAGATGGCTCTCTAACGCGCGTGTCCGTTGCCTATCAACCCTGATAGTTTCCATAGAAACTATTATGCCTTCCATGAAAACTACTTGTCAACGGACAACCTGATTTCTAGTCCCGGGAAACGGGTCTCCGTCGACTCTCCCGTTCGTCTTCGCGCAAGTTCCCCGCCATCGCATCAATCGTCGGTCTAGTTTCGATAGGCGAGCCGAACCTGGTCAAACCGCCGCAATTCGCTCACTACGACTGGGCGTTTGCCGATACTGATCATCGGAGCCATCTTTAATTTTCAACGATTATGGAGGATCCAGGTCAGCCGAGAGTCGGAACACACGAGGCACACAACGCGTATAACTCGAATATGCGGACAAGCGCGGGAAGTCTCCCTTGCGGAGTTCATTTCGGTGCGAGCTAGATTCGCCGAGAGCTGGCGGGTTTTTCCGTATCTCTCTATCCGGCCTCCTCGTCGAAGTTGGGTTAGAAATCTCATGGATGACTGTGCTGATGTCAAAGTTTGAACGACAGTCATAGCGTCGTCGTGTCGGTGCGAGTAGTGGAGCGAGTTGCTACGCGATGGAGATGATCCCTCGGACTCCGATTGCGCCTCCTCCCGGTCTGCGTCAGTCCTGCCGGTGATCGCATGGTCCAGATTGCAGCCGTGTCGTCAGAAGGGCTCACATCCTTCCGGTCTCCGTCTGAGGGGTCCATGGAAACGATTCTGAGTTCGTCATTGTTGCTGATAGGATTGCTCTTACTAGTGATGAGGTATCGAAGACCTTGGCAGGTCGGTCTCGTTAATACTATTTCGCTCTGTCCGGCATAAGGCAAACCGGGTTTTCTGACCATTGCCAGCATGTACGGAAGAGAACTAAACAGGGTGGTGATCCCTGATACTCTCGTGAGAACTCGATAAATTCAGATGGAACACCTCCAAAATAGCGGCGATCAGTCTCAATTGCACCCTGCCGCAAATCTGGGGGAAGCGGAGTTGGTGCATTTAGCTGATTTGGTCCCCCAGATGGTCTGGATGTGTACACCGGACGGAGCGAACATCTACTTTAATCAGCGCTGGGTGGATTACACAGGAATGACTCTTGAGGAGAGTTATGGCCCGGGGTGGAACAAGCCCTTTCACCCGGACGAACAGCAGATATCCTTGCAGGCGTGGCATCGAGCAGTCCAGACAGGTACTCAGTACCAGGTCGAAAGCCGCATTCGCGCCAGGGATGGCAGCTATCGCTGGTTTCTCATGCGCGGGGAACCGTTCAAAGAAGCCGATGGGCATACTGTGAAATGGTTCGGCACATGTACCGACATTCACGACATGAAACTCGCCGAGCAAGCTCTTCTCCAAAGCGAAAAGCTCGCATCGGTAGGCCGGATGGCCGTGAGTGTGTCGCACGAGATTAACAATCCGCTGGAAGCTGTTACCAACCTGCTCTATCTGGCTAAGAACAGCGAAGAGATCTCCACAATCCGCTCTTACCTTGACGATGCCGAACATGAACTGAACCGTATCGCGCACATCACCCGACAATCGCTTGGCTTTTACCGTGAATCCAGCAAAGCCTCACCATCGTCCATACAGCAGCTGCTTGAATCTGCAATCGATGTCATGACGGCTAAGATCACCGCGAAACATGCATGCATTGAAACCCGCTGGGGTAATGATGTGCAGCTATCGGTCGTGGCCGGAGAACTGCGCCAGGTCTTCGCCAATTTGCTGGCCAACTGTTTGGATGCCATACCCGTTCGAGGAACCGTAAAGATAAGAACCTCGGTGGGTTTCGACTACCAGAAAAAGCAACAGTGCTTTCGAGTCACGATGGCGGACAACGGCCAGGGAATTCCGCGCCATCTGCGTAGCCAGATTTTTGAACCGCTGTTCACAACGAAGGGCGCCGGCAGTACAGGTCTCGGTCTCTGGGTAAGCAGGCAAATTCTTGAGAAACACCATGCCACCATCAGGGTACGTTCGAGAGCCGAAGGGATACCGAGCGGTACGGTCATCCGAATTACACTTCCGACCGAATCGCATACTGCATAGTCTCAGCCCCCCTCGGAGTCACTGGCCGATGGCTTGACGGCAACGGTCAAGCCATACATGGTGGCTTTGGGCCGCTCCGGAAAGTCTGTGTGTAAATCATCGAGGATGGTCTTAAGTTTCGTGGCCGAACCGTGTGCAGATACTACGATCGGCTCAAAACCAAACTCAAAGGATTCCTCTTCATCGCCTTCGCCATCCTCATGGCCGGCAGACTCGTCAACTCAATCATCCCAACTTCATGACGGCCTGTGGGACTCATCGGAACGTCTTCGTGTACATATGCCTCATAACGTTGCTATAGTTTTCATCGTTGCACGAGATCACTGGAGGATCTATGCAGGGGTTGAGGAGTGTCTTCTTTGTTGCGTTTGCCTTGCTGGCGGCACCGGCCATATTCGGGCAAGCCGGCGTTGTCAGCATAGATTCGGGAAAGGTCCAGGGAGCAACGCAAGGTACCGTCGAATCTTTCAAGGGCATCCCCTTTGCCGCTCCTCCTGTGGGCGAACTTCGCTGGCGTGCTCCGCAACCGACGAAGCCGTGGTCAGGTGTGATGCAGGCAACCTCCTATTCCGCTGACTGCATGCAAGTTCCATTTCCGAGTGACGCTGCTCCTCTCGGCACTGCCCCCGCAGAAGATTGTTTGTATCTGAATGTTTGGCGACCCGCAGGCACTCCACCCGATGCGAAGCTTCCCGTCATGTTCTGGATCTATGGCGGCGGTTTCGTCAACGGAGGCAGTTCCCCTGCTGTCTACGACGGGAGTAAGTTCGCGGAAAAAGGCGTCGTCTTTGTCAGCGCGAACTATCGTCTGGGCCGCTTCGGCTTCTTTGGCTTTCCGGAATTGACTAAGGAAGACGCTGACGGCGAGCTTGGCAACTTCGGTTTCATGGATCAGATCGCGGCTCTGAAGTGGATACAGCGAAATGCGGGAGCATTCGGTGGCGATCCTTCGAACGTGACGGTATTTGGAGAATCCGCCGGTGGGTTTTCGGTGAGTATGCTGCTGACATCACCCTTGTCCGGCGGTCTATTCAGTAAGGCGATCATCGAGTCGGGGGGCGGCCGGACCAATCTCGGCGGACAACGTTACCTCAGCACGGCCGCGCCAAATGGACCGCCCTCGGCAGATTCGGTTGGGGTTGTGTTTGCGAAGAGCCTCGGAATTGAAGGGACAGATAGGGGAGCTTTGGAGGCCTTGCGTCATCTCCCCGCGGAGAAGATCCTGGGCAATCTCAACATGGCTTCGATGGGACAACCCGGGTACTCTGGCCCCATGATCGACGGACGCATCGTGCTCGCGGATCCTGAGTCGGTTTACCTCTCCGGTGAGGGATGGCGTGTGCCGATCATCATCGGAGCAAACAGTCTCGACATCGGATTCGGTTTTGCGAAGGACAAGGATGCACTGTTTGCACCGTTCGGTATCTACCGCGACAAGGCGGTGGCCGCCTACGATCCGACGGGAAACGGAGACCTGCGCATTGTGCAGTACTCGGTCGCGATGGATCACATGATGGTGGAACCTGCCCGCTTCGTCGCGACAGTTTTCGCATCCGAAGGCGTACCCAGTTACGAGTACCGCTTCTCCTACGTCGCGGAATCGATGCGAAGCAAATGGTCGGGCGCACCGCATGCTACGGAGATTCCGTTCGTCTTCGACACGGTGAGTGCGAAGTACGGCAAGGATCTCGCGCCGCTGGATGAAAAGATCGCCCAGACCATGCTCAGTTACTGGGTCGCCTTCGCCAAGACGGGCGATCCGAGCGCAGGCAACACTCCCGCTTGGCCGCGGTATTCGCCAGCGACGGACATGCTCATGAACTTCACCGAGAAAGGTCCTGTCGCGGAGGCTGATCCCTGGAAGGCGCGACTGGATGTTACGGCGGACTACGTTTCGGCGTCGGCTCCTCCTCCTGCTCCAAGGATGCCTCCGAGTCCGTAGGCGTTCAGGCACTGAAAACGACCGCGGTATACAGAAACGCTCCATCGGCGGATGTTCGAACAATATAGGGGTCCGAGCTTGCATATCGGCTGTTTACGATTTGCCCGGTGGTTGGGTTGATTGCGACAACCGAGTTTGGATATTGAGGATCGCCAGACCAAACCGCTGCATATAACAAGGCACTCACAGGATCCCATGCGACATCGAGGCTTGCAGTTGATCGCTCAAGCGGCAAGGCCGTGATCGATTTGCAGCAGTATCTCCTCGACTACGCGAGATCCAACCCCCGCCCGGTCTGGCTACAATCAGCGCAATTGCAACGTCGGCGTCTGGTCGATATACTCTCGTCGGACTTCTTGGATGTAATAGCGGAGCGCCTACCCCCTCGTCCGAACGGGAGCGACGCACATCGCGCGTCTTTCCACCCAAAACTCCAATGCGTGAGTCGCTTCTTGCTTTTGACATGATCAGAACAGGGTCCCAGGGTCGTCTTAAGCCCTGTGACGATAGCTTCTATTCTGCATCTCATAAGGCCTCAAGCTCTTTTGGAGGAATCTATGGAGTTCACGAGGGAGGAGGCTTCCGGACGCTTTCAAGGATGGTGTGAACGGAGCACCCCGCTGATATTGACCCTTGAAGTCCTCACCCTGAAGGTCCAGATCTCTCAGGTCACTGTCGACAGTCTGGTATTTTTCAGCAGGGCGATGTCGATCACAGTCCGGTTTAACGATGTGAGGTCCGAGATTGAAGAGCTTCTTGATCGATCAGAAACGATACCGAATCCCAAATACACGTTTACACTGAGGTTGCATTTGCCCGTCGCCTCCGGGTCACGGACAGGGCATGACCCGCACCACGCAACTGTGGTGAGCATTTCGGAGAGAATCTTGGCGTCTGCCCAATAGTTCTGAAGGAGTTTCAATGGAGTTTCATATCTCCCGGGCAATCCGCGAGCGGATCGGTCTGGATGACTTGCTCTTTAGCTTCACGGGAAACGTCGTTTTCGCCAATGTGACGGCGAGCCGTAAACTCGCCGAGCGCCTCAATGCGCTGGACATCGCCGAAACGACTCCTGAGAAGACGGTCAGCGGTGCCTCCCTGTTCGCGATGGGGCTCATCGATGAGCTGAGTCACGCTCTCATCGCCAGATACCGAACAGAGGTGGACGCATCTGCTCTCTCAGATGCCCTGCGCTTCCTCACCGGTAGGGTCGGGAGCGTGGAACTGGATCAACTCCTGCTTGAGTTTGTGCAGCAATTTCCTGGTGTCGCAATCTTCCGTAACGAGACGACTGCAGAGGAGTGGCTTAAACAAGAAACGGACGGTCAGTCCAATCGCGAAGCCGCTCTCGAAGAGCTCATCCTGCTTTGGCTCGCCAACGCGAATCCCGCCTTCGCCGGGTTCCGCCGTCTGTTTGGAGACGAATCGCTCAAGCTGGCTACCGCCTATTCCTCCGCGACGACTGGACTGCCCACATTCTTCGAGTCTCGACCCCGCTTCAAAAACCAGCCTGCGTCGCTTCTGGATCTGCTCAGAGGACCGTCTCTCGCTTCCCCTGACTCGCTCACGGGCCAGTTGGATTACATCCGCGAGCATTGGGCTGCGGTGCTTGGCGATGATCTCAACCGCGTGCTGCTCGCAATCGATGTGCTGCGCGAAGAGGAAATCGCTATCTGGATGAGGTTCCATCCGGCTGGCCCCGTCCATCATCGGCATGGCGACCCAGGCCGTAGCGGGGAAGGTTCCGTTGGCGACGAGTTCATTGGTTTCGACGACGAGTTCCAGACACTTTCGGACGGCAGCAGGCGTCGCCGTTACGCGCACGATTATCAAGCTCCGTTGACCGAGTACGAAGCTTTCAGCCCTGATCAGGCATGGATGCCGAGTGTAGTGCTGATAGCAAAAAATACCTATGTGTGGCTCGAGCAGTTATCGAAGAAGTACGGCCGTCACATCAGCCGTCTCGACCAAATACCCGATGAAGAGCTCCATCAACTCGCCACGCGCGGTATGACGGGGCTGTGGCTGATCGGTCTTTGGGAACGCAGCCTTGCCTCCAGAACAATTAAGCGCCTGCGCGGCAACACCGACGCAGTCGCATCCGCTTATTCTCTGAAAGATTACAGGATTGCAGAGGACCTGGGCGGCGAGTCAGCCTACCTGCACCTCAGAGATCATGCCGCCGCTGCCGGCCTTCGGCTTGCCAGCGACATGGTTCCCAACCACATGGGGATCGATTCGGATTGGGTCATCGAGCACCCCGAATGGTTTCTCTCTCGATCGGAGAGCCCGTTTCCGGTCTACCGCTTCGACGGTCCGGACGTATCCACGGACGGTCGTGTCGAGATCAAGATTGAGGATCATTATTACGACCATTCCGATGCAGCGGTTGTCTTCCGGCTTCGAACGCATAGAGACGGATCGACGCGCTATGTCTATCACGGGAATGATGGAACGACCTTCGCCTGGAACGATACCGCGCAGCTTGATTACTCGAAGGCAGAGGTGCGAGAGCATGTCATTCAAGTCATCCTCGCGGTGGCGAGGAGGTTTCCCATCATTCGCTTCGACGCCGCGATGGTCCTCGCGAAGAGGCATGTTCAGCGTCTATGGTTTCCGCTGCCTGGTGCCGGCGGCTCCATCCCCTCGCGAGCCGAAGATGCAATGTCGCAGGAGGCCTTCGATGCGCTGATGCCGCACGAATTCTGGCGCGAGGTCGTGGATCGCGTTGCTGTTGAAGTTCCAGGAACACTGCTGCTCGCTGAAGCCTTTTGGCTGCTCGAAGGTTACTTTGTCAGGACGCTGGGCATGCACCGCGTTTACAACAGCGCCTTCATGAACATGCTTCGTGACGAGGAGAATGCCAAGTATCGGTCGTACCTGAAGAAAACCGTAGAGTTCGATCCCGATATTCTCAAGCGGTACGTCAACTTCATGAGCAATCCCGATGAGAAAACGGCAATCGACCAGTTCGGTTCGGGAGATAAATACTTCGGCGTCTCCATGCTACTTGCAACTTTGCCGGGCCTCCCCATGTTTGGACACGGCCAAGTCGAGGGCTTTTCCGAACGTTATGGAATGGACTTCAAACAAGCACGCCTGGACGAGTCGCCCAATGAAGGTCTCGTTGCCAGACATCAACATTTGATTGCTCCGCTCCTCAAGGAGCGCCATATCTTCGCAGGGAGCACGAACTTTCTGCTGTACGACTTCTGGACCAACGACGGCAAGGTGGACGAAAACGTCTTTGCCTACTCCAATCGCGATAGACAGGATTGCGCCTTGATCCTCTACAACAACAGCTACCAATCGACCTACGGGACGGTCCACTTATCCGTAGGCTTCTTAGATAAGGCGACAGGCGGGATGCAGCAAAGAAGCCTCGCTTCCGGGCTCAATATCTCACACGATGACTCCACAATCATTGCGTGCACGGACAACGTGCTTGGTTTGGAATATCTGTTTCGTGCGAAGAAGCTTCGCGATCAGGGTTTCACGTCGGGTCTCAGGGGTTATCAACACATAGCTCTGCTCAAATGGCGCTCGCTCCAACCGACATCCGCAGAACCGTGGGACCGTCTCTGCGACGCTCTGAACGGATCCGGTGTTTACAGCGCCCAGGAAGCTCTATCCGCACTAAAGCTTCGACCCGTCACTGAAGCACTGCGTGCCTGCATCAATGCCTCAACGATTGAGGCTTTCGTGACCTTGTCCAGGAGATCTGAAGCTTCCCTATCGGAAGCCCCCGAGGAGGCTGCATCCCTAGAACAGACCACTGGAGTGAACCCGCAATCCGATTCCGCATCGCCTATAAAAGCTAAAGCCGATGTCGCTGTGACGCTCCCGACCCGTGAGTCGGAACCTCGGCTCGAGACCTTCTTCGCAGACGCCGAGCTCTTCAAGCAACGCGTCTTTCAGCATCTTAACCTCGGGGCCGACGTTCCAACGGAAACTACA
>Ga0208357_1000501_pt1 | contig 31903 bp, 32 predicted proteins | sample NGESurdeep092012_6_FD_184487 | JGI IMG/M metagenome (GOLD analysis project Ga0208357, IMG submission 184487) | Arctic peat soil microbial communities from Barrow, Alaska - NGEE Surface sample F52-2 deep-092012 (SPAdes) | ecosystem: Environmental > Terrestrial > Soil > Wetlands > Peat ...
GACCGGCGCGCCCAAGGTCCGAGCGATGGAACTGATCGACGACTTCGAACCGGTCTTTCGCGGGCCCTACGGCGGAGCGGTGGGCTACTTCTCGCTCTCGGGCAACGCGGACTTCGCGATCACCATCCGGACGGTGTCGTTACGAGGTGGCATCGCGACCGTGCAGGCCGGTGGGGGCGTCGTCGCCGACAGTCAGGCGCAGTTCGAGTACGAGGAGTCGATCAACAAGGCCTCGGCACCACTCCTCGCCCTGGAGATCGCCGACCCGATCGCGAGATAGTCGCTATTAGTCCTCGTCGTCGAATGAGGGCGCGGGCTTGGGTTTCGAGCCGCGACCCTTCTTCTTTCGCGACGATACTTCTTGTTCTCGACTCAACTCCTGTTGGATCATCTCGTCGCGAATGCTCCGCCAGCTCTCGAGTCGCCGGGCTGACAGTTCACCGCTCATCACCGCCGCCTCGACCGCGCACCCCTCGTCACCGCTGTGCGAACAGTCCGTGAACCGGCAGTGCTCGGCGAGTTCGGTGATGTCAGCGAAGGCGTCGTCGAGACCTTGTTGGCCGATCGTGAGGTCGAGCAGTCGGATCCCGGGGATGTCCAGCAAGACTCCCGCGCTCGAGAGTCGGTACAGACGTCGCGTGGTGGTGGCGTGACGCCCTTCGCCACTGCGGCTCACCTCCGCGGTCAACTCGTTCGATCCTTCCAACGCGTTGAGCAGCGACGTCTTGCCCGCCCCGGAAGCCCCCAGCATGACGGCGGTGACACCTTGATGGAGGATCGATCGCAGTACTTCAATACCGTGTCCGCTCTGGGAACTCGTGGTCATCACCTCGACGCCCGGAACGGTCTCTTCGGCCTCGTGCACTGTCGAATCGACCACGTGCGAGCCGTCGGACTTGGTGAGAACGATGATCGGCACGGCCCCACTGTCAAAGGCCATGACCGCGAGCCGTTCAAGCATGAGGACGTTCAACTCTCGATCGATCGGCAGCACGACGAGGACGACGTCGATATTCGCCGCCAGCACCTGGACGTCGCCGGGCGTCGCGCCGGGGCGTCGCAACTCCGTCGTTCGCGGCGACACCGCAATGATGTACGCGTCACGGACACTCACCCAATCGCCCGCGACGGGACTCAGATTGAGCGTCGTGGCGAACTGACTCGTCGAGGTGGTCTCGTGGCCGGACTCGTCACACCAGATCACGTCGGCCGTGGTGCCGTGCACGATGCTCACCCGGCCCGGATTCGAATCCGGCGAAAACTCGACGCCCGACGAGCTGTCGAGTCCCAGGGTCCGCAGCACCGCGAGAACTATCTCACTCGGCGGCGTACTCGTCGGTGTTGGTTCCAAGTTGTCCTTTTTAATGGAGACTCGTGCAGTGCGGGGTCGTGGCGACCTCCCTCAAGGTTATTTGACGGCCCGTGCGACGTGGGCACCGACCTGGAGGGTTCCCTAATCCCCTCATCGCCAGTGGGATGATCTGTCAATGAGCAAAGTCGGATGGCCCTCGTTGTGGCACCTGCACCCCGGAGTGCGACAGCGTGAGGAGCTCTCGCTCGGCGAGCGCGCCGCCGATCGCATGCGTAACATCATGGGCTCGTGGCCCTTCGTCTTCAGTTTCTTCGGGGTCATGATTCTTTGGGCCGCGGGCAACACCTATTTCCTGCAACGGGTGATCCACCACAAGGCCTTCGACCCGTACCCGTACATCCTCTTGAACCTCTTCCTGTCGATGTTGGCCGGCGTGCAGGCGGCGGCGCTCTTGATCGCCGCCAAGCGCACTGACTCGATCGCTTCGGAGATCGCGCTGCACACGGTGAAGAACACCGATGACATCCGCGCCCTCTTGGATGAGAACACCGCCTTGACCAAGCAGGTCAAGTTAGCCACGGACCTGCTCGACGAGATTCACCGTCACGTCGCCGCGCTCAGCCCGGGCGCCGGAAGGTTCCGACCGGGAGAGACGCCCCCTCCGGAGTGACCGAGACGGCAGTTCACGATGACTCGACCGCTGCGAACGACGACGTCGCGTGACAGGCTGGGTCCATGAGCCCAGAACCCGTCATCGCCGAACTAATCGGCACCACGTTCGTCGTCGCGATCAATCGACCCGAAGTTCGAAACGCCGTCAACGGAGCGGTCGCCCACGCGCTGGCCGAGGCGTTTCGCCGGTTCGAAGAGAACGACGACGCCAAGGTCGCGGTCCTGGCCGGCGAGGGCGGCACGTTCTGCGCCGGGGCCGACCTGCGCGCCATTGGCACCCCCGAGGCCAATCACGTGACGAGCGAGGGCGACGCTCCGATGGGGCCGTCGCGGATGAAGCTGTCCAAGCCGGTCATCGCCGCGATCGACGGATTCGCCGTCGCCGGCGGACTCGAACTCGCGCTGTGGTGCGACCTGCGCATCATGGAAGAAGACGCGACCCTCGGCGTCTTCTGTCGGCGCTGGGGTGTGCCGCTCATTGACGGCGGGACCGTCCGACTACCGCGGATCGTGGGCGTCGGCCGGGCCCTGGACCTGATACTCACCGGCCGCGCGGTCGGCGCGACTGAGGCGCTGGCCATGGGTCTCGTGAACCGGGTCGTCGAGCGGGGCTTCGTGCGAGCCGCGGCGTTGGATCTGGCCGAAGAGATCGCCTCGTTCCCCGAAGTGTGCATGCGCCACGACCGGCTTTCGATGTACGAAGGGATCGGGCGCCGCGAAGACGAGGCCCTGGGTATCGAGTTCGCCCACGGTCTGACGTCACTGGGAGCCGACGTGGCCGATCACGTGAGCCGTTTCGTGTCCGGCGAGGGCCGACACGGCAACTTCCAGAGATGATCAATGCCACCCGAGCCCGGTTGGAATGGTCCGGGACTCGAGTGGCACGATCGATATTACCGAGTGGCTTTGGTCACTTCTACCAGTAGTAGTACTCGGGCATGAAGTTGAGCAGCGGACTACCGGTCCAGCCGATGGTGCTGTGCAACGTCTTGATGGTCTCGGCGGTCGGGGCGCTCTCGGGTTCGTACAGGACCGGGAGGTCCTTCGAGGCGAACGTGGCGTAGTCGGTCAAGTTCGAGTGACCGAAGTCCGTGCCCTTGATGAGCGTGGTCATCGTCGAGTTGGCGTAATCACCGGGGTTGAAACCTCCGCCGACGGCGAACAGCGTCTCGCCCGTCGGGAAGTAGTTCGGCGAGAACGTCCAACCGCCGCCCCACATGCAGAGCTGGAAGCCGGCGCCACTGGAGCAGTCCGCGACCACACTGTTGAAGGACTCCGTCGACGTGGTGACCTTGATGCCGACGCGGGCCCAGTCCGCGACTTCAGCGGTGATCTCTTGGGTCAACGACGGCGAGCCGCTGGCGTAGACGAACGAGAAGTTCAGCGTGTAGCCCTGGGTGATGCCCGAGCCGCACTGGCTCGATCCCGTACCGGGATTGACGCACGTCTGCACGCCATTCTCGATCTTCCATCCGTGCGAGGAGAGGAGCTTCTTGGCCGCCGTCAGATTGAACGGATAGGGGTTGGAGATCGGTGCGGAGAACTTGGCCGGAACGATCGCGGGCAGCGCCGTGTACGACGGGAAGCCGTAGCCCTTGTCGACGTTGCGGATGACGCCGAGCTGGTCGGTCGAATACTGAAGGGCCTGGCGGATGTAGAGCTGGTTCACCGCCGCGACTTTCAAGTCCTTCTTATTGAAGTTGAACGGCGCGTAGTTGAAGCCCCAGATCGTGCCGGTCGACAGGTTGTACTTACTGGCGATACTGGACCAGTTCGAGCCAACCTTGCCGGGCGAGGGCGCGTAGGAAGTGAGGACGCCGGGGTCGACGAAGCCGAGGTCGATCTTGCCGGCCTGGAGGTCGTTCTCTTCAGCCTGGGTGGTGGTGTAGGCGACCTCCTTCACGAAGGCAACCTTGGCCTTGACCGGTCCGGAGTACTTGGTATTCGGTTGGAACGTGAGGTTGCCCAAGTTGTCGAACGACGTCAAGCGCCACGGGCCGTCATCGCCGCTCTGCCAGAGTGCGTCGGTGTAGGACGTGGTCTTGCCCGAGAGTTTGTTGAGGTAGGTGTAGACCGCGGTGCAGGCCGTGTCGGTGGCCTTGGCGCCCCACACCCCGGTCGCGCAGTTCTGCTTGGTGGTCGGGGATGAAACGTCCCACTTGTCGGTGAACGGCGTGATCTGGTTCAGATAGTTATTGGTGATCCACAACGGGTTGACGGTGGTCTTGAAATTGATCGTGACCGTCATTCCTTTGTGGGTGACGCTCGAGACCTGGTCGGGGATGCCGTAGCCCGGGTTGTAGCCCCAGAAGTCCGCCGGCAGCGCCTTGTACATGTTCAAGAAGAACATGACCGATTGCGCGTTGACGGTTTGACCGTCCGCGAACTTCCAGCCCTTGAGTTTCATGGTCACGGTCTTGTCGTGATTCGAATACACCGGGTTGTAGGCCAGGGACAGTTTCGGGGTGAGCGAGACGGTGCCGCCGACGCCGAACCAGTACATGGGTCGGAACATCTCGTCCTGGAACTGGTTGATGTTGTCGACCGAGCAGTACTGGCACGATTCGTAGGGGAAGATCCAGTTCGGATTGGCGCCCGCGCCCTCGGCGAAAGTGATCGTTCCCGAGACCTTGCCGTTGTTCGGCGCCCCGGCGTTGGGTTTGCTCTTACCCCCGGACACCACGACGATTACCACGATGATCAGGGCGAGTACCACGATCCCTGAGATGACTTGGATGAGGCGCTTTTTATTGGACATAAGAACACTCTAAGTACGGCCACGTCCGATGGGTCATCAACTGGTCACCCAGTTGACACTTCTCACCCATTTTTAAGGTAACGAGACCCATCGTTGACGACCTCTTAAGCGCTTACATCGCCGTCAACGTCAGTGCTGCACTGGTTTCACGCGGTCCACGACAATTCGGAGGTCAAGCGAACACAAAATGGTGTCTTTTCGAAGGTCGACCTCGCGGTCCAGCGATCGGCCTCGCGACGCGGTTGCGGGCGCCGTACCCGCGGCGTTGTAAATTCTCTAGGTGACTCCGCGTACACACCATTGGTTTCGACGCTGTGCACTCCTTTCGCTCGGGCTCAGCACGCTGGTCGTCTCGACGAGCGATACGGCGACGTCCGCCCACGACGCACCGGCGCTCGCAACGACGACGACCATTCCGACGACCTGTTCGACCAGTACAGCGCCGACCACGACGACGATTCCAGTGACGACCACGACGAACCCCACGACGTCAACGACCACCACGACGACGACCATTCCGAAAAAGGCGACAATCACGTGGCCGCTCGACGGCAGCGCGGCGGTGGCGATCCCGCGACTGTGCGTGTCGGCCACGTCGTCGCGTCAGCCACGAGTGGCCATCGCGAGCCTGACCAAGATGATGACGGCGTGGGTCGTTCTGCACGAGCTGCCGCTGACCTTTCAAGAACGCGGGCCCTGTCTCGTCGTCAACGCGAACGACGTCGCGCTGTACAAATACGACGTCGCCTCCGGTCAGTCGAACGCCCGCATCGTGCTGGGTGAGAGGATCTGTGAGGGGACACTGCTGCGCGGACTCCTGGTGCATTCGGCCGGCGACTATTCGCAGTTGCTCCAGAGCATGATCGGCTGGAGCCCCGCCACCTTCGTGCGCGTGATGAACATCGACGCACGAAAGATGGGATTGACACGAACGCACTACGTCGACCTGAGCGGCATCTCACCCGGGGATCAGTCGACCGCCGGCAATCAAGCGACACTGGCCGTCGCTCTCATGACCGACGAGCCGATCGTGGACCAAATCGTCGCCCTGACGCACGTGGCACTCCCCTACAACGGCGTCGTCGGCTCCTACACGCCCGATATCGGCGTTGCGAACGTCGTCGGCATCAAGTCCGGTTTCACCAATCCGGCCGGCGGTTGCGACGTCATGGCGGTCAAGGTCACGATTGGCGCGAACACCTTCTTGACCTACGCGGTCGTCCTCGGTCAACACGGTTGGAACGCGCTGGGTAATGCCGGCAACGCCGCCCTCGCGCTTTCACGCTCACTGCGTCCGTCGATCAAACGGGTGCGCACACCAACCGGCGTCCAACTCGAGTGGGTCGGACCGGTCGCGGACGTGAAGCCTTGACATTCCTCTAGGACAGGGCCTGCTCGAGATCCTCGAGTAGGTCGTCGCTGTCCTCGATACCGACGCTGAGTCGAACCAAGTTATCCGGGATCTCCAGCAACGATCCGCTCGTTGACAGGTGCGTCATTCGAGCCGGTAACTCGATCAGGCTCTCGACGCCGCCGAGCGACTCGGCCAAGGTGAAGACCTTGGTCTTCTCCACGAACGACTTGGCGTGCGCGCCGCCGCCCTTGACCTCGACACTCACCATCCCGCCAAATCCACTCATCTGATCGAGCGCGATCTTGTGGTTCGGGTGGGTCTCCAGGCCCGGGTACCAGACGCGCTCGATTTGATCGTGTTGGTTGAGCATCGCCGCCACCTTCGCGGCGTTCTTCTGATGCCGGTCCATGCGCACGGCGAGCGTCCGGACTCCGCGCATGATCAAGTAGCAGTCGAGCGGGCCCGGTATGGCCCCGATCGCGTACTGCAAGAACTTCAGTCGCGCGGCGAGTGCCGGGTCATTCGTGACGAGCGCTCCACCGATGGCGTCCGAGTGTCCGCCGAGGTATTTGGTCGTCGAATGCATCACGACGTCGGCACCGAGCGTCAGCGGTGTTTGCAGGTACGGCGTCGCGAACGTGTTGTCGACCACCAACGCGGCACCGCGACGATGACTCACCTCGGCCAGCGCCGCGATGTCGGCAATCCGCAACCAGGGGTTGCTCGGTGTCTCGGCCCACACGAGTTTCGTGCCGTCGCGCCACGACGACTCCACGGCTTCGATATCCGAGAGGTCGACCACGTCCGTCTCGATCCCCCACGGTCCGAAGAGCTTCGTCAGCATTCGATACGTGCCGCCGTAGGCGTCGGCCGAGAGGATCACTCGGTCCCCCGGCGACAACGTGCGCAACATCGCGTCCGTCGCTGCGAGACCCGACGAGAAGGCAACCGCGAACTGCGCGATCTCCAGGCTCGCCACGACCGCTTCGAGTGCGGCGCGCGTCGGGTTGTCGCCTCGACCGTAATCGGCGAACTTGACGACGCCGACCGACTCCTGGGCGTAGGTCGACGTGAGATAGACCGGTACGTTGACGGCTCCGGTCTCGAGGTCCGGCTTTTGTCCCGCGTGGATGGCCCGGGTAGAAAAATTCACGACTGTCCCTTCGGTATCGAATCAGGTGCGCTGTTCGAGAGGAATCGAAGTACGTCCGAGGCGGTGATCACGCCCCGAGGTCGCCCATCAGCGAGGACCAACAGCGCCGGTGTCGACGCGAGTCGACGGGTCACGGATTCGAGCGGCTCGCCCACGCCGATCGTCTCGAGGATCGGACCCATCACCGCTTCGATCGGTCGATCGAGCATCGAGGGATCCTTGAAACCCAGCTCCATGAGGTCCAGTTCGATGGCCGTCCCGACCACCTCTTTGGCCGCGAGCGGCAACTCGTCGGTGACGGCGATGACGACCTGGGAGACACCTCGTTCGCGCATCAGCCCCGTCACCTCGCGCACGCTCCAATCGGTCGTCGCCAAGATGAGGTCCGTCGCGTTCGCTCCCTTGACGTCGAGGATGTCACCGGCCGTCGGACCGCTTTCCGTCGTCAAGAAGCCGTAGCCACGCATCCAGTCGTCGTTGAAGATCTTGGAGATGTACCCGCGTCCCGTATCGGGCACGAGTACCACGACGCACGAACCCGCGGGCGCGCTCTCGGCGACGCGAAGGGCCGCCACGACCGCGGTCCCGCCCGAGCCGCCGATGAGCATCCCCTCTTCGTGGGTCACGCGTCGAGCCATTTCGAAGGCGTCGGCGTCACTCACGGCGATGACTTCGTCAACGAGGCTCGGGTCGTAGTTCGCGGGCCAGAAGTCCTCGCCGACACCTTCGGTCAAATACGGACGACCTTCGCCGCCGGAATAGACCGAACCTTCGGGATCGGCCGCCACGACTCTGATCGCGGGATTCTGTTCCTTGAGGTACTTCGCGACCCCGCAGATGGTGCCGCCGGTGCCGGCGCCGGCAACGAAGTGCGTCACCGTGCCGTCGGTGTCGCGCCAGATCTCGGGTCCCGTCGTGGTGTAGTGCGCGTACGGGTTGGCGGGGTTTGAGTACTGGTCGGGTCGGAACGCACCGGGCGTCTCTCGGGTCAGGCGTTCGGCGGTTGAGTAGTACGAATCGGGGTCTTCGGGAGCGACCGCCGTGGGACAGACGATCACTTCGGCTCCGTAGGCCTCGAGGAGTCGAACCTTCTCCGCGGCCATCTTGTCGCTCATCACGAAGATGCACCGGTAGCCGCGCTGGGCCGCGACGATGGCCAGACCGACACCGGTGTTCCCGCTGGTGGGCTCGACAATGACGCCGCCGGGTTTCAAGAGTCCGTCGCGCTCGGCGGCGTCGATCATCGTGAGCGCCGGTCGGTCCTTCGAGCTCCCGCCGGGGTTCATCGACTCCAACTTCACCAGTACCTCGACGCCGTTGGGTGTTTCGAGTCGATTGAATCGCACGAGGGGTGTCTCGCCGATGAGGTCCAGGAGAGAGTTCGCCACGCGCATGGCTCCACCCTATTTGGGGAATCGCCGGCTTCGTGGCGAACGCGGTTCCCGCCTCAGAATTCTGTCGCCGACACCTCGGTCGTCTCGGCCGCAACCCCGTTGACGCCGCGACGAACGCGCCACTCGATGACGACGATACTGATCCATCCGACGATGATCACCAACCAGAACGTCAGCAGCCGGTACACCAATACGACCGCCAGTGCGGGAACCTTCTGGGCCCCGTAGGCGACCAGAATGACGGCCAAACTACCCTCGACGACGCCCAGGCCACCGGGGATGAGTGGCAGCGACGCCACAATTTGGGACACTCCGAAGGCGAGTAAGACTCCGCTCCACGGAATTGGCGCATGAACCGCGCCGAAACAGCACAGCAGTATCACGAAGTCCATGAGCCAGAGAGCCGTGGCCATGATCACCAGGCCGATCGCCGCGCCGCTCGACAACGCGATCTCGTGCATCCTTCGCAACGTGGACTCGATGCGCTTCGAGACGTCACCGCGAGGATGACTGGTCACGCGGCGAACGAGGCGCACGACCAGTCCCAAGAAGCGCAGCAACGGGTCACGACGTACGAGCAACGCTCCCGCGATCACGACGACGAACAGGCCCACGATGACCGGGCCCCTCGCCTGCACCCCCGTGTTACCCGACAGCGCGACCAGCACGCCGACGAGCAGGAGCAGCGACATACCGATCGCCTGGGCAATCAATATGGTCAGGATCGTCCATCCGGCGCTGGCCCCGCTCGCACCGTGGCGTCGAAAGAACCGGTAGCGATACGCACTCGACACCGCCGGCTCGCCGGGGACGGTGTAGGCGATGGCGTTGTTGGCGAGTGAGACGAGTGTCAAGGCGGCCAAGGAGATTTGCGCGCCACTCCACTGCAGCACTTTCTGTTGGACGAAGCCGTAACCCACGATCGACGAGACCTCAGCGGCCGCCGCGGCCAATCCCCAGGCGTAGTTGAGATGGTCCAAGTGATGGAGCGCTCCGGTGAGCTCACCGCGTTTGCCCACGAGCAGCCACAAGATGAAAACGCCCAGCGCGACCCCGACGGCGTACCGGATGATCATCCAGAAGATTCGACGACGCCGCGACGGGGCTCTCTCGTCGGTCACGAGTTCACACTACCGACGACGAAATGACAATGAAGATCCGCCCGACGCGTGCTCGGTCCTTCGGAAAACCTCAACCACTACGATTTACCATGGCCCAGAGCGACTCGTCCGAGACATTCACTCGACTCGACCGGCCGGTGCGAACGGCCATCATCGGTCTCGGACGCGTCTTCGAACTCAACGTTCGCGCCTACGTCGACAACCCCGACGCCGACGTCGTGGCGATCGTCGATCCCAGCGACCGGCGCCGAGCGCAGCGCCAGGTGCAGTGGCCACTGGCCCGGGCCTTTGCCTCGGTCGACGATCTGATAGCGAGCGACGTCGAGATCGACGCCGCGGAGTTGCTGCTCCCGACGACGCACAACGAAGAGGTCGTCATGGCCTGTTTGGCGCAAGGGTGGCACGTCAACCTACAAAAGCCTTTCGCCAACGACCTCGCGAGCGCCACGAGGATGGCCGATGAGGCGCGCCGTCGTGGTCTCCAACTCCGGGTGATGGAGAACTACCTCTTCTATGAGCCGCTCCAGAAGTTGAAACTCACCATCGATTCCGGCGCGCTCGGCTCGATCAGCGGCTACCACATGAAGATGGTGGCGAGCGGACGTGGTGGATGGGACGTTCCGGGCGATGCCTACGAGTGGCGATTCCAGCAGGCCCGCGACGGTCGTGGTCCCTTGTTGTTCGATGACGGTTGGCACAAACTCTCCACGGCCCTGTGGCTGTTCGGACCCGTCCAGGAGGTCCGAGCGTGGATCGGCTCCACGCAGGTCGTTCCGGGCATCGAAGTGGACGCGCCGACCACGATGATCTGGGAACACGAGAACGGGATTCGCGGGGTGTGGGACGTTACGTTGGCCGTCGACATGTACCTGCGCTCGGACTACTACACCAACGACGAACGATGGGAAGTCACCGGCCGACGGGGGTTCGCCCGAGTCAATCGCTGCACCGGTCGCGGGATCCAGGAACCGAGTTTCGAGGTCTATCTCGACGGGGAGATGCGATCCTTCCACGCGCTCGATGACGACTGGGCGAGCAGTTTTCGCGACTCGGGGCGCCATTGGCTCCGTGCGTTGCGAACCGGTGAGGGTCCCCTGCTGTGGGGAGCGGAACCGGCCATGGACGTTCTGCGCTTCGCCCTCGCGGCGTACAAGAGCAGTTCGCTCGGTGGCGTGGGGATACGTCCCGGATCACTGGCCGTCGAACTCGACGAGAGTGCATCGACGACATGAGTGGACGTCGGTGCGCGTGGCCCGCGACGTCGCGATTGTGATCCTGTGGTGAGCGATCTCGAATCCGTGAGTGAGCGCTTGAGCGCCGCCGGGTTCTTGGCGGCTGACGAGGAGTCGTCAGAACTACTGCAATCTTCCAACGGTGACCCGGCCGATTTAGAGTCGCGTATCGCCCGACGCTTGCGGGGCGAACCACTCGCCTGGATCACCGGGTTCACCACCTTCTGTGGGATCAGAATCCGAGTGGATTCCGGTGTCTACGTGCCGCGCTGGCAAAGTGAACCACTCGCTCGACGGGCCGCGACGCGACTGCCCCACCACGGCATCGCCGTTGATCTGTGTACCGGAACCGGGGCGATTGCGAGAACTCTCCTCGCCGAAAAGCCGAACGCCCGAGTCGTCGGTACCGATATCGATGAACGGGCCGTGTCGTGCGCGAGGTCGAACGGAATCGAGGCCCTCTGCGGCGACCTGTTCGCGCCACTGCCCCTCGATCTCGAGGGGCGTGTCGACGTGATCATTGGCGTCGTGCCCTACGTTCCGACGTCGAGCCTGCCCTTGTTGCCGCGCGACACATTTGATTTCGAGTCACCCTTGGCCTACGACGGTGGATCTGAAGGGCTCGGTGTCCTTCGCCGAGTGTTGGAAGAGGGTCGCCCATTTCTGCGACCTGGGGGCTCGGTGTTCATCGAAGTGGGTGGACAACAAGCTGAGATGCTCCAAGATGATCTGGCGAGACTCGGATTCGAAGACCTCATGGTCTTTTTCGATGATGACGGTGACCTTCGTGGCCTTGAAGGAACGCGGCCCGCGTAGACGACCCAGCACGCAGTCGCCTTCCCTCGACTTGACCCCTCAAGATTGAGGGGCCATCCGAACTCTTGCGTACGACGGGTGGGCGTTGTCCGCAAGTGGGTTCCCTAGGGACCTGGGGGCCCTCGATCGCTCGAAGGGTTCTCACAGCGCCGATACCCCGTTGTCTGGATGGCGATACTCGCTCTCTCGGGTCTCGGTGCCAGAAGGCGTCAGTGACAGGTCTCGCCCACGTAAACGCGGACGTAATTCAGACGAAAGATCCGACGGGACGTTGACGCCGTATACCCGACGTGATAGTGGCACGAGGTCGTCAATGACGCGGGGCGTCGCGTCCGAGACTGTGACTCCGGCAACGCGCGATCGGTTGCGAACGTGGGATCTCTGGCGGCTACTGCAACTTGGGGGCAGCGCACTGATGGGCGCGACGGGCGCCATACATCTCGACCTCTATTTCACTGGTTACCAAACCATTCCAACGATTGGTTGGTTGTTTTTGATGCAGGTGATCAGTGCCTTCACTCTCGCTCTTTTACTGATCGCCTCAAGAAGTCGATGGATTGCCGCGGCCGGCGCCGCATTTCTCATGTCGACCCTCGTGGGTTACGTCCTCTCGGTGCGCATTGGACTCTTCGGATTTCGAGAAGTGCGCACGGCTGCGGGTGTTGTCGCGGGCGTCATTGAGATCGTCGGATTCGCCGCCCTCGCCGGGTTCGCGACGCGTCCGGATCGGCGCACTCGTGCTCGAACACGGCGAACGCGCGGTCTGCTGGTGGATCAGAGCCTGGCGTTGGTCGCCTGGCGTTGGGTGGCTGGTGTACTTGCGTTACAGGCGGCGCTCACGCTCGCACTGGTGCTGTCCAGCGCAGACGTCGCGTCGACCAGCGCCGGTGGAACCACGGTGTCATTGAAGGTTGCTGACATCCACGGAGTCTCCGTACTCACCAACGCTCGGGGCTACACGTTGTACTGGTTCGCCCCCGATTCGCCGACTACCTCGCGCTGTTATGGCACCTGTGCGGCCTACTGGCCGCCGGTGATCGGTTCGCCCTCACCCGTCGCCGCTGTCGTCGGAGCGTACGCCACGACGAAACGAACGAACGGGGCCGAGCAGGTCACGTACAACGGTCACCCTCTTTACACCTACGTCGGCGACTCTGCACCCGGCCAAACCACCGGGAACCGTATCCGTCTGAACGGTGGTTGGTGGTACGAGATGAAGGTGTCGAAGTAGGCCCGCGATGCATCGGCACCGAAGTCGGTCGTGGTCCCTTGATCGCAACGCCGTGCGTTCAGTGCCAACGGTGCTCTCGGAGACGCCCGATCACCACACGCCCGGCACCAACCGCCAAGGGACGCGAGCTCGATACTCGGCGTAGTGACTACTCGTGACGAGCAGACGCTCTTCGACGACGGCTCGACCGACGTTGCAGCTCCATATGAACACCACGACGAGCGCGTTGCGCACCGAAAGACTCTGCAGGAGGTAGCCGAACTGAAGGAAGAAGTACGAGGCGTAGATCGGGTGCCGGACGACAGAGTACGGACCATGTTGCACCAGGCCGCGATCAGCGGCGGCGAAACCAAAGGAGCGGCCCAGGGCGATGAAGGACGCCACGCAGATGACCAGACCGATCATCTGGACGTCGAATCCGGCGACCACCCCCCAGTGCGGATGGGCACCGTCGGGGCGCAGCGCGACACCACCGAACGTGCCGCCAAAGGCGAGGAACCAGTCCAGCGGACGCTGACTCACCACTCGCGCCGGGCGCCGCACGAGGTAGACGACGACGATCCACATCTCTTCGGCGAAGAACGCGCCGCCGACCAGCGAGCGCGTGCGCAGGTAGTACTCGAGGCCCGCGCGTGCGAACAAGGCCGCACAGAAGGCCGCGATGAGATTCGCGGAGATCCGTATGACCAGAACGGATCGAGACGAACTTCTCCACGCGGGTCGTTCGCTCTTCGTTGGACGCGGCTCGTCTTCGACCAATACCGGCGAGGTGAAGACGGGTCGCGATCCGGCTGACTTGGTCATTGAGAGCTCAACAGTCCGGATCGATCGAGGCGGCGCTCGATGAGGGCGTCGATACTTACTCGCCCCGGACCGAGCAAGACCATCACGAGTGCCATGACGGCGAGCGCGAGGTTGAACTCGTAGCCTGGCGTCAACGACTCCGAGTTGATGCCGTTGACCCAGGTCACCGTGATCATCGCCATCACCTGGTCACCGAAGAGGGCGAGGCCGGCCAGGCGTGAGAAGAAACCAAGAGCCATGGCGATCGCTCCCCCGAATTCGATCACGCCACCGAGCACGGCGAAGAATCCTCCGGGATGAAGATGCGCGGTGTTCGAGAAGAAGAGGGCGGTGTTGTGAAGCCCCGGGCCGTTGAATGCTCCGAAGAGTTTGCCGGCGCCGTAGTAGACGAAGATCCACGCGAGGGCGATGCGTACGGCGGCGAGGGCGAGGTCGCTGGAACGTGCGCCGGGCCGAGTCGTGAACATCATCGTCACAAGTGCGCGAGCGCGTCGGGTGGCAGCGTCCTTCGACTTGTCCGTCGTCACCGAATTCCTGGATCGAAGGCGGATTCGTCGAAGAGGTCAGAAGTACCAATGCCCGTCGTCGTGAGGCCACGGCCACCGAGTAACTCAGAGTGGTCCTGCGCGACATCGACAGGCTCGGTTAGTGGTCGAAACGGCCCTAGGAGTTGAGCGGCGAGCACCGAGAAGTGGCGCGCGCGTGGCGCGCTCTGCTCAACGGTCAAAGGACGTCCCGGCAGGCCGGTCTCGATTCGAATCGTCTCTTTCGTCGGGAACACCGCGCGCCCCGAAAGCTGGTCCCAGATGGTGAGGGCGAAGCCGAGATTCACGTCCTGTCGTCCTTCGACCCGGTGGTGGATGCGGTGATAGTTCGGGCTGCAAAAGACTCGATTCAGTGGACCGAAACTCAAGTTGGTATTCGAATGCTCGAACGCCACGACCGCGGCGTAGACGACCAGGAGCGTGGTCGTGATAGAGCCATTGGCGATGAGGACTATGCCCGGGATCAGCGTGATGAGATACGAGACGTGAATCAGGGGGTGGGTGCGAAAGACCGTGAGTACGCTCATGTCCTCTTGGGAGTGATGTAGTTCGTGGAATCGCCACAGCATGCGTACCTTATGGTTCGCGAGATGCGCGCTCCAGTTACACGCATCCATGGCGACGAAGACGAAGGCAATAACGAGCCAGCGCGGCAAGAACTCGTACTGCGGCACGATGATCCACGGAAGTGACTTACTGACCACCTCGGCGAACGACAACGACAGCGCGACGACCAGTGGGACGACCAGCGTCGCGTTCAACACCGTGTACAAGACGTCTTGTCGATAACCACGGGCGAAGAATCGTCGACGCTGCGCCGGTCGCAGGCGCTCGATGACGAGAAACAAGAAGAGGATGCCCACGGTCACTGGTCCCACGATGATCACGCGCAGGTTCGTCATCGACGCGGCGAAACTCGTTCCTCCCCACCGACTGGACAGTCCGATGGCGATGAGTACCACCGCGACCGCGACGATGGAGAGCGCCGGGAGATAGACGCGTGACGAGAGCGCCCGCCGCGCCACGACCGATTCGATTCGCGGCGTGGAACCAGGTGCCACCTCGGGTGCGTCACTCGACGAAATGATGACCGACGTCATAGAACCTCCAACTTCACTGTCTATGCGCTAGAACCCGACCCCACCGCCACCGCCACTGACTGTCGTCGTGGTCGTGGGCTTGCCCGAGGGCTTCACGAGCACCACGTCGACCCACTTGCCCCACGTGTCGGTGACGTTACCCTTGACCTGTCCGAGCGACCTGTCCTTGGAGAACCAGAAGAGGGCCTTGCCCCCGTAGGTGACCTGAAGTCCGCCGGTGACCTTGAGCGTCCCGAGTTTGGCGGCACTCACTCCCGCGCCGGCCGTGGCGTGCGTGGCGCCCTTCGACAGCAAGACGGGGATCCAGAATTTGTGGCACGTGGCGGCACAGGCCGTGGCGTTCGGCTTGAAGGTGTAGAGCGTCTTGCCGTCGGCGAGGATCGTGCCGATTTTGGTGCTCTTGAAGGTCGAGATGACGACGCTCTTCGCGTGGCTGTGCTCCGCACTCGAGGCCCCCATGACGCCGATCGTCGTCGCGAGCCCTACGGCGACGACCATCGCTGCCGCGATGCGCGCCGTTGCGCTCCCGTGGGATTTCATGTGGTTCGTTGGCTGTGACATTTCGTAACTCTCCTCGTGAATTCGTGTATCGATGTGCTATTCGATGATGCACAATGCTGAGAACGTCGATTGACGCAGTGTGGCAATCGGCCGTACATGCTTTCTTGACTAGTACTACGGACGAGGTCCTCGGGCGGATCACTCCGGTGCGACTTCTCGGTCTCAATCGGTTACGTCGCGAACGTTGCCTGGGCCAGCACCGCGCCATTCGCGTTCACGATGCGCGCGGAGCGTACGTCGCTCCCCGACGCCTCGATGGGTGCGACCCAAGAGCCGTAACCGTGGGCGATCGTGAACTTCCCGACCGTTTCGCTTCGGCCGTTCGCGAAGGTAACTTCGCACCACACGACGCCGGACAGCTTCGCGGTGTCGACGTCCATGGTCACCCACGAGGGACTGCCCGAGGAGATGGTGACGTCGCCCAGGACTTGACCGTCTGACGTCAGACGACCGGTCATGGGTCGTTGTGTCGCCGAGGGGTGGTTCGCGTTGCCCTGCGATGTTGCGATGGCCCCGACGCCGACGCCGAGCACCACCGCAAGAAGTGCGGCCACCGCGAAGACGCTCACCCGTCGACGTCGAAGGACTCGACGTTCTGCATCACTGCCGCGGAACCGTTCGATGACGCGCGTCTCGAAACCCATGGGCGGTTCGGCTTGCGGGGCGAGCCACAACAGAGTGTCGGCGACGTCGGCCAGAGATTCGGACTCCGCAGTGCAGTGAGCACAGGTCTCGAGGTGATCCAGAACCAATGAACGGCTTCGACCGGAAAGGGTTCCCAGGGCGAATGCGATCAGGTCGTCGCTGATTGCTTCGCATTCGATTGATCGCTCCGGGACGAGACTCATGGGCTCTCCATCATGGCACCCGCGTCGCGTAGTTTGGCCAGTCCCAATCGAATTCGGCTCTTCGCCGTGCCGAGCGGAATGGCCTCGAGCGTCGCGACCTCGGCGACCGTCCTGCCGTACATCACGGCCAGCACGATGGCTCGACGTTGTTCGATCGGCAATGCCGAAAGAGCGAGGTGCGCTTGGGCCACCGATTCGGACATCACGGCGACGTCATCAGGAGCGCGCTCGTCGCTGACGAGGGAGAGGAAGACCCGATCCTCGGGGGCCGTGGGAATTCCTCGTCGGACGCGAAGTGCGTCGATCGCGAGATTGCGGGTGATCGTGAGCGTCCACGTCACGACCGATCCGCGCCGGACGTCATAGACCGCGGCGTGACGAAAGATTCGTATGAACGCTTCCTGGGCGACGTCTTCGGCCATACCGGGGTCGCCGACGATGCCCAACGCAAATCCGAAGAGCCGTCGTTGATAACGTCGAACGAAAGCGAGGACCGCGCGGTCATCGCCCACTGCCACGCCCGAAAGCAGGGCCTCGTCCGAGGTCTCGTCGTCGTAACTTCCGCGCGCTCTCATCAACAGATGGTACGGCGGGAGTGTCAAATGGGATCATTGGCGCGCTCGAACTCCTTTGCGGGCCCCGAAACGCGGCCGTGGGCCAAAGGAAAGGGAATAATGGTGAATGACCGGCTGGCTGATCCGATCACATCGCCCAACTAGAAATCTGAGGTCGACATCGGTGACTATGACCTCACGTAGCCGAAATCCCAAGAGTGGCCGCCGCAGCGTTATGACGCATCGGCTGTTGTTATCGATTGAAGCCGTGCTCGTGGTCACGGCGATCCTCGTCACACCGGTCGGCGCAGCGACGAGTCAGGTTGCCACGCCCCAACACTTCGACGTCGGTATCGCTCGTTGTACCTTCGTTGATCACTCGCGCTCGGTGCTGAACTATTCGTCGCGACCGTTCGGGGTTCTGTCACATGGCCGCACCCTGGTGACCGAGATCAGGTATCCGACGCAACTGCGCGCCGGCGCGCCGAACGAGGTGGCGGGTGCGGCACCGTTGGCGCTCAGTGGGGGCTACCCGATGGTGGTCTTCGCCCACGGTTACGACGTGACGCCCGACACGTACGCGGCCCTGATGGACGCGTGGGTGCGCGCCGGATTCGTCGTGGTGGCTCCGATCTTCCCGGACGAAAGCGCCTTCGCGGTCGCGGCCCAACACGGTGCAAATACCGAGGGCGACGTCGTGAACGAACCCGCTGATCTCGTCTTCGTCACCAAAGAAGTCCTCCGAGCATCGAACGCTGCTTCTTCGGCCTGTCCGATCGTCAAAGGCCTGATCGATCCATCAGCGATCGCGCTGGCCGGTCACTCCGACGGCGCCGAAGCGGTGGGCATGCTGGCTTACGATCACGGCCTCGACCCCCAAGGCGAGAACTTCGCCGACCTGCGCGCGGGTATCTCGTACCGATCGGTCATCATCTTGTCCGGCGCCGAAGACGGGACCCAGTCCTACGCCGGCGAAGCCAGTCGACCAGACCTACTGGACGTGCAGAGTCTGGCGGACCAGTGCAATCCCGTTCGCAACGGTCTGAAACTGTACGACGCCATTCACCAATCGAACAAATGGTTCCTGGAACTTCTCACGGCGCATCACCTCCCTCCGTTCGACGGTGCGGACGCGCCGGCCTTCGGCGTCGCATCGGCGGTCACCGTTCGTTTCCTCCAGTGGTCCCTCCAAGGACTCGGGTCCTCGAAGGAACTCGTGAACGTGAGCGATCAACGACCGGCGATCGCTCGAATGTTCGTCGGAGCCAACGGACCCTCGTTGCGACATTTGGCGCCGGTCAAGGAGTTCTGTAGCCCCAACTAGGTCGTGACCAGAACGTTGTGAGCCTCATCTGACTCACGATGTTCGAATGATGGTGATCGACCGCGGACTTAAGGGGCGGTCGAACCTGAACGTCGATGGATCAATAGACCGGAGACCGTGAGCGGCTCACGCGTCTCTTTTCATCATTCGCCATGCACCGAGTGCCGTCCAACCAACGAGCCAGGCCACGATGACGCAGATCCCCACCGTCAAGCTCTCCGGGACGAGCGTGGGGCCGCCCGGACCACCACCGCCTCCACCCAAACCGCGAGGCAGCGCCGAGGGTTCCAGGTGCGCTATGGCGAGACCGACGAGACCTCGCTGGGCGTTGATGAGATGAGGGATCGCCGTGCGCGAGAACGCTGGCGTCAAGATGACTTCGAGCACGATCATGAGTACGACCGGGACCGTTCTTTGGCCCATCAACGACGCCAGACCTAGTCCCACGATGAAGCCGATGGTGGCCTCGAGTTCAATCCATAATCCGGTCCTGATCATCAGCGGAACTGACGGATACCAGAAGAGCTTCTGGTACGCCGGGTAGTTCTGTTCGGCGACCGTCAGTGCGTCGGCCTTGAGTGTCGTGGGCGACACGTGCTTGAAACCGGACGATCCGGGAATGACGGTGATATTTCCCTGGCCGTTGATGAAGCACGGCACGCCATTGGGACCGTTGTAGGGAAGGCCGCAGATCGCCTGCTTCGGGTGGCTCTGCGCCCAGTGGTTGAATTCCGCAGCGCTGAGCCCCTGAGGTACGGCAACGCCCTGGTAGTCGATCTTGGTGGGAGCGGCGAAGACGCACACGGCGCAGACGATGGTGAATCCGGCAGCGACCATTGGAACAATGAGCGCCAGTCCGGCGGGAATTCTCGCGAGATACAACGCGAGACGTGACCGGCCCGTGATGACGAGGTGTCGGAACATTCCGTCGGTCAAATCGACCGAACCGGCAGTGCACCCGAGCGTGGCAGCGACGATGAAGCCGAAGAAGTACATGATGCCGACGACGAGGGCGCTGAAGATGTCGTAACCGCCAGCCGGCCCATAGGATTTCGGGGCCACGGCGTGGGCGATCAATCGAACCAAAAGAAATATCGTCGGCACGCCGATGTTCACCACGATCATGGCGGCCATCAGGCCCCGTCGTTTACGCAGTTCCATGATCCGAGTCCTGATCATCGCGCCGTTAGGAATCCACGAACCGCGATTGTCGCGAGAGACCGCATTAGCGAGCGTGGTGGTCGCGGGAGCGAGACCACTTGTGACGGACGTCATACGTTCTCCCCCAATCGACTCGTCACCTGCAAGAACCACGATTCCAGCGATACCTGCATCTCCTCGAGGCGATAGACGGCGATCCCATCTTCAACGAGGAGCCGGTTGATCTCGGCGATCGCGTCCTTCGCGGTGCCCGACGGCAAATGAATCGACAACCCCGATGACTCGACGTCGATCTTCTCTCCGAAGGCGGACGCCGCGAGGACCGATCGGGCCCTGTCGGGCGACGAGCAACCCACGTGCACTTCCATCGCCGCGCCCGCGAGCAGTTCAGAGATCGGACCTTGGCGAATGACTTTGCCGCTGTCCACGATGGCCACGGCGTCACAGGTTCGTTGCACCTCATCCAAGAGGTGCGATGAGAGCATCACCGTGCGGCCTTCGGCCACGAGCGAGAGGATCATGTCACGCATCTCGTGCATTCCCGCCGGGTCGAGACCGTTCATCGGTTCGTCCAAGATCAAGAGTTGTGGATCGCCGAGCAAGCAGGCGGCGACACCGAGGCGCTGGCGCATACCCATGGAGTACTTCGACACGCGGTCATTCGCTCGGTGCGCCATTCCAACGCGCGCCAACGACGAATCGATGCGATCTCGGGCGTCGCGCTCGCGAGCCGCCGCCAGGATCTCTAGATTCTGTCGGCCAGAAAGGTGACCGTGGAATCGAGGCTCGTCGACGATGGCCCCGACACGTGCGAGTGCGCGATCGCGATGTCGGGGAACCGAAACGCCCAGCAGTGACATCGTGCCGGCGTCGGCGCGAGTCAAGCCGAGCAAGACACGAATGAGGGTTGTCTTCCCGGCGCCGTTGGGACCCAAGTAGCCGAACGCGCAACCGCGAGGAACGAGTAGTTCCACGTCGTTCACCGCGACGTTGTCGCCGAAGCGCTTCGTGAGACCGTGCGTCTCCACGGCCCAGGTGCTCTCTGGGGCACTCGATCGCGACGTGTCTTCAATGGTGGGCGTACTCATGTCAACGTCACCTTCTCGTCGTTCCAAATTCTCCTCGCCGGCTAAATCACGGCGCGAATCAATGACATCGGGGTAAACCCCTACGGTCCCGACTCTCGTGATCGATTTACGCGTGGCATCCGTAATGCAGGCATCACCTCAATTGAAAGGAATTGCATGCAGCGTGTTCAGTCGTCACGACGTCGCATTCACGGAAAGGCCCAGGCGCGAATCGCCGCCGCGTTCCTTGTCGCCACAGGGTTGGCGACGATGCTCGGCGTGACGGTGGCCTCAAGTGCCGAGCACGGCCACACCAGTGGCGTCGTCATCTCGACTTTCAAGAGCGACAAACTCGGCACCATCCTGGTCGACGGCAAGACCCTCTATACCTTGAAAGCGAGCGCCACGGCTTGCACGGCCACCTGTCACAAGTTCTGGATCGAAGTTCTGTTGCCGAATGGCGTAACTCGCGCTACCGCCGGCGCCGGCGTCAGCGCCGCCAAACTCGGGACGATGAAGGTCGCCGGCGGACGTCAAGTCACCTATGGCGGTAAAGCCCTCTTCTGGTTCTTCAGGGACAAGTCTCTCGGACAGGTCAAAGGCAACGCCACCGACACCTGGGGAAAATGGCTCGACGTGGTGCTGGCGAAGCCCGCGGGACAGCCGACCACGACAACGACGGCTCCCCCGAAGACCACCACGACAACTTCGGTCGCCACGACCACGACCACGCGGCCCACTACCACCACTACGGCTCCCGGAGGCGGAGGGGGAATTGGTTTCTAATCGCGTCGAAAGGATGTCGGTGGAACATCGATCGAGGTATCAACTTCTTTCAACGTAAGTAGCGAGAAACAAATGCGGTCGACGGTGGCTCTTGTTCCAAGAAAAATGAATTCGTGTGACAGCCCGCGGAGAAAACCTCCGTGTTACTCGATGGAAGTGCACTCACCAACTGCTCGACTCCCGGGTGGAACGGATCGTCGACGCCCGACGCTACCCTTACCGCAATCCCGCGCAACGAACTCGCGTGCGTGATGACATCGCCTTTGCGGAAGGCCGACTCCGACGCAAAGGCCCCGGTGTTCGCGCCGTGGGCCTGCGCGAAAGACGTCCAGATGGCCGGACTTATTGCCGCGACCGCCGAGACCAGTCCAGAGAATCGCTCGGCGATGGCGAGCGCACCGTAGCCGCCCATCGATATTCCCATCAGACCGATCTTCTTCGGGGAAACGCCGAGGCCCTTGCGCTGACAGAAGGGGATGAGTTCATGGACGACCATGGTCATCGGATCATCACCGGGATGAGGATTCCAGTACCCGTCGCCACCGTCAACCGTGACCATGGCCGTCGGCGTGAGCGCCGCGCCGTTCACTCGAAGTGCCAGCGCTTGGGCTGGCGTCATTCCGACGAGGGCGGTTGCGTGGTTCTGACCGTATCCGTGGAGCATCACGATGAGGGGAAGTTCGTCACCCGGTCCATGCGACGGCGGATAGGCGATCGTGAAACCAACGTGGCGTTGACGCGCCGCAGAGAAGAAGCTTCCCGATTCGCTCGGTCCTATTGAATCGAAAGACAACTTCGGCGCGGGCAATGAACAGGCACCGTCGAGTTCGTCGAGGGCTTGTTTGCCCGGTAGAACCCCGTGGTCAACCAATTCAAAACCGGCTGCACCTACGACGACCAAGGTCCCGACGCTCCCCGCGAACCATTTCAGAAGTCGTCGACGCGACACAGAATTCGAATTGCGCTGCGAAGTTTCGTCGGATCCACCGACGTTCATCGTCATCCACTTACCAACGTGAGTGTCGATTGAAGCTCAGGATGCAAGCTCAGTGACGCTTCGCCCATCATCGCCAAATGCTCCCACATGGCGAGAACCAAATCCTGTTGGTCGATTCGATGATTCTCAAAGTACGAAGTCACAAGAGTCATCGCGGACACGATTCCGCGTGACCAAGTATTCGAGATCTATGCGAGAGCGAAATGTTCAGCGAGGGAGTCGGCGACCTCTTCGTACAATTCAGATGGTAGATCATGGCCCATGCCCGACACGATCTTGAGTGTCGCGTTGGACACCGCGTCGGCCGTCGCGCGGCCTCCCGATGGATCGACGAGTGGATCCATGTCGCCATGGATGACGAGCGTGAGCACGCTCAGTGACTGAAGCGCTGGCGTACGGTCGGGCTGCGTGACGATGGCCGCGACTTGACGAGACATGTCTCCTAGATGACGACGCCACTTCCGAATAGGTCAGGACTCGGGAATGTGATCTCGCCAGGAGTGACGTGGTTCGTATCCAATCACCGCTCGCGCGCGGTTGATGTCGAGCAACGTCTCGAACTCATCGATGTTGCGAGTGAAAGCTACCCCCGGGAACACTTCACCAAAGAGCGCGGCCGATGGACGGTTCATGACCGTGTCCGCCGCCGCAATGATCAGGCCCGGACTTCCCACGAGCGCCTCTGAGGGCGCCGTGAGAGAGAGGCGGCACGCCGCCGCGACGTCACGCCCGTCCACGTAGCCCCACAAGTTCCACTTGCGGGCGTGCGGGTCGGCCCACATCGACGGGAACGCGCCGTAGTCCTCCGGATCCATGATGTTGGAGAGGCGAAGCGCGACGAACGGAATCCCCGCCCACTGCGAAATGTGTCCCGCGATTGTCTCGCTCGCGACCTTCGAGAGCGCGTACGTCGTGGTCGGCACGGGGTAGTGACCTTCGTCCACCGGGGCGTACCGAGGCGCGAGTCCGGGGCCCTCGGTGAAGGGCAGACCGAGGGTCGTCTCACTCGATGCCCACACCACCCGGCTCAGGCCGCAGCTGGTGGCGGCGTCAAACACGTTGAAGTTCATCGCCATATTCGTGTTGAACGTGACCGCCGGAGTGTAGATACCGGGCGCCGGGATGTTGGCGAGGTGAACGACCGCGTCGACGTCCTTCAGCACTTGGAGCGCTTGACCGTAGTCGGTCAAGTCCGCACGGATGGCACCGTTCTCCACCTCTTTTCTCGAAGACGAAATGTCAGTTGCCACGACATCGTAACCGTGGTCGAGCAGATCTCGGACCACGGAACGACCAGCCTTCCCACTCGCTCCCGTCACGCAAATTCTTCGCATCGACGAATCAGCCACGTTCACCACCTCTCATCCCAACGTCAATTCAACATGGATTTCGCGTCAATTTCTAAACGGAGTGTCACCTCCGTTTCGCTCTATAGTGTCATTATGCGGAGCGATCACTCCGCTTAGACACCGAAGGTGGGCGATGGCGGTAGTAAAGTCCCGGAGACCGTATCAGGCAACGTACGCCGTTTTGGCCCTCGCGGTCGGCGGTTACGCCTTGCTGCAGTCACTGGTCATACCGGTGCTGCCCACCATCCAGGCCGGACTCCACTCCTCGCAGAACTCCGTCACGTGGGTGCTCACCGCGTACCTCCTGTCGGCGGCGATCTTCACGCCCATCATGGGTCGACTCGGCGACATGTACGGCAAGGAACGACTACTCGTCATTACCTTGGTGGCCCTCACGGTCGGATCTCTCTTGGCCGCGGTCGCGAGTTCGATCACCTTGATGATCGTGGCCCGAGTCATCCAGGGAGTCGGCGGCGGTGTCCTTCCCCTGGCCTTCGGGCTGATTCGCGACGAGTTCCCCAAGGAGAAGGTGATGGGCGCCATCGGCGCCATCGCGGCCCTGGCCGCGGCGGGCGCCGGACTCGGCATCGTCCTGGCTGGACCCATCGTGGACGCGCTGGACTACCACTGGCTGTTCTGGATACCGATGATCGTGATGGCCGCGACCGTGGTGGCCGCACACCTCGTCATTCCGGAGTCGCAAGTTCGCACCCCCGGCATGCTCAGCTGGCCCGGCGTAATCCTGCTCTCGACGTGGCTCGTGGCGTTGATTCTCGGCATCAGCGAAGCCCCCACATGGGGCTGGGGATCGACGAGTGTGATCGGTCTCTTGATTGGCGCCTTGGCGGTCGCCGTCGTGTGGGTCGTCGTCGAGGCGCGTTCCGCCCACCCCTTGATCGACATGAACATGATGAGGATTCCCGCCGTGTGGACGACGAACCTGGTGGCGCTGCTGCTCGGCGTCGGGATGTACGCGGTCTTCGCGTTCCTGCCCGAGTTCCTGCAGACCCCGACGTCCGCGGGCTACGGATTCGGCGCGAGTATCACTCACTCGGGACTGATCCTGCTGCCGTCGAGCGTGTTCATGTTCGCGTTTGGCATGATGTCCGGTCCCCTCTCCAAGCGCTTTGGGAGCAAGTCCGTGCTCGTCACCGGACTCCTCGTCGGTGTCGTCACCTTCGCACTCCTCACCTTCGCCCACGCCGCCCAGTGGCAGATCCTCCTCGCGATGGTCGTCGAAGGCATCGGCTTCGGTCTCGCCTTCGCGTCGATGTCGGCCCTCGTCGTCGTGGCCGTTCCGCCCGAACAGACGGGCGTCGCGAGCGGGATGAACGCCAACGTCCGAACCATCGGCGGTTCCGTCGGCGCCGCGGTCATGAGCAGCATCGTGACGTCGGGCATGCGCGCGGGATCGTTCCCTCGCGAATCCGGCTACACCCACGGCTTTGCGCTGTTGACCGTCGCCGCCATCGCCGCGACGATCGCCGCCTTCTTCGTTCCCGGACGACTCCGCCCGCCCGCGACGATGACCGAGTCAACCATGCCGCACGCCGAGCTCGCGATGTTGGCCGGCGGCACGCTCGTCGGCGACGAATCCGAGTGACCTGTCCATGACCAACGCCACCAAAGTTGAGCGACCACTGCGCAAGGACGCCGCCCAGCACCGCGAGCAACTTCTCGCTGCGGCCGTCCAGGTATTCAACGATCAGGGCCTCGACGCGAGTGTCACGGAGATCGCGCGGGTCGCGGGCGTGGGCATCGGAACGTTGTACCGGCGCTTCCCCACCAAGGAAGCTCTGGTCGACGCACTCATCCATGAAATCCTCGGTACCACCATCGAAATGGCCCACGACGCCTTGAGGTCACCAGATGGCACTGGTCTCGAGAGGTTCTTGGAGGCCTCGAGTGCCTATCAGGCCGAGCACGCGGGGTACCTGCGGCGACTTTGGAACACTGATCACGAAATGGTGAAGACCGTCCGTCAACTCATCGCCCGACTTCTCGTCGACGCGAAGAAGCATGATCTCATTCGCCACGACCTCACCAACACCGATCTGTCGCTCGCAATGTTCTCCCTGCTTGGCGTCCTCGAAGCGACGCTCCCCGTCGCTCCCGATGCCTGGCGACGCCACCTCGATCTGTTGATCGCCGGCATGCGGCCCGCCGCCTCTGATCTCCCCCACCGCGCCCTCAGTCCCGCGAGCCTCGACAAGGTGCAAGCGACCCACAGGGCGCTCTTCGGCCACTAACCCTCGAGGCCCGAGAGACGCCGAACCATCCGGGCCAACGCCGAGTTGTCGTCGTCGCCGTAACCTTCATCGATCAGGGCGTCCTCATAGCGCGCGGCCAGCGTGGTGACCGGCAACTGCGCCCCAACGCCTCGGGCGAGTTCGAGACCGATGGCGAGATCCTTGCGGTGCAGTGCAATCTTGAAGCCCAGGGGGTACTCGTTCGAGATCATTCGACCGGCCCGATTCTTTAGGACCCACGAATCGGCGGCTCCGCCGATCAACGCGTCGACGACCTTCTGGGCGTCAAGGCCCGCCTTCAGCGCGAGCGTCACCCCTTCGGCCACACCGAGGTAGACACCCGAGAGAATGACCTGGTTGATGGCCTTGGCCCACTGCCCCGCTCCGACCGCACCAAGGTGGTTGATGGACTTGCCCATCGCTCGCAAGACCGGATCGATTCGAGCGACATCCTCGTCAGATCCGCCGACCATGATGGTGAGCGTCGCGTGTTGCGCGCCCTCCGAGCCGCCCGACACCGGCGCGTCGACGGCACTCACCCCTTGGGTTCGGAGTCGCGTCGCGAACTCCTGGGCCCTGAGCGGACTGAGCGTCGTGCAGTCGACGACTATCGAGCCCGGCGCGAGGCCGTCAGCGAGACCGTTCTCCCCGAACAGCACCGCCTCGACCTGGGGAGAGTCGGTGAGACACGTGACGACGACGTCGGATACGGTGGCCAGTTCTCTCGGAGTGGCGGCCTCGACGGCTCCGGCGGCGACAACCTGCGTTGCGCGCCCGGGAGTGCGGTTCCAGACCGTCAAGGCGAAACCGGCCTTCGCGAGGTTGAGCGCCATGGCGCCACCCATGGTGCCCATGCCGACGAAACCAATACGTTCTTTCGCGGCATCCGATTCGGAGATGGGCTTCGACATGTTTTGAAGGCTACCTAGTCAACTTCCAACGCCGCGATGGCGCCACCACGGAGCAGCGCCGAGTCCGAACCCACGGCCAGGAAATGAAATCCGAGTTTCCTGTAGGTCCGAACCTGTTCACCCGCAGTTCCGGCTCGCGGTCGCGAGCGCTTTGACGTTTCGAACATATCCATCCTCCTACTAGGACGGTTAACGTCCGCTCTCTTCGGCAACGTAGTAGCGGAGTCGTCGAGGCTTTGGTGTTGCAACGATGTTCTCCGCCAGCCGGAAAGCACGTACGCGCTGTCCTCCCACGTTCATCACCGATTCGAAAGCGATGCCGACGAGCTGCGCCCTACGGCTTGCCCGCTCCCGGTCTCAGGCTGACGAGATTCACGTTGGGGCGCTTCGAGCACGTGAAGATCGGGTTCGTGCCGAGAGAGAGCACGAAGCTCGACGGGGATCCGAACTTGAAGGCGAGGGCGAGCGCTCTTTTGGCGTCACACGTCGACGCGCGCTTGTAACTTGACGCCGGGCTGATGAACAGCGACAAGTTGGCCACGCCGCCAAAGGGCTTGAGGATCACGAAGTCACCGTCCGATGAGACCAGTAAGGATCCCACGGGCTCTCCGATCGGCACGGAGCCAACACCCAGTGGTTGCAGGTTCGGCGCGCCGTTGAGATAGCACGAGGTGGGGCCGGAGTTGGTGAAATCCACGTAGGTGTAGCCCACACCGCCGGCCTTTACGTGACGCAAACTGACGGTGGTGTTCCTACTCGTGCAGATCGAGAGTCCCTCGTAGGTTCCCGCGGGCAGCGGTGCCAGCAGGTGCCACGTCCGACTGTTGTGGGTCACGTACATCGGCCCCTGCCACACTTGGTAGATCGACGACGTCGGACCGAAATCCGACAGCGAGCCCGGTGAACCACCGGTGTTCCCGAGGGCCGAATCTGGCGACCAATGCGTTCCTCCGTCGAGACTCACGGCGAGGCCGCCGGCCGGACCCATCAATGCGGCGTAGAGCACCCGGTCATTGCCGCTAAAAAAGAAATACGCCGGTGTGCCACCGAGATCGCCCACGATCTCTCGTTGCGCGGTGTCATCGACGACCGTCGACCACGTCGCGCCGTCGTTCGTCGATCGAAAGATCTTCGCGGTGCCGTGGTAACTCCCCTGGTCCAGAAAACACGAGAGGAGCCATTGGCCGTCGTTCGCGACGACCAGTTGTTCAATCAACGAGCCGCGACACGGGTTCGAAAGTCGTGACCACGTACGACCGTCATCACGCGTCACCAGTAGTGACGAACGCGTGGACCGTCCGTCAGTGCTCAGATTGATGACTTGGGTGGAACCTCGAGCGACCGCCAAGAGCGCCACCTCGTTCGGATAGTTCACATTGGAGTTCGGTATCGCTCTTGAATACTCCGGCGTGGCCGAACCGACCTCGTACCCGGTCAATTCGCTCGTGCATTTCGGAGTCGACGACGCACTCGGCGTGTGACACTTCGTCGTCACGACACTCGTGGTCGACCCGCTCACGCCGTAACTGGAGTCGCTGTTGTTCGACACGACTCTTTTCCACGTCAGAGCTGCATCGTCGGTGACGTAGATAGAACTCGCCGGGCCGAGAACGTAACCGACGTTGCGGTTGACGAAATCGATCATCGGATCGCTGTCGACGGTATCGAAGTCGGTGAAGATCGGATAGCGATCGTCGTTGTTCGGAACCTCACTGCGTACCGTCCACGAACGTGCGAGGTCCGTCGTTCGCACGACGTAATACCGGTAGCGACTGTTCCCTAAATATCGAGTGGCCAAGGCGTAGCCGAGCGTCGGCGAAAGCATGTCCACCTGGTCCACCTGGGTGGAATCGCCGAGCAACGTGTTCGTCAGGACGGTTCCGGTAGGTATCACGGGTGAACCCGCAGCCCCGGCGTGCGCGGGCGTCGGCCGCGTTGTCAGAACGACCGTTGCCACCATCGCGAATGCGACGATCCAGGCAACTACCGCGAGGGGTCGCTTCATTTGGCAAGCGTATCGACATGCAACATTGCAATCTCGTGTCAGAAACGCCTCTGCACGACAGTTCTCACAGGTCGTTGCCCGCGTAGGAAAGGTTGAAGCTCTTGTTGACCAGCGGGAAATCCGGCACGATCGTGTCACTCAACGCGAGCGGTAAGGCGGGCCACGCGAAGAACGAGGGATCGACGATCTTGACCCGGCGCAACACCCCATCGGGACCGAAGTCGACGCGGTGCACGACCGCTCCGCGCCATCCTTCGGCGATGCCCGTGCCGTGGCCCTCTCGAAGCTCGACCTCATCGCCACGGACCTCGAGTGGTCCCTCGCGCGCGATCAGGTCGGCGAGCACCCTCAGCGACACGTCGACCTCACCGCAACGCACCTCGAATCGCGAGAGCACGTCGCCGCCTTCGCGTGTCACGGTTTGAATGCTGGGTAACTCGACAAACGGGTGCGCCACGCGGGCGTCGTCATCGAGGCCCGAGGCCCGAGCGACGACCCCGAGCACGCCCAGGTCGCGGGCCTGGTCGATCGAGAGCACGCCGGTGCCCGTGAAGCGGTCCATCACGATGCTGTTGGAACGCGCCAGATCGACCAACTCGTGGAACTGCGTCGCGATGTCTTCGAGCTCCTCTTTGCTCGGCAGGGTGCGCAGCGTGGCGCCGCCGTAGTGCACGCCACCGCGCAACAGACGATGGCCGCTCACCGAGTCGTTGAGCGTCAAGAGACGTTCGCGCAGCGTCAGGGCGCGCGCATTGGCGAAACCGAAGCCGACGTCGTTGCACAACGCACCGACGTCGGCGACGTGGTTGTACAGGCGTTCGAGTTCGAGCAGCACCGCGCGCAGTTCGCGCGTGCGCGAATCGACCTCGATACCGAGGGCCTCTTCGACGGCCTGGACGAACGCGAGGCTGTGGCTGACGGCACTGTCGCCGGAGATCTTCTCCGCGAGGTTCAACGCGAAGTCCAGGTCCCGGTCCTCGAAGAGCCGCTCGATGCCCTTGTGCACGAACCACAGACGTGCCTTCATACGCACGATGGTCTCGCCCAGCACCCAGAAGCGGAAGTGCCCGGGCTCGATGACGCCCGCGTGCACCGGGCCGACCGGAATCTCGTAGATCCCGGGCCCTTCGACCTGGGCGAACGGGAAGGCGTCGGCGTCGGGGTTCATCGAGGGTTGCGGTCCCGCGTCGTGACGCATGGGGTGCCATCGCGCGGGCCAGTGCTGGTGCAACACGAGTCGGCGAAGCTGGGGGTGACCAACCGGTTGGACGCCGAAGAGGTCGTGCATCTCACGTTCGAATCGACTGGCCGAGTAACTCAGGCGAGCGATCGAGGGGATTCGCGGATCGCGTGAATCGAGCATCACTCGCAGTTCGATGCGTTGATCGGGCGGACCGTCGACGAACAGGTAGACGACTTCGATGACCGCGTCGTCGTGGCGCGCACCGACCAGCGCCAGACGATATCCGCCTTCGAGCAGCGCGCCGACCGAATCGATGAGCTCGTCGCTCGAGCAGTCGAGCACCGCGCGACGTGGCCGCTCACTGAGGATGACGAGTAGCGCGGGCGTCGTCATTTCACGACCACCATGGCGGCCGCGCGCAAGAGCGTGTCGAGCGGCCACGCCAGCACCCCGATCGCGCCACATCCAACGAGCGCACCGATCAGGGGCACGGTGACGATCACCGGACTCTTGTGGGCTGTCTCCCCGACGGGCCGAGCGCCAAAGAGCATGTGGCGACCGTGGGACATCACCGAGGCGAATATCACCGCCATCAGCACGAGCGAGACCGCGGCGACCCATCCCAGACCGACGTGCGCTTCAGCGCGCAGCATGTTGAGCTCACTGATGAACAGACTGAAGGGCGGCAGTCCCAATAGGGCGACCAGCCCGAAGGCGAAGATTCCGCCGAGGGCCGGACGACGGGCCAGCAACGCCTTCACCTGGTCGATCTCGGTCGTGCCCTCGACGAGGAGGATTTCGCCGGAGGCGAGGAACAGTACGGCCTTCGCGAGCCCGTGACCGAGCACGTGCAGCAGTACCGCGGCGATCGCGAGTGGCGTGCCGGCGGCCGTGCCCAAGGCGATGAGGCCCATGTGCTCCACGCTGTGGTACGCGAGCATGCGCTTGTAGTCGCGTTGACTCAACAGCAGCGACGCGGCGACCGCCAGCGACAGCAGGCCCACCGTGACGAGCAGCATCCTCGAGAAACCCACCCCCAACGCGCCGTCGGCGATGGCCTTGAAGCGCAGCAGTACGTAGAACGCCACGGTCAAGAGCACTCCCGACATCAGCGCCGAGACCGGCGCCGGCGCCTGGCTGTGCGCGTCGGGCAGCCAGCTGTGCATCGGAGCGAGACCGACCTTCGTGCCGTAGCCGAGCACGAGTAACGCCAACGCGAGGCGCATGACCCCCGGGTCGAGATGGTGCGAGACACCCATGAGCGAGGTCCACTCGAGCGAGACGTGCGTGCCGGGTCCGGCGTGCAACGCGGCGAGGTAGACGAGCACGGTGCCGAGGAACGCGAGCGCGATACCCACCGAGCAGATGATGACGTACTTCCACGACGCCTCGAGGGCTCCCCTCGTGCGCCGGAAC
>Ga0208357_1000502_pt1 | contig 31821 bp, 28 predicted proteins | sample NGESurdeep092012_6_FD_184487 | JGI IMG/M metagenome (GOLD analysis project Ga0208357, IMG submission 184487) | Arctic peat soil microbial communities from Barrow, Alaska - NGEE Surface sample F52-2 deep-092012 (SPAdes) | ecosystem: Environmental > Terrestrial > Soil > Wetlands > Peat ...
CTCGGACTCCGTGAGCTCAAGGGCCGTTCCCATGGCGTAGAGGTTGTTCTCGCAGCAGAACAGCACCGGTAGGTGCCACAGGGCGGCCAGATTCATAGATTCGTGGAACTCGCCCTCGGCGACCGCACCATCTCCGAAGAAGCAGGCGGTCACACGAGGTCGCCCCTGCAGATGGTCGGCCAACGCCAGCCCCACGGCAAGCGGAAGGCCGCCTCCGACAATGGCATTCCCCCCGTAGAAGCGGGTGGCGGCGTCGAAGAGGTGCATCGAGCCACCCCGACCTCGACTGCAGCCTTCGACCTTACCCTCGAGCTCGGCCATCGTGGCCCGCATCGAGACACCGCGAGCCAGGACATGGCCGTGCTCCCGGTACGTCGCCACCACGGCGTCCTCGGGGAGGAGGGCCTCGAGCACACCCACCGCGCAGGCCTCCTCACCGATACCGAGGTGCAGGAAGCCCCGTATGGCCGAACGACTGTAGAGCTCGACGCAACGTTCCTCGAACCGCCGAATACGGACCATCTGCCTCAAAAGATGGACCTTGTGATCGTTCTCGGCGCAAGCTCGAGTGAACTGTGCGTCGGTGTCTGGCTCGGGTAAGTCCTTGGTCATGGCTGCTCCTCCAGGGACGATGTATCGCCTTCCCCGTTTCCAAGCTCACGAGCCTTCAGGAGCCTTCGCACGATCTTGCCACTGTGGGTGTGGGGCAGGTGCTGGTCGAACTCGATCTCGCGTGGCGCCACGGCGGCGCCGAGCCGCTTGCGCGAGAAACCGATCAGGTCGAGGCGGAGGTCTTCGGTCGGCTCATAGCCGGCGCGCAACGTGACGAAGGCTTTCACCACCTCTCCGGCCAGGGCATCGGGCTTACCGATCACACCCGCCTCGGCCACCGCCGGGTGCTCCAAGAGCGTCGACTCGACCTCGAATGGTCCGATGAGATGTCCGGCCGACTTGATGACGTCATCGCCTCGGCCCACGAACCAGAAGTACCCGTCGGCGTCTCGTCGGACCAGATCGCCGCTCAGGTACCACCCGTCGACAAAGCACTTGCGGTAGCGTTCGTTCTCCCCGAGATAGTCACGGAACATCGAGGGCCATCCGGGACGAAGAGCCAGCTCGCCTTCTTCGTTGTCGGCAGCCGCGAGGGCGGCGCCGTCTCCTGCCACCACGACGTGACCACGCTCATCGCGCACGAGGACCGAGGCCTCGATGCCTGGCAGGGGCCGACCCATGGAGCCTGGGCGGATGTCCATGCAGGCGTAGTTGGCAACCATGATTCCCCCTGTCTCCGTCTGCCACCAGTTGTCGTGAATGGGCACACCGAGGGCCTCCTGGCCCCATACGACGGCCTCAGGGTTGAGCGGCTCGCCCACGCTGGCCACGAACCGGAGCCGGCTCAGGTCATGGGTATTGGCCGTGTCGGAGCCTGCTTGCATGAGCATGCGAAGCGCGGTGGGGGCCGTGTACCAGACGGAGACGCCCTCCGTCTCAAGCACGCCATACCAGCGGTCGGCGTCGAAGTCGCCCTCGTCGACGATGCACGTGACGCCGTGAACCAAAGGCGAGATGATGCCGTACGAGGTTCCGGTCACCCATCCGGGATCGGCCGTACACCAAAAGACGTCCTCGGGATGGAGATCGAGGGCAATGCGGCCGGTGGCATGGTGCGAGACGACGGCCTCGTGAACGTGGACGGCGCCCTTCGGAGTGCCGGTAGTACCGCTCGTGAAGTGCAGCAACGCCATCTCTTGAGGATCGGTACGTCCGATCTCATAGTCGGCTGATACGGCGTCGAGCAAGGTGTCGAGCTTGAGCGTATCCTCACGCAGATCGGAACCTGGCGTGGGGAAATCTCCCGTAAGCAGGACGTGACGCAACTCCGGTAGTCGGTCTCGGATCTCTGCAACCTTGCGTCGGTACAACGTGGGCGTGGTGACAAGCACGCATCCGGTGCCGAGCTCGAGACGCTGGCGAATGGGCTCGGGGCCGAAGGCGGCGAACAGCGGGCACAGGACGCTGCGATGTTTGAGCGTCCCCAAGGCGGCCACATAGAGATCGACGGCTCGGGGCAAGAGGACGAAGACCCGTTCGCCGGCCTGGACGCCGAGTGCCTCGAGGGCATTGGCGAAGCGGCTCGTGCGTTCTGCGAGCTCGCCATAGGTGACGTCTTGGCGTTCCCCGTGTCGGCCGACACAGCGCAGGGCCACGTGGTCGCGCCTTGAACCGGCGGCGTGACGGTCAACCGCCTCGTGCGCGATGTTCAGACCCCGACCGCCCGGAAGCCCGTCGAGCGCCATCCGGGCATCCTCCCAGGTGAAGGTGGCGCGTTCTACCTCGTAGTCGACCATGTTCGGACGTCGGATACCGCGCTGGATGGACTTGTGGATCGTCTCCCACCGCACGGGTCGTCCTCCCTTCCCCGCTGTCACCGACATTCTCCTGCCGTACCGGTCCGACGCTACGCCGGATGGTGAGCACCCTCTAGGGTCGAAGGTCACTCGCTGGCGCATCGATGCTCTGGGTCGTGGTGGGCGAGGTGTGACGAAGTCGAAGGGGCTTAAATTAGGTCCCTCCCAGGCCGGGAGGGGCGAGCCTTAGGGTATGGGACGCATCGTGGTCGGAGTAGACGGGTCGAGTTCATCAAGAGAGGCGCTGCGGTGGGCGGCAAGGGAAGCTCAGCAGGTCGGTGCTGATCTCGAGGTGGTGATGACCTGGCAGAACCCCTATCCTGACATGTGGATCCCCTCCGACCCTCCCGGGACCGGCCCCCTGGCAATCACTCGGAGTGCACTCGGGCGAGTCGTCGAAGAGGTGCTGGGCGAGCACCCGGCGGTCGCGGTCCAGGCGACGGCGGTGTCGGGTCCGCCCGCCCGTGTACTCGTCGAAGCGGCCGAAGGGGCCGATCTGCTCGTCGTCGGCAGTCGCGGTCGCGGTGGGTTCGCCGGAGTGATGCTCGGTTCGGTAAGCCTGCACTGTGTCTCGCACGCGCCCTGCCCGGTCGTCGTAGTGCGCGGCGCGGCAAAGTCCGTATAAGAGGCGTCCCGCAGGCGGAGGTGCCCTTCATGTTCCCGCGATGTGCCGGAATCTTCTAACGGTCCGTCACCGCCAAGATCAGCATGATGCCGACGGCGAACACCTTCAGGCGTGGTGACCGATCGTCTGCGGGAGGCGTTTCCCCGTAAGACCTCCTGGCATTTGTGCCCAGAGACGATCCACCATGCCGAGAGGTGGAGCATCTGTCGTATTGATCCGCCAGCTGGGCACCGCCGCCGCCGAGTTCGCTTCGCCACGCCACGACGGTCCCAGGCGTCGCTGTGTCGGTCGGGGAGACGCCTGAGATTCTCCCGGTCAACTTCGCTGTCGTCGACGGGGCCATCGTGTTTCGCACGGGCCTTGGTACCAAGTTGCACGCCGCCACCAGTCATCCGAGGTGACAGAAAGTAGTCAGATCACCACCGCCCTCGCCGCCCTTCCCGACGGCTGGGTCCCGTTGCCTCACGTCAAAACCTCCGGCAAGGCCGATTCGTTGCCTCACGTAAAACCTCCGGCTAGAGGCTGGCATTGAAGGCCCTGTTCACCCGGGGTCTGACCGGTGCCGGGGCCTTCGAGAGAGCCAGGCGCTCGAGCTGGGTGGTGAGGTTCTGGATCTGGCGGTAGAGCTCCCCGGGGTGGACGCCGGCCATGGTCTCGTCAATGGTCTGGCGACATGCCGGCGTGATGTCGGCTCGGGCGCTGGTGCGGCCGAAGGGAGTCATGGCCCGGTCGTATTTCTTGGTCACCTTGGCCCCGTGGCGTTGCTTGGAGAGGAGCTTCTGCTGGGCCAGGAGGTAGTTGGTGTAGATCCGGTCGAGCTCCCAGATGCGGTTCAACACGGTCAGCTCGGCTTCGGTGTCGAAGCGCAGGTAGCCGACCAGCTCGCGGACGTGGGTCCAGTTCTTCTGCTCCACGTGGGCGCCGTCGTTCTTGTTGCCCGACCGTGAGCGGGTGAAGGTGATCTTGTTCTTGACGCAAAACGCAAGCAGGTGTGCGTTTATGAACTCACTGCCGTTGTCACTGTCGATGCCGAGGATGGGGAACGGGAACTGGGCCATCACGTGTTTGATGGCTTCGAACACCCAGATGGCCGCCTTGTTCTTGACCGAACGGTTGATGGTCCAGCCGGTGGCGATGTCGGTGACCGTCAAGGTGAAGCAGAACTCGCCGCTCGAGTTCCCTCCCTCGTGGCCCACCAGGTCGATCTCCACGAACCCGGGGGCGTCTTCGCTCCAGTCGGCCCAGGTGCGGATGGGGATCTGAGACTTGAGCAGGGTTCCCGGCTTCGTGTGGGAGCGTCCCCGGGCCACCAGGCGGTCCCGCTCGGGGGCCAGATGGCGGTCGATGGAGGCCGGGCTCATGGACACGAGCAGGGCGGCCTCGTCGTCACTGAGCACGATGTCGCCGTCCCGGCGCAGCAGCGGCACCACCACCTCGAGCATGGGCGCCAGGCGCTTGCCGGCCGGGGCCCGGGTGAGCATCCAGCACGTGACCAGGCAGGCGATCACGTGGGGAGCGAACTTCGGGGGCCGGGCCCGGCGGGGCACGACCATCTTGAGGGTTGCGGCGTCTCTCAGAGCGGCCCGGGCGTGGTCTCTGTGCCAACCCGTGAGCTCGACCAGCTCGTTCAAGACTCGGGTCTTATCGGGCCTGGTGGCACGCTTGTAGGCGACCGCTTTCTTCTTGGTCACGGCCTGGCGCTGGCTCATCGAAAGCTCCATCACGAAGGCGTAATCCCTGGCCGTCGCCGAGCCGGGGATCGCCGCCTCGAAGCGGAGATTCTTTGGTGAGGCAACGTATCGGGCTACGCGGAGGTTTTTGATGAGTCAATGCGGGGGTCCCTGGTGATCGAGAGCACATCGTTAGAATCACACCCGCTCGAGTGAGCGGCCGTGGCATTTACCGCCCGGCACCGCCGTGAGACCCAAAACAGGGAGCCGGTGAACCGGTCGTCGCGCCACTGATCTCACAGGATCGTCGGTGGACACCTGTGACCTGCATCGCCACCCCACACCCGTCGCCCCGCCAGTGGAGCCTTCACGGTGTCGTGGAGCCGTCCCTCGAGTTCTTCTGATCACCGCTTTGAGCATCCACGCCGCTTTGTTCGACAGGCGCCACATATCTTCGCCGATGCCGGGGAGGTGTTACCCGGCACGATGTGCCTTTCGGCCCTGCCCATATCACTCAGACAGCTTTAGCCTGGGGAGGTGGCCGCCCTGAGCGATGTAGACACGCGCCCAAGGCCGCCACAGCCCAAGTGGGCCATCCTGCTTGTCCTGTGCCTCGCCGTCCTGATTGTGAACCTGGACAACACCATTCTGAACGTCGCCCTCCCGACGTTGGTTCAACGTTTGAAGGCGAGCACCGATGAGTTGCAGTGGATCGTCGATGCCTATGCGATGGTCTTCGGCGGAATGATGCTCGTGGCCGGCAGTCTGGCTGACCGCTACGGACGAAAGCGGCTTTTCGTCATCGGCCTCGTCATCTTTGGTGCCGGTTCCCTCGGTGCCGCATTCGCGGGCGGCGTGGACTCGCTAATTTCCTGGCGTGCCGTGATGGGTGTCGGGGCGGCCATGACCATTCCATCGGGCTTGTCCATCGTCAACGACATATTTCGCGATCCCGCCCAACGGGCCAAGGCGGTAGGCGTGTGGGCAGGGACGATCGGACTCGGGATCGCCATCGGACCCGTGGCAGGAGGACTGTTGCTGGCACGCTTCTGGTGGGGATCGATCTTCCTGGTCAACGTGCCTATTGCCGCGGTCGGCATCGCCGGAACCCTCTTGCTTGTCCCCGAGTCGCGTCACCAGATCTCCAGACGACCCGATCCGGTTGGCGCCACGCTCGCGATTGCGGGTCTCGGTCTTATCCTTTGGGCGATCATCGGGGGTCCGAATCACGGGTGGATCTCCCGCGGGGTTCTCGGCTCAGGGCTGGGCGGCGTGGCCGTCATCGGTGGGTTCGTCATGTGGGAACATCACATCGACCACCCCATGCTCCCCCTAGACTTCTTTAGGTCGCGACGTTTCACTATCGCTCTGTTCTCAGTGGCAACAGCCGTTTTCGCCCTTCTCGGCGGCCTGTTCCTCCAAACGCAATTCTTTCAATTCTCCTTGGGGTACACACCGCTCAAGGCCGGAATGTGCATCCTTCCCATCGCCGGAGTCTTGGCTGCAGGTGCGCTCACCTCGTCGTCGATCGTGCGGGTGATCGGGACGAAGCTGACCGCTGGGGCCGGGCTGCTGCTAGTCACCGGCGGCCTGGCCCAGATTGCCGCCGAGTCATCGATCGGCATGACCTATGCCCAGGCCCTGCCGGGGATGCTGCTCATGGGTCTCGGCGCCGGGTTTCTCATGCCGGCGGCCACCGATTCGGTCCTCGGGGCCATTACCCGAGATGACGCCGGCGTGGGGTCGGCAACCAACAGCACGGCCATGCAAGTGGGGGGAGCCCTCGGTGTGGCGGTCGTCGGCAGCGTCCTCTCGACCAAGTACCAAGACATGTTGAAAGGCGCCATAGCCGGGCATCACGTCCCTCCGGTCGCCAAACAGGCAATCTTGGGATCGCTCGGGGGGGCGCTCGTTGTGGCCCGCACCGTCGGCGGATCACTCGGTGCCGCACTGGCACGAGCCGCCCGCATGAGTTTCGAACAGGGGTCGCGTGACGCGTTGATCGTCGCTGCGGTGGTGACGGGCGTCGGTGTCCTGCTGGTACTCGCCGCGCTGCCCTCCCGCCCCCCCGTTTCCCTCTCCCGCCGGAGCGATAACAAGGTTCGGCCCCATCGCCGGAGCATGTGACTGTGTTGCCGTAAATCGGGGCTCTGGGACGGGACATCCGGCCCTAGGCCGTGATACCAGTGCCACGGTCATCGGAGTGGCCAATCTGCTTCCGGGGTGCGGCAGCAGCTATACGCGAAGGCGCCCGTCCCACAGACGGGCGGGGATCGGGCACCTTGCTTCATTTGTACTCCGAGAACGAACCACGCTGAGGAAATGGCACCCTAAGAAGCCTTAGCGCTTCTCACCGTGCAACGCTCTTTGCAAGCTTTGCCTGTGGTCTACAAGGGCCTACCGGGATTTCTCCCGTTCAATCCTCTGTCATCCATTCTCAGGATGAGCCACCTTGCCTACATCGCATAAGTGCCTCCTTCCGGATCCTGTCGGATCCTTCATATTCATAATGCCTCAAAGCCACTGCTCTGACTAGAGTCGAAAGTCCCAACTGCTGACCATGCCTCCGTGGCGGCCCGGGACGCGCGGTACTCGCCACCAGATCACGGTGCTTCACCGCACCTTGGCCGAGTCCAACCACCGAGAACGCCGGGGCACGGCGCCACACTTCCGCCGCGTATGACCATCGGACCCTCCAGCATCCTCATGAGTGTCGTAACTATGTCCCAGAGATCTCGCGCAAGGCAGATGCCACGTGGACGACGCAAACCGGGCCTGAGAATATTCGCTCGTCCTCTGTGCAAGGCGTTTGTCCTCTTGTGGTTCTGCGGTAAGTGGAGAACCAGAGCCGCCCAGTCCCGCCGTGGACGTGGCTAACCTCTCGGCACAGAAGCGGGGAAGACATCGCGGCCGCGGTTTTCGGTCAGTCGGAGCCACCTCGGCCACCAAACGCGGCCAGGTCGGTGTCAAGTGACGCCCGGTCGGGGTCCCCGGATCACGAGGCTACGAGGGTTCGCTCTTCGCAGATAGGGCGAAAGGGCTTTCCGTGCCGGCCGCCCGGCGAAGAGAATTATGGTCGGTGTGGGCGAATGGCGTGTCGAACTCCCTCATCTTCAGCATCGTGGTCTCGTCGTAAGACCAGGTGTCGTCTTCTACGGTAAACGTCACCTCATAGCTCAGCGTGCTGGCATTCTTGGCCAGGTACTGATTCTCGCCGATGCCGTACTGGGCTCCGCCGTTCGTGGCTCTCAGGGTGAACGACCTGGCCCCGACCGTGGCGGTACCCCCGGCCAACACAGTGATGCCGCGAGGGACGACGAAACCCCGCACGATCTCGCCGGTGGCCGCATCCCACAGCCAGTAGCCGACCTCCGTATGGAACGGGTTCTCTTCGTCGCCGCGCCACATGGCACTCCTGTAGTCGAGGCCGTAGAGGTGCTGATCTCCGTTGTCGACAGGGCCGAATGGTTTCAAGGTGCACTTCTCGCGGTATGGGGTGCCGAGCACCGCCTTGTGGGCATGTGAATACGCCGTGTCCAGACCGCCGTCGCCCTCCCATTCACCAGCCATCGGCCCAAGGGGTCCCCATGCATCGGTCATGACACACCCACCAAGGCGATGTCAGCCATCAAACGGGAAGATGCTCGACATCGGCATCCGACCCCGGGAAGAACACCCCTTCGTGCCCATTGTCGTTCCACCGCACCTTGTACGGCGGACCACCATCATGGCCTTCGACGTCGAGAATAATCGCCTCGCGGTCGGCCTCTCCCACATGGTGACCGCGCACCACGATCTTGTCTCCGATGGCTGCTTTCATATCTGAGCGCCTCCTCGTGAAGTGTGTCAGAAAGTCCTGAGATCAAGGTACGCCTCCCCTTCGCGGTCGGGACAGGGGCTTTCGCCCCTAAACCGTGATCCCGGCGGCATTCCTCCCGCCTGATCCGCCAGTGACCTCTGGCCCTATTGTCCCGGTCCCAGACGGTCCTATTCTGCGACCATGGAGATCGGCGAAGTCTTCGTGATCGATGTTCAAGGGTTGGACGCCCTGATCGCCGTACTGGGTGAACTTGGCTACGACACAAGAGGTCCCGTCGTGCGGGATGGGGCGATCATGCCCGGGGCGGTGACCGGCGTCGCCGACCTGCCAGTCGGGCATCACGACGAGCAAACCCCAGGCCAATACCGCCTCGAATACGATGGCGACGACGCGGTGTTTGCGTGGGCCGTCGGCCCGGGTTCGTGGAAAGCCGAGTTCTTCCCTCCGACGCAGGAGCTATGGCGTGCCACCACGGACGCGGGACATGTGACGTTTACGGAACCCGACTTTCGGTCAGCACCTATGGCCATCATCGGCGCTCGACCCTGTGAACTTGCCGCGCTGCATGTGCTCGATCGGGTACTGAAAGACGACGGCACACCCGACCCTCGCTACACGAGGCGCCGAAACGGCACCTTCGTCGTCGTCGCCGAGTGCGGCACGCCCGCGGCCACATGTTTCTGCACCTCCATGGGGACAGGGCCCGGAGCGGACGTCGGCTTCGACCTCGCGCTGACAGAACTCGATGATGGAGACAAACATCGATTTGTGGTCCGTGTTGGCACGGACCGCGGCGCCGAAGTGCTGTCAGGGCTGTCAACCATGGAAGTCACACCGCTGGACCTCGAGGCTCGCCGCCGGACGCTCTCGGCGGCGGCCGACGCCATGACGCGCACGCTTCCCGTCGAAGGTCTAGCTGCACTTCTGGCCCGCAACATCGACAACCCCCGATGGGACGAGGTGGCGGAGCGGTGCCTGTCGTGTGGGAATTGCACCCTCGTCTGTCCGACCTGCTTCTGTAGTGACGTGCGTGACACAACGACCCTGAGCGGCGAGATTCACCGCCAGCGCTCCTGGGCCTCATGCTTCGACCTCGACCACTCGTACCTTCACGGCGGGCCGGTGCGGGCATCGACGTCCTCGCGCTACCGTCAATGGCTCACCCACAAACTTTCGACCTGGTGGGACCAGTTCGGCACGTCGGGTTGTGTCGGGTGCGGACGCTGCATCGCCTGGTGCCCGGTGGGCATCGATCTCACCGAGGAGGCGGCCGCCATCAGAGACAGTGACGGTGCTACCCGCACCGGTACCTCGCCCGGAGGGCAAGTCTCATGACGAAAGGGCTGGCCAAACTGGTGGCCGACCACCCTCTCCTGGCCGGGTTACCCGGGGATGCCGTAGCCAGCGTGGCGGGCTGTGCCCGGAACATCGCTCTCGATCCTGGTGTCCTGCTCCTGGAGGAGGGCGACGCCGCTGACACGCTGTACCTGGTTCGTCGTGGTCACGTCGCCATCGAAGTTTACGCGCCGGGGCGAGGACCGATCGTGATCGAAACGGTGGGACCCGGTGCTGCTGTCGGATGGAGCTGGCTCGTTCCCCCCTACCGGTGGCACTTCGATGCCCGGGCCACCGACGAAGTGGGAGCGATCGCCGTCGACGGGGCCTGCCTCCGTCAAAAGGCCGAGTCCGACCCCGCTTTGGGATACGCCCTCATGAAGCGGGTGGCCACCGTGCTCCTCGACCGCCTGCAGATGACCCGCCTGCGCCTGCTCGACCTGTACGGAGCCGATGGTGCTCGCTGATTCGCATCTGACAGTGGCTTCGGGCCTCAGGACAGAGGATGACGGGCCGAGGGCCATGACGCCTGTCCCCTACCGAGTCGTGGAACGCCGACACGAAACCGACGACGTGACGACGCTCTGCCTGACCCCTCTCGCCGGAGCCCTTATGGCCTTCCGGCCCGGTCAGTTCAACATGCTCACCGCCTTCGGAATCGGCGAGGCCGCCATCTCCGTGAGTAGTGCGCCGCGCTCGTCGGGTCCTCTCGAGCACACGGTGCGTGACGTCGGAGCCGTGACCCACTCCTTGTGTGCCTCCCGGATCGGCGACCTGGTAGGGGTTCGTGGTCCCTTCGGGACCGACTGGGGGATCGGGAAGGCAGGGCCATCCGCCGACTCCACCGACGCCGTCCATCGAGGTGTCAGCACGGCCAGCGGTGCTCTCTCGGGTGACGTCGTGGTCGTTGCCGGAGGGATAGGCCTCGCCCCGCTTCGCGGCGCCGTCCACGAGCTGGTAGCCCGTCGCCATGAGGGAGGAGGGCGGGTGTTCGTGATCGTCGGGGCCCGAGAGCCCTCCCAGATCGTCTTCGGCGATGACCTCGACTTGTGGGCGCGAACTGGGGCCGAGGTGGCCGTCACTGTCGATGTCCCGGCCCAGGGATGGACGGGCCACGTCGGTCTGGTGACATCGCTCTTGGACGACACAGGTTTCGACCCAATGGCGGCGACCGCCCTCGTCTGTGGACCCGAAATCATGATGCGTTTTACAGCCCGCGCCTTGATCGACCGGGGCGTCGACCCGACCCGCATCCGGGTATCGATGGAGCGCAACATGCAGTGTGGCGTGGCCTGGTGCGGCCACTGCCAGCTCGGTCCGTTGCTGTTGTGTCGCGACGGGCCGGTCGTTCCTTATGCCGGAGTCGTGGCCCACCTTTTCACCGAGCGCGAACGATGAGTGCGCCGACGGAGCACGACCACCGGCCCAGCCTGGCCGTGTGGAAGTTCGCCTCGTGTGACGGTTGCCAGCTAAGCCTGCTCGACTGCGAGGACGAGCTGCTGACCCTCGCCGGAGCCGTTCGCATCGCCCACTTCACCGAGATGTCACGGGCCACAGTCTCGGGACCCTACGACGTGTCACTCGTGGAGGGATCGATCACGACACCGTCTGACGTCCGCCGTATCAGGGAGGTCAGGGACAGCTCCCACCGGCTGATCACCATCGGAGCCTGCGCCACCGCGGGCGGGATCCAGGGATTGCGGAATTTTGCCGCTTCGGGTGAGTACGCGGGGACCGTCTACGCCCACCCCGAGTACATCGATTCGCTCGATACCTCGACTCCGATCTCCGCCCACGTCGACGTCGACTTCGAGCTCCACGGCTGCCCCATCGACCGGCACCAGCTTCTCGAGGTGATCACCGCCTCGCTGGTCGGACGACGACCGGTCATTCCCGGCCATTCGGTATGCCAGGAATGTAAGGCCCGCGGCACCGTCTGCCTGCTCGTTCGCGGGAGCACCCCCTGCTTGGGTCCGGTGACCAGGACCGGCTGTGGCGCCTTGTGCCCCACCGTCGGCCGGGGATGCTTCGGATGCTTCGGCCCCGCCGACACGGCCAACACGGCATCCCTGGCGGCAACACTGCGAAGTCAGGGCACCCCAGCGGTCGTCCTGGCGCGCCTGTTCCGCACTTTCAATGCCGGTGCCCCCACCTTCCTCGATGAGTCGGTAGCCCAGGGGGGTCCCGTGCCGGTCACCTTCGGGCGCACAGGCAGCAGCACGAGGGGCGAGGTAACTCGATGAGCCACGGGACGGGCTCGATCCGCTCGTTCGGGGTCGAAGGGCTGGCGCGGGTCGAGGGCGAGGGTTCCCTGCGGGTGGAGGTGAGAGACGGCCTCGTCACCGACGTCGCCCTCGAGATCTTCGAACCTCCCCGGTACTTCGAAGCCCTGCTGGTCGGTCGCCACTTCACCGAGGCTCCCGATATCACTGCTCGTATCTGCGGGATCTGTCCGGTGGCATATCAGCTGAGCGCCTGTGCCGCGATGGAAGACGCCTGTGGCACAATCGTCGACGAGCGGATCAATCACCTGCGGCGACTTCTCTACTGTGGAGAGTGGATCCAGAGCCACGCCCTTCATATCTACCTGCTTCACGCGCCCGACTTTCTCGGCTGTGCCGACGCGGTGGAACTCGCCGAGCATGACCGCTCCGCCGTGGAAAGAGGCCTCCAGATCAAGCGGACGGGCAACCTGGTCATGGAGACAGTGGGTGGTCGTGCGGTGCACCCTGTCAACGTCCGCGTTGGTGGCTTCTACCGTGCCCCCGACCCCGAATCGGTCGCGTCCCTCGCGACTCCGCTCCGTGAGGCACGGGACGCGGCACTGGCCACGGTGGCGTGGGTGGCGGGCTTCGATTTTCCCGACGTCTCAGGCGACTACCGCTTCGTGGCGCTGCGCGATACGAGAGGCTACGCCGTGGAACGCGGCCGGCCCGCTTTCTCAGAAGGTCGGGACATGAGCCCAGCCGAACTGGCCGACCTTGTCGTGGAGGAGCAGGTGCCCCGTTCCACCGCCTTACACGCCCGTCTCGGTGGCCGCGACCCGTATCTCACCGGTCCCTTGGCGCGCTACGCCCTCAACGCCGCCAGCCTGACTCCTCTCGCCGCTGAGGCTGCGACGCAAGCCGGGTTGGGCGCCGTCTGCACCAATCCGTTCCGCAGCATCGTGGTGCGAGCAGTGGAATTGGTGTTCGCTTGCGAGGAGGGACTCGCGTTGGTCGAGTCCTATGCACCACCTGACCCTCCCGCCGCGGTCGTCGTTCCCAGGGTCGGCACCGGAACCGGTGCCACCGAGGCACCTCGGGGTCTGCTCTTCCACCAGTACGACATCGACGCGTCGGGGACGATCAGGCGGGCCCGTATCGTGCCGCCAACGTCGCAGAACCAGCTCACCATCGAGGCGGATCTGCGTCGAGTGGTGCAGAGTGCACTGGAGCTGAGCGACGACGAGCTGCAGTGGCGATGTGAACAGACTGTGCGCAACCACGACCCATGCATTTCGTGCGCCGCCCACTTCCTCGATCTGACAGTGGTGTCTTCATGAGCAGCGGCGGCCACTTGGTCGACGCGGAACCTGGGGACCGACCACGGCCGCGCATCGTTGTGGCTGGTCTGGGAAGCGAGTACCGGCGGGACGACGGGGCCGGGCCGGTCATCGCGGCGCGTGTCGCTGTTGAAGCTTCGGCCACTCGCGACATCGGTCCCATCGTCGACCCCCTCGATCTGTTGGGACGATGGGACGGCGCCGACCTGGCCGTCGTAATCGATGCGTTGCGCTCGGGGTCGGTTCCTGGAACCGTCCGAGTGGTCGATCTGACGGCAGACAGGGCAAGGACCGGTACGACGAGCACCCATGGGATCAGTCTGTCCGGGGTATTGCATCTCGCCCACGCCATCGATCAAGCGCCGGAGCGCGTGATCGTCGTCGGTGTCGAAGGGACCGATTTCGGAAAAGGAACCGGCTTCAGCCCGGCGGTCGATGCCGCCATCCCAAAAGCCGTCGGCGTTGTTGTCGATCTAATCAGGGAGGTGTACGCATGTGCATGAGTCGGCTGCATCGCGTGGTACAAGAGGCTGCGAGTGGGGTTGTAGACGTCGAGGACGTCGACGGGGGCGTTCACCGGGTCTCGCTTCTCGCTCTCGACGGTCCTACCCCCACGCCGGGTGAGTGGCTCGTCGTCCATAGCGGGTACGCCATCGATCGAGTCGACGCGGCGGAAGCGGAAGCGGTGGCGGCCGAGCTGCGGTCGGGCAGAGGCATCGAGGTGACCACCGTCGACCGCGGCGACCGTCCGTGACCACACACAGTGCTTCCCGAAAGGGTGGAGTCCATCCGTACGGAACGAGCCAAGGCCGTAGGACCACGGGCCTCCCCGGTGTGGCCGTGGCCGGTGTCACGGCCCTCATCAGCGGTCTGTCGATCTTCGTCAATAGCTACGGCGTCCACTCCATCATGGAACCGTCCGTCTACACGACGGCCAAGAACCTGACGGCAACCGTCGTCCTGGCCGCTGTCGCGTTGATGGCCTGGAACGCGGGCCATCGGGGCAACGGCACGATCGCCAGCCGGTTCGTCACGGTGACTCCGGACCCCGGATCTGCCACAGCACCCACTCGACACTGGCGGAGATGGGGGCCGGTCCGTTGGGTGGGACTGGCCTACGTGGGAGTGGTGGGCGGAGGAATCGCTTTCGTCCTGTTCTTCGACGGCCTGGCCGACACCACTGCCACTCCAGCCGCCTTCTGGCGTGACACCCTGGTCCTCTGGGTCGCCCTACTCGCCATTCCGCTGCTGCGTGAGCGTCTGGCCTGGTGGAACGTCGCCGCCATGGTGGTACTCATCGCTGGGGAGGTCTCGCTTGCAGGAGGGTTCGGCCACCTAGCGGCGGACCGGGGGGAACTGCTCGTCCTGACGGCCACCGTCTTGTGGGCGGTCGAGGTGATCGTGGTCAAAGCCGTGCTGCGCGACACATCCCCTGGTGCGGTGGCCTTGGTACGGATGGGCGTGGGGACTCTCGCCCTCATCATCTATCTGGCCGCTACCGGCACTCTCCGTCTCTTGTTGTCCCTCGGCGCCGATCAGGTCGGATGGGCACTGCTCACCGGGCTCCTCCTCGCGGCCTACGTCGGCACCTGGATGACGGCATTGGCGCGGGCACGCGCCATTGACGTCACCTCCGTGCTGGTGGGCAGTGCGCTGGTCACCGCCCTGCTGCAGGCCGCGGCGGGAACGACATCGCTGGCGCCGCATGCGCTGGGCCTCCTTCTCGTCTTCGCGGGTGCAGGCACGGTCCTTTGGGCGAGCCGCCGGGGACCGGTCACCGCCCGACGTGAAGCAGTCGGCAGATGAAACAGGGACTGCCCGTCTCTGCCTCCCTCGAACCATCGGCTGTCCCACGCCGTGGAAACGCGCCCTCGGCACCGTGCGGACGACTCCTCCCCGGACCGGTCCTCTTCGCCCGCTACGCGTACCCCCCCAACGCGCTCGGATACTGCGGTCCCGCTGACCCCGCCGCCCTTCTGGGAATGACGTCAGAGGGTACTGATCTGGCTGGCCTCAGTCAGCTCGCGACTCGATTCGAAGGGGCGTGGCCATACCTGCAGCTCATCGCTGCGTGCAATGGGATCGCCGATCCCCTTGACCCCCGGGTTGTCGAGGCCTACTGGACGGGCAACGAGTTAGTTTCACGGGTACCTCCGTCCGCTCTGGCCGCATCGTTGGGTGACCGCTTCGAACGCCGGGCCGGGCGGCACTTCGGTCCTCTCGTCTCCTCCGTTGCGGGAGGCGTAGCGCAGCACAGCTTTCACGTCTTCGCTGTCTACCCGTGGCTCGGACTCTTGCGAGCCGGAAGGGAGGGGCCACCTTTAGAGGTCCTTGATCGCTGCCGCATTCGTTGGGGCCGCGTGGAGACGCTGACCGACGATCTCGTGACCGTCCGCAGCCGACGACTGTGCTTCGACGGCTCGCGCTTGACCCTCGGGAACGAGCAGGTGGAGCAGGTATGGCGCGGTGTCAACGGAGTGACCTTCACCGTCGATCTGCAACCGGGGAACATGGTCTCGTTGCATTGGGACTGGCTGTGTGACCGACTCTCCCCCCCTGCGTTCGCCTGGCTCCGGTATTGCACACTGCGCAATCTCGCCGCCGTCAACTCTCTTGCCCAACCGGGCCCAGCCGCGGTGTGTGGAACGTGATTGACTCCCATCCGAGAACTCCCATCAGGCACCTCTACCTCCTCGACCACCACTCCGACGTGGCAGGCGATCCCGATGGCTGTCTTGAACACGATGCCGGTGTCCGGCGCGCCAGTGATTTCAGCCACAAGTATCGTGGTGGCATTGCCCGAGCCGGCGGCTCTCGATTCCTCCCCCTTCCCATGCCTCTTCCGTCGGCTCCGACGGGAGGCGGAGCGAGGTCATGGGGTATTCGACACGTCCGGGGTCACCAAACGACGGTAAAACCTCGGGTGGCCGGTGGGTGAAATCGATCGGAGCGATGGTTATGGAGAGATTGCCGGCGGTGAGTTCAGAAATACGGGTCTTTCGACCCTAGGTCGAACGGTCAAGCTATCGTAACGTGCGGTGAGAGCCTCGTGGCACGACCATCAGTCAGGCGTGGCATTCACGGAGCCATACAGAAAGGGCGGGAAATGAGCATCATTGGCAAATTCGGGGAGCTACGCCGACCTGCAGTCGTGGTCGCCGTGCTCTCGCTGGCAGCTATGACGGCCGCCTGCAGCAGCAGTCCTTCGTCGTCAACGACGACAACTTCACCGAGTTCCAGTATTCCTTCCAGTCTCACTGTGGGCTCGTTCAACGTCAACTTTACGGAAATGTCACAGCTGAAAGGGCTGACGAAGGCAGGCAGCGGCCTGGTCGGGGTGGTCCTGCCCGACGAGACATCGTCGACACGCTATGTCGACTTCGACGCTCCCTATCTGGCCGAGGCGTTCCAGAAGGCCGGCTATAGCCCCTCGGACTACAAGATCGACAACGCCCTCGGAGTCGACGCCACCGAGCTCGCCGACGCGCAGGCCGACATCACCGAAGGCGCCAAGGTACTCGTCTTCGACCCGATCGACTCCACCGTGGGGGCCCAAGTCCAGTCCTACGCCCAGTCACACGGTGTCGCGGTCATCAGCTACGACCGGGCCACCTTCACGGGCACCAAGACCTATTACGTGAGCTTCAACAACTTCAAGGTTGGCCAACTCATAGGTCAGGGTTTCGAGCAGTGCGTCGCCGCGTGGGGCATCTCGAAGCCACAGGTTTTCGAGCTCGACGGTGGTGAGGACACCGACCCCAATGCCGTCTCGTTCGCCCAGGGTTACAACTCGGTGATCTGGGGTCAGAACAAGACGCCTCTGGCGGCCGGCCTTACCAACAGTAAGGGTTACACATTGGTCGCCGACAAGATCACGCCAGGTTGGGTGAACGCCACCGGTGCGACGATCTTCACGCAGCAGTTCACGGCGCACCCCACTATCAACGCCACCGTCGAAGCCAATGACGGTCTGGCCAACGCCGTGATCGGCGACTTGAAGGCCGCCGGTGTCGGCCCGAAGAAGATCCCCACCACCGGGCAGGATGCCACGCTGCAAGGTATGGAGTGGATCCTCCAGGGCTACCAGTGCGGATCGGTGTACAAGGCCGTCTATAAGGAGGCCCAGGACGCGGTCTCGCTGGCCACGATCCTGCGAGCGGGCCAGACCCCGCCGGCCGCGCTAGTGAACTCGACCACAGCTCCCCCCAGCGGCGTTACGGGATCAACCCAGCCGGCATCTCTGCTGACGCCCGAATGGGTGACCAGCTCGAACATGGCGTCCACTGTGATCAAGGACAAGTTCATCTCAGCAAACGCGCTGTGCACCGCTGTCGGCTCGAGTGTTTGCAGTTCGGCCGGTATCACACCGTGAGCTTCGGTCAGACGATGTACGGTACCGCCGCCGCCCAGTGCGGTGGCGGTACCGTGTCTGGGTTGACGACACCGTAGTCCGGGGAGAGGACATGGCCGAGGCGAACGTGGGCGAACCCCTCCTGAAGGTGCGAGGTCTCTCCAAGAGCTTCGGCGCGGTCCAGGCCTTGGCCGACGTGGACCTCGACGTGCCCGCTGGCCAGGTCACCTCCCTGTGCGGGGATAACGGTGCCGGTAAGTCGGTCCTGATCAAGTGCATCGCCGGCATTTACGAACCCGAACAGGGCCACATCTACTGGGAGGGTCGGCCTGTCCGCATTCGCAACGCCCACGATGCGGGAGCACTCGGCATCGAAACCGTGTACCAGGACCTGGCTCTCGCCGACAATCTCGACATCGTGCAGAACATGTTCCTGGGGCGCGAGCGCCTTCGGCACTTCCTGCTCGACGAGAACGCCATGGAACGGGCGGCGGCTGAGACCCTGGCCGGCCTGGGGGTCACGTCCGTCCGGTCAATCCGCCAGCCGGTCGGGTCGCTCTCGGGTGGTCAGCGTCAATCGGTGGCAGTCGCCAAAGCTGTGATGTGGAATTCGAAGTTGGTCATCATGGACGAACCCACGGCCGCTCTGGGCGTCACCCAGACGGGGATGGTACTGAGTCTGATCGAGCGCCTACGGGACAACGGTCTCGCCGTGCTGATGATCTCCCACAACTTGAACGACGTCTTCGCCGTGGCCGATCGGATGGCCGTGCTCTACCTGGGGAGAATGGTGGCCCAGGACGCCAAGTCGGCCTTCGACCGGCAGAGCGTCGTCGAGTTCATGACCACGGGCGGTTCGGGGCTGACCGCGACCGGTCCTGGAGTCGGAGCGCACGATGGCGCCCGCTGATCCTCCTCGAGGCGGTTCCGGGAGTCCGGTGGCCCCAGAGGCGGAGCCACCGAGTCCGGCCGAAGTCGACCTGACAGCTGCTCCTGAGGCTGCCGCTCCCCTTGTCCCGCCCGAGGTGATTGCTCAAACCCTGCGCGAATACGTGCGCGTCAACCTGCTGCGTATCAAAAGCGGCGAGAGCGGCATGCTCCCCGTGCTCCTCGGGCTGGTCATCGTCGCCATCGTCTTCCAGGCGATCAGCCCACACCACGTCTTTCTCTCGGCCAGAAACATCGTGAACCTCTTCCAGCAGAGCGCCGTGTTCATGGTGCTGGCCATGGCCGAGATCTTCGCTCTCCTGCTGGGTGACATCGACCTGTCCGTCGGCTACGTCGGCGTCGTCGGCGCCGTTATCGCTGTTCAGCTCGTACAACCGGTCACCACTAACTGGGCGTGGGAGCCGGCCATCATCGTCGCCTTGCTCGCCTGCGCTTTGATCGGCGCCATCCAGGGCGCCTTGGTGACCCGACTGCGGCTTCCTTCGTTCATCGTGACTCTGGCCGGGCTGCTTATCTACAACGGCGTCCTGCTCATCGCGCTCGATTTCGGACCCTTCTCCGGATATCCGAGCCTCATCGGCCGGTCGGTCAATCTCCACGTCCTCTACGACCTCATGTGGGGCCATGTCAGCCCTCTCATGGGCTGGATCATCATGGCGGTGGTGGTGGGCGTCTTGAGCCTCAACCTGTTCCTGCGCGACACCCGACGGCGGCAGAGCGGTCTCGTCGCGCCGCCGCTCAGCATCACCGTCATCAAGATCGCCTTCATGGCGGTCGTCGGCGTCGCCGTCGTGTTCGTCTGCAATCTCAACCGAGCCGCCGTCGGCACCCTCGAGGGTGTGCCCTACGCCATCTTCATCGTGCTCGGCGTTCTCGGAATCTGGACGTTCCTGCTCCAACGCACCCGCTACGGGCGTTATCTCTACGCCATCGGCGGCAACCCCGAAGCGGCGAGACGAGCCGGCATACGTGTGAACAGAGTGCGAACGCTTGCTTTCGTCCTCTGCTCCATGACCGCAGGCGTCGCCGGCTTACTCTACGCCTCGTACCTGGGAGGGGTGTCCAACAATGTCAACGGTGGGCAGCTGGTGCTCTATGCGGTGGCTGCCGCCGTCATTGGGGGGACGTCGCTATTTGGGGGCCGGGGAAAAATGATTCACGGCGTGCTTGGCGGACTAGTCATCGGCGGTATCTACAACGGCATGTACTTGCTTGGCCTGGCCGTGCAGTGGGAGTTCATCGTGACGGGCCTTGTGCTCATCGGCGCCGTGACTATCGACTCCGTGTCACGCCGAAGCACCAGCTCGGGTTCTGTCGGTCGCTGAGCCCTCGACGTGCGGTCGTGTGCTCGTTGCTGCGGCCGATCTGCTCGTCATCGGCAATCGCTGTCGAGGCGGGGCGGCTGGAGCGCTGCTTGGTTCCGTCAGCCCGCACTGTCTCGCAGGCGCCCTGCCCGGTCGTCGTAGTGCGCGGCGCTTCGAAGTCGACCTAAGAGGCGTCCTGACTGGTGGAGGCTCCTTCACGTCCCGCTGTCGGTCAGGCCGAATGCCGATCGGTTGGGGACCTGTGGCCCTGGTGCTCGTTCCGCGGTTCCGTCACAGTGGGACCCGAGTGGTCCGGAGAGACAACAACGAGGATGCACAAGGAGATGACGCTGGCGATGGGGGTTTTCGCCGCCGATCTGACGACGTCGTGATGGGTGCCGCAGTTGCAGCGTACGCTGCGACGGGGCACGGCCTCAGATTTGCGTGGCCGTACCTTGCGTTGCTCAGCGTCGGACTTGCCGGTTGGTTCGGGATACTTCGCGACGACCTGATCCTCGTCATCTCCAATACTCTGGTCTTGGGGAGCGTCCTCGTGGTCATCTCAGTCAAGCCGCGCTCGCGACGGCTCACCTTCGACCACGTGGAACTGGCCGTGCCGGCCGGGACCGACCCCGTAACGGCTCTCGAGGCCCTCGTCGAGATCGGCCCGCGGCTGGCCGCTGACCTGCGCAAGGTCGGCATCACTGACGCTCCCTCATTGCGGACAGTGGGCATTGAGGAGACCAACCGTCGACTGGTCGAGTCGGGGTTACAGACAGGAGCGCACTCCCGCCAGGCAATCCAGGCGGCGATTTCCGAGGAGAGCTGCACGACCAGGACGCCGAGGGGAGTCCGGAAATGTCACCGGGGACCATTTGGGCCCAAGGGCAATACGACGCCTCATGAAGTGAGCGCCTCGATGGCTTCGGACGCGCCGCTTCTGACCACCCACCCGGGGTGTGGCGACATCGAAGCTGCTCGGGTCGGGCCCGGGTTTGAATCCATCTAAGGCTGAGTCGCCTCACCGATGCGGCGACGCATGGCGGCGGTGACGTCATCGGTGAGCGACCGCAAGACTGCTGAGACAGCCACCGCCGGAGCCGCGGGGACATGCAGATCTCGAGCCGCGCCCGGCAGCCTGTCGAGGTCACGGACCAGCCGTTGGCGGGCGGCCTCGATGGTGCCAGGGGGTCCGACGCGCCTTCCTCCACGCATGACAGGAACGAGCAGCGGTTCGAACCCGGCGGGACCGGTCTCCTGGCGCGTGGTGAGGATGTCCTCATCAATGCGGGAGCGCCGCCACACTTGCTTGGCGCCGGGAAGAGTGGCCTTTCCAGCCGAAAGCTTGAGCACGGGCCGGTCTCCGTAAGCCACCAGCTTGTACGCACTGTCGAGCGAGGGGGCATCGGCGGACACGCCCATGTGGGTGCCGATGCCGGCAGCGTCGACGGGGACACCGTCCAGCCGGAAGCGCTCGAGGTCATACTCATCGAGTCCCCCACTCACGAAGATCCGCACCTGGGGCAGGTCTGCGTCATCGAGCAAGCGACGGGTCTCCTGGGCGAGTTGGGCTAGGTTCCCACTGTCGAGGCGGACCCCGAGAGTGCCGGTCAGCCCCAGGTCCCGAATCACCGCCACGGCGGTCTTCACACCTTCAAGGCTGTCATAAGTGTCGACGAGGAAAGTGGTTGGACCAGGAAGATCCTCGGTGAAGGCACGGAAGGCGTCGGCTTCAGTGGGAAACGCCTCGATGTAAGAGTGGGCCATTGTCCCCGCCGGGTGCAGTCCAAAGAGGCGGGCGGCCTCGACGTTGCTCGAGCCGACGAAGCCGGCGATGGCCGAGACCCGGGCGACCGCCATGCCCGCTTCGGCGCCATGCGTGCGTCGCAGGGCAAAATCGACCAATTCGATGTCGCCTGCCGCGAGCCGGCAGCGGGTGGCCTTGGTAGCGATCGTTGTCTGGAAGGTGATCTGATTCAGCATGTAGGTCTCGACCAGTTGCCCTTCAGCGATGGGAGCGGTGATCTCGAGCAGTGGCTCGTTAGCCAGAATGATTCGCCCTTCGGGGACGGCGTGCACATCACCGGTGAATCTCAAGGCACCGAGCATCTCGATGACCTCAGAGGAATACCCTGCCTGCGCAAGCCAGGCGAGGTCTTCAGCCTCGAAAGCGAAGGACTCAAGGTATTGGAGACAGTCCTCCAGTCCGGCGGCAACGAGAAAGCCCCGGCTGGGAGGAAGATCGCGCACGAAAAGGCTGAAGGTGGCCGGACCCACCATGGCGCGCTGGAGATAGCTGGCTGCCATGTTGAGCTCGTACAGATCGGTGATCAGGGCCTTACTCATTCAGAACCCCCGTCTCATACCTATGCCGTCGACCTGCACCCGCTGACGAGGACGGCAAGGGGCACATCCGACCGCCTCGGTAAGGGGATCTTCGCGTCCCGGCCCAGGGCTTGGCCAACGATACTTGGGGACAGGAGCACTTCCTACGCGATGCCTGAAATGTGACGATGACCTCTACTCGTTCCGCGAACTCTCTCGGGTAGCTGTGGCTGCCGAAGCTCTTCGAGGGCGGCTTTGCCATCCGCCGTGACTCGTGTGCCCCGCCGTACCCGGTGTCCCATGGATGCGTGCGCGTAAGCAACGAAGCCATCGACTGAATCTGGGCCCAGAATCTTGCGCCCATCGGGACTGAGGTCTGGGTCGACCGAAGCGCGTTCGAAGAGGGTACGACTCCTCGAAGGCGCCCCACGTCGAGGCCGACTGTCGAGTACCCGGAGTCCCTGGTCACGGGCCGAACGCAGCCAGGACTTTGGCCCTGTCGGTGGGCAGGGTGCGGGGTGGGTCGACCAGGAGCTCCCCGGAGAACCCGCTACCGCGGCGCGAGCGGTGGCGGCCTTGTGCGAGGCGCATCGGTCACCGAGGCGTGCCGCCAGGCGAGGGCCTTCCTCGGTAGCTGGGCTCGGCACCGAGCGCACTGGAACGGCGACCGGTGTGGTGGACGGCTGACTTCGTGAGGGGCACAGCCCTTCATTCGAAAAGTCCCAGATCGTCGAGACACTCCTCTCGGTGCAGTCTGCCGATTGCGTCGGTGAGTATCGGCGCGATTGAACACACTTCGACCGCCGATGTATTCGGAGGAGAGACCGTGTCTGTCACAAGCAGCCGCTTCGGCTCAAGGAGCTGCATCCGATCAATGGCAGGCCCGACGAAGAGTCCGTGAGTGGCGGCCACCACCGGGTGAGGGGCGGCGCCATGGGCAACGAGGAGGCGAGCGGCGGCGGCGATGGTGGCGCCTGTTGCGATCATGTCATCGATGACAATGGCATGGCGCCCCTCCACCTCGCCGACCAACTCGTCGGCCCGAACACTCGATCCGCTCAGCCGGACCTTCCGCACCACGGCCACCGGAAGCCTCAGCTGTGCGGCCACGCGCTCGGCCAGCTTGACCGCACCAAGGTCGGGGGCCACCACCACCTGGTCGTGAACGGTCGGCACACCGATTGCGGCCGCCAACAGAGGCATTGCGTTGACCGTCTCGACTGAAATCGAACACATCGCCTCGAACCCCGACGTGTGAGGATTGACGACTACCAGGCGATCGGCCCCCGCTGCGGCGATCGCCTCAGCCGCCACGCGCGCTCCGATTGCTTCGCCCGGTCGGCTCCGGCGATCCTGGCGGGCATAGCCGAAGTACGGCACGACCGCAGTCACCCGGAACGCGCCGGCCCGACGGCATGCATCGAGCAGGAGGAGTAACTCCACCAGGTGCTCGCTTACGGGTGGGCTAGTGGGTTGAATCACGTAGACGTCGTCGCCTCGCACCGCGCCGACGACGGGACGAAGCTCGCCGTCCGGGAACTGCTCGAGCTCGGTCAGCACCGATTGTCCCCCGAGACCGGCGGCGACCGCGGCGGCCAGTACGGGGTTCGCCGTGCCTGCCACTATCCGTAGTGCCATTGTCCGTGCCCTTTGATGATCCGGAGGGGATTGGAGGAGGAGGCCTCTGACGTGGGCACTAGCCGACGGTGCTAGCCGATTCGAAGTTCGCCCCGTAGTACGTGTGGAGGTACTCGAGGGCTCGATGTTGCCGGGAGGACACCGGCTCGTCGGCTCCGGGCTCGAAGACCGTCGTGGCATCGGGGCAGACCACGAGCTCATATTCCCGGACGAAGGCGTCGTAGCTGGTATGGCGTATGCAGCAGTCGGTGTGTTGGCCGACAAGCACCACGCGGCCTACGTCGTGTACACGGAGAGCGGTTTCAAGGTTTGTGTCGGTGAACGCGGAGTAGAACCTTTTGGTCACGACCGTGTCCTCGGGCCCGGGCTGGAGTTCGCTGACGACCGCCGCCCCCGCCGTCCCCGCCATGGCGTGAGGCGGGAACACTCGAAGCTCCACGTCAGTCAAGTGATGGGCATCGTTGGCATAGACCACCACCCAGTCGTCACTGGCCCGGGCCCGCTCGGCCAATGACGCGATTGGCACGACGACCTCCTTAGCGGACGGATTGGCAAGCACCCCGTCCACGAAGTCGTTCAGCATGTCCACGATGACCAATGCTGTGTGCATCTCCGCCACCTCCTCGTGCGGTGCTTGGGGACCTCAAACCACGGACACTCCCACGGTTCCACCTTCTCTCACCCTGCGGCAGTGCCAAAAGTCCCTATCAGCGAGGGATTGGAGGCGTCGGGCACAATCCTCTCCGGCAGCACGGCAGCGACATCAATGGTCTCCTCCGGGACCAGCTCGCGAAGATCCCCGATGGCCGACTCGACGATGGCTTGGCGCGCCTCGGGCTCGACGTTGGGGAGGACGGCGACGGCGCACGCTTCCGAACGAAATGCTGTCGTTCGAGTGGACAATGGTGCGGCACAATCACCCAGGGCGCGGGTACGCCCGCCTGCTGTGCACGCGCTGGGAATCATTGTGTTCGTCCACAGCAGCGGGAGCAGCCGGCACAGCCCCCGCAACCGGTTCGTGGCCGCTGAGTTGAACAGAGCTGGGCTCCGCACCCTCCTGTTCGACCTGCTCACCACGGACGAGGAGCGCGACCGCCGGTGCCTTCGAGTGGGACACCCTTGTCGTCGTCGGCGACCCGACCGCCGAGTGCCGCTTGCCAGCCGCGCACGCGGTCGATCAACTCTTGGGGTACTTCGCGGCGGACCTGGAGCTCGCCGTTGTAGACGACGCCGACATTGCCGTCGACAGTGATTACATCTCCTTCGTTGAACTCGTGGGGTCCGATGCTTAGCCGCTTCCGGTCGGTGTCAAGGGATAGCCCGTCGCAGCTGACGACGCACACAATTCCGAGTTGGCGGGCGACCACGGCGGCGTGTGAGGTCCGGCCGCCAACTGCCGTGACCAGGCCGCTGCAGACCGCAAACCCGGCGATGTCCTCAGTGGACGCTTCATCGCGCACCAGCACCACCGGATCGCCGCGGTCGGCGTAGCGATGAGCAGCCTCGACGCTCAGTGCGACCCGTCCTGAAGCAACCCCGGTCCCGGCCGGAATCCCGTGCCCAATCGGCGCCACCCCGTCCGTCGCCGCCACGCTCACCCGCGCGATACCGTCGAGATCGATGTCACGCAGTCGTCGCACTGCTGTGGCCGGGTCAATCAGCCCTTCGTCCACCAGGTCACACACGATATGTAACGCCGCCCACGGGGTGCACTTGCCAGCCCGAGCCTGGAGCAACCAGAGTTTCCCCTCCTCGACGGTGAACTCGAAGTCCTGTGCGTCAGCGAAAAGAGCCTCTAGGCGTCGACGAACCAACTGGAGCTCATGAGCGAGGCCGGGCAGGGCGGCAACGACAGCGTCAGAGTCGCCGCCAGGCAGCCCGCCAGCGACCACATCTTCACCTTGGGCGTTCAGGAGGAAGTCGACATAGAGGCGATCCTCACCAGTCGAAGGATCCCGAGTGAAGCCGACACCCGCTCCCGACGTCACGCCCATATTCCCGAACACCATCGCCTGCACGATTACAGCGGTTCCATCGAGGTCGTCCAACCCCTTTAGGGCGCGATACTCGATAGCCCGAGGCCCGTTCCAGGAACGTAGCACTGCCTCGACGGCACCGAGGAGTTGTGTGAGCGGGTCCTGGGGAAATGGGTGACCAACGACGGATTGGTACACATCCTTCAGATCGACGACCACGTTCCGCAAGCTGGCGACGTCGAGTTCTGCCGCACTCGGGACCCCGTACTTGACCTTGGCGCTGTTTAGTACTGCTGCGAACGCGGCCGCTGGACAGCCATCGACGACCTCCCCATAGGACTGGATGAGGCGTCGATAGGAGTCCCATACGAAGACCGGGTCACCGGTAGCGCGCAGCAGGCCGGGAAGGGTCTCGTCACTCAGTCCGATGTTGAGGATCGTCTCCAGCATGCCGGGCATCGAGACGGCCGCGCCCGACCGGACGGCGACGAGCAGCGGGCGGCGCCCGGCACCAAATGCCAACCCCGTGGCGCGCTCGACTCTTTGGACACCTTCGACGACGAGATCGATGACACCCTTGTCCAGACGCTGTCCGCCCTCGTGGTAGGTGCGACACCACCCTGTGTCAAGAACGAATCCTGGTGGCACAGCAAGTCCAGTTTCGGTCATCCGCATGAGGTTGTAGGCCTTGGCTCCTACCTCTTCGATGATCACGTCGCGGACACTTGTTTCACCGATCACGCAGAGGGCCTTGCCGTTGGCCGTCGCGGGTAGAGCGTTCACGATGCCGCTATCTGACCCAGGATGTGATCGCGAAGACCGAGCGCCGAGCGCATCAGTGCGTCTGTTGCGTCTTCCATTCCATGTGAGACGCGGTCCGCTACATGCAGAGTACGAAAGTCTGGGACCTGGGTTATGAGCGTCGCCCGTGCCAAGCGGTCGCGATCGTCAGCGTCGTGCTCAAGCGTCTTCACCCGGTCCACGGCCACCAAGAAGTCCTCGAGAACCTCAGACCCGGCACCGTCCACGACATCCCGGGCGATAGACAGTGCCTTGAGGTGCTCCCGCGTTGCTCCCACAACGACGGCGGCCAGATTGTCCAGGACGGGTCGCGCCACACCAATGGCGGCGTCGGGCAACCAGGTAAGCAGGAAGAGCGCCTCTTCGAGATCGTCGATGGCGTCGTCAGCGGTCGCAAGGAGATCGACCAGTATCTCGGCGCCCTCGACGCGACGTGCGGCCATCCGGACGTCGCTGAGGATCTCGTCAGCTCGATGTTCCCAGGCCGCCGCTCTCTGCGCGGCGCGGTGGAGGAACGCGTCGCCATCGGTGGTACCAAGACGGAGCAGTGCGGCACGTAGCGCTTGGGCGGTCTCGACGATCAGGCTGGCATGTTCGGCGGACGACTCCAGTAATCTGGCGTGTGCCGCCTGCACGTGGTGAAGCAACTCGACGCGTAGTTCGTCGCGTATCAGCTGATGCGACTTTCCGCTGCGCACCCCCTCCGCGGCGGCTCGCAACGCGAAACGCACGACATCGAGTGTGGCCTTGGGACCGAGCACATCTCGCAACGGTTCCCCATAGCGAGCCGGAACCTTCGCAGCCAGTTCGACGGCGTCGTAAATGAGGCGTTCACCACCGAGCTGAAGGAACCCCATGTGTCCACAGTCGACGTCGGCGGCCCATCGCAGCAGGCCGACCGCATTCTTCTTACCGACAAGAACACCCAGACGCTTGCGGGCACGATTCCAGTCGATGAGGAACACCAGGCGGGAGCCCAAGTGCCGGAGATAGGACTGGAGCGATGCCAGGTCGGGAGCCACATAGCGACCCGTGACCAGCGCATGTTCCCCCAGTGCGGCCACACCCCGGTGTCGCTGCGCCCCCGACCACTGAATGGGAAAGTGATCGAGCATGTTCTGGAAGAACCGGAGGCGCTGAAGATGGTCGTCGGTGTAGGTCACGGTGACCGCGGGGCCCTCGACCGTGATGACGATGAGGTGGGCAGCGGTCTCTCCGATATCGTTCTGGATGAGGAGGCGTCGGTTCGACCGGGTCGCGGTCGTGCCCAGACCCGGGTGATCGAATTTCAACGGCGCTGTGGCATGCAGTCCGGCCATGAAGGCTGCGACCAATGGGCGATCTTCCTCTTCCAGGTGATACACGCAAGCCCCATCGAGCGTCTCTGTGGCGATCTCGATCTGAAGCCGGTTGAGAGCACGGTGGGCGTCCATGACCAGGAGATGGAACGAGTCCCCCTGTGCTCGGTCAGCCGAGGCAATGCGTTCGACGTAGCTTCCGCAAACGCGGTCACCCGCAAAATCCGGGGCTCCTTTCAGAAGTGCCTTGAGGCGATTCGGGTCGATCCCACTGGGCGCAATCTCGTCCGTCAGTGGCGCCAGCATCTCGGTGACCGCGCCGGCCAGGGCGTCGTGGAGATCTCGCACGCCGGGGATCACGAGGATGTCTTGCTCGGCTGGGCGGGACAGCCCAACGACCTCGTCGAGCGTTTCGTCAGATATGCCGGCGGCGAGGCGCTCGTCCCGCAAGGAGGAGAATGGCCTCTCCGGTTCGCGGGCGTGGGCTTGGGCAGCCTGCAGGAGCGTCAGCAGGTACTTGGCCCGGTCATTGGCCTCAAGGGCGCGGTTGACGAGAGAGGGCAGCAGTAGAGCCTCCTCGCCAAGCTCCTCTGCGACGTCTTGCTTGACCGCCCCGGGCAGGGCCGATTCCGAACCCGCGGGCGAACTGCTCAGACCCACCATCGCTCAACCCCACTCACATCACGGGGCCCCGATCGGCCCGGTGGAGCCGGAGCCAGCCCCTCAACGCGTCGTCCCGGCTTCATACTCCACCTCCACGTCCGCCCGACCTCCGAGACCCCGCGCCAGGCAACGCTTTCGCTGTGCGCCAATTATGGGTTCTCTCCCCGCGACCGTACGCCGGTGACCTCTCAGTGGGAAGGGCCGAAGGTCCCTGTTGCTACGCCTCGCTGGCAACGGACGCTGGAGGGAATCAACACCCCCAGCCCATACGATCGGTGCGTGGATGCACCTCAGGACAACAGCTGCCCCTTCCCAATTCATAAAGCCACCCGATTTATGACAAATGTCGTGATCAACCGGCAGCACTGGTCTCGGCCCCCGGTGAGGATTGGCTGAGCGACTCCCACAGGCCCGTTGACCTTCCCGACACGCTGAGGCGAGCTTCTGAAGATTCCAATCCGACCGGAGCTCCGCTTTGTTGGTGTTGATAAGGCCAGATCTCGTTTCGCATCCCGTTGGCGCCCGTCCTGCAACACGAGACAGACCACAAGACGTTTCAGACGTTCCGGATGGTCCCGAGACGTGGGCCAGGGACGGTGTTGAGAGAAGTGACGGCTCAACCACCGGTGGGTTGCCACAGGCAGACAGAGGCGGCCATGCGGTCGGCCCTGAAGGTCACCGGTGAGCGGTTCAAAGACCAGCGCCTTGTCGGTGTTCGGGGCCGGCTCGGCCGGCTGCGGCATGGCCGACCAGCTCCGCAATGCCATGGTGGCCGACGGCACCACCCAAGAGGAGGCGAACACACAGGTCTGGCTGGTGGACAAGCAGGGACAGGCCACGCCGGCAGCCGTTCGATCCATGGCGCTCGTGACTTTCGACTCTGTCCGGGCGTCGCCCCATCGGGGCAGAGTGCGTCCATGACCAACCATCTCCACAGTCCGTCGGCGGCGGTCGGCGTTGTGCTGTGTCTGGCCCTGACGTCGGCGGCCTGCGCCCCATCCAAGAAGGCAGCCCCGAGCACGACCACATCGGTGCCGCCGACCACGGCCACCACCCGGCCCAGCGCTCCAGCCGGCACCAATGTTCCGAGCGACTTCGAGCCGGGATCAGTGACCTTCGTGTCGTCGAGCACCGGGTTCGTCATCGGCGTCGACTCCTCGTGTGCCGTCGGGGCGTGCGTGGCCCTGGCCCGCACCACCGACGGCGGGTCAAGCTGGGTGGCCCTGCCGGCCCCAGACGCCGGCTACGAATCTCGGAACAACCAACGGTCGACCAGCGTCCCAGCGGTCAGCGAGGTGCGCTTCGCTGACGAGCTCGACGGCTGGATCTACGGCCCGTCGCTTTTCGCCACCCACGACGGGGGCGCCACCTGGCAGCCGGTGAGCATCGGTGCCTCGGTCGTCTCGCTGGAGACCTCGGGGGGCTACGTCGACGCCCTCGTCTCTCCCTGCACCGGTGTGCAGGGGCAGGAATGCACCGGCTCGTTGCAGCTGTACCAGGCCCAGGCCACCGGTGGGGGCTTCAGCCCGTTGCTCACCGGACCTTCGGTGAGCTCCAGCGTCGGCGTCCTCTTGCACCTGTCGCTGCACGCCCCGGTCGGCTTCGTGAACATGACCGGAGTGGGCGAGCCCAACCAGGCCGTCATCTATGCCACGCAGAACCTGGCCAACCCCAGCGGCTGGAAGGCCTTCCCCGAACCCTGCGCCAGGTTGACCAACTACTTCTTCGACGCCTTTGTGGCCCCCGACAGCACCAGTCTCTACACCCTGTGCAGCGGGGAGGGAGCGGCCGGCAGCGTGACCAAGGCGGTGGTCAAGACCGTGAGCGGTGTGAACGCGGTGACCGGAACGCCTCCGCCCGGTGGCGACCCCGAGGCCCTGGCCGCCACCTCGGCCGGCACGCTGGTGGTCTCGGCCGCCTCGGGGGCGAGTTGGCTGTACCAGTCGACCGATGGCGGGGTCACCTGGACCACGGCCGGGACCTTCAACGACGGGGGCGTCGGCTTCAACGACCTGGGGTTCACCACCTCCACCCAGGGCATGGTGATCCACGGCGTCGCCGGTCCGCCGACCAACGTCGTCAGCCAGCTGCTCATGACCACCGACGCGGGGGCCAGCTGGTCGGTCGTGCCGATCGGCTGAACGACCGGGCGGACCCTAACGGGAGATTCAAACCGCCGGGCACCAACCATGGGAATGCCGGGTTGAGTGCGCCTTTCTGGCCGGCGTGACTGGAGGGACCATTCGGGATCGTTCGGCCGCCGATAGAGCTCGGGTCAGTTCCGGGTCAGGTACGGGACTCCGGGTACGCGACTCCGGCACTTCTGCGCAACCTCCGCGCGGTGCTTTCCACAGCCGCTTACGATCGCGAGCACTAATGACGTGACGCCGAACGGACGAATCTGGCGCGGCAGCCGCGCGCCGGAAAGTCAACTGATCAATCTGTGAACGTCATGGGTGACGTGCGCGGTGGACTCAGGTGGGGCTCGTTCCGGTTGGCGACGGGGCGGACCGGCGATGCAGGTCCAGGATCCGCAGGGTAGCTAGCGTCACTCGGTCCTCGACGAGAAACCAAGAGCGCGAAGCCTCAAGCGACTCCGGGCTGTGCGCATCTCTGCCACCTCCTCCTCGCTCGGTGCTTGGGGACCTGGAACCACGGCACTCCTAGAGTGCCACCTTCTCTCACCCTCCGGCAGTGCCGAAGTTCCTCATCACCGAGGGATACGGCTCTTCCACAACGGTCGCAGGTTTTCAGGCAACACGGCAGCGACGTCAACGATCTCCTCCGGGACCAGTTCGCGAAGAGCCCCGATGACCGACTCGACGATGGCTTGGCGCGCGTCGGGCTCGACGTTGGGGAGGGCGGCGAGGGCGAACTTATCGAGCCGTCGCGGGTGGGCATGCCCCGCCCAGCTCGGCCGGAGGGGCTCGGCGAGGATGCGGAGATCGGTGGGCAGGTGCGTGAGGACGTGTCGCCGCTCGCCCTCGGGCAGAAGGGCAGCGAAGGTCGAGAGGACCGATCGGGCGCACGCGCGCTCGGACCCTTCGGATGCACCGCCGCCGTGGGCGGCGGCGAGGACACTGGCCAGTGCCGCTGACATAGCTGGGTGACCAGA
>Ga0208357_1000503_pt1 | contig 31807 bp, 28 predicted proteins | sample NGESurdeep092012_6_FD_184487 | JGI IMG/M metagenome (GOLD analysis project Ga0208357, IMG submission 184487) | Arctic peat soil microbial communities from Barrow, Alaska - NGEE Surface sample F52-2 deep-092012 (SPAdes) | ecosystem: Environmental > Terrestrial > Soil > Wetlands > Peat ...
CTAAGGGCACGTTGGTGATCCGGGCCGCTGAGTTTGTCGGCATCCAGGTGCCACGCTTTTGCGAGCACCCGCTGCTCGACCCGGTTGGCGCCTGCCGTCAGTGCCTTGTCGAGGTCGAGGGCCAGAAGAAGCCGATGGCGTCATGCACGACCACGGTCACCGAAGGCATGGTCGTGAAGACGCAGTACACCTCGGCCGTCGCCGAGAAGGCGCAGAACGGCGTCATCGAGTTGCTGCTCGTCAACCACCCGCTCGACTGCCCGGTATGTGACAAGGGCGGCGAGTGCCCGCTGCAGAACCAGACGATGACCAACGGCTACTCCGAGTCGCGCTTTCGCGACGTGAAGCGCACGTATCCCAAGCCGATCGCCATCTCGGCGCAAGTACTGCTCGACCGCGAACGTTGCGTGCTGTGCACGAGGTGCACCCGATTCGCGCAGCAGATCGCCGGCGACCCATTCATCGAGATGCTCGAACGTTCTGCACTCGAGCAGGTCGCGGTCTATGAAGACCAGCCGTTCAACTCCTACTTCTCGGGTAACACTGTGCAGATCTGCCCGGTCGGCGCGTTGACCGGCACGCAGTACCGATTCCGGGCCCGGCCGTTCGACCTCGTGTCATCGCCGAGCATCTGCGAGCACTGCGCCTCGGGTTGCCGGCAACGCAACGACCACCGCCGCGGCAAGATGCTGCGCCGGTTGGCCGGCGTCGACCCGCAGGTCAACGAGGAGTGGAACTGTGACAAGGGCCGGTGGGCCTTTAGCTACGCCACCGCGCCCGACCGGCTCGACACACCGCTGGTTCGCGACAGCGATGGCGAACTGGTTCCGACGTCGTGGCCCGAGGCGTTGCGCGCTGCCGCCGCCGGTCTCGCAGCAGCACGTAACGGCGCCGGTGTCGGCGTGCTTGTCGGCGGTCGCCTGACTGTCGAGGACGCCTACGCCTACGCGAAGTTCGCGCGCGTTGCGCTCGGCACAAACGACATCGACTTTCGCGCCCGCGTGCACTCCGACGAAGAGGCTGCATTCTTGGGCTCGCACGTTGCTGGTCGGTTCCTCGACGTGACTTATGACGACCTCGAAGCGGCGTCGACCGTGTTGCTCGTCGGGCTTGAGCCCGAGGAAGAGTCGCCGATCATTTTCCTGCGGCTCCGCAAAGCTGCGTTGAAGAAGCACGCCAAGGTGGTGTCGATCGCACCGTTCGCGACGCGCGGTCTCGACAAGATGCGCGGCCGCTTGATCGCGACCGTGCCCGGTGGCGAAGCGACCATGCTGCAAGTGCTCGCATCGGGTGAGACCGTCGAGGTGCCGCCTGGTGTCGACGCGAGCGGTTGGTCGCAGCTCCTCACCGAGGTGGCGGCTGGCCTCGCACTGCCGTCGAGCGTGATCCTGGTTGGCGAGCGACTTGCTGGCGTGGTAGGCGGGCTATCTGCGGTCGTCGCGTTGGCGGAAGCGACCGGCGCCAAACTCGCGTGGGTACCGCGGCGTGCTGGCGAGCGGGGTGCGGTCGAGGCAGGCGCGCTGCCCAACCTGTTGCCTGGTGGTCGCGCGGTAACCGACAACGACGCGCGCGGCCAGGTGGGGGCGCACTGGGCGACCTCCATCCCGGCCACGCCGGGCCGCGACACTGCGGGCATTCTCGAGGCTGCCTCGCGCGGCTCGCTGAGTGCGCTGGTCGTCGCCGGCGTCGACCCCGACGACCTGCCCGATCCGGCCGCGGCGCGCGCGGCCATCGAGGCCACCAGCTTCGTGGTGAGCCTGGAGTTGCGGCGCACCGATGTGACCGATGCAGCCGACGTCGTCTTCCCTGTCGCGGCGGCCGTTGAGAAGGCCGGCACGTTCCTCGACTGGGAGGGCCGTTCGCGTCCGTTCGAGGCGTCGCTGACCGACGGCGGCCAACTGCTCGATCTCGAAGTACTCGATGCACTGGCCGATGCACTCGACGTCCATCTTGGATTGCCTGATCTGCGCACCGCGCGGGCCGAACTCGAAGCACTTGGTACGCGTCCTGGTGGGGTTGCCGCTCCGGCGACCAAGCCTGGGCCACCCGCGAAACTCAGTGCAGGTCGCGCGATCCTCGCGACCTGGCACGAGTTGCTCGATGCCGGCAGCCTTCAAGATGCGACGCCATACCTCGCTGCCACGGCCAAGCCGTTGCGGGCCCGGTTGTCGCCCGCGAGCGCGCGGGCGCTGGGCGTCGCTGACGGTGCACCGGTGACGATCCGGGCTGCGAAGGGTGGTCCGGCGATCACGCTCGACCTGCTCATTACTGCAATGCCGGACGGCGTGGTGTGGGTGCCCACCCGGTCGGTTGGCAGCGAGGTGCACCGTACCCTCGGTGTCGGCCCCTGCGCGGTCGTCAGTCTCGAAGGAGGCTCCCGGTGATGCCGCATGCAGTAGCCACCCAGCTGATCGCGGCCGCGTTTGTCTCACCAGAGCACCGCGACGTCTTCTGGCTGATCATCCTGAAGACGATCGTGGTGTTCGCCTTCCTGATGGTCATGACGCTCTTCATGATCTGGGCCGAACGTCGAGTCGTTGCGCGCATGCAGCAACGCCTTGGCCCGAACCGGGTCGGCCCGTTCGGCATCCTGCAAGGGCTTGCCGACGGCATCAAGCTCGCGCTGAAGGAAGATCTCATTCCCAGTGCTGCCGACCGCATTGTCTTCATCATCGCGCCGATCATCTCGGCGATTCCTGCGTTCATGGCGTTCGCGGTGATTCCATTCGGCCCGACGGTCTCGATTTTCGGTCAGCACACGAACTTGCAACTCACCGATCTTCCGGTTGCCGTGCTGTTCGTACTCGCGATGAGTTCGATGGGCATCTACGGCATCGTGCTCGCGGGTTGGTCGAGTGGCTCGACCTACCCGTTGCTGGGCGGCGTGCGTTCGGCGGCCCAGATGATCAGCTACGAAGTCGCGATGGGGCTGTCGTTCGTCGGCGTCTTCATCCAGTCAGGATCATTGTCGACCTCCGAGATCGTCGCGGCACAACAGCAGCGCTGGTTCTGCCTGACCGCGTCGGTCTCGTTCCTGATCTATGCGATCGCGATGGTCGGTGAGACCAACCGGGCGCCGTTCGACCTGCCCGAGGCCGAGGGCGAGCTCGTCGGCGGGTTCCACACCGAGTACACCTCGTTGAAGTTCGCGCTGTTCTTCCTCGCCGAATACATCAACATGGTCACGGTGTCGGCGCTCATGACCACCCTGTTCCTTGGCGGGTGGCGAGCACCGTGGGGCGTGGTGTCGGTGTGGCACGGCGCCAACTCGGGGTGGTGGCCGCTCCTGTGGTTCTTCATCAAGCTGTTCATCGTCTTGTTCGTCTTCATCTGGTTGCGCGGAACGCTGCCACGGCTGCGCTACGACCAGTTCATGAAGCTCGGCTGGAAGGTGCTAATCCCGGCCAACTTGGTCTGGATCATGGCCGAGGCGTCGATCAAGGTGCTCGACCACAAGCAGCTGATCTGGGGCATCGTGATCCTCGCGATCCTCGTGATCGCGGGGTCCTTCGTCTACGACAGCACGGATCAGAAGAAGCGGCGAGAACGCGAGGCCGAAGAAGAGCTCGAGGCTGCGGCGCCCTTCGATCCGTACGCCGGCGGGTTCCCGGTGCCGCCGATGCCGGGTCAGCATTTGCCGTCGCGGCGGCCAGTGCCGATCCTGGCAAGCAGCGTCGGTGACAGTGTCGGCCGCGACGACTCCGACAGCGACGGTCCTGACCGGCCGGACGATCCTGCTGGCGGTTCTGGCGAGGTCATCGATGGCTAGTTTCTTCGGACCAGTCAAGGGTTTCGGTGTCACCTTCGCCACGATGTTCAAGCCGGTGAACACCGAGCTGTACCCGGAACAGAAGAAAGTCACCATGCCGCGCTTCCACGGGCGGCACGTACTCAACAGGCATCCCGATGGGCTGGAGAAGTGCGTCGGGTGCGAACTGTGCGCGTGGGCGTGTCCGGCCGACGCCATCTATGTCGAGGGCGCCGACAACACCGACGACGAGCGATTCTCTCCCGGTGAGCGCTACGGCCGCGTCTACCAGATCAACTACCTGCGATGCATTTTGTGCGGCCTCTGCATCGAGGCGTGCCCGACGCGGGCGCTGACCATGAGCAACGAGTTTGAGATGGCCGACGACAATCGCGCTGACCTGATCTTCACCAAGGAGCAACTGCTCGCGCCGTTGGCTCCAGGTATGGAGTTGCCGCCGCATCCGATGCGGTTGGCGGATGCCAAGGACTACTACCGCGGGACGCCGGCGGCGCACGTGATGATCGGTGACTCCGACACCGGGGAGGTGAAGGACTAGTGCCTGCGGTGATCCTCGCGGCGAACAGCATGCACGGCGGTGGCCCGGAGACGGCAATCTTCTGGATCTTCGCTCCGCTTTCGGTGCTCGCAGCCCTCGGTATGGTGTTCTCGCGCAACACGGTGCACGGCGCGCTCTTGCTCGGTGGTGTCATGTTGTCGCTCGCGGTGTTCTACGCGGCCGAAGACGCGCCATTCCTCGCGTTCGTCCAGGTCATCGTCTACACGGGCGCTGTGATGATGCTGTTCTTGTTCGTCCTCATGTTGATCGGGGTCGACACTCGCGAAAGCTTGGTCGAGACGCTGCGCGGGCAACGGCTGGCGGCCGGTGTCGCCGGCCTTGGCTTCCTGCTGCTGTTGTTCGCCGGGCTTCGCCAGGCCGCGATCACCAGCAGTGCAGGGCTCTCGGTGGCGAACAATCCACCCGATGCCCAGGGCCATGCGGTTGCTGGGCAAGGCAACATCTTCGAGATCGCGAGCCTGCTGTTCACCCGCTACATCTTCGCTTTCGAGGTCACCAGTGCTCTGCTGATTACTGCTGCTCTCGGTGCAATGGTGTTGGCGCACCGCGAACCGCACGAGCCCAAGCGCGGCCAACGCGAGCAGATGCGCGACCGGTTCAAGATTGGCACGCACCCAACGCCCTTGCCCGGCCCTGGCGTGTACGCGCGGCACAACGCGGTAGACACTCCTGCGCTGTTGCCCGACGGGAGTCCGTCGGAGCTAAGCGTGCCGCCCGCAGTCGAGGAGTTGCGTCTCGAACGCGGGCGCAACCCACAACCGGCCGAGCTCGGTGGCCCGCCCTCAGGGACGAGGCAGTCATGAGCCCGACCTATTACCTCTACCTGTCAGCGATCCTGTTCACGATCGGGTCACTCGGTGTGCTTCTTCGTCGCAACGCCATCGTCGTCTTTATGTGCATCGAGCTCATGCTCAACGCGGGCAACCTCGCACTTGTCACGTTCTCCCGCATCAACGGTGACCTGAACGGCCAAATCATGGCGTTCTTCGTCATGGTCGTGGCGGCCTCTGAGGTCGTCGTGGGGCTTGCGATCATCGTCTCCGTGTTCCGTACCCGCCGGTCGGCCTCGGTCGACGATGCCAGTCTCCTGAAATACTGATGAGGACTCCGTGACTCTCGAGGCTGCTGCGCCTTTCACCGCCGCCAGCGGGTCCTTCTCGGGTACCTGGTTGCTGGTCGCTATCCCGCTTTTCAGTGCGCTCATCCTTCTTGTCGGCGGGCGGCGCACAAATAAATGGGGTCACTACCTCGGCGTCGCGGCCCCGCTGGCTTCGTTTGTGCTTGCGGTCATCTTGTTCTTCGACCTGATCGGCAAGAGCGGTGCTGATCGCCGGATCGACGACCATCTCTTCAGCTGGGTTCCGGTCGCGGGCTTCCAGGCCAACGCGAACTTTCTCATCGACCCGCTGTCGATCTGCTTCGTGTTGCTCATCACCGGTGTCGGGTCGCTGATTCACATCTACTCGGTCGGCTACATGGCGAACGATCCCGAGCGCCGGCGTTTCTTCGCCTACCTCAACTTCTTCGTCGCAGCCATGCTGTTGCTCGTACTCGGCGACAACTTCGTGGCTCTGTACGTCGGCTGGGAAGGCGTCGGTGTTGCGTCGTACCTGCTGATCGGCTTCTGGTCGTACAAGCCTTCGGCGGCGACCGCCGCAAAGAAGGCGTTCGTGGTGAACCGGATCGGTGACTTCGGTCTGTCGATCGCGATCATGGTGATGTTCGCGACGTTCGGCAGCTTCAGCTTCGCCAGCGTTGCAGCAGGAGCGCCGCAGGCGTCGAAGGCGACGATGACGACCATCGGGCTGCTGCTCCTGCTCGGCGCGTGTGGCAAGTCTGCCCAGGTGCCGCTGCAGTCGTGGCTCGGCGACGCCATGGAAGGCCCGACGCCGGTCTCTGCGTTGATCCATGCCGCGACGATGGTCACCGCTGGCGTCTACCTGATCGCGCGGTCGAACTTCATCTTTGACGTGTCGCCAAACGCGAGGCTGGCGGTGGCGATCGTCGGTACCGTCACGCTGGTCTTCGGTGCGATCGTGGGTTGCGCGAAGGACGACATCAAGAAGGCGCTCGCGGCGTCAACGATGAGTCAGATCGGCTACATGATGCTGGCCGTCGGCCTTGGCCCGGCTGGCTACGCGTTTGGCATTGCCCACCTGCTTACGCACGGTTTCTTCAAGGCGGGTCTGTTCCTTGGTGCGGGATCGGTCATGCATGGCATGAACGATGAGGTCGACATGCGTCGCTACGGCGGCCTGCGCAAGTACATGCCGTTCACCTTCATCACGTTCGGGCTCGGCTATCTGGCGATCATCGGCTTCCCGGGCCTTGCCGGCTGGTTCACGAAGGACGCGATCATCGAGGCTGCGTTCCACAAGGGCGGCACGTCGGGTGCGATCTTCGGTGCCTGCGCACTGGCAGCGGCCGGCCTGACCGCCTTCTACATGACGCGCGTGATGGTGATGACGTTCTTTGGTGAGAAGCGGTGGGCAGACGACGCGCACCCGCACGAGTCGCCCAGTGTGATGGTCGTGCCGATGTGGATCCTCGCTATCGGCTCGGTCGGCGGCGGGTACGCGCTGATCCTCAGCGGCCGACTTGCGAAGTTCCTCGCCGTTGTCGTGCCGCGGCCCGCCGACATCGCGTTCAAGCCCATCGGGGTGATCGGTCTGGGCACTGCCGGGGTCGTCCTCGTCGGCGTTGTCGGTGCCTGGTTCATGTACGGTCGGCGTCCGGTTCCTGTCGTGGCACCGGTCGGCAGCCCGCTTACGGTCGCTGCTCGGCACGATTTGCTCGCCGACGCCTTCAACGAATCCGTCGTTATGCGTCCTGGTCAGTACTTGACCCGACTGCTGGTGTACTTCGACAACCGCGGCATCGACGGTTTCGTGAACGGCTTCGCAGCGTTCGTCGGCGGGACGTCGAGTCGCTTCCGCCGCCTCCAAACCGGGTTCGTACGGTCGTACGCGCTGTCGATGTTCGGCGGCGTCGTGCTCGTGCTCGCCACTCTCTTACTGGTCAGGGGCTGAGTCGCGATGAGTTTCCCCTGGCTCACAGTGATCGGCGTTATCCCGCTCGTCGGCGCGGGCGTCGTCGCTGCGATGCCGGCCACCAACGTGGCGCTGCTGAAGAAGGTCGCCCTCGGCGTTTCGCTGGTGACGCTGGCGATGACCATCGCGATGGCCACGCAGTACGCGCCGCACGGCGACCGCTTCCAGTTCAATCAGAGCACCAGCTGGATCCCCGCGTTCGGTATCCACTATGCGGTGGGGATCGACGGCATCGCACTGGTGCTCATCTTGATGACTGCCGTCCTATGGCCGGTCGTCATCCTCGCGTCGTGGCACGAATGCGAGACCACGAAACGCAGCGTGAAGACATACCTCGGGCTCCTCGTGTCGATGGAGACGCTGCTGATCGGCGTATTCGCCGCCACGGACGTCTTCTTGTTCTACGTGTTCTTCGAAGCGATGCTCATTCCGATGTACTTCATCATCGGCGCAGCCGGTACGCCGCGATCTTCGTACGCGGCACTGAAGTTCTTGCTGTACAGCCTGTTCGGCGGGCTGATGATGCTGGCCGCGGTGATCGGGCTTTATGTTCTCGGTGGCCACACGTTCCTGTACTCGTCGCTGCAGCACATGCATCTGGGTGTGAATGACGAGCGATGGCTGTTCCTCGGCTTCTTCGTCGCGTTCGCCGTCAAGGCACCGCTGTGGCCGTTCCACACCTGGCTTCCCGATGCAGCGGCGGAGTCGCCCGTCGGCGGCACGGTGCTGCTCGTCGGAGTGCTCGACAAGGTCGGTACCTTCGGCTTTCTGCGCTACTGCCTCGACCTCTTCCCGAACGCCTCGCACTGGTTTACGCCGACGGTGCTGACGCTCGCGGTGATCGGGGTCTTGTACGGCGCCTTACAAGCGATCGGTCAAAAGGACATTCTGCGACTGTTGGCCTACGTGTCGGTTTCGCACTTCGGCCTGATCACGCTGGGCATCTTCGCGTTCACCAGTCAAGGTCAGACCGGCGCCACGCTGTACATGGTCAACCACGCGTTCTCGACCGGTGCGCTGCTGCTCGTCGTGGGCTTCATGATTTCGCGTCGCAAATCGCGCGGTATCGACGACTTCGGTGGGATGCAGAAGGTCACGCCAATCCTTGCGGGTACGTTCCTCGTGGCGTGCCTGTCTGGCCTCGCGCTACCAGGGTTGAGCACGTTCGTCAGCGAATTCCTCGTGCTCATCGGTACGTTCACCCGCTACAAGGTGGCCGCAACATTCGGCACGGTAGGTATCGTGCTGGCCGCGCTGTACATGCTGATCCTGTACCAGCGCACGATGACCGGCCCAGTCTCACCGGACGTCGAAGGCAGCCATGACTTGTCGCTTCGGGAGAAGTGGGTCATTGCGCCGGTGGTAGCGATCATCGTCGTGCTCGGGTTCTACCCGCGGCCGATTCTCGATGTGATCAGCCCGGCGGTCAGCGCCACGTTGCATCAGACCGGCAATACAGACCCGGTGCCTCCCGTGCCGGTCGCCGCCGTCGCGGCGACACCGTCGACATCTTCGGGGGGCTCAGGGTGAGCGCCGCCCTCTTGTCGCAGCTGGCGGTCACGCATCTGACGTCCGGGCTCCTACCTGCCGCGTCGACTCCAGATCCGCTCGCTATCCACTCACCGAGCATTGAGTACAAGGCGCTCGCGCCGATGCTCATCGTTTTCGGTGCGGCCACGGTCGGCGTCCTGTTCGAGGCTTTCCTGCCTCGACGGTCGCGGGCGTTCGCGCAGACGACACTGGCCCTGGCGGGGTTGGTGGCGGCGTTTGTGGCCGTCGTGCTGAACGCGAGCATGCGCAAGATCGTGGTCCAAGGCGCGGTGGCGATCGATGGCCCGGCGTTGTTCATCCAGGGCACGATTCTCGCGGTCTCGATCGGTGGTTTGCTGCTTATCGCCGACCGCTCGTTTGACGATGACGGCGACTTCGTCGCTCAGGCGGCCGATGTTCCGGGTTCGGCCGACGAGCGAGCCAGTGTGCGCGCGGGGTTCACGCACACCGAAGTCTTCCCACTCGCGATGTTCGCGGTGGCCGGCATGTTGTTGTTCTCGTCGGCCGACGACCTCATCACGATGTTCGTCGCGCTTGAGGTGCTCTCATTGCCGCTGTACCTGCTCGTCGGGATGGCCCGCCGGCGCCGGCTGCTTTCGCAGGAGGCCGCGGTCAAGTACTTCTTGCTCGGCGCGTTCTCTTCAGCGTTCTTCGTCTACGGGCTGGCGATGGTCTACGGCTTCGCCGACACGGTCCAGTTCTCCGGCATCGCCGACGCACTAACCTCCTCGAGCAGGGGAGACTCGCTGATCCTGCTGGGTGTCGCGCTGGTCGGAATTGCCTTGCTGTTCAAGCTTTCCGGTGCGCCCTTCCACTGGTGGACCCCTGACGTCTATCAAGGTGCGCCGACGTCGATCACTGCCTTCATGGCAGCGGGCACAAAGATCGCCGCGTTCGGTGCGCTGCTGCGCGTCTTCTTCGTGGCTTTTGGCGGGCTGAGCTGGGACTGGCGCCCCGTCATGTGGGTGATCGCGATCATCACCATGTCGGTCGGAGCGATTGTCGGTGTCACCCAGACAGACGTGAAGCGGCTGCTGGCTTACTCCTCGATCGCCCACGCGGGCTTCATCCTTACAGCGGTTGCCGCGTTGGCCCCCGCCAGTGCGCGCGACAGCTTGTCAGGGGTGATGTTCTACCTGGTCGCGTACGGCTTCATGACCATCGGATCGTTCGCGATCGTGATGCTCGTGCGCGACGGTGACGGCGAGGCGAACCACCTGTCGCGATGGGTCGGTCTTGGCCGCAGATCGCCTCTGGTCGCCGGCATCTTCGCGTTCTTCTTGTTGGCGCTCGCGGGTTTGCCCGGTACCAGTGGACTCTGGGCGAAGGTGGCCGTGTTCAAGGCCGCGGGCGAGGGCGGCGCATGGCCGCTGGTGGTCGTCGGAGTCGTGGCAAGTGCGATCACCGCCTACTACTACGTCCGCATCATCGTGCTGATGTTCTTCCAGGAGCCGCTCCCGGACGGCCCGACCGTCGTCTTGCCGCAGTTCTTCACCTCGACTGCCATCGGGCTCGGGCTTGCGGTTACCGTGGTGCTTGGCGTGGTTCCGCAGCCACTGCTCAATCTCGCCGGCAAGGCTGGGCTTTTTCTCAAGTAGGTAGGGGAGGTCTTCGGCGTGAGCGAAGGCCCGCTCGGTCTCGTCGTCCCCGATGCTGCCCTCGAGGCGGAGATCCGGGTCGCCATCGACGCGGTTGAAGCGTTGTTGCGCGACGCCGTCAAGAGCGACTACCCGTTCGTCACCGAAACGTCGAGGCACCTCGTCGTTGCGGGCGGCAAGCGGTTCAGGCCGCTGCTGGTGTTGCTCGCCGCACAGTTCGGCGATCCCGCGGCACCCGGCGTCCTGCCGGCCGCGGTCGTCGTTGAACTGACCCACCTTGCGACGCTCTACCACGACGACGTGATGGACGAAGCCCTCGTCCGGCGAGGAACGATCAGCGCGAACGCCAGGTGGTCGAACACCATCGCGATCCTCACTGGCGACTTCCTGTTCTCCCGAGCATCGGACCTACTCGCGGACCTTGGTCCCGAGGCCGTTCGCATCCAGGCCCGCACGTTCGAGCGACTGGTCCAAGGCCAGATCCGCGAGACGACCGGCCCGAACGACGGAGCCGATCCGCTCGAGTACTACCTGCAGGTCGTGGCCGACAAGACAGGCTCGCTGATCGCGACGTCGGCACGTTTTGGCGCGATGTTCTCCGGCGCTCCTGAGTCGGTGGTCGGGGTGATGATCCGCTTTGGCGAGCGGATCGGCGTCGCCTTCCAGCTTTCCGACGACTTGCTCGACGTGACGAGTGACGCGACTGGATTTGGCAAGACACCGGGCACCGACTTGCGCGAAGGCGTTGTCACGTTGCCGGTGTTGCATGCCCGACGGTCGATCGATCCCGCGGATGCCCGCCTGCTCGAACTGCTCGATGGCGATCTCACCGATGCGGGTCGCCACCGCGAGACGTTGGGCCTACTTCGTTCGCACCCCGCAATCCAGGCCGCCCGCGCTGACCTCGACAGATGGGCAAGCGACGCCCGGTCGACGCTGGTGCCACTTCCCGATGGCCCGGCCAAGCGCGCCCTTGAGGCAATGTGCGATTTCGTGGTTGCGCGGACTCGCTAGGTACTCCCGACGCAGCGGTCGTCGCTCGCTGAATGAAGGCTTGCGAATCTTCCTGACGCGCCCTAAGGATGACACCGCTTACAAACGGACTATCGTTCCGGTGCACAACCCCCGTCGAGGAGAGGATCACCGGGTGGTCACTGACGGAGCTGCGCTGCTCGGGATCACGATCCGCGACGTCGCCCGCGAGGCAGGGGTGTCGACCGCGACCGTGTCGCGAGCGCTGCGGGGCCTGCCGAACGTCGATCCGGTCACGCGTGAACACGTCCGGCGGGTCGCCGATCGGCTCGACTACGTCATCTCACCTGCCGCATCTCGGCTGGCCAGCGGGCGGGCAGGCAGCATCGCGGTCATCACGCCGTTCCTCGGCCGGTGGTACTTCTCCAAAGTGCTGAGCGGGGTCGAGCGGGTGTTGCAGCGCTCCGATCTTGACCTGCTCCTCTACAGCACCGGCGACCCGAGCGAGGAGCATCGGGTGCCGCCGCATCGCCGGCTGCGCCGCCGGGTCGATGGTGTGCTCGTGATTGGCTTGCCCGCCGACAGCCCTGATCTACAGGAGCTTTTCGAGTTGGACATGCCGGTGACGCTCATCGGCGCGCACAGCGTCGGTGTGTCGAGCGTGTCGATCGACGACGTCGAAGGCGGCCGGATGGCCAGCCAGCATCTGATCAACCTCGGGCACGAGCGCATCGGGCTGATTTCCGGTCGGCCGTTGCCCACGCCGTTCTTCCCCGAGAACGACCGGTTGGCGGGCTACCGGCAAGCGCTCGAGGCGTCGGGCCTCAGCGTCGAGGCGTCCCTGCAAGTGCCCGGGTACTTCACGATCGAGGGCGGCGAGCACGCGATGACCGCGCAGCTTGCCCAGCGGACGCCGCCGACGGCCGTCTTTGCCATGTCCGACGAAATGGCCTTCGGGGCACTGCGGGCGCTGCGTCGCCACGGCATCCGCCCAGGTCACGACATCGCGATCGTCGGCTTCGACGGGCACGAGATGTGCGACATGTTGGATCTGACGACCGTCACGCAACCGGCGGAGGAGCTTGGCTCTGCTGCGGCGCGATGCCTCCTCGACCTGCTCGACGATCCCGCGCGGGAGCCTGAGGTGCTCCGCTTGCCGACCCAGCTGTGCGTGCGAGGTTCAACGACCCTGCACCGAACAGTCGCCTAGGGCACCTTCGCCCCTCGCGCCAGCTACCTATTTGCCTCCGGCACGCAGCTACCTATTTGCCTCTGGCACGCCAGCTACCTATTTGCCTCCGGCAAAATGTTGTCGTTTCGAGATGATTCGTCATGGATGTGGCGATCGTCGCTGAGTAGGTTTGAGGTCACTGCTCGATACGGGTCCGGCAGTGTTCCGGACTGCACCCGTACTCGTTTGGCAATGGTCGGCACGGGCTCGGCAATGCGCTTTGGCGCTTGATCGTGGGAACGATGCCAAACCGTAACCGTATACATGGCCTTTTGTGCCCGTCACGCCTTGATCTCGTCGGCCAGGAGGGCCACGATGTCACCGTTTGCAGCCACGCGGGTTTCTCCCGTGGGGCCCCTGTCGCAAGAGGAGAAACCATGAGTTTCAGCTTGCCAACCGGCAGGCGCCGTCGCCTTCTGGTCGTTGTCGCTCCGACGGTCGCCGCGGCGCTCCTGCTCGCTGCCTGTTCGAGCAGCAAGAAGGCTGCCACGGCGCCAACCAGCGCCGCGCCCGCAGCCACGACGTCGGCGGCGGCTCCGCCCGCCTCAGCAGCGTCGGCAGCTCCCGCCTCCGCCGCCACTGGCAGCGGAGCAGCGCCTGCGCCTCAGGCCAAGACCTGCGCCGACTACGCGCAGTACACAAGTGCCGCCACCAAGGGCAAGACGGTGACGATGTTCGGCTCGATCCTGCCGCCGGAGTCAGACTCGCTCAACAAGTCATGGGCGCAGTTCGAAAGCTGCACCGGCATCAAGATCTCCTACGAAGGCTCCAACGACTTCGAGTCGCAGCTGCCCGTGCGTGTTCAGGGTGGTACCGCACCTAACCTGGCGATCATCCCGCAGCCTGGTTTGCTGCAGCAGATGGTCGCGCTCGGCGCCGTCAAGGCTCCGCCGGCCGGTGTCGTCGCGAACGAGGACAAGTACTGGAACGCGGCCTGGAAGTCGTACGGCTCCGTCAACGGCACGTTCTACGCAGCGCCTCAGAGCGCGAACATGAAGTCGCTCGTGTGGTACTCGCCGTCGGCTATGTCCAAGGCGGGCTACACGATCCCGACGACGTGGGACCAGCTCGCAGCACTGTCTGACAAGATCGCGGCCACCGGCACCAAGCCGTGGTGCGGCGGTATCGGATCAGGTACGGCGACCGGCTGGCCGGCCACCGACTGGCTCGAAGAGACCGTGCTCAGTGCAGACGGCGGTCAGGTCTACGACGACTGGGTGAGCCACAAGATCACCTTCGAAGACCCGAAGATCGAAGCCGCGATGACGGATGTCGCCAACTGGATGCAGAACCCGAAGTGGGTCAACGGCGGATATGGCGACGTGAAGACGATCGCCACGACGACGTTCCAGGACGCCGGCAAGCCGATCCTCACCGGTCAGTGCTGGTTCTTGCAGCAGGCATCGTTCTACGAGGCGCAGTGGCCGAAGGGCACCACGGTCTCCCCGACCGGTCAGGTGTGGGCCTTCTACCTGCCGGGTCGTAGCGCGAGCGTTCCAACCCCGGTCGAAGGTGGCGGCGAGTTCACCGCTGCGTTCTCCTCCGACGCGGCGACCCAGGCAGTGCAGACGTACCTGTCTTCACCGCAGTGGGCCGACAGCCGGATCCAGGTTGCACCAGGCTGGGTTTCCGCGAACAGCGGAGTCGACCAGAGCCTGTACAGCGACGGCATTGACAAGTTGTCCGCGCAGTACCTCACGAACGCGGCCGCGACCTTCCGGTTCGACGCATCTGACCTGATGCCGTCGGCCGTTGGTTCGGGCGCCGAGTGGACGCAGATGACGGCATGGTTCGGCACCGGTGCGTCGATCGCCAGCGTGGCGAAGGCCATCGACGCCGCGTGGCCAGCCTCGTAAGAGATTGTCCCGCTGAGACGGGGACGCCGTGGCCCGGAAGGAGTAACCTCCGGGCCACGGCTTTCTCCGAGTCCCTGCATCATGTGTTTCACCACTACCCGGCATATGGATGGGAGTGAGCGTGTCGGCATCACATGCGTTGCTCACGGCATCGACGTTTTCGGACTCAGTAGGCAAGCTCGGCCAAGTCGTATCGGCAGTCGTCGTCTTCTTCGCCGCCCTGCTACTCATCTTTTTCCTTGCCGGACGCGCGACCGGCCGGTTCCAGCGTCCGCTGACCGTCGCGATCTTCGTCGGGCCGGCCATTGTGCTGTTGCTCATCGGCCTGGTGATCCCGTCGTTCCGCACGTTCTACCTGAGCCTCCACGGCGCTGCGGCGCTGCACGCCCCTTACGTCGGCTTCAAGAACTACCGGTTCGCGTTCACCGACGGGGCGACGCAAAGCGTCCTGCTCAACACGCTGGTTTGGATCATTGTCGCGCCAATCGTCGCGACTGGGCTCGGATTGACGATCGCGATCGTGGTCGATCGGATGAAGCACCAGTCGCTGGTGAAGTCGCTGATCTTCATGCCGATGGCGATCTCGTTCGTCGGTGCCAGCATCATCTGGAAGTACGTCTACGACTTCAAGGAGTCGTCGCAACCGCAGGACGGGCTGTTGAGCCAGATCGTCATCCTGCTTGGCTGGAAACATCCACCGAACTGGCTGCTGACCCATCCGCTGAACAACTTCCTGTTGATGGTCATTCTCATCTGGATCGAGGTCGGCTTCGCGATGGTCGTACTTTCGGCCGCGATCAAGGCCGTGCCCGACGAGATCATCGAGGCCGCACGGGTCGACGGCGCACACGGTTTCGGGTTGTTCAGCAAGATTCAGATCCCGATGATCAGAGCCACCCTGGTCGTGGTGCTGACGACGATCATGATCGCCACGCTGAAGATCTTCGACATCGTGCAGACGACAACCGGCGGCAACTTTGGCACGAACGTCCTCGCCAATGACATGTACAACAAGGCGTTCGTCCAAGCCAATACGGGTCTCGGTGCCGCGCTGGCGCTGATTCTATTCGTGGGCGTGCTGCCACTGGTGGGATACAACGTGCTGCAGCTGAAGAGAGAGCGAGCCAACCGATGAGCGCCGAAACCGTCGAAGCAAAGCGCCTTCCGAGCACCGGTGCTGCGGCTGCGAAAGACATCCGGACGGCGTTCAGCAGCAAGTGGGCGTCCATCTTTATCATCGCGTTTACCGTGGTGTGGACCGTGCCTACGGTTGGTCTGCTCGTGACGTCGCTGCGGCCGGGCAAGTACGTCGCCAATTCGGGCTGGTGGACCGTCGTCGAACACCCCCACTTCACGCTGTCCAACTACAACACTGTGTTGTTCGGGAAGGGCGCGACAACCGCGATTTTCCCGTACGTGATGAACTCGATCGCCATCACCATTCCGGCGACGCTTATTACGCTCGCGATCGCAACCATGGCGGCGTACGGTCTCGCCTGGGTGAAGTTCAAGGGCAGCGACACCGTCTTCTTCATCATCTTTGCCTTGCAGGTCGTGCCGCTGCAGATGTCGCTCATCCCGCTGCTGCGCTTCTACAACCTGGGCGTACACATTGGGAGTGTGCCGATCTTCCCGGCGCTGCATCTCGGCGGGAAGTACTACCCGGTCTGGGTTTCGCACACCATGTTCGGGTTGCCGCTCGCGGTCTTCCTGCTGCACAACTTCATCAGTCAACTGCCCGAAGACATGATGGAAGCAGCCCGCGTCGACGGGGCGAACCACTTCCGCATTTTCCGCCAGATCGTGTTGCCACTCTCGACGCCGGCGATCGCGGCCTTCGCGATTTTCCAGTTCTTGTGGGTGTGGAACGACCTGCTGGTTGCACTCACCTTCGCGGGCGGCAGACCGAACGTACTGCCGCTGACTGGTCGGTTGGAACAACTGGTCGGGCAGTACGGCGCGAACTGGCAACTGCTGACAGCTGGCGCGTTCATCGCGTTGATCATTCCGCTGATCGTGTTCTTCTCGCTGCAGCGCTACTTCGTACGCGGCCTGCTTGCAGGATCGGTCAAGGGGTAGCGGTCAAGATCTAGACACACCGCAACCGAGGGACAGCCCCGCCAAGGGTTGTCCCTCGGTTGATTTACGGGGCAGCTAATACCGCGGCGCGTGGTGCGCGACTCAACTGCCGCAGCTCCCCGATCCCGAGGATCGCTAGCGCAACCCACACGAGGGCGAAGCCGGCCAACTCCGAGCCCGAGAGCGCTTCATGTCGCACGAAGATTCCGATCAGGAACTGCAGCACGGGAGTGATGTACTGCAGCATGCCCATGACGCTCAGGGGCACCCGACGTGCAGCGGCCGCGAAGAACAGCAGCGGGACGCCCGTCACGACGCCCGACGATATGAGCAGCACGTCCATGCCCGCCGAGACGTGTCCGAACGATCCGTAGCCCTGTGCGTTCGCGAAAAGGAGATATGCAATGGCGGGCAATGCCATGACCGAGGTCTCGACGGCGAGGCTCTCGAGCGCGGGTGTGCGGGCGATCTTCTTGACTAGGCCATAGCCTCCGAAGCTCGCGGCGAGCGTGAGCCCGATCCACGGCACCTGCCCGTACCCGACGGCGATGACGAGCACCGCCGCGACACCGACGACGACGGCAATCCATTGCGTTCTTTGCAGCTGCTCCTTCAAGACGAGAACGCCCAGCCCAATGTTGACCAGTGGCGTGATGAAGTAACCCAGCGACGACTCGATGACGTGGCCGGCATTGACTGCCCAGATGTAGACACCCCAGTTGACGCTGATCAGCACACCCGCGAGCACCAGTAAAGCGACGCGCTTGAGGTCATGTCGAAGCTCGCCAACAAATGCCCATCGACGGCGAGCGGCCAGCAGCGCGCCGATGAATACCAATGACCACAGCATGCGATGGGCGAGAATCTGTATCGCCGGCGTCGGATCCAGCAGTGGCCAGTACAACGGGAACAGGCCCCAGATGGTGTATGCGACGAGTCCGAACACAAACCCTCGTCGCGTATCTTGCATAGGGCCAACCGTAGCTGGAGCGCCTGCCGCAGGCCCACCGAGATTCGGGTTAGTCCTGTACTCCGGTATCCGGAGGTGCGGACGCAACGGACTGGATCGGCCCGCCACCGGTGCCCGGCTTGCCGCGGCTAGCCTGCGCCAAATGGGTAGCCGACTTGGCAGCCAGCTGTTCCGCCTCGGTCAAGGCGAGCGATCGACTCAGGCCGTACACGTAGATGCCAGAGAAGTAATCGCCGTCGAACTGGTACACGACCGCCTGCCACGGCAAATTTAGCTGGCCTGTCGGGTCGGTGACGTGGTAGCTCAAGATGATCTGCCGCGCTACGAGCTCGCTGTCTGCGCCGGCGCGCTGGACCTGATCGTTGACGTAACCATCGGTCGTTGATGATGGCGGGCACGTCGTGACGGCTTTTTGAAGCTCGGCCCAAGCACGGGCCGTGCCACCCTTTTGGTAATGCACGAACTCGTTGCCCGCAGGCAGCGCGGCATTGCCGGTGTACTCCACTTGCACTCGCGTCATTCGCAGCGCTTCGCTGGTGTAGGTGAAGTTGCACCAATCCAGAGTCGCCTGGTTCGTGGTATTACGGCCACCATCGATGAGGAACATCATCGAACTTGCGCCGACCTCAGCAGGGGCAAGCAGGTACTGATCCAGTGGCCCCGATGCGCTGCCCGGTGCAGCGCCGCCCGCCGGTGCCGTTGGTTGCCCTGTCGACGGCGCCGCGGAGGGCGAGAACGATGGCGAGGACGACGGCGATGGTGACGATGGTGATGGTGATTGCGTGGACGGCGAGGACTGCGGCACCGATGACCCGGCCGATGCTGGTGCTGAACTCGCTGCTGGCGCGACTGCCGCGGCCGACGGACCCGAGTGATGGTGGGTATCAAGGACCAACGCACCCACGCTCGAGGCCGCCAGCACCACAATGACCACGACCACTGAGACCCAGATCAGCGTTCGCGACCTCCGGGGCGCCGGCGGATACTCAGGACTGGCGAACGGACCGCCGCCAGGAGATCCTGGGGCCGCCCACGGATTCGCCGGCCCACCGTACGGACCTCCGTACTGACCAGCAGCACGGGACTCGTCGTCGGTCATGGACTGCCCCGTTGCCTCGTGTCAGTTCGCGGCAGGCGGCGCGGCGCTTGTTTCATCAGCCTGCGGCTGCGGCAGCGCAGCTTCATCAGCCTGCGGCTGCGGCAGCGCAGCTTCATCAGCCTGCGGCTGAGGCAGCGCAGCTTCATCAGCCTGCGGCTGAGTAACAGTCCACGTGTCGCCGCCGGCCAGCAACGCGGCGAGATCGCCGGCGCCGTTCTTCGCGACTGCCTGGTCGAGTTGCGCTGTCATGAGGTCGTCGTAGACGGGCCGTTGCACATCGCGGAATACGCCGATCGGTGTCATCGACAGATTGGGTCTGGTGACCCGCGACAACGCGAATGCAAGCGACGGGTCGTCGTCGTGCGCATCATGCACGAGGACGTCGGGTTCGTTGCCGTCGCAGACTTCGAGCGAACCGGACGCCGATCGGTGCAGGCCGCGCAAATCGGCTTCAGTGCCGAACGTGATCGGTTTGCCGTGCTCGAGTCGGATCAAGAAGTCGTCTCGAGTCTCGGGCGCTTTGAGAACTTCGAACGCGTCGTCGTTGAAGATGTTGCAGTTCTGGTAGATCTCGACGAGCGATGTTCCGCGGTGCTCGGTCGCCGCGCGCAGCACAGCCGTCAGGTGCTTGCGATCGGAATCGATGGTGCGAGCGACGAACGTTGCCTCGGCTCCCAACGCCAATGACACCGGATTGAACGGGAAGTCGAGCGAGCCCATCGGCGTCGACTTGGTGATCTTTCCGACCTCAGAGGTCGGTGAGTACTGGCCCTTGGTCAGGCCATAGATCCGGTTGTTGAACAGCAGGATCGTCAGGTTGATGTTGCGTCGCAACGCGTGGATCAGGTGATTGCCGCCGATCGACAACGCATCGCCGTCGCCGGTCACCACAAACACCGCAAGATCGGGCCGTGAGACCGCAAGTCCGGTAGCGATCGCCGGCGCCCGGCCGTGGATCGAGTGCATGCCGTAGGTCTCGAGGTAGTAAGGGAACCGCGACGAGCAACCGATGCCGGACACGAACACGACGTTCTCTCGCCGCAAGCCCAGTTCGGGCAAGAACGCTTGCACCGCAGCCAAAATTGCGTAGTCACCGCAGCCGGGACACCAGCGGACTTCTTGATCCGACTTATATTCCTTGGCGGTCTGCGGACCGTCTGCTACCGGCACGAGATCGAAACTGTGCCGGTGCCCGAACGCCTGGTCAGTGGTCATTTGCCCACCACGCTCGTGGTCGCGGCCTCGCCAATAGTTGCGGCAATGACGTCGGCGAGCTCAACGGCCTTGAAGGGCATGCCATTGACCTTGTCATACGAGACCGCATCGATCAGGAACTTCGCCCGGATCAGCAGCGCAAGCTGACCGAGGTTCATCTCGGGGATCAGGACCCGGTCATAGGCTCGAAGCACCTCGCCGGTGTTGGCCGGGAACGGATTCAGGTGCCGCAGGTGAGCCTGCGCGATCTTTAGCCCACGCGCACGGACTTGCCGGCAGGCCGCTCCGATCGGGCCGTACGTCGAGCCCCAGCCAAGGACCAAGACGTCGGCCTCACCTGAGGGATCGTCGACCGTGAGCGGTGCGATGTCGCGCGCGATGCCATCGACTTTGGCCTGGCGCAGCCGCACCATCAGATCGTGGTTCGCGGGATCGTAGGAGATATCGCCTGAGCCGTCGGCCTTTTCGAGACCGCCCACGCGATGCTCAAGCCCGGGTGTGCCAGGAATTGCCCATGCCCGCGCGAGCGTCTCCTCATCACGCAAGTACGGCCAGAACTCCGGCTCACCCTTCGCGTCGACGTGGTTCGGCTCTGTCGCGAAAGTCACCCGCAGGTCGGGCAACAACTCGACGTCCGGCAATAGCCACGGCTCGGAACCATTCGCCAGGTAACCGTCGGAGAGCAAGAACACCGGCGTCCGGTACTTGGTCGCAATGCGTGCCGCCTCAAGCGCGGTCGCGTAGCAGTCCGACGGCGTGCTCGGCGCGACGATTGGCACCGGGGCTTCGCCGTTGCGACCGAACATTGCCTGCAGCAGGTCGGCCTGTTCTGTCTTGGTCGGCAACCCAGTCGACGGACCGCCGCGTTGCACATCGACGATGATCAGCGGCAGCTCGAGCATCACCCCGAGCCCAATCGCCTCACTCTTCAGCGCCACCCCAGGACCAGATGTCGTGGTCACACCGAGACTGCCGCCGAACGCTGCACCAAGTGCCGCGGTCACGCCGGCGATCTCGTCCTCAGCTTGGAACGTCCGCACGCCAAACGCCTTGTGCTTCGAAAGTTCATGCAAAATGTCGGACGCCGGGGTGATGGGGTAGGAGCCAAGGAACAGCGATAGACCAGTCGCCTTCGATGCCGCGACGAGGCCGTAGGACAGCGCGAGGTTGCCGGAGATGTTGCGGTAGGTGCCCGCCTTCATCGGTGCGGGTTTGACCTCGTACGAAACCGAGAACGTCTCCGTCGTCTCGCCGAAGTTGTAGCCGGCCCGGAACGCTGTGACGTTCGCCTTCGCGACCGCAGGCGTCTTCGCGAACTTGCGCTCGAGAAACTCCAGCGTCGATTCGGTCGGCCGGTTGTACATCCACGACAGCAGGCCGAGTGCGAACATGTTCTTCGCGCGTTCGGCTTCCTTCTTCGAGACGTCGATGTCCTTGAGTGCCTCGACGGTCATCGACGTCAGCGGCACCGCGGAAACGCGGTACTCGCGCAGCGTGCCGTCCTCGAGTGGGTTGCCTGCGTAGCCAATGCGCTGGCACGCACGAAGCGTGAACTCATCGGCGTTCGCGATGATGTCGGCGCCCAGTGGCACGTCGGCGATGTTTGCCTTCAACGCGGCCGGGTTCATCGCGACCAGCACGTTCGGTGCGTCGCCCGGCGTCATGATGTCGTGATCGGCGAAGTGCAGTTGGAAGGACGACACACCGGGCAAGGTGCCGGCCGGTGCCCGGATCTCCGCAGGGAAGTTGGGCAGCGTCGACAAGTCGTTGCCAAACGCTGCGGTCTCTGAGGTGAATCGATCACCGGTGAGCTGCATACCGTCGCCGGAGTCACCGGCGAGGCGGATGATCACCCGGTCGACTTGCTGAACCTGCTTGCGAGAGGCTGGCGCAGATGCCGAAGCGGACGCTGATCGTGCGGGTGACACCGGGTGTCGAACCTCCTCGAGAGCGTCGATTCACCGTGGAACACTGCAGAAATACAGTGGGAACGCTTTCGACGCGCGGGTTACATGGTACGTCGCTTCGCCGCTGCGCTAATGGTCAGGTACCGCGGCGCGCGGGGCGATCTGGCCGACAGCGGCTGGGTCCTGATCATCGTTGAGGGCCAGGAACAGCGCGCTGGCGAGCGTGACGACAAATCCAAGAGCCGAGGGGACGACGAAGCCATCCCTCGTCGAGTCGCCGAGCACGAGCAACCCGACGGCCGACGCAGCGAGCGTTTCGACGCCGAACAAGGCGGCCGTGGCGATGGTGACGGGCGAGCGCTGGAGAGAGGCTGCGAAGAATGCCATGCCGGCGACTCCGAAGATCGCGAGCGCGTAAGCGGCCGGCGCGGTGAGGACCGACCGCACCGAATGTGCATCCGAGAGAATCCGCGATGCAACCCCGGTGCCTGCGAAACTGACGCCGGAAATCGCGGCCAGGATGCCGCCCGCGCGAGCGCTCGAACGGACGGCTGCCCATCGCAACACGATCGCGCCGGCCACGACCACCGGTGCGGAAGCGATGACCAACCACCACTGCGCCGATCGCGAAACGGCCGTCGCTTCCTCCGCGATTGCCCCAGAGGCGAGCAGTACGAGTCCAAGGCCTAGCCCGCCCAACGCAACGAGGCTGGGTCGCAGCAGCACGGTGCCAAGCACCCGTCGTCCGACCAAAGCTGTGACGCCCACACTCGACGCGGCCGCGCACTGCACAAGGAACAACGGCAGCCAGTGCAGCGCCACCACGGTGCAGCCGAAGCCGACGGCATCGAGTGCGACCCCCGCGAGGTAGAGAGGGGAGACGACGAGCCTTCGGATCGAGCCGTCGGCCAATGAATCAGCCGGCTCTTCGGCAGCCCGGCGTGCCGCGAGTCCTTGGAGCACGGACGCGACACCTGTCGTCAGTGCGGCGCCCAGGGCTAGGAGCAGCCCGACGATCACGGTGCGCGGCGGGTGAACGTGATGCGGACGAATGTGAAGCGCAGGCCGATGCGCTTCCAGTGCACCGGTCGCTCGGGGTGGTCCGGGGAGAACGAGCCGTCGAGGTCGAACCCCGCCTTGTCCGCGTGCTTGATCAGCTCCTCGATCTCTGCCGGGGAGAAGATGTGCACGGGCGCGCCATACGCGGTGTGGCCGGTCGTGTCAGGTGGGGCAGCGTCGTAGTCGGTCGAAATCACCAGCACCCCGCCCGGCCGCAACAGCCGGGCGGCCTCGGCGAGGAATTCGGGGATCGGCACGCCGTGCTCGATGACGGACAGGCAGGTCACGGCGTCAAAGGACCCGGCGTCGAATCTGGTCGCCGTCGCATCGCCGGGTTCGAACGCCACACAGCCTTCATGGCCGTGATGAACGGGACGCCGAAACTCCAGGTTGATGCCGACCAGATCGCGTAGTCCGTAGAGATAGAGCCAGATCAGCAACGTGGAGTACCGAGCTGCTCCGGCGTCCAGCACTCGACCCGTTGGCCCTACCCGGGAGAGCACTGTCGAGGCCGCGCCGACGGTGTCCCAGTTCTTCGGCAGGTCGCGATGCAGGGGCAGCCCGCGTTTGCGTGCTTCGTCGACGGCGTCGCGCCAATCGGCGTCGTCCTGCATGACCGCGGTCGGCGCGACCTTGGGTAGCGCCGAGGGGACGGCCGGCGTCGACAGCACCCGCGAGTTGCGCCGAACCGTCAGTGCGGCACGGGTCCAGAGCACCTGCTCGAGGCCGAGCTTGGCAGCGACGCGGAGCGGCGATGTGACGCCCCGCAGCGGGGCGCTGCCGGTGCGAAGTGCCGACATGCTGCTCCGCAGTGCTGAGGTCAGCCGCATGAGTCAGCGGTAGTTCGTGAATTGCAGCGCGACGGTGAGTTCCTTGCCTTTGAGGAGCGCAATGACTTCCTGGAGGTCGTCGCGCTTCTTGCTGGTCACCCGCAGCTGGTCGCCCTGGATCTGGGCCTGCACACCCTTGGGCCCCTCTTCGCGAATGATCTTCGAGATCTTCTTCGCATCCTCTTGGGCGATGCCCTCTTTGATGGTCCCGGCGAGCCGGAACTCCTTGCCTGACGCCTTGGGTTCACCGGCTTCGAGCGACTTCAGCGAGATGCCGCGCTTGATCAGCTTCTCCTGAAAGACGTCGAGGACCGCCTTCGCGCGCTCCTCGCTGTTCGCCTTGATCTCGATGCCATTCTCACCAGACCACGCGATCGAGGCGCCGACGTCTTTGAAGTCGTAGCGCTGCCCGATCTCCTTGACGGACTGGTTGAGGGCGTTGTCGACCTCTTGCCTGTCCACCTTGCTCACGATGTCGAAGGACGAGTCGGCCATCACTACCTCCTGGGCTATCCTGTGATCCGCCGTCCTGCCGGACGGTATAGCAAACAACGTCACGGCAGGTTGCCCGAGTGGCCAAAGGGAGCGGTCTGTAAAACCGCCGGCTCAGCCTACGATGGTTCGAACCCATCACCTGCCACACCCTGCGTGTCTTCGCATCCCGAGTGGTCGTCGTCCGCGCCGAATTGTCCGGTTCGGACGACCACCAGGGATGCGAAGTCGGTCCTGTAGAGTTGCGCCTCGCGTCACCACGCTTCACCGCTCGATCACAGCTGGCTTCCCAGCTGCCCCCTTAGCTCAGTCGGCAGAGCGTCTCCATGGTAAGGAGAAGGTCTACGGTTCGATTCCGTAAGGGGGCTCTACCGATGAGGGCCCGGTGATGGCGGAGTAGCTCAGCCTGGCAGAGCAAGCGGCTCATAATCGCTGTGTCACGGGTTCAAATCCCGTCTCCGCTACGCATTTCCCGGCGAGACGCTCGGTCAGTTATCCTGAATGGTCGATCGATCGACGAACGCACCTTCTGAGAAAGGCACTACCCGTGGCCACCAAGAGCGACGTCCGCCCCAAGATCACTCTGGCCTGCCAGGAGTGCAAGAACCGCAACTACATCACCAAGAAGAACCGGCGCAACGACCCCGACCGGCTCGAAATGAAGAAGCACTGCCCGCACTGCAACCTGCACACGGTGCACCGCGAGACCCGCTAGTTGTAGGGCGAGATTCGCCGATGGCGTTGGACCCGTCGTTCGTCGGCCGCAGCTATCCACCGACCCCGCCGTACCAGGTCGGCCGCGAGAAGATCCGCGAGTTCGCCGCTGCGATCGGTGACGCCAACCCTGCCTACACCGACGTCGAGGCGGCTCGCGCACTCGGCCACCGCGACCTCATAGCACCGCCGACCTTCGCGATCGTCCTGTCGCTGGGCGCATCACACCAGGTCGTGAAGGACCCGGCGCTGGGCCTTGACTATTCGCGGGTCGTCCACGGCGAGCAGCGGTTCAGCTATACCCGCCCGATCGTCGCTGGCGACGAGCTGTCGGTGGTCGTCACGGTCGAGAAGATCCGCTCGATGGCGGGCAGCGACATCATCACCACTCGCGGCGACATCGTCACGACCGACGGCGAGGCGGTCTGCAGCGCCTACTCGACGCTTGTCTCGCGGGCGCCTGACCCGGCACCTGAGCCGACCCCGGTTCCTGAGCCGACCCCGGTTCCTGAGACAGGGGTGCCGCAATGACCCTGGTGACGTACGACCTCGTCGAGGTAGGCGAGCAGTTGCCCAACCGCAGCTTCCCGATCACCCGCGCCGATCTGGTGCGGTACGCGGGCGCGTCAGGCGACTTCAACCCGATCCACTGGAACGCGCGCTTTGCGGTCGGCGTCGGTCTGCCTGACGTGATCGCGCACGGCATGTTCACCATGGCCACCGCCGCCAGGCTGGTGACCGACTGGATCGGCGACCCTGGCGCCGTCGTCGACTATTCGGTGCGTTTCACCAAGCCAGTAGTGGTGCCGGACGACGAGAGCGGCGCGATGTTGGACGTCGAGGGCGTCGTCGCCGAGAAGCTCGAGAGCGGCCTTGTCCGGATCGATCTGACGGCTCGATCCGGCGACGACAAGGTGCTGGGCATGGCGAGGGCAACAGTCCGCCTGTCCTGACTGAGTGTGGTCCCATTCTTGGCCGCGCTTAGGGGCCCAGCAGAGCGGCCGGGATGACGGCAATTCCGTCCGGACGGCGGTAAGCCTCGTTGCCGGTGTTGACCAGCACAGCGTCGAGGAGTTGGTCACCGATCCGGTCGCGGAGCCATTTCAAGTGCTTAACGTCGCCGTCGTTCACCACCGCGGACAGCTTTACCTCTAGCCCAACCACGCCCCCGTCGTCGCTGGTGACGATGAAGTCGACCTCGTGCTCGCCGCGCTGGGTTCGCAGATGCCGAACCTCTGCTTGTGCTGCTTGGGCGTAAACGCGCACGTTGAGCGCGACGAGGCTCTCGAACAGCGCACCTAGCAACGTTCCATCGCGGGGGATGGACGGGGTCACATCTCCGCCGGACAAGAGCTTGCCGGCTGTCACGTTCAGCAGTCGCGCGGCCAGCGCAGGGTCTGCCAGGTGGTGCTTGTCGGCCGCAGCAAGTTCATTGAGCTTGTTGTTCGTCGGCAGCCATGCCTGTACGGGGTCCAACAGCCACAGGCGGGTGAGTATGTCGCGCCACGGCAGCGTCGTCGTCCATGCTGGCTTGTTGCCCACGCCTGGCGTTGCTGCGTCGCGGATCGTCTCGAATGTGGCGGTGGTGGCCGTCGCAGCCGCATAGGCCCGCATCCAAGCCCCCCCAGCCTTCTGGCGTGGGGCCACGCCAGCTGTCGAGTGCTTCGCGCAGCACGAAACGCTGCAGACTCGGCGTCGCCCGACCGCAGCGCATCGCGGCCGCGTCGTACGGCGTCGGCGAAGCGATGCATATCGACGTCGTCGCGCTCGACGCCCAGGCCGTAGCCGCCCGGCATCTGGACCACGAGGTCGCCGTCGCCCAGACCACGCCGCAGCCGCGACACGAGTGCCTGCAGGGCGTTCGCCGGATCGAGCGGCGGTTCCTCGCCCCACAGCGCCTCCACGAGGGTGGCTTGCGAGACCGGGCGCGGGACGTCGACTGCAAGGCGGATCAGGAGACCCCGCAACCGGGCACCGGAAAGGTCGACGGAGCGTTCGGCACCGGGTTCACCGGCGCGGACGTCGAGGGGTCCGAGCAGATCGATCCGCACCCGTTCACTATCCCAGCCGCGAACGACCAGCTCGCGGTGACGATTTCGGGAGCGTTGTTGTCCTCCGCGCGTTCTTGCGCGCGCTGAGCATCAACGGTCCGCAGGCCATCGTCACCGAACCCGGTTGACAAGGTAGTGAGTGACCACTAACTTAACCTCATGAGCGCAATCCAGACCCGAATGGACCCAGACGAGCGCCGTGACCAGGTGATCGCGGCAGCGCTCATTGAGTTCGCCGAAGGTGGTCTAGCTGGCACGTCGACGGAAGCAATCGCCGTCCGCGCCGGTATCTCGCAGCCCTACTTGTTCAAGATGTTCGGCACCAAGCGCGACCTGTTCATCGCCGCGTCCAAGCGGTGTTTCGACAACGTCGCCCAGACGTTCACAGCCGCCGCCGAAGGGCTGGCCGGCGAAGAGGCGCTCAACGCGATGGGCCACGCGTACTACGGCTTGATCGCCGACCGCGCAAACCTGATGGCTCAACTCCAGTTGTACGCGGCATGCAACGACCCGCAGGTTCGCGAGTGTGCGCGCGACGGGTTCCGAAGGCTCTACCAATTGGTCGAGCGCGCCTCTGGCGCACCGGCTGAGATGCTCGCCGTCTTCTTCGCGGACGGCATGCTCTGCAACGTCTCGACTGCACTTGGCCTTGCCGAAATCGACGAACCGTGGGCGCGCGCGCTCACGAGTGAGAAGTAGACCGCTCCCACCGTTTTTCCTTGCTGTGCCTGATTTTTCATCGCCACCTAGGTGAGTGACTGCTCACTTACAGATCGAACCGGAGGACATGACATGACTGGACGCGGAAGGCCAATGGCGACATTCATCGTCACTTCGGTCGCGCTTTTCATGAGCTCGCTCGACAACCTCGTCGTCACGATGGCGTTGCCGGCAATCAAGACCCACCTACACGCCTCGCTGTCGAGCCTTGAGTGGACGGTAAACGCCTACACGTTGACGTTTGCCGTGCTGCTGTTGCCCGGCGCGACCCTGGGCGACCGCTTCGGTCGCAAGAAGATCTTCATGATCGGCTTGTCTATCTTCACGACTGCCTCCGCACTCGCGGCGTTGTCGACAACGGCAGGCGAGTTGGTCGCCGCACGTGCGCTGCAGGGCGTCGGCGGTGCGATCCTCACCCCACTCACCTTGACACTGCTCAGCGTCGCCGTTCCGCCGGCTCGTCGCGGGCTCGCGCTCGGCGCGTGGGGAGCGATCGCCGGCCTGGCGATCGCGGTCGGACCCGTCGTGGGTGGCGCCATCGTCGAAGGCGCGTCATGGTCGTGGATCTTCTGGCTCAACGTGCCGATCGGTATCGCATTGCTGCCGGTCGCCGGCCGCTTGCTGAAGGAGAGCCACGGTCCAGCTGCGAAGCTCGATGCAGTCGGTACCGGCCTCGCCACAGCGGGTCTGTTCTCCGTCGTGCTTGGCCTGGTGAAGGCGAACGACTGGGGCTGGGGGAACAGCTCCATCATCGGCCTGTTCGTCATCGGCGTCGTTTTCCTCGCCGCATTCGTTCGGTGGGAAATGCGGGCCGCCCACCCGGTGCTGCCGCTGCGGTTGTTCCGCAACCGCGGGTTCACCGCGAGCAACGTCGCGTCGCTGTTCATGTACTTCGGAATGTTCGGCGCGATCTTCCTGCTGGCTCAGTTCCTGCAGGTTGCCCACCATTACTCGCCGCTGTCTGCCGGGGTCCGCACGTTGCCGTGGACCGCGATGCCGATCTTCGTCGCGCCGGTCGCGGGGCTGCTGTCCGACCGCATCGGTGGTCGGCGGATCGTCGCAGTGGGTTTGTTCCTGCAGGCCATCGGGCTGTACTGGCTGGCAGTGACCGCGACTCCGACCGTGCCGTACCTCCACATCGTCCCCGGTCTCGCACTCAGCGGCTTCGGCATGGCGCTGTTCTTCGCCCCTGTCGCGAACCTCGTGCTCTCGTCGGTGCGTCATGAGGAGCAGGGCATCGCTTCGGGTGCGCACAACGCGATTCGCGAGCTGGGCGGCGTGCTCGGCGTCGCCGTCCTCGCGTCGGTGTTTGCGCACTACGGCAGCTACCAGAACGCGCAAGCGTTCACGGACGGCGTGGTGCCGGCGGTCAAGTTGGGTGCCCTGATCGTCGCGTTGGGCGGTGTCGCGGCGCTACTGATCCCGCGCACGCCGGTCTCGAGCCCGGAGCCTGAGTCGATTGACATCAGCGACTTGGAGCCGTCGGCGGCGTAAGCCTGGGCAACAACACGGTGTTTCCTGAAATACCGGTGGCCGGCCGTAGGGTTCGTGGGTGCTCGACTCCACGGATCCAGCGGCCGGCCACTCGTTGTTGTTGGCTGACCACACGACGATCCATCTCGGCGGTGCGGCCAGGAATCTGGTGTGGGCCGACAACGCGGCTGATCTCATCGACGCGATTACCCAGGCCGATGCAGTAGGCACTCCGGTGCTGGTGCTCGGCGGCGGCAGCAACCTGGTGATCGCCGATGACGGCTTCGACGGGCTAGTCGTGCGGGTGGCACATCGCGGCGTCGTATTCGAGCAAGCGGGTGAACAGGTTGTTATGCACGTCGAAGCCGGCGAGGTCTGGGACGACGTCGTCACGTCGTCACTTGCACATGGCCTCGCCGGCGTTGAGTGCCTGTCGGGTATTCCGGGCCTCGCCGGTGCCACACCGATTCAAAACGTCGGCGCGTACGGTGCCGAGATGTCCAACCTGGTGACCGGCGTCCGCGTATTTGACCGGGTCGAACGGCGCCAAATTCCCTTGCCCGTAAGCGATTGTCGGTTCGGCTATCGCACGAGTGCTCTCAAAGGTGGCAGCCGCTACGTCGTTCTCGGCGTCGACATCGCGTTGACACCTAGTCAGATATCGCAGCCGGTGCGCTACCAGCAGGTTGCCGACGCACTCGGTGTCGAGCTCGGCGGACGTGCCGCGGCATTCGACGTCCGCGCTGCTGTTCTTGGCCTACGGGCAGCAAAGGGAATGCTGATCGATCCGGCCGACCCTGACTCGGTGAGCGTGGGTTCGTTCTTCACGAATCCAATCCTGCGGGACGACGAGGTGCCGGCCGGTGCGCCAAAGTGGCCGACCACCGACGGGCTGGTGAAGACGTCGGCCGCGTGGCTCATCGAACAGGCCGGGTTCGCGCGCGGATATGGTCAGGGGCGGGTCGGGCTGTCGAACAAGCACACCCTCGCGCTGGTGAATCGCGGCGGCGCGACGACCACTGAACTGGTCGCGTTCGCCGCTCACATTCGCGACGGCGTCCGCACCCGATTCGGCGTGACCCTCGACGTCGAACCCGCGCTCGTGGGCGTCGCGCTCTAGCGTTTAGCGCGCCTCCGACAGCAGCTTGCCCAGCCGGTTGACGCCCTCGACGAGGTCGTCGTCGCCCAACGCATAGGACAACCGGAAGTAGCCGGGCGTGCCAAATGCTTCACCCGGGACGACGGCCACCTCGGCCTCGTCGAGCACGAGTTCGGCAAGTTCGGCGGACGTCGAGGGACACTTGCCCCGCAGCTCGAGACCCAGGATCGCTTTCACCGACGGGTAGGCATAAAACGCGCCCTCTGGTGCGACGCAGGCGACGCCTGGAATGTCGTTCAGCATCGACACGATCGTGAGACGTCTGCGGTCGAACGCTTCGCGCATCATCGCGACCGCCGACAGGTCGCCTGACACGGCCGCAAGTGCCGCGCGTTGCGACACGTTGGCGACGTTGGAGGTCAGGTGCGATTGCAGGTTGGTCGCGGCCTTGATGACGTCTGATGGCCCGATCATCCAGCCCACCCGCCAGCCGGTCATCGCGTAGGTCTTCGCGACACCGTTCAAGACAACGCAAGTAGCAGCAAGTTCGGGGACGACGACGGGCATCGACGAGAACGTCGCGTCGCCATAGACGAGGTGCTCGTAGATCTCGTCGGTGAGCACCCAGATGCCGTGCTCGACGGCCCAACGCCCGATCTCGGCAACCTGCTCGGGTGGGTAGACCGCGCCGGTCGGGTTGGACGGCGAGCAAAAGAGAAGGGCCTTCGTGCGCGGTGTGCGAGCGGCCTCGAGTTGGCTCACCGTGGCACGGAACCCGGTCGACTCGTCGGTGTCGACCTGCACGGTGACGCCGCCGGCGAGCGCGATCGCTTCGGGGTAGGTGGTCCAGTAGGGCGCCGGCAGCAGCACCTCATCGCCGGGGTCGAGCAGGGTCGCGAACGCCTGGTAGACGGCCTGCTTGCCGCCGTTGGTGACCAGCACATTGCTTGCTTCGACGGCGAATCCTGAGTCGCGGGCCGTCTTCACCGCGATTGCTTCGCGCAGTTCGGGTAAGCCGGCCGCGGGCGTGTAGCGGTGGTTCTTGGGGTCGCGGGCAGCCTCGATGGCGGCCTCGACGATGGCCGGTGGGGTCGGAAAATCGGGCTCGCCTGCGCCGAATCCGATGACCGGCTGCCCGGCCGCCTTCAAAGCCTTCGCTTTCGCATCGACCGCGAGGGTGGCGGATTCGGCGATCGCGCCGACGCGGCGCGAGACCCTGCCGGACGTGTCAGTCATGATGTCCATGGTCCCATGCCAGCGACCGCGGACGCGCCCGGGTTTCTTGGCGCCTGGGCGCCCGATTTACCGGTAGCGGTTCGACCGTGCGCGGCCGTGCCCCGTACACTGTCGAGGCTGGTCCCCTGAGCTGTTAAGTGGCAAGAGTGGTGATGGTGCGCGGGGCCACGAAGGGCAGTAGCTCAACTGGTCAGAGTTCCGGTCTCCAAAACCGGCGGTTGGGGGTTCGAGTCCCTCCTGCCCTGCACGCCGCACCACAGCAGACCAGAACCACAGC